>JAABUR0100001683.1_pt1 | contig 38171 bp, 29 predicted proteins | sample 5560091 | NCBI WGS metagenome assembly JAABUR01 (sample SAMN10711879, study PRJNA513375) | rock metagenome | isolation source: Antarctica rocks | place: Antarctica: Victoria Land, University Valley sud | reverse complement strand
CGATCTCGTAGTTTGCCACCAGAACCTCCGTGAGGCGGTCTTGAACGCCCTCCGCTAACCCTCGACTCGAGGGTGCTGTCGCGCCGACATTGCAGCTCGGCTATGGTCTCGTTTCAATAACGGGGCCTGAGACCGGATTGACCGATGAGCTGACTGCGAGGCCCTGGGTGAGTGTCAAGCGACTGCTGTTGTTGATCGTCGTATCAGCTTTGGCCGCAGGTGGGATGGCCCTGGCTACCAGTGCCAACGCCGCTCCGGACTCCCAGTTCGACCTGGTGAACGGATCTGTCCAGCCAGCCACGGGAACTCCGGTGCCCGCGTCGGGAACGCACGCCACGCTTTGGTCAAACCGGAGTTCGGCGAGCACCACGGTCGAGGGTGCCGGGCGGGTAGTCGTGGCGGCCATGGGGGAATGGTGCGCGGGCTGGCCGATCATTCGCGTCTCGGTCGATGGTGTCGACGTGGGGACGGCACGGCTGCGGACTTCCACGACCTACCGCGAGTACGCCATCGGTGAACCGATCCAAGAAGGCTTGCACCGGATCGAGATCGTCATGATCAACGACTTCTATTACCCACCGCACTGCGACCGCAACGCCCATCTGGCCTCGGTGGGGATGGAAAGCCGCGGCGAGGCGCCTCCACCGGCCCCAGAGCCGCCACCGGCCCCAGAGCCGCCGCCGGCTCCAGAGCCGCCGCCGGCTCCGGTGCCGCCGCCTCCGGCCCCAGAGCCGCCGCCGGCCCCAGAGCCGCCGCCGGCTCCGGTGCCGCCGCCTCCGGCCCCAGAGCCGCCGCCGGCTCCGGTGCCACCTCCTCCGGCCCCAGAGCCGCCGCCGGCTCCCGTGCCGCCGCCTCCGGTCCCTGTGCCACCTCCGGTCCCGCCCTCCAGCGGCGACCCTGGACCGGGTAACACCGGCGTGCCGAGCGGCACGGTGCTCCAGCTGTACTACGGCAACCTGACGATCACCCAGGACGGCACGGTGATCGATGGTCTGGACATCCGCGGCTTCGTCGATGTCCGGGCTAGCAATGTCGTCATCCAGAACTCGATCATCCGCGGCGGGGATCCCGGTTCGGTGAACATGGCGTTGATCTCGGCCTACGGCGACCACCGGAATCTGCTAATCCAGGACACGACCCTCGTCGGTTCCGTGCGCTCCAACAACCTCGACGGGCTGAAGGGAAAGAACTTCACCGCGATCCGCCTGGACATCTCCTATGTCGTTGACACCGTCCAGATTTTGGGTGACAACTCGACCGTCCAGGATTCGTGGCTTCATCACAATCTCCACTTGGCCGACTCGCGCAAGGCGGACGGATTCACCCACGACGACAGCATCCAGATCGAGGGTGGACGGAACATTCTCGTCCAAGGGAACACGTTGGAGGAGGCGGAGAACGCCGCCGTCATGATCACTCAGAATGTTGGCGTCTCAGCAGAAATCAGCATCATCGCAAACTCGATCTCCGGGGGTGGATGCTCGATCAACGTCGACGAAAAGGGCCGCGGACCGATCCAGGACTTGCTGATCGCCAGCAACGTGTTCGGCGACTCGAGTGTCAGCGGATGCGCGGTCCTCGTACCGGCTAGCACGCCAGTCATCATGGTCGACAACGTCTGGGCAGCCTCCGGTGACCCAGTCGGTCTGACCCGTCCGTAGCTGTTGCACACGCTCTGTGACGAGACCCTCGCAAAGAGTGATCATCTGCGGTCAAACAATCACTAATCGGAAGAAATTCAATGGAGATCTGTGGCTCAGGGTGACACGCAGTCAATATTGATTGCAGCACAATCCAAGTATCCAGGAAATGTCCTGAAAAATGCAGCGCAGGGTAGGATCGGCATTACGCTGACCCGATAGGCAATTACCTAGCGCAATGTATTTATAATGACGGCCCTAGAAGCGGGTCGAGACAGCCGCCCACCCTTTGGTCGACTACGGGTCCGTATTCTTCTCCATACGGGGGAATCCTGGATGTCCATTAAGCGGACCTTGATACTGCTGGTCGTTACCGCCACGGCCGCTATCGGCACATCATTTATCAGCACGGCCAGCGCTGCTACCACCTCCCAATTCGCGGTGGAAAGCGGCGCGTCGATCGAGACGGCATCCGGCACGCCTATGCCGGCGTCTGGGACTCAAGCTGCGTTGTGGTCCAACGCCAACGTGGCCGCGACGACGGTTTCCGGCGGCGGCCGAGTGGTCGTCGGGGCAATGGGCCAGGGCTGCGTCGGCCCGCCGATCATCGCCGTCACGGTCGATGGCGTGGCCATGGGCACCGCCACCTTGCGGAGCTACACGACGTATCGCAGGTACGTCCTCGACCAATCGCTGCCCCAGGGGACTCACCAGGTCCGGATCAGCATGACCAACGATCGACTGACAGCGAAGTGCGACCGGAACAGTTTCCTGTCCTATGTGTACATGGAAACAGCCTCTACCCCGCTGCCACCGCCGCCACCACCGTCGGGTCAGCCGAACGCGAACAACACCGGCGTTCCAGATGGCACGGTGCTCACGCGGTACGACGGCAACATGACTATCACCACGCCGGGAACCGTGATCGAAGCCATGGACATCTACGGCTTCGTCGATGTACGGGCCAGCAACGTCACGATCAAGAACTCGATCATCCGGGGCTACAACCCCGGCTCGGTGAACCTCGCGCTGATCTCGGCCTATGGCACACACGTCAACCTGGTGATCCAGGACACCACCCTCGTCGGTGCCTTCGCGTCCAACAACCTCGACGGCCTGAAGGGTCTGAACTTCACCGCCACGCGCCTGGACATCTCCAACGTTGTAGACGCCGTGCAGATATTGGGCGACAACGCGACTGTCCAGAACTCCTGGCTGCACGACAACCTGCACCTGCCCGACACGCGTCAATCGGACGGGTTCACCCACGACGACAGCATCCAGATGGAGGGCGGGCAGAACATCCTCATCCAGGGCAACACCTTGGAAGGCGCCTACAACGCCGCGATGATGATCACTCAGAATCTAGCCCGGTCTCGAGAGATCACGGTGACCGGGAACTGGATCTCCGGAGGTTGGTGCACCATCAATCTCAGCGAGAAGGGCAAGGGCCCGATCGAGGCCATGACCGTCCAGGACAACCTGTTCGGAACCTCGCGGAACTATCACTGCGGGATCATCGCGCCGACGACGTCACCGGTGACGATGATCAACAACACCTTCACCGACACCGGCACCCAGGTGACGGTGACCCGGGGAGCGTGAACTTCTAGCGCTCCCCAGCCGAGAGCCGGCGTCCGAACGACCGCCGGGCAAAATCCCAGATGATTCTGGCGTCGCGGCGCACTTGGGGGATCAGCGTCACGGCTAGGGCGAGATAGGCCAGCGCGGCCGCCAGGCCGGTGGCGAGCTGAAGGACTGAATGGTCGGTCAGCAGAGAGGTCCCGAAGGCAAGAAGTCCGCACGGAACGCTGACCAGGAGCACCGATCGCATCGCCGTACGGAAGAGGGCTGCGCTGTCGACCTTGGCCACCCGTCCCACGTACCAGAGTGAGAGTCCCCAGTGCAGGCTGTAAGCCACCGAGCAACCGATGGCAACCCCGATCGGACCCCAGGGCGTGCCAGCGAGGATGAGCACGACCATCAGGGGGGCGGTCATCAGGAACAACCGCAGCTGCGGACCGGTCTTTGCGCGCGAGAGGTAGATCCAGTAGGCGAGCTGATCCATGGCACGAAACACGCCGCCGACGGCCAGGATGGCAAAGATCGGGGCAACGTCGGTCCACCGCGGCCCGAACAAGACGTTGACGAGCGGTACGGCTAGACCGGCGGATACCGCGAACAGCGTCGCCGTCAGGTAACAGCCGAACAGCTGCGACTTGCCGAGATATCGGTGGTAGGTCTCGTCGTCGTCTTGGACCTTCGAGAGCACGGGCAACGCGATCCTGGTCATCGGCGCATTCAGCTGATTGAGCGGCGTCATCAGCAGTTGGTAGGCCCTGGTGTAGAGCCCGAGCGGTCCAGCGCCCCAATAGACGCCGATGGCGACGTTGTCGACGTTCTTGGTCAGGTAACCGATCAGCTGTGTCCCGAAGACCCCGCCGCCGAAGCGAAAGAACCTGCCGATCGAGATCGAGCGCCGGGGCAGGCCGGGTCGCCAGCGGCACACCAGCACGGTGAAGAGGAAGGTCAGAACCGGGACAACGATCTGCTGCGCGACAATGGCCCAGTAGCTGAACCCGCGGACGGCCATCACGATTGCGACGGCGATACCGGCAGCCTGCGCGGCGATGTCGGCACCGGCGAGTGCCTTGAAGCGCAAGCCTCGGGTGAGCTCGGCCTGAAACTGGGTGGTTGCACCATTGAGGACGAACACACCAGCCAAGGCGAGGATGATCGCCTGCAGCCGAGGCTCGTCATAGAGCCAGACGATCAGCGGGATACTCAGGATGGCCGCGACCGCACAAGCGGTTCCGATGCCGACGTTCGCCCAGAACAGATTCGTGCGCTCGCCATCGGACAACGTTTTGGCTTGCACCGCCGCTGATGCCAAACCGAAGTCACGGATGATCTCGGCGATCCCGATGATCGAGGTGACCATCGCGACGATCCCGAAATCTTCGGGGGACAGCAGCCTGGCCAGGACGACCAGAGCAAGGATCAACAGCAGAAAACGAACGATTTGAGTTGACAGCGTGATCTTGGTGCCTCGGGCGGCAATATCACCGAGGGGCGCGCTCACATGGTGCCCATCGGACGCCGGCACGCGGTGATCGGCTCCATGTGCCTCCCTCTAGCGCCTGATCGGCGTCGTGCCCATAAGGGAGGCGAGCGTGATCGGCTGACTGATCGGCGTCACTATAGGCGGCTGGTCGGTCACCTAGAGGTACTGTGGCCGACCAAAGACGTGAGCGCCCTCCCTGACAGCCACCGGTTGACAAGGGGTCACTCGAGCTGGGGGTACGTCATGCACACGGCCGGCCCGTCTCGCTCCCTGCGGATCGCCATCCTGGGCACCCGCGGCGTTCCGGCCCACTACGGCGGCTTCGAGACCTGTGCCGAGGAGGCGGGCCGCCGACTCGTCGAGCGCGGACATCGGGTTGTGGTGTACTGCCGGCTCGAGGGCGAGGAGCCTGCTCCGGCCAGCCACCACCTGGGCATGCGCCTGGTCTATCGGCCCGCCATGCGCCGGCGTTCCCTCGAGACGTTGAGTCATACCGGCGCATCGGTGCTGCACCTGGTGGCTCACGGAGCTGACGTGGCGATCATGTTCAACGCTGCCAACGCGACCTGGCTGCCCATCCTTCGGGCGGCTCACATTCCGGTGGCCACCCAGGTCGATGGCCTGGAATGGCAGCGTGCAAAGTGGGGTGGGTTGGGACGGCGCTACTACCGCGCGGCCGAAGCACTCGCGGTGCGCTGGTCTGACGCAGTCATCGCCGATGCTCAGGGGATCGCCGACTATTACCGCGAGGTGTTTCACGCCGACACGGAATTGATCTCATACGGGGCTCCGATCATCGATGCTGCTTCGCCTCGATTGGCCGAAGTCGACCTGAGCCCTGATGGCTACCACCTCGTCGTCGCACGTTTCGAGCCAGAGAATCACGTCAGTGAGGTGGTGGACGCGTATCGGCGCAGTTCGGCTCGCCGCCCACTGGTCGTGGTCGGCTCGGCTCCATATGCCGACGCCTACACCGCGGCGGTGCACTCCATGGCAGACGATCGAGTGCGGTTCCTCGGCGGCGTATGGGACCAGGACTTACTGAACCAGCTGTACGCAGGCGCTTTCACCTACGTACACGGTCATTCGGTGGGCGGGACCAATCCTTCGCTGCTGCGGGCGATCGGAGCGGGGGCACCGACCATCGCCTACGACGTGCGCTTCAATCGGGAGGTGGTCGGTCCGGCGGGACAGTACTTCAGCAGCTTCTCCGAGTTGACGAGCCTCCTGCAGGCCGCAGAAGCCAACCCCGACCGCATCAGGCAGTCGCGAGTCCACATGCGAGAGAGGGCCAAGGCCTACGACTGGGACGACGTGGCGATCAAGTACGAACAGCTGTGCCGGCGCCTGGCGGATGGCGACGTGCCCGCCACCCGCCCCAGCGGGCGCCGCAGCAGCATGGACGATCGGTGGCGTCCAGCGGCAAACAGCCGACCTTCCGGCCCGGAAGGCTCCTGACGATGACGGTGACTGGGGGGGATCGGGTAACCAGCGCTCCGGCCGGTCAGAGCCTGCGAGAAACGCTCGGCCAGCTCGCCTCGGCCCAGAAGAAGACCAAAGGTGTCCCGGCGTACTCCCGTTTCGTCAATCGCCGACTGGGCCGCTTGCTGGCCGGTGTGGCCTTCCATGCCGGACTCACCCCGGACGCGGTCACGGCGATCAGCGCCGTCTGGACTTTCGCCGGGATCGCCTTGTTGGCGTTGGTTGCGCCGTCGTGGGGGCTTGGCATCGCGGTGGCGGGGTGCCTGGTCCTGGGATACGCATTCGACGCGGCCGACGGTCAATTGGCGCGGCTGCGAGGAGGCGGGACACCTGCGGGCGAATGGCTGGACCACATGGTGGACTGCGTGAAGATCTCCAGCCTGCATCTGGCGCTGGCCGTCGGGATGTACCGCTTCGAACTCGTCGAGAAGAAAGAGGCGCTGCTCGTCCCGCTGGGATTCGCAGTGGTGGCTGCGGTGCATTTCTTCGGAGCGATCCTCAACGATCTGCTGCGCCGCCAGCATGCTGTGTCATCCGTGGCGCCGTCGGGGGCGCAACCGACATCGGTGCTGAGGTCATTGATCGTGGTCCCCACCGACTACGGCTTGCTGTGCCTGACCTTCCTGCTGCTGGGCGAGCCTGTGCTCTTCTTCGCCACTTACGCCTTCCTGTTCCTGGCGACGACCCTGTACCTCGTACTGGCCAGCGTGCGATGGTTCCGGGAGATGCAGCGACTGGGCGCCGCCCCCGGCACAAGCCAGATCCGCGCCGATGGTTCATCATCCTCGCGATGACGAAAAACACAGCGACGACCCAACAGGGCGACGACCAACAGGGTCATGTCGTGACCCGTAACCGGGCAGTCCTGCTCGCACTGGCGATCGCAGTGGCGGCCGGACTGGGCATCGTCTGGGCTATCGGCAGTAACGAGAACCCGTCCCAGGAGGCGACATCCACCGACGAGCCGTTCCAGGAGGCGACGTCCAGCAGTACCTCTGCTCCGGTCCCACCGCAGGATTCGCCAACCCCAACTCCCTCGGTCGAGGGAGCGCCCACGGATCTCCCGGTGCCCCTGGAGCCGGTGCCGCTGGATGAGACAGCGGAGTTCGGCGACGAGGTGAGCGCCGAACTGGTCGATCTGCTGGCCATCCAGGCAGAGGGACAAGGTGCCGGTGAAATCAGCGGACCCGCCATCCGGGTTACCGTGCAACTCAGCAACGGGACCGGCCAGCCGCTCCCTCTGGATGCGGTGACGGTGGCCCTGTACTTCGGTCCGGACCTGATCCCGGCGCCTACGATCAGCGATCCGGAAGCCGATCCCTTCGGGGGCTCGCTGGGCTCCGGGGAGAGCGCGCGGGGCGTGTACACCTTCTCCATCGCCGAGGAGGACCGCGACGAGATCACGGTCACGGTGAGCCATTCGCCAGCATCGGCGATCGTGGTCTTCAACGGCGCCTTCTGATCCTTCCGCGGCCCCGTACCAGCTACGGCTAAACCGGCCGCATGGCACCCTTTGCGACCGCGCGATCACATAAAGTGAGGACACGCGCTGGGATCCATTGCTTTACTTGAAAGTTCACCGTTTGTCGTCGCCCAGAGTTACCGACGAGAGCTTTCATCGCGTACAGTTACGGCTCTAGGCCCATAGGGCCCGAATCCCACGTTAAGGATCCTCATGAGAATTGCCTCCCTCCCGCGCGTCTTTGCGGTCTTCGCTGCCTGTTCTCTGGGGTTGGGCGTGCTGAGCGGTATGGGTTCGGCTGCAGCTGACACCGCCCCGGCCAATCCCGCAGATCCGGCGACGCCGCCGACTGTCAGCGCGGATCCGTTGCCGACCGTGCAGATCGACGGGGTGGTCTGGGATCAAGTGGTGGTGGGAAACACGGTCTACGCGGTGGGGCGGTTCAGTAACGCCCGGCCGGCGGGAGCGGCGCCCGGGACTCAGCTCACCCCCCGGAACAACATGCTCGCCTATGACCTGACCACCGGCAACCTGATCACTTCCTTCGCTCCCGACCTGAATGCCCAAGCCCTGGCGGTGGCGGCTTCCCCGGACGGGAAGCGGGTGTATGTGGGCGGGGACTTCACCACCGCGAATGGGCAGACCCGGAATCGGATCGCCGCATATGACACTGCGACCGGTGCCCTGTCGTCGACGTTCCGGCCGTCGGTGTACGGCCCAGTTCGGGCGCTGACGGCAACGAACACGACGATCTATGTCGGGGGGACCTTCAACGCGATCGGTCCTGGCGGGCTGGCGCGGAAGAACTTGGCGGCCTTCAATGCCGCGAACGGCGCGCCGCTGGCTTGGGCACCCGTCACCGGCGAAGGCATCAACCAGAACGGCACGCCGGCCAAGAGTTCGGCCGTACAGGGCATCGTCGTCGTTCCCTCGGCAAACAAGGTCGTCGCCGTCGGGAGATTTGGATACCTCAATGGCATCCTCGCCACCGGCGTGGGTGCCCTGGATCCGGCGACCGGCGCGACGTTGCCATTCGCAACCAGCACGCAGTTCACCAATGACGGGGACAATTCCGCCTTCTTGAGCGTCAGCACGGACGGCACGAATGTGTACGGCACGGCCTACGACTTCTATGACGCGAGCAACTTCGAAGGAACCTTCGCCGCCCGGGCCAGCGACGGTGGACTGCTCTGGGTCGCGGACTGCAAGGGCGACCACTACCAGGCGTTCCGGTCCGGCTCGGTGATCTACGCGGCCTCGCATGCGCACAACTGCTCGAACATGCGTGCCTTCCCGGAGGTAAGTCCGCGCGTGCCCCATCACGCGACCGCGGTGAGCCTGGCGGCGACCACCACCGTCACCGCCGGTTGGCTCGTCGGCAAGCCGGCGCCGACCATGCAGGCTTGGGCTCCGGACTTCCAGGTTGGCACGTTCACCGGACAGAACCAGGGTCCGTGGAGCGTGGACGGGAACAGTCAGTACGTCGCCTACGCGGGGGAGTTCACCAAGGTCAACGCGACGAATCAGCAGGGCCTGGTGCGCTTCGCGGTCCCGTCGTTGGCACCGAACCTGCGGGGTCCGAAGGCCAGCACAGGCCTGACCCCCACGTTGTCGAATCCGTCATCCGGAACTGCGGCAGTGAGCTGGCAGACCACCTACGACCAGGACAACGAGAACCTCACTTACCGGGTGGTGCGTAACGGCAACACGGCTGCGCCCATCTACACGACAACGGTGGCCTCGAAGTTCTGGACTCTTTCCAACGTCAACTTCAACGACGTCGGGTTGCCGACCGGGACCTACACCTACCAGATCTATGTCACCGATCCGTTCGGCAACCAAAACGTCGGGGCCTCGGCCACGGTGTCCGTCGTCGGTTCTGCGACGACGCCGAACAACCCGCCGACCGCGGCGTTCACCAGTACGACAAGTGGGCTGACCGCGTCCTTCGATGGCAGCGGGTCGAGTGACAGCGATGGCACCATCGCCTCCTATGATTGGACCTTCGGCGACGGCACGAGTGCCACCGGCGCGACCACGTCGCGCACCTACACCGCTGCTGGGACCTACTCCGTCCAACTTCGGGTGACCGACGACGACGGCGCATCCAGCGTGGTGACCCAGTCGGTGACCGTGGCCCCTGCTGGGGGGCCCCTGGCCTCGGACTCCTTCTCCCGCACGATGTCTGGTGGGCTGGGCGCCGCGGATGCCGGTGGGTCCTGGACGGTCTCGCCGGCAGCCGCGTGTTCGGTCAACGGCACTGCGGGTGTGCTCTCGACCGGGGCCGGTGTCACGGTGAACGCGTCGCTGAACTCGGTCTCGGCCACGGACACCGCGGTCCAGGTATCGGTGGCCCTGGACCGGCCGACGACCGGTGCGGGCAACTACGTGGCTGTGGTCGCCCGCAAGGTCGGCACAACCGATTACCGGGTGCGGTTGCGGGTGCTCAATACCGGGGTGGTCAACGCCACCCTGTTCCGTTCGGTGGGCGGCGTCTTGACGGAGCTGCGCAGGACGGACATCCCCGGCCTGACCTACACCCCCGGCCAGGTCCTCAATGTCCGCTTCGATGTGAGCGGGTCAGGCACCTCCACGTTGAACGCCAAGGTCTGGCCGGCCGGAGCGGCCGAGCCCGGTTGGCAGTTGACCGCGACCGACACGACAGCCTCTCTGCAGGGACCCGGTGCGGTCGGCGTCGCCACCTACGTGTCGGGTACAGCCACGAACGGGCCGGTCGCGATCAGCCTCGACAACTTCTGGGCGGGTGCCGCCGGAACCGCGCCGCCTGCGTAACCATCGCTTTCGACGACGCACGATCACGGCGCCGGAGTTCGACGCCGTGCGTGCTCGGGGGACTGAGTCGGTACGTCGTCGGCGTGTGCTGGTTGCCCACTCGAGCAGCGAACTCTACGGCTCTGACCGGGTGTTGCTCGAAAGTGTCCAAGGCTTGATCGAGGAGGGTTGGCAGGTCCTGGTCGTCCTGCCCGGTCCGGGACCGCTCGTCGCTGAGGTACTCGATCGCGGTGGGCAGGTGGTCCTGTGTCCCAGCCCCGTCCTGCGCAAGAGCGCCCTTCGCCCCATCGGGTTTCTCCGGCTGACCGCGCAGGTTCTACCGGCAGTCGTCTCAGGCCTGTGGTTGCTCTTACGAGCCCGGCCGGATGTGATCTACGTGAATACTGTGATGGTGCCGCTATGGCTCCTGCTGGGCAGGCTCACTGGCAGCCGCACACTGTGTCACGTGCACGAAGCGGAGGGCTCGGCGTCCAGGCTGTTGCGCCGGCTGGTTGCCCTGCCCCTCTTCGCGGCGCACACAATTGTCGCCAACAGCGATTTCAGCCGGCAGGTCCTGAGTAGTGCATTCGAATCGTTGGGTACTCGAACAACGGTGGTGTACAACGGCGTCCCTGGACCTCCGACGCCGACCACGTCTCATGCCCGGATCGACGGAGCGGTGCAACTGCTCTACGTCGGACGCCTGTCAGAGCGCAAGGGGGTCGACGTCGCGGTCAGCGCGGTGGCCGAGCTGCTCGAACGAGGCACTCCAGCCGAACTCGACATCGTTGGTAGCACCTTTTCGGGGTACGAGTGGTACGAGGCACAACTGGTGAAGCAGGTGAACAGCCTGGGACTGAACAGGCACGTACGCTTGTGCGGTTTCGAGCATCCCGTCTGGCCACGGCTGGCGGCGGCACACATCGCACTCGTACCCTCACGGCTGGACGAGCCCTTCGGAAACACCGCCGTGGAGGCTGTCCTGGCTGGTCGGCCGGTGATTGCCAGCGATACGAGTGGGCTGCGCGAGGCGGTGGCTGGCTTCAAGTCGGCGATCCGGGTCCCCCCTGGCGACGCGGGTGCGATCGCGGACGCTGTCGAGTGCATGCTCACCCAATGGTCGGACTACCACCGTTTCGCGTTGAGTGACGCGGTTGACGCGACCCGCCGATTCGCGCCGCACGGCTACCGGGTTCGCATGGTGTCATCGTTGACGCGGACCCTGGCCTCCTGATCCTCCGATGCCAGACATAGCCGGGATCGATCCAGCGGAGACGCTGGACGTCGTGGAACGGGCTGTGACCATTGCGGTTCTCACCTACCGGCGTCCGCAGGACCTGTGCGCCTCTCTGCCGCTGCTCGTCCACCAGCTGAGCACGGTCAGCTGGCCCGGCGAGGTCCTGGTGGTCGACAACGATCCGGCCGCGAGCGCTCGTACGGCGGTAGAGGCGCTGCGCGAACCGCGGCTGCGCTACGTGCACGAACCCACCCCGGGGATCGCGGCAGCGCGCAATCGCGCCCTCGACGAATGCCGGCATCGCCAGATCCTGGTCTTCATCGACGACGACGAACGACCGTCGCCTCGTTGGTTGTCGTCCCTGCTGGCCACTTACGAGCAAACCCATCCGACCGCCGTCGTCGGTCCGGTCACCTCTGAGTTCGCCACCGAGCCTGACCCCTGGATCGTGGCCGGGGGCTTCTTCCGGCGGCGTGCGATGCCCACCGGTGCCGCCGCCGATGTCGCCGCCACGAACAATCTGCTCCTAGACCTGCGGGCGGTAGCCGCTCTGCAGCTGCGCTTCGATCTGCGCTATGGCCTGACCGGCGGCTCGGACAATCTGTTCACCCGCCAGCTGGTGGCTCGCGGCGGCCGGCTGATCTGGTGCGCCGAGGCAGTGGTGATCGACGTCGTGCCGGCTCATAGACTGACCCGGGACTGGGTGCTGCGAAGGACTTTCCGGATGGGTAATGGCACGGCTCTGGTGGCCCGAGACATGGCGAGTACCCGGTCCGGTTCGGTAGCGACGCTGATCCGACTACTGGGCAGCGGAGTGTTACGGGTCCTGGCCGGTTGCGCGCGGATCCTCGTCGGTGTCTTGATCGGCTCGCTTGCCCAGCGGGCGTCCGGCGCGCGTAACCTCGCCCGCGGTGCTGGTCTCCTCGCCGGAGCAACCGGTTTCACCTACGCCGAGTACGCACGACGAAGCACGGTCGGCGATGACGATGACTGAGTCAGTTCAGGACCGTGCGTACGGCTGGGGCTTGACGGCCTACCGCAACTACCGCTGGTTCAGCTCACCTGAACGGATGCGCATGCGAGCGACGGTCCGTCGCTGGATCCGGGACTGTCCGACCGGCGGCCGCGTCCTGGAGGTCGGCGGCGGCACCTCAGCGTTACGTCCGGTGATCGAACGCGAGGTCAGCGGGGTGCGCTACATCAGCGGGGATATCTCGCCCACCAACAACACGACCCTGGTACTGGATGGGTTGGCCCTTCCGATACTGGACGGTTCTCTCGAGGCTGTCTTGGCGCTGGAGGTACTGGAACATGTACCGGAACCGTCGCTGCTGCTGCGCGAGGCGGCAAGGGTCTTGGTTCCCGGCGGAATGCTCGTCATCACCACACCATTCATGTTCGGCGTCCACGACTTCCGCGACTACTTCCGCTACACCCCGCTCGGCTTCCAGACCCTGGTGAACTCGGCGGGCCTTGACCTGCGTGAAGTGGTCCTTCGCGGAGGCACCTTCGTCACGGTGGTCAGCTTGCTCCGCGCTTTGATCCGTAATGCGATCGTGGGCGATCCAGAGGATTGGCGGGCCAGGGGAACGCGCAAGAAGATCCTCTGGTCGGTGGTGACCCTCCTGGAGATGCCGTGGGTGCCGTTCATGTGGCTCGCTCTTGGTCTTGACCGAACTCTCGACCGCCGGTCCAAGAGTCCGCCGGGCTACTTCTTCCTCTGTCGCAATTCTGACCCCCCAGCCGCACACCACGCTTGGGACAAGCACCGCTAAGTCGCACGAACTTTGGTTGCAGATTGTAATAGTCTTACCCGCAGAGGGCATTCAGTCACGTCCAGTAGCGACTCGCCGGTAGATGGACCCTCAAAGTTTCAATCTGTTTCCTCTAAGAGGCATTTCGAGTTACTCCCTGTTAGAGTGCCAAACAGGCGATTACTCACTGTCAGCTGCGAGAGCTGCGGTGCAGCCGTCGTCCGGAGGGGGTCGGAATGAGGCGCGAGTCAATGCTCGAGGGAACCAATCAGGGGACACCCACGGTCGGCATCCTCGGCGCGGGATACATCGGCGCGGTTCTCGCCGCCGAATTGGCCGATCGGGGAGCGACGGTCATCGCCGTTGACCTGTGCCAGGAACGGATTCACACGATCAACTCGGGGCTGGCTCCAGTTCCCGAGCCCGGCCTGAGCGACCTCATCGGCTCCGGCGTCCGCGCCGGCCGGATGAGAGCCACCGACGACCTCGCTGAGTTGGCCGGGGCGAGCACCATCTTGCTCACCGTCGGGACCCCGCTCGGCGAAGGCAGCGAAGCGGATCTGACCCACATCCGGGCGGCCGCCGAGCAACTCGCCGAGGTGATCGCCGACGGCACGTTGGTGCTGGTCAAATCGACGGTACCGCCGGGCACGACGACGGATGTGATCGCTCCGTTGCTGCGGACGAAGAAGGACGTATTCGTGGCGTTCTCTCCTGAGCGGCTCGCGGAGGGTACCGCCATCGCCGACCTGCGCCGGCTCCCCGTGGTCGTCGGCGGCGTCGAACCCCGCAGTACCGAACGGGCCGTGGCCTTCTGGACCGAACATGGGTTCGAGACCATCGAGGTGGCTGACGCCCGTGCGGCCGAACTGGTCAAACTCGCCGACAACGCCTGGATCGATCTGAACATTGCCTTCGCCCACGAGCTGGCGATGTTGTGCGACCGCGTCGGTACCGACGTCCTGGATGTCATCCGCGCCGCCAACACGCTGCCCAAGGGCGGCGGCATGGTGAACATCCTGTTGCCCAGCGTCGGAGTCGGCGGCTATTGCCTGACAAAGGATCCATGGTTCCTCGATGCACTCGGAAAGAAGCTCGACGTCCCACTCGCGCTGTCTGCGGCAGGACGCACTGTGAACGAGGCGGCTCCGGCTTACCTGTGGGCGAGGACGAAGGCGGCGCTGGGCACCGACCTGGATGGCGCGCGGGTGGCTGTGCTTGGGATTGCCTTCAAGAACAACACTGGTGACACCCGTTTCTCGCCGGCGATCGAATATGCCCGCGCGGCCGAGCGTGACGGAGCGAAGGTGATCTGGTTCGATGACCTGGTGCAGGTCGACGACATCCCCGACGACCTCCGCAACAACCGAGCCGATACCTGGGAGGAGGCCGTGCAGGGCGCCTCGGCGATCGCCTGGCTTGCCGTGCACGACAGCACCAGATCGTTGCGGCCCTGTGACTTTCTCGAATACGCGGCTCCCAATCCGGTGATTGCCGACGGCCGTCGGTTCCTGACCGCGGTCGAGCGGCAGGAGTTCACCAACGCTGGCATCGGGGTTCACGGCGTGGGCTGGTGAGCACGGTACTGGTCACCGGTGGCGCGGGATTCATAGGCGCCGCACTGATCAAGGAGTTGCTCGCGCAGGGAGACAAGGTGACGGTGCTGGACGCCGCGCCTGCAGAGCGCGCGCTGCGCCTGTCTGACGTGAAGCACGAGATCGACTACAGGCAGGTGGACCTGCGCGACCGGGACCAGCTCGCCGACGTCCTGACCGGTTCGTGGGACCAGATCTATCACCTGGCAGCCATCGTCGGAGTCGACCGCTACATGAGCGACCCGCTCGCTCTCCTGGACGTCAATGTCATTGCCAGCCGGGAGATCATCCGGGCCGCGGCCGAACAGGGCAGCAAGCTGATGTTCGCCAGCACGAGTGAGATCTACGGGCGAAATCCCGCCGTACCGTGGCGGGAGGACGACGACCGGGTGCTCGGACCACCGAGCGTCAGCCGCTGGAGTTATGCCAGCAGCAAGGCGTTGGTCGAGCACATGCTCTTCGCCGAACGGATGAACTCCGGCCTGCGGTTCGTGACCGTGCGCTTCTTCAATGTCTACGGTCCCGGTCAGGAGCCGCGTTTCCTGGTCAGCCGAACCTTGCATCGAGCTCTGAACGGACAACCCGGCCTGCGATATGACGGCGGCCGGCAGACGCGCTGCTTCACCTATCTGGGAGACGCGATCGCCGGCGTACTCGCGGCGGTGGACTCCCCGGCGGCCGAGGGACGGGCCTTCAACATCGGATCGGCGTTTGAGCATGCCGCTGGGGACGTCGTGCAAGCAGTAATCGACCGGGTCCCCGGAGCGTCCATCGTCGACATTCAGACGCAGCAGATGTACGGCACGGACTATGAGGACATCCAGCGGCGGGTCCCCGATTGTGCGGCCGCGCTCGAGACTTTCGGTTGGCAGGCGACCACCCCCCTGGCCGAGGGCGTTGCGCAAACCGCTGCTTGGGCCGAAGCAAACCCTTGGTGGCAGGCAATGCCGGTGGTAACTACCGGCGAACCCTGAGCCGTCATCCAGCGCGCTCCGGCGACTGCTCGTTCTCGAGCCCTGCGGCCTGGAAGTAGGCGTCTCGATGCTGGGCGCCCAAGCCGGGCCAATCTCGGGATGTGAGATCCGGCGGCGCAGCGGGCTGGGTGGACCGGAGCCGCGACAGGCCGTCCCGCAGGACCGAGGCGTCGAGCTCACCAGGGTATGTGAGCAGCCATCCGGGGCCGATCTCCTCAGCCAGCAGGGCAGTGGCTGGTGTGTGGGGGGCCAGGACCGGGCGGTCCAGGGATAGCGCGAGCAGCAGGGCACCTGAGTTGTGCATCTCGGTATATGGCAGGACCACCAACTCTGCCTCGCCGATGTCGCGCACCAACACCTGGTCCTCGACGTAGCGCAGTTCGGCGCTGATCCTGGGATCTGCTCGGCAGGCCGCTTCGATGGCCATTCGCAACTGCTCGGAGTTCGGGCGGCCGAGGATGCGCAGTGAAAGCTCGGGCTGACTCAGCCGGCCGAACGCGGTGACCAGCCGGAGGATGCCCTTGTACTGGCGCACCAAGCCGAAGAAGAGGAGGCGCCCGTGCATCGACTGCGGCAGCCGTACCTCCCGATAGAGGTCGCGGTAGTGGCCATGTGGGATGACCCGCGAACGCCGTCGCCGCGACAGCTCGGTCGTGTGATTCAGTGCGATCCACAGGTCGGTCTGGTGATCACACCATCGCAGTAGGATGTTCTCGAGCCGCCCGCCTGCTTCGTGCGGGGTCGGGTTGTGGACCGTGCGGATGATAGCGATCCGGGTCATCGAGATTCGCAGCATGAGCAACCCGAACAGCGTTCGGTGGGCGAGCGTCCGGAGTCGGTCGTCCCGCCTAAACAGGAGCTCCGGCCAATGCAGATGCAGCACGTCGTAACGGCCGAACAGAGCCACCCGCCAGGACCAACCCAGTGCGCGTACGTCCCTGGGCAGGCTCGTCACGAGCTGTGTCAAGTACGGATTGGTCTGCGGCGCGGGTATGGGAAACGACTGGAGAACGGTGATCATGACATTCGCGGGAAGCGCTCCAAACCCGTCATGCGTCGTCCGGCTGCTCTGCCTCGCGGCGCGGCCAGAGTACGACGCCCAGCGCCAGGGCCAGACTCGGCAGGCTCGAGTAGATTGGCTGGAAGGCCAGATTCCACATATTCGCCACGACGAGGAAAGCTGCCAACGGGCTGGCCTGCCGCCGGCTCAGTGACGAAAGGAAGCCGGCCAGTAGTACGCCGGCGACCACAGCGGCTAGCAGCAGACCCCCGACACCGAAGTTCGACCAGAAGTCGGCAATCATGGAGTGCAGCTTGAACTGGCCCCCGAAGAGGAATTCGACGTAGTCGGGCTGAAAGACCACGTTGACCGTGGAGAAGCCCTCCTTGCCACGGAGAATGTCCTCGGAATTGGGCACCACGCCGAGGCCGAATCCCGCTGGGTTGTGCTGCATCAGTTCCCGGGTGATCGTCCATTCGGGGCGCCCACCGGCGATCAAGGATCCGCTGGTCTGGATCTGCTGCACCGAACGCGCTTGGAGCTCGTCCCCGAGGTATCCGCCGACAATCGCGTACGTCGCACCGAAGTAGCTGACCGCCCCCAACATGGCCAGGAACAGCAAGGAGAGCAGTCGAGAAGTCGGCTTCGAGGTGACAGAACGTGGACGAGCCTGCCACAGGAGCAGGGCTGCTGCGAGGGAACAGAAGGCGAACCAACTGCGAAAGTCCAGGACCACACTGACCAGCCCGAGACCCAGCAGGGCCACGACCGACACGCTTGTCCGGCGCTGGGCGGTCACCAGGGCGAGCACGATGAAAGTCACCCCGAAGGCCAGTTGGAATTTCCACGGGTTCGGCGATCCGGGCAGCTGGGTCAACCCCGTGAGCAGCCAGCCCGCACCGAAGGCCAGGGCGATTCGCGGGATGGCCAGAAAGTCGCGGGCCCACAAGATCAGGCCGACCGTGCCGAATGCCCCGAGAAACCGCAGCGAGGTGTCGGTGGCGATAGCCAGGTCGATGGCATGGTCGACCGATGACCAGTCGGCCAGCAGAACTCCGGAAATCAGCGCGGCTACAGCCAAGCCCAGCAGCAGGCCGGCATGGCGGTATCGCGCAATCGCCCCGGCCCAGACGGGTGCGAGCGCCAGCGAGGCGAGGAAGGCCGTGTTCGTGCCGAACGGCAGCCTGTAGGCCATGCCGGCGAAGAACAGCGCGGCGAGTGCGGTGACCACCGTTGATCGGGCGACCGAGGCGTGGCCCGAGCCGTCGTTGGCGCTCAACCCGGGGATCGTCAGCGTGGACGGATCACTCAGGCGCCGAAGCAGGGACCGAATGCCGACCGGAGCTTCGGGCGCCTGATCGGCGAGCACGACGCCGACGAAGGCCTTGCTGCTGGGGCGCTCGGTTGCGAGCAAGGCTTCGAGCGCTCGTCGGCGGGTCTTGCCGGGTTCGACGATGGCGAGCGAACCGCCGGCGCCATCGGAGCTCATCGCCGGTGAAGCCGGGGCGCCCACAGTTCGGATGCCGTCCAGTACGAGCACATCCGGGTACGTGTAACCGGTCGACAGCGGCACCCGGTCACGGTGCAGGAGTCGCACGTAGTGACCCGGCTTGGTCATGACCTCGGCCAAGCCCGATGCGACCGACCGGGTTCTCTGCCGTGGCACGGCTTCGTGCATCGAGATGGAGCTGATCGAGGTGCCTTGGGTCATTGAATCCAGAGCTAGGACCACGCGCCGGAAATCTTCCGAGCGTTCGCGGGCAATGTGCGGGGCAGGTCGCCTTCGAAAGCGCGTCAGGCGGCCGAAGAGTCTCCACCGCTCCTTGTGGATCGGCCACACCGGAAGGTTGGTCACGAGGCCGACGTCACGAAGCCCGATGATCCTGGGGATCACCGCTTCCCGATAGAGAGCCAGGAGCACACCCAGCACCAGGCCCAGCACCGCCCCGATGAGGGCGCTGCTCTTGGCGCCCGGTGAGGATGGAAACTCCGGATCGGTGGGCGGCTCGATGGTCGTGGCCAGTAACACGTCCAACGGTCCGGCTGCGCCGGGGGACAGCTCGGTGATGGCTGCCTGCAGCTGTTCACTCACCAATCGCGCGATCTCGGTGGCCTCCTGTGGCGAGGCCGCAGCAGCCGAAATCTCGAGGATCGTCGTACGTTCCGGAACGACCACGGTCACGGCCTCGGCCAGCTCGACGGTCGTCATAGCTAGGTCCGCTTCAGCGATCACCGGATCGAGAACGGCCGGCGACCGGGTGACGGCGACCAGGGAGGTGAGGGTGCTTTCGACGTACTGTGCGTCCTGGAGCACCTCGCCTGGCTGCGCCCCACCCGGGGCTGAGAACAGCAGGGACGTGGACGAGGTATAGGTAGGCGGGATCAACAGTGTGAGGATGGCTGATCCGACCACGCCAAGTAGGACCATTGCTGCGAGGGTCGGCCACCGCCTGAGCAGCGTTGCAAGGTAGTGCCGCGGCTCCATGGATCGGACTCCTCGCCGGGTGCCGGGTAGGTCATCGTACGCTGTGCGGGCACCCGCCACGAGAACGCCTGAGGGACACGGAGGAAACCGGTGCCGCTACACCGATTTCTGGCCGTTCTCAGGCATCGCTGGCTGACGATCGCACTGATCACGTTGGCCGGGGCTGCCTCAGCGGCGGGGTTGTCGTTTCTGCAAACTCCGGTCTACTCCTCGCAGACAAGCGTGTTCTTCTCGATCCAGTTCGGGGCTTCGGCCAGCGAACTCGTCCAGGGCGCCGCCTATACCCAGAACAGTGTCCAGTCCTTCGCGGCGCTGGCCACCAAACCCATCGTGCTCGATCCTGTGATCGAGGATCTAGGACTGGACACAACAGCTCGTGCCCTAGCCGACCGAGTCGAGTCCATCGCTCCGCTGGACACCGTGATCGTGGAAATCTCGGTGAGCGACACCTCGCCAGAGCAGGCTGCGGCGATAGCAAGCGCGATCGGCGAGCAACTGTCCACGACTGTCGCACGCCTCTCGCCGAAGGACGACAACGGCGAGGCGGCCGTCCAGGCCGAGATCGTGGCCCCGGCCACGGTAGACAGCTTCCCGATATCTCCGAACGTCTCGTTGAACCTAGCGGCCGGCATTCTCGCCGGCTTGTTGGCCGGAATCGGTCTGGCGTTCGTTCTGGACACCCTGGACACGCGGGTCCGGACAGCCGCCGACGTACAAGCGATCACCGACGTTCCAGTTCTCGGCGTCATCGGCGCGTTCACCAGCGGTGCCGCCGCACTGGTCCTGCGCGACATTCCGGGCAGTCCGCAAGCGGAGGCCTACCGCCAGATCAGGACCAACCTCGAGTTCCTCGGGGTCAGTGGACAGCCCAGATCGATCGTTTTCACGTCAGCACTGCCCGGCGAGGGTAAGTCGACGGTCGCCGCCAACGTGGCGATCGCGCTGGCGGAAACCTCAGCCCGGGTCCTGCTCATCGACGCCGACCTGCGCCGACCGACCATTGCCTCCCTGCTGAATCTCGAGAGCGGAGTGGGCCTGACCACAGTGCTGATCGGTCGTGCTGAATTCGACGAGGTCGTCCAGCAGTGGGGCGGGCGGCACCTGCATGTGCTGACCTCGGGCGTTGTCCCGCCCAACCCGAGCGAACTGCTGTCGTCGTCAGGAATGAAGCATCTGCTCGGACATCTCACCAAGCGGTACGACATCGTGATCATCGACACCGCACCGCTGCTTCCCGTGACCGACGCGGCCATCCTGTCCCGCATCGCGCTAGGCGCGGTCGTCGTGGCTAACGCCCGCCGAGTGCGAAGGCCACAAGTGACCGAGGCTCTGCGATTCCTCGAACAAGTTGATGCCCGCGTGCTCGGGATGGTCCTCAACGAGGCCGCCACGAGCAGCGAGCAGTACGGCTATTTGCCATACGCGCTCCAGGACGACCTGGCTCGATAACTTCGGGTAAACTGAGAGCGCAGATTGCTCAGAGTAATGCTATGACTACCTCTTACAGCGGGGATGCCTTGAACAGGATCGTCGGTTATGCACCAGGTGCCTACGACTTGTTCCACATCGGCCACCTCAACATCCTCAAGCATGCCCGCGAGCAGTGTGACTACCTCATCGCCGGGGTGGTTTCGGACGAGATGTTGGAACTCAGCAAGGGTGTGCCCCCGTTCGTTCCCCTGGCCGAGCGCCTTGCGATCGTCAGCAGTGTGCGCTTCGTCGACCGCGCTGTCGCTGAAGTCCTGCCGGACAAGGTGGACACCTGGCGGGAGGTCGGCTTTGACGTGTTGTTCAAGGGCGACGATTGGCGGGGTACTCCAAAGGGCTTGAAACTGGAATCGGATTTCGCTGCGGTTGGCGTCCGGATTCAATATTTCCCCTACACCGTGCATACCTCGAGCACCCAACTACGTCGGGCTCTCACGGCGGCAACCAAGGCCCAACTGGGTCACTTGGGTTCCTGATCCCTACGCCGGGTATCGTGTTCAGCGAGCCCGGCGAGGGAGCAGAGATTGTGGGCGACCACAGTCTCGCGCTCCGTAATCGACGGCGGTGTCGCAGCACAGGCCTCCGCTTGAAGTTGCCCCTCGCGGGGATGACCAACCCATCGTGATACCGCCCCGGAGGCACGCCCATGGCCGAAGTCCGCATCACCGCGCAGTCCCGTACCGAGTTCGGCAAGGGTTACGCGCGGCGCTCCCGCAAAGCCGGGCTCGTGCCTGCCGTGCTGTACGGCCACGGCGAGGACGTACGACACCTGTCCCTGTCGGCGAGAGAGTTCTCCAAGGCTCTCAAGGGCGGCTCCAACACGCTGCTCACCGTCGCGATCGATGGGGAGACCCACCTCGCGTTGCCCAAGGCCGTCACCCGGCACCCGCTCCGCCCGGAGTTCACCCACGTGGATCTCCTGCTGGTCCGCCGTGGGGAGAAGGTCACCGTCGAGGTCGTGGTCCACCTGGTCGGTGAGCCCGCCCCGGACACCGTGATCAACCAGGAAATGACCACGCTCACCGTCGAGACCGAGGCCACCCACATCCCGGAGTCCTTCGATGTCTCCATCCAGGGCCGGCACGTCGGCCAGCAGATCCTGGCCGGTGAGGTGATCCTGCCCAGCGGCACCACGCTGGTGACCGAGGCAGACAACATGGTCGTCGGTTTCCTGGCCGCGCCCACCGCCGAGGAGCTCGACGCCGAACTGGCCGAGGCCGAGGCCGAGGTCGGGATCGAACGCGACCCGTCCGACGAAGAGGTCGAGGCCGCCGCCGAGGAAGAGGCTGCCGCCGAGCAGGCCGATTCACCGGACAGCCCGTCCGAGGAATCCGCGAGCTAGCCCGACAACAGCACCGCCGCTCCGGCGCCATCGCGGGGTGTGGCAACGCTGGCAAACGGCAGGCAGTCATGGTGGAGGGCAGAACAGGCGAGGCCACTGTCCCTATCGGGGGCCGGGACGGCGCCGTCGTCGTGGGCTTGGGTAATCCGGGTCCCGACTACGCGGGCAACCGGCACAACGTCGGCGCCATGGTCGTTGCTGGCATCGCGACGCAGGCGAGCGCCGGCCTCAAGCGCGGCCGCGCAAAGCTGGCCCGAGTGGTCAGCGGATCGGCCCGCCTGGCCGGGCAGCGGGTTGTGCTGGCCACGCTGACGACGTACATGAACGAGTCCGGCCAGGCCGTACGCCCATTGCTGGACTACTTCAAAATTGATCCGAACTCATTGATCGTGATCCACGATGAGCTTGACCTCCCGTTCGGAACCGTTCGGATCAAGCAGGGCGGTGGCGACAACGGGCACAACGGATTGCGCTCGATCAGCCAGGCCGTGGGTACCCGCGACTATGTGCGGATCCGGATCGGGATCGGGCGCCCCATCGGCCGCCAGCCCCCCGCCGACTTCGTCCTGCGCGACTTCAGCGCCGCGGAGCGCGTGCAACTCCCGGGAATCCTGGATGAGGGCGCTGCTGCGGTGGAGCTGATCGTGGCGCACGGCGTCGAACGTGCGCAGAACGAGATCCACCGCCCCTGAACCCAGACCCGGACGTTATGCGCACAACGTCCCGATCCGGCGTCGGTTTCCGGGACGTCATGCGCACAACGTCCCAATGAGCCGGTACGTGCGGAGCGGCTAATCTGGACGGTGCGCCCGTGTCCCGACCTCCGGCGCCACCTCAATCCGAAGTAGGAGAACTGTGCCGCTGTCCGGGCTGCTCGAGGCAGTACTCGCCGAGGGCGATGGCCGGGATCTGGCCGAGGCCGCCCGACGTCACGGGGTGGACGTCGCGACCATCACCGCGCTCAACCCCATCGTGGTCGCCGCCATCGCCACCGAACGGGAACGCGGCGGTGCCGGTCGCCTGGTACTTGCCGTCACGGCCACCTCGCGCCAGGCCGACGATCTGGCCGCTGGCCTGCGCTGCATGCTGCGTGATCGCCAGGTCGAGGTGTTTCCCGCCTGGGAAACCTTGCCGCACGAGCGGCTCTCACCACGAGCTGACACGATCGGTCGCCGGCTCGCGGTGTTGCGGCGGCTGGTGCATCCCGGTCCGCACGACCCGCTCCGGGTGATCGTCGCACCGGCTCGCAGCCTCTTGCAGCCCATGGCGCCGGGCTTGGCCGACATCGAACCGGTGGAGCTGGTCAGTGGGCAGAGCGTCGAACTCGAGGTCGTCGTCCGGCGCCTGGTCGATGCTGCCTATACGCGGGTCGACCTGGTCGAGCGCCGTGGCGAGTTCGCCGTACGCGGGGGGCTGCTCGACGTCTTTCCGCCGACCGAGGAACACCCGATTCGGGTCGAGTTCTGGGGCGACGAGGTCGAGGAGTTGCGCCCTTTCTCGGCCAGCGACCAGCGGTCCCTGGACCTCAAGGTCGAGCGCTTGGTGGCCCCGGCCTGCCGTGAGCTCGTGCTCAACGACGACGTACGGCGCCGGGCCGGCGAGCTGGCAGCGCAGTATCCCGACCTCGAGGAAATGCTCGACGCGGTCGCCGACGGCCGGGCGATCGAGGGGATGGAGGCTCTGACGCCGCTGCTGATCCAGGCCCCGATGATCTCGCTGACCGCACTGCTACCGGATGGCGCGCACATCCTGGTCTGCGAGCCGGAGCGGGTCAGTGCTCGGGCGATCGACCTCGTACGCACCTCTCAGGAGTTCCTAGACGCGTCCTGGTCCAGCGCAGCGGTGGGCGCGATGATGCCGCTCGACCTGAGCGGATCCGCGCTTCGTTCGCTGGAGGAAACCCGGTCCGAGGCCGTTGCCCGCGGCCTGCTCTGGTCAACGGTGGGCGCACTCGGCGGCGCGGACGAGGGTGGTACAGCCCCGACCGCGCCAGCAGCCTCCGAGGCTGTCGGTGGTGGTCGGCCCGTCGTGCTCCGAGCGACTCCGTCGGTCCGTTACCGGGGCGACCTGGAGCAGGCGCTCAGCGACACCGCCGAGCTGGCACGCGACCACTGGCGGGTCGTGCTGGCTTTCGCCGGCCCCGGACCCGCCCAGCGTGCGGCCGAACAGCTCAGCGGAGCCGGCCTCGCGGTCTCGATCACCCCTGAGCTGCCGACCGAGCTCACCCCAGGCGTGGTCTATATCGCCCAAGCCGAGATCGAGGAAGGGTTTCGCTCGGCAGAGCTCAAGCTCGCGCTGCTGACCCAGAGCGACCTGACCGGCCAGCGCGGCACCTCGACCAAGGAGATGCGCCGGCTGCCCTCGCGCCGGCGCAACACCGTCGACCTGCTGCAGCTGCAGCCTGGCGACTTCGTCGTACACGACCAGCACGGGATCGGTCGCTACGTCGAGATGATCCGGCGCACGATCAACGGCGGCGAGCGGGAGTACCTCATCCTGGAGTACGCGCCCTCGCGCCGCGGACAGCCCGGCGATAGGTTGTTCGTCCCCACCGATGCGCTGGAGCTGCTGACCCGCTATGTCGGTGGCGAGTCGCCGGCGCTGAGCCGGCTCGGGGGCTCGGACTGGGCCAAGACCAAGGGCCGGGCGCGCAAGGCGGTCAAGCAGATCGCCGCCGAGCTGATCCGGCTCTACGCCGCTCGGATGTCGACGCCGGGCTATGCCTTCGGCCCGGACACCCCGTGGCAACGCGAGCTCGAGGATGCCTTCCCCTACGTCGAGACCCCCGACCAGCTCGCCGCCATCGACGAGGTCAAGGCCGACATGGAGAAGCCGATCCCGATGGATCGGGTGATCTGCGGCGACGTCGGCTACGGCAAGACCGAGATCGCGGTACGGGCGGCGTTCAAGGCCGCGCAGGACGGTAAGCAGGTGGCGATCCTGGTGCCGACCACGCTCTTGGCCCAGCAGCACTTCACTACGTTCTCCGAGCGGATGGCGCAGTTCCCGGTGACCGTTGCGATGGTCAGCCGGTTCAACTCCCCGGCCCAGCAGGCCGACACGCTCGCGAAGCTGGCCAACGGCACGGTCGACATCGTGATCGGCACGCACCGGCTGCTGCAGCCCAGCACCAAGTTCCATGACCTCGGACTGGTCATCGTGGACGAGGAGCAACGCTTCGGGGTGGAGGCCAAGGAGTACCTCAAGACCCTTCGTGCCGCCGTCGACGTGCTGACCCTGTCGGCGACACCGATCCCGCGGACATTGGAAATGAGCCTGACCGGGATCCGGGAGATGTCGACGATCACGACCCCACCGGAGGAACGCCACCCGGTGCTCACCTACGTCGGTGCGCACGAGCCGCGCCAGGTCGCGGCGGCGGTACGCCGGGAGCTGCTCCGTGACGGGCAGATCTTCTACATCCACAACCGGGTGCAGTCCATCGATAAGGCGGCAGCGCGACTGCGGGAGCTGGTGCCTGAAGCCCGGATCGCGATCGCGCACGGGCAGCAGAGCGAGGACCAGCTCGAGGCGACGATGGTCGGGTTCTGGGAGCGCGACTACGACGTCCTGGTCTCGACGACGATCGTGGAGTCCGGGCTGGATATCGCGAACGCGAACACGCTGATCATCGAGCGGGCCGATCTGCTCGGTCTGTCCCAGCTGCACCAGATCCGTGGCCGGGTCGGGCGCGGCCGCGAGCGTGGGTACGCCTACATCACCTACGATCCGCAGCGCCCGTTGACCGAGGTCGCCTACGACCGGTTGGCCACGATCGCGCAGAACACCGACCTGGGCTCGGGCATCGCCGTGGCGATGAAGGACCTGGAGATCCGCGGCGCGGGAAACCTGTTGGGCGGCGAGCAGTCCGGGCACATCGCCGGGGTCGGCTTCGACCTCTACATCCGGCTGGTCGGCGAGGCGGTCGCGGACTTCAAGGGCGAGGCGCCGACCAGCGAAGCCGCAGACGTACGGATCGATCTCCCCATCGACGCGCACATCCCGCACGACTACATCGACGGCGAACGGCTGCGGATGGAGGCCTACCGCAAACTCGCGGCCGTCACCGACGATGCCATCGCCGAGCAGGTCGAGGCGGAACTCACCGACCGGTACGGGCCGGTGCCGCCCGAGGTGCAGGCTCTGCTGGCCGTCGCGCGGTTCCGGGCGGCCTTACGCGCGGTCGGGATCACCGAGATCTCGCTGCAGGGCAGGTCGATCCGGATCACCCCGATCCAACTAGCCGACTCGGCGCAGCTTCGGTTGACCCGGTTGGCCCCGGACTCGGTCTACAAGGACGCGTCCCAGGTCCTGTCCGTACGCCGTCCGGCCGGACCGGCTGAACCGTTACGCGGCATCGTCCTGCTCGACTGGCTGCATCGCCTGATCACCGACCTCCTCGGGACGGTGTGAGAACCTGAGGCACGTGCGCCGCATTCGTCTGACCTTGCCTGCTGTGCTCCTGCTGACTGCCGCTGCTCTGGCCGGCTGCCGTTCCGAGCCGGGGGTGGCGGCCTACGTCGAAGACATGACGATCTCCACCGACGCGTTGGCTGCGGCCGTCGACGAACGGCTGACCGACCCCAACATCGCCGCGGTGATCGAGCCGGGCGATGCTGACTACCAACGCCAGGTGCTGAGCCAGCTGGTCCAGCAAGGCATCTACCGGATCCTGAGCGCAGATTACGACGTCTCGGTCACCGACCGCGACGTCGACGCCAAGCTGGATGAGCTCCTCGCAGGTGACGATCAGCAAAGCGCCGAGGACGTCTATGCCCGACTCGCCGCCGAGCAGAGCCTTGCCGAGATCGACGTACGGGAGAACGTTCGGCAAGCGTTGATCCGTGCGGAGATCGCGGTGGAGGAGGGCCTGGACGGACCGGTTCAGGAGCCGGCGCTCATGCAGAGATATGAGGAGATCAAGGACCAGCTGTCCACGATCGAACTCGGTTTCATCACCGTCCCCGACCAGGAGACGGCGGACGCGACGCTGGCAGCGCTCGTCGCCGACCCCAATTCCTACCCGGCCCTGGCGGCCACCTATGCCGGCCCGAACACTCAGCCGGTCCTGCGCAGCGCTCCACTGACCGACGTTCCTGCTCCGTTGTTGCCCAGCGTCTCGCAGACGGCGGCTGGGCAGGGCTTCATCCTGCCTCTCGCCGAGACCGGTGGCATCGTGGTGGGTTACGTCGCATCCCTCGAAGTGCCGCCCTTCGAAGAGGTCGAGAGCCAGGTACGGGTCGAGGCAGCCAGCGGTGTGGACGCTGCGGTCGGTGAGATCGTGACCGAGATCGTCGCCGGTTTCGACATCGACATCAACCCGCGGTACGGCTCCCTGGACGAGGGACAAGTGGTGTCAGACACCGGCGGCGGCGTCGTACGGATCCTGGAGGATGCGGGGACGACGTGACCGACCAGATCGTGCTCGTCCGTACGTCCCCCCGCTTGCCCGCCGGCCTACTCAGCGCGGACGGCTGGGCTGCGCTTCGCCAGGGCCCGGTCTATGCCCGTGATCCCGAGGCTGAGGAGCTCGCGCTGGCCGTACGGGCCGCCGGGATCGATGTCACTCGTCTGGCAGTGCCGCAAGCCCCCGGCGGTCGGCTGCTGGCACCCTCGCCCGCCTCGGCCGCTGCCAGGGAGCTGCGCATCATCGCGGCCCGCGATGGTGGTGTCGTGGTCTGGCTGCTATCCCCGGAAGGTGATCCTGACTTCAGCTCCGCCCTGGCCGATCTCGCCGCCCGGGAAGGTGGCGTGAGCATCGAGGTTGTCGTGGCTTCCTGGGATCCGCCGGGCGCGCGGCTGCTGGACGCGGTTGCCGTGATGGATCGGCTCCGGGCCCCCGGCGGCTGCCCGTGGGATGCCGCTCAGACGCATGCCTCGCTGGCGCCGTACCTGATCGAGGAGGCACACGAGGCGGCCGATGCGCTGGCCACCGAAGACTCTGATGCCCTGCGCGAAGAGCTGGGTGACGTTCTGCTGCAAGTGCTCTTCCACTCGCGGCTGGCCGAGGAGATCGAGGATGACGACGAGCGCTGGACCATCGACGACGTCGCGGGCGGACTGGTCGACAAGCTGGTCCGGCGGCATCCGCATGTGTTCGCCGGAGTCGAGGTGTCCGGGGCCGCGGAGGTGCACGCCAACTGGGACCAGCTCAAGCTGGCCGAGAAAGCCGGGCGATCGGTCGTCGACGGCGTGCCGGTCTCCGCGCCGTCGCTGGCTCGAGCCGGCTCGCTCGTCGCCCGGGCCGCGCGGGCTGGATTCCCGAGCCCGGAACCTGCCTCATTGCCCGAGCAAGCCCGCACCCCAACCGGATTGGGCGCCCATCTACTTGGCTTGGTCACGGCTGCGACGCACGCAGGTCTGGACCCCGAGGGGGCCCTGAGGGCCGCGATCCTGAGCTATGCCGCCAGTCTCCGCGAGGCCGAAGAACTAGCTGGGCGTGCGGACCCGGCTCACGGTGGGGACTCGGCCCTAGATGGAGATTCGGGCGGCCGTACGGCGTCGGCCGGCCGTACGGCGCCCGCGACCAGGTCGCCGGGCACCTCCGGCAGTACCCGGGCCAGATAGTCGCTGGCCGCAGCCGTCGTACCGATGTCCTTGCCCGCGGCTTCGGACAGGAACCAGCGATGCTCGAGGATCTCGTGGAAGATCTCGGCGTCGTCGAGTCGGCCGCGCAGGTCGGCCGGGATCGCGTCCATGACCGAACCGTAGATCTCCTCCAGCCAGCGGTTGGCGGCGACTGCCTCCGGCACCGGCCGGCGCGCGGTCTGTTCCAGATAGCTGCGGTAGCTCGCTATGTCGGCCAGCAGCCTGCGAGCCTGCTTCTCCTGTACGTCGAGGCCGGTACGGGCGAACAGCAACCGGCGGTGGTGGCCGGGCTCGGCGACCCGGGTGGTCAGCCGCAGACGGCTTCCTTCGCCGACCTCACCGACGTCGACGAGTTCGATTTCGTCGACGTCGAAGCCCAGTTCATTGAGGCGGCGGACGCGTTCGCCGATGCGGTAGCGCTGCTCCTCGGGCAGCAGCACCTCCTCGCTGGTGAGTTCGGCCCAGAGCGCTTCATAGCGCCGCCCGAGGTCATCGACGGTGTCGGCTGCGTCGAGATCCTCGCGCAGGAATCCGCCGGCCTGCAGGTCGAGCAGTTCGCCGCCCACTCGCTCCTGGGCCATCAGTACGTCGTACTGGCGTTGGCCCTCGGACAACGACGAGTGCATCTCGGCGGTCTCGGCGTCTACGAGGTAGGCCGAGAGCGCTCCTGCGTCCATCCGGAACAGGGTGTTGGACAGCGAGCAGTCACCCCACATGAAACCGGCGAGGTGCAGTCGCACCAGCAGCTCGACCTGGGCATCGAGCAGCCGGCCGGTCAGATGCTGCCCTCGTGGGTTGGCGAACAGTGCCCGATAGGGCGTGGAGTAGTCGAGGAACCTGGTGACCAGGATCGCGTCCAGATCCGGACCGCGGTCGACGACGACGCCCAGCACGTCTACCGCCGGGATGCCCAGCTTCTCGAGCTGGCGCAGGAATTGATATTCCCTACGGGCCAGGCGTTCGTGAATCTCCTTGAGCGCGAACACCTCTCCCGCTTCAGAGACGAATCGTACGACGTGGCGAGAGAGGCCGCGCTGGGGCACCTCGACCAGGCGGTCGTCGACCCAGCTCTCGAGCGGCTCCCGCCAGGGCAGGGTGAGCAGACCTGCCGTGGCCTCCGCAGGAGGGCTGAACAGAAAGCGCACGGCGCCGAATCTAGTCGCCCGGCCCTCTCCAGGCGTCGGGCTCAGGGGGTGCTCAGGGTGCCGGCCAAGGGGTCTCCCTGATGCCGGTTGCTGCCCTTCGTCAACGGCTCGCTGTTCGCGGCCGACCCGGAGATCACCGGCGTGCTCGACCCGTGGGCGGACATCTTTCTCCGGTCACGCGGTAGCGACGAACACTCGGTGTCGGTCTTCGGTCCGCGCGACGGCCGCTGAAGTGATGTGGTCAGCGCTTTGATTGCTGCCCCGGTACGGCGGTGTCGGTGGCTCGGGTTTGGAACGAAGACGGCAGCAACGACGGGGTACGGGGGTGGGCGGGCTTGCATCGTCGGCAGCCGGTTATGCCGTCGCCGTGAGGTAGGGCGCGCCTGACCGTGGGCCCGTTGGGTGTTGATCATCGGATTATCAGCAATTGTTTGGTTGTTCGGGGTCGGAAACCCGGTCGCATTCCGATGATCAACAACGGTTGCAGATCGTCACCTGAGGTTGCGCACGGGCCGGCCCGGACCGCGATCGAATCAGGGACGGGGGCTGCACCTGGCCCGGCTGCGGGCGGCCGGACTCACCCGAAGGCGACAGCGAGCGAGCATCGCAGCGAGGAACGAGCGAGGAGCTCAGCGAGCGCGGAGCCGAGCAATGTGACGGTGGCAAGTGCATCGCCTGATCCCCTGGTCGGAAGGAGGACCGACCGATCAGGCCAACGGTGGCCTGTTCTGCTGGGCCCACCACCGCGACATCGAACACCGCGAAAGGGAAGCGTTTCAACACCGCGGCCGGATCTGGCTCCGACCACACGAACGCCTCGACCCCCACCGACGGCCCCGGATCAACCACCCCCACCGACCACCCCCACCCACCACCGACTGGCCACCAGGCGCACACGGCGGAACAGCGCCATAGAAATGCGGCCGCAGCCCGCCACAATGACCTGATCATCCCGGAGATCGGCCGGGTCAGAGCCGAGGATCGAGGAAGGCGAGCCGCACCGGCCTCGGCGGGGCTGCGTCGGAAGGCAGCTCGGTGCTGTGCCTCAGCGCTACTCGTCGCGGGGGCCGGTCGGGTCCGAGCCGAAGATCGAGGGAAGCCAGAACAGCACCCCGGCGCTGAGAGCGGTAGCGGCCAGAAAGCCGGACACCCCGCTGTCATCGGTGTAGGCCCACAGCAACCCGAACAGCGGAGCGAAGAGCAGTGCGCCGGCGTCCCCGCGAACCTGGCGCGCCAGGCTTCTGCGACGCACTGGATCCTCTGGCGGTGGTTGCGTCGCTTCACCCTTGGGTGCGCTGCTACGACGTGCGCCCGATGGCCAGACAGGTGTTCGGTCGATGACGGGCAGGATCAGTCGATCCCGTCGAGGGTTGCCGTGCACCGTGATCGGAGTGTCCCGGTGCAGCGCGGACACGGCCTCGTCCCAATAGACCGGCACCCAGGAGACCGCCCCGCCGTGGTCGAGCACCAGCCAGCTCCGGTCGCTGAGCCCGCGCCGCACCCGTACCCGTCGCGCGCTGGCCGTACTCACTGCCCTTTGCCGCAACCGGGGCCTAGTGACGAGCCGGAACACCGTGATCGCCGCGCAGACGAGCAGGACAAGTCCGACCCAGAACATCCCGAACAGCAGGTTGCGGACAGTCAGGTGCGCGGCATCGCCTTCGGCGTAGACCGCCTCCGGATCGGCTGGGTCGTACTGGACACCGACCTGCGCCCCCGCCGGAATGTCCTCGGGGCGGGCCAGAATGATGACGCCGGTCTGCTCGTCACCGTCGGCGTCGGTGAAGGACACCTCGACGCCTCGACCGTCGGGAGCGACGCCGTTGCTGATGACCTGTGCGGTCGCCGTCCGCGTGGCCGCGGACAGCGGCCCTCGCGCCGCCGGCAACGCGGCGCCCAGCACCGACAGCAGGAACACGGCGATGACAGTTACCGGCAGCATCCCGAGCAATAGTTGACGCCTCGCCCGTGGGCCCCGACCGCCAGTTGTGGGCGACTCGCCGTCGGGCTGAGTCTCAGGCTCGCTCTGCCCCTCGTCGTCGGCCACGGAGTGGATGATGCCAGCGTCCGGGTGAGCAGGCCCGTGCTCACGCGGCAAGACTCCGGCACCGGCCACGATCCTGGCGGTTTTGACGTAAACCGCCAGGATGACTCTGACCGGCGCGCCGGGCGCACTCACGCGGAGCTCGCCCGGTGCTCGTTAGGCTCCCGACGTGGCAACTATTGACGCCGTCGGCGCCCGCGAGATCCTGGACTCCCGAGGAAATCCCACGGTCGAGGTGGAAGTCGCCCTCGACGACGGCACCTTTGCCCGCGCAGCCGTACCCAGCGGCGCGTCGACCGGAGCCTTCGAGGCCGCGGAGCGGCGTGACGGCGGAAACCGTTACGGCGGCAAGGGCGTGAGCCAGGCCGTTACGGCCGTCCTGGACGACATCGGGCCGGACATCGCCGGTATGGAGGCCAGTGAGCAACGCCTTCTCGACCAGCGGCTGATCGACCTGGACGGCACGCCGAACAAGTCGCGCCTGGGGGCCAACGCGATCCTGGGCGTGAGTCTGGCGGTCGCCAAGGCCGCCGCGGATTCAGCCGAGTTGCCGCTGTTCCGCTACCTCGGCGGCCCGTCGGCGCATCTGCTGCCGGTGCCGATGATGAACATCCTCAACGGCGGCGCGCATGCTGACTCCAATGTCGACGTGCAGGAGTTCATGATCGCCCCGATCGGGGCACCGACGTACGCCGAGGCGCTGCAGGTGGGCGTCGAGACCTATCACGCGCTCAAAGCCGTGCTCAAGGCTCAAGGATTCGCCACCGGACTCGGTGACGAGGGCGGGTTCGCCCCCGATCTGCCCAGCAACCGGGCCGCGCTGGATCTGATCGCCGAAGCCGTCGAGGCGGCCGGATACACCTTGGGCACCGACATCGTGCTCGCAATGGACGTGGCGGCAACCGAGTTCTACCGCGACGGCACCTACGCCTTCGAGGGCAAGGAACTCGGTGCCGACGAGCTGATCAGCTACTACACCGACCTCGTTGACGGCTACCCGATCGTGTCCATCGAGGATCCACTCGACGAGAACGACTGGGAGGGCTGGGTCGACCTGACCCGGGCCCTGGGGGACCGGGTCCAGCTGGTCGGCGACGATCTCTTCGTCACCAATCCCGAGCGGCTGGCCGACGGGATCACCCGCGGCGCGGCAAATGCCTTGCTGGTCAAGGTGAATCAGATCGGAACCTTGACCGAGACCCTCGACGCGGTGTCCTTGGCGCACCGCAGTGGATACCGCTGCATGATGAGTCACCGGTCGGGAGAGACCGAGGACACGACCATCGCCGACCTGGCGGTGGCCGTCGACTGTGGGCAGCTCAAGACCGGTGCGCCGGCGCGCAGTGAGCGAGTCGCGAAGTACAACCAGTTGTTGCGGATCGAAGAGGAGCTCGACGACGCCGCCCGGTACGCAGGTGCCGGCGCGTTTCCGCGGTACGGCGCAACCCCAGCCTCGCTGACCGGAGGTTCGCCAACCAGCGACTCCGGGACGGGCGACGTCGGGACCCACGAGGGCGAGGCTGGCAGCGCGAGCGCGGCGACCCATGTAGCTAGAGCGCGCAAGCGCTCCCGTCGCCGGTGAACTCCACGCACGGGCCGGGCAGCCGGCGCGGTGCACGGCGCACCGGCATGGCCGGACCCAGCCGCCCGGATGGTCGGCGCTCGGCGGCCGACCGGACCGCCACACGAGGTCGTGGACCCGGGGACAGGCGCAGTACCCGAGGGCCCGGCCCCACCCGAGCCACTGCGCCGCCCCAAGCGGCACAACGCTGGACCGCTCGACTCACCGGGCGGGCGATCCTACTGGCGGCTGTCGTCGTACTCCTGGTTGTCAGCCTGGCCTATCCGCTGCAGCGTTACCTCGCTCAGCAGGCGGCCATCGATCGGCTCGAGGCGGAGAACCGGGCCGGCCAGCAGCGGGTCGAGGAGCTCCGCGTACAGGTGGATCAGCTCGATGATCCGGCCTTCATCGAGACCCAGGCGCAGTCCCGGCTGCAGTACGTGATGCCGGGAGACCTGCTCTACGTCATCGATGACAGCGGCCAGGCCCAGCAGCTGCCCGGCCAGGACGAGCCGGCCGCTGACGAGGGCGAGGTCGCCTGGTTCGACCGGGTCCTCGATTCGATCGACATGGCTGACGCCGGCGGATGACCCCGCCACCGGAGCCGCGGCAGTTGCGCCCGGCCCAGGCAGCCGATCGCGCCATCGTGGCCGCCCAACTGGGCCGGCCACCGCGCGCGATGCGGGCGGTCGCGCACCGCTGCGACTGCGGACTGCCCGACGTCGTACAAACCCAGCCGCGGCTGCCCGACGGAACGCCGTTTCCCACGCTGTATTACCTGACCTGCCCACGCGCCGCCGCCGCCGTGAGCCGTCTGGAGGCGGCCGGCGTCATGCGCGAGATGACCGAACACCTCGCTGTGGACGAGGAGTTGGGCAAGACCTACCTCGCCGCACACCAGTCCTATCTGCAGGAGCGCAACGAGCTGGAGGACCTGTCCAGCGACGTATCGGCTGGAGGCATGCCCGAACGGGTCAAGTGCTTGCACGCCCTCGTCGCGCACTCGCTGGCCGTCGGTCCGGGAGTCAACCCACTCGGCGACCAGGTGTTGGCCGCCATCCCGCCTTGGTGGGATGCCGGACCCTGCGTTGCGCCCGGCACACAGGCCTGATGCCCCGCGCGGCCGCGATCGACTGCGGGACGAATTCGATCCGGCTCCTCATCACCGATCTGTCGGACGAACCCGGTGGACTGCCACCCTCAGACGTGTTGCGGCGCATGGAGATCGTCCGCCTGGGTGCTGGAGTCGACCGGACCGGTGAGCTGGCACCGGAGGCCATCGAGAGGACGCGGGCCGTCCTTGCCGAGTACGCAGGTCAGATCGCCGAGTTCGGCGCCGAACGGGTCCGGATGGTGGCAACCAGCGCCACCCGGGATGCCCGCAACCGGGCCGACTTCGAGGCGATGGTGACCGGGCTGCTGGGCCGGCCGGCCGAGGTCATAACCGGGACCGAGGAGGCGGCGCTGTCCTTCCTCGGCGCCACTGCGAGCCTGGCGTCGTTGCTCGAGCCGCCGCCTTCGCCGTACCTGGTGGTCGACATCGGCGGCGGATCGACCGAGTTCGTCCTGGGCACCGGATCGGGTGGCGTGACCGCATCGATGTCGGTCGACATCGGTTGTGTACGGCTGACCGAACGGCATCTGGCCGGCGATCCGCCGACACCTGACCAGATCGGTGCCGCCGAGTCCGACATCCGGGCGGCGTTGAACTCCGTCGCACGCTCGGTGCCGGTCGGCCCGCCGCTCACGTTGATCGGCCTGGCCGGTTCGGTTACCACTGTCGCCGCAGTAGCGCTAGGACTGCCGGCCTACGACCCAGAGAGCATCCACCACAGCCGGATTGCGGTCGGCGATGTCCGCTCGACCACCGCCGGGCTGCTCACCATGAGCCGTTCGCAGCGGGCCGCTCTCCCGGTGATGCATCCCGGCCGGGTGGATGTGATCGGGGCCGGCGCGCTGATCCTGCGGGTCGTCATGGATGCCTGGGAAATCGACAGCGTTCTGGTCAGCGAGCACGACATCCTGGACGGGATCGCGGCCTCGCTCGCCTGACCGGCTTGATCAGGGGCCTTCGGACTCCAGCCCAGGCGGCAGTTTTCCGGTCAGCTTCTTGTAGAACCCGGCCGCGCCACGTGCGGCGAGCATCCGGCCGATGGCAATGGCTACGCCTGAGGCCGCAGCCCAGGCCAACGCTTCCATCCAGTTGGTGCCAGGGGCGGCCGGGTTCTTGGGTGGGGCGTCTCCGCGGGTGCTCATCCACACCTTGTCGAGCGCCTTCCGTACGGCGATGCCGGCCGGGATCGCGAAGGCGAACCCGAGCAGCTTCCAGAACAGCGAGCCCTTGTCCTTCTTGGCCACCGGTGCTCCTCTCCAGGTCGAGCCCGCTTACCGCGCGACTGCTGCCTCGATCATGCCTGGCCTCTTCCCTCGCATGCCACCGACCCTCGTCCAGGGTGCACCATCGGCCCATGGACGTAACGAGCAGCGACCATCCGGCAGCGGCGGCTCCGGTTCTCTCTGACCTGTCCTCCCTTGATCGCGCGGTCAGCGACTGCCGGGCCTGCCCCCGACTTGTGCAATGGCGCGAGGAGGCCGCCCGGGTCAAGCGGGCGTCGTACCGGGACTGGACCTACTGGGCGCGGCCGGTTCCTGGATACGGACCGGGCGATGGCCGGATCGCGATCGTCGGGCTTGCTCCAGCGGCGCACGGTGGCAATCGGACCGGACGGGTGTTCACCGGCGACCGGAGTGGGGACTGGCTCTACGCCGCGATGCACCGCGTCGGCCTGGCCAACCAGCCCACATCGGTGACCATCGACGACGGCCTCCGGCTGACCGACACGCGGGTCATGGCCGCCGTACGGTGTGCCCCGCCGGCCAACAAACCGACGCCGAAAGAACGCGACACCTGCGCCCCGTGGTTGGCCCGCGAACTCGCCCTGCTTCCCAATCTGGGAGTCATCGTCGTGCTCGGCCAGTTCGGCTGGAACGCGCTGTGGCCGGTGCTGGCCGGAATGTCGTACGCCATTCCCCGTCCTCGGCCGCGGTTCGGGCACGGGGCTCAAGTCGTGATCGACCATCCCGCACGTGGGGAGCTACATGTGCTCGGCTGCTACCACGTCAGCCAGCAGAACACGTTCACCGGCGTACTCACCGAGGTGATGCTGGACAGCGTGCTGCAGCGCGCCCGGAAGCTGGCCGCGCCCGGTGATGCCGGGGCCGGGCGGGCCATCCCGGCTCACTAGGGTTGCGCCATGCGGAGAGCGACCATGCGGAGAGTGACGCAGTGAGCACGACCCGCCCGCGCATCCTCATCGTCGGGGGTGGCTACGTCGGGCTCTACACGGCACTGCGCCTGCAGCGCAGGCTGACTCGCGGAGCCGCCGAGGTCATCGTCGTCGACCCGCAGTCGCACATGACTTACCAGCCCTTCCTGCCCGAGGCGGCCGCGGGGTCCATCGAACCCCGGCATGTGGTCGTACCGCTGCGCCGGGTCCTCAAGCACTGCACGGTGATCACCGGCGCTGTCACCCGGATCACTCACAAGACCCACTCGGCGACGGTGATGCCCTTGGCCGGTGAGCCGTACGAGATCGGGTACGACATCCTCGTCGTCGCGCCCGGATCGGTGGCAAGGACCCTCCCGATACCCGGCCTGGCCGAGGGCGCGATCGGGTTCAAGAACGTCGGCGAGGCGATCTTCCTGCGCAACCAGGTGCTGGCCTGCCTCGACGTCGCCTCCTCGACCACGGAGCCGGCAGTTCGCCGACGGGCACTGACCTTCACCTTCGTCGGCGGGGGATATGCCGGCATCGAGGCTTTCGCGGAACTCGAGGACATGGCCCGATATGCGGTCAAGAAGTACTACCCGCAGATCGGCGTGGACGAGATGCGCTGGGTCCTGGTGGAGGCAAGCCCGCGAATCCTGCCGGAGGTCAGTTTGGTTCTGGCGGCTTACACCGTCGACCAGCTGCTGCGCCGGGGGATGGACGTACGGCTGAACACCCGACTCCAGTCGATGGTCGACGGGCACATCGTGCTCGGCGATGGCGAGAGGTACGACTGCGACACGGTGGTCTGGACCGCCGGCGTCAAGCCCAATCCGATGCTAGCCCAGACCGACCTCCCGCTCGATTCACGCGGACGGGTCGACTGCGAATCGACCCTGAAGGTCCGCGGCGTGGCCAACGCCTGGTCGGCCGGCGACTGTGCCGCGGTTCCTGACCTGAGCGTCAACAGTCCTGGGGCGCGCACGGCACCGAGCGCGCAGCACGCCGTACGCCAGGCCAAGGTGCTCGCCGACAACATCGTCTCGGTGCTCCGTGGAGGCGCACCCGCGCGGTACTCGCACAAGAACGCCGGCTCGGTGGCCAGCCTCGGGCTGTACAAGGGCGTTGCCGAGATCTACGGGATAAAGATTCGCGGCATTCTCGCCTGGTTCCTGCACCGCACCTACCACGTCAGCCGGGTGCCGACCCTCAATCGCAAGATCCGGGTCCTGGCCGACTGGACACTGGCCCTGGTGTTCCGACGGGAGA
>JAABUR0100001682.1_pt1 | contig 38204 bp, 33 predicted proteins | sample 5560091 | NCBI WGS metagenome assembly JAABUR01 (sample SAMN10711879, study PRJNA513375) | rock metagenome | isolation source: Antarctica rocks | place: Antarctica: Victoria Land, University Valley sud | reverse complement strand
GGGGTTCGGCCGGGCAGGCCCGGCGCCGCCTGCATGGGAACACGGCTCGTCGCTCCCGTCAATGGATTTATTGGGTCGACCCTTGCCGGGTGTCGACGCTGCGCAGCCGCCAGGCGGAGCAGCACCAGCGCCGGAGTCGAATCGGCGAAGCCGGCTCCGGGGGAGCGAAGCGGAGGAGGAGCTCAGCCGACCGTGTAGTGGAGCATCCCGCCGGTCTCGGTGCGGGTGGCCTGGCCGGCCAGGCGCAGGTGCTCGAGGTGGGCGTAGGTCTCGCTCTCGGCCATCGGCCCCCACACCCGTTGCGAGAAGAGCTCGTGCGACAGCGCCGTCACGGTGGCCGGGCCGAGCCCGGCCGACGCCGCCCGCAACGTCTGCAGGCGCTCGTCGTGGTGGCGGCGGATGGCGTCGGCCCGGCCCCCGAGGTCCGAGAACGGGTGGCCATGGGCGGGCAGCACGGTGCGCACCCCGTCGAGGGTGTGCATCCGGGCCAGCGACTCGAAGAACCCGGTCAGCGGGTCGGCGCCGGCGCCGATGCCCGAGATGTGGGGCGTGATGGTGGGCAGCACGTGGTCGCCCGAGAGCAGCACCCCCTCGGCCGGGTCGAACAGGCAGAGGTGGTCGGGGGTGTGGCCGGGCGTGTGCACCGCGACCCACTCCCGGCCGGCGAGGCGCACGACCTCGGCGTCCTCGAGGCGCACGCTGGGCTCCGGTGCCCGGTACTGGCTCCTCATGCGGGATCGCATGGCGCCGCCCCGCATGCCGGGCGGTGGGCGGAGGGGCTCGCCGCCCCAGGGGGTAGCGCCGTCGAAGACCGAGTGCGCGGGAGCGGCGGGTTCCTCGCCGTCCACGCCGTCGCGATCGAGGCCGGCGTCGTCACCCGGGTCCCACCAGTTGCGGAACAGACGGTGGGTCACCACCTCGGCGTCGGCCTCCTGGCGGAGGCGGTCGGCTCCGCCGAAGTGGTCGGGGTGGGAGTGGGTGACGACCACGGTGTGCACGTCACCGACGGCGAAGCCGGCATCGGACAGGCGCCCGGCGAGCGACCGCCACGGCTCCGGGCCGGGGAGGCCTGGGTCGACCACGGCCACACCCCGGTCGTCCTCCAGGGCGTAGCAGTTGACGTGGCCCAGCCCGGGCAGCGAGATCGGCAGCTGGAGGCGCAACACCCCCGGGGCCACCTCGGTGATCTCGTCGCTGGCCGGCTCCTGCTCCTGCTTGGAGGGGCGGGTGGGCCGGGCCGGGCTGGTCACCCGCCCGACGATACTGACCGCCCGGTCAAGACGCGCAGGACGGCCCGACCCGGCCCGGCCCTACGGTGCATGGAGTGACGCCGTTCGAGGTCGGCTTCCTCGTCGCCCGGCTGGCGCTCGGGTGCTGGCTGCTGTGGCGCCTCGACGGCCCGCCCTCCGCCTCCGCCGGGCCGGGCCGCCCCACCGCCACGGTGATCGTGCCCGCCCGGGACGAGGCCGCCGCGCTGCCCGGCGCCCTGGCCGCCGTCACCGGCCAGCTGCGACCGGGGGACGAGGTGGTGGTGGTCGACGACCACTCCTCCGACGCCACCGCGGCGGTGGCGGCTCGGGCCGGGGCCACCGTGGTGGCTGCCCGCGAACTCCCGCCGGGCTGGACGGGGAAGGCGTGGGCCTGCGCCACCGGGGCGAAGGCCGCCACCGGCGACGTCCTCTGCTTCGTCGACGCCGACACCACCCTGGCGCCCGGTGCGCTGGACCGCGTGGTGGGTGACCAGGCCGCCGGCGGCGGCATGGTGTCGGCTGCGCCCTACCACCGGGTGGTGCGGGCCGACGAGCGCCTCAGCGCCGTCTTCAACGTGGTGGCCCTCATGGGCACCGACGCCCACACCCCGCTCGGTCGGCGGCGCTCTCCCAACGGCGCCTACGGGCCGGTGCTGGTGGTGGCGGCCGACGACTACGCCGAGCTCGGCGGCCACGAGGCCGTCGCCGCCGAGGTGCTCGACGACGTGCGCCTCGGGCAGCGCTGGCGTCGCTCGGGTCGCCCCGTCCGCCTGTACGCCGGTGAGGAGCTGTCGTCGTACCGGATGTACCCCGGTGGCCTCCCCGCGCTGGTCGAGGGTTGGACGAAGAACTTCGCCGCCGGGGCCGGTGCCGCCCGCCCGTCCACCCTCGTCCTCATCGCCCTGTGGCTCAGCCTGCCGCTCGAGGCGGTGTGGCGGCTGGCCCGCCTCGCCCTGCCCGGCCCCCACGCCGGCGGCGTGGCGCTCGCCGCCGGCATCTACGCCCTCGTCGCCGCCCAGCTCTGGTGGATGCTGCGCCGCGTGGGGAGCTTCGGGCTCGCCACCGCCGTCCTCTTCCCGCTGCCCCTGCTGACCTTCGTCGCCGTGTTCGCTTGGTCGGTCGTTCTCACCGTGGCGCGGCGCCCGGTGCGGTGGAAGGGCCGGTCGGTGGCGCCTCCGGGCCGCCGGCGGTGACCGGGGGATCGACCGGGCGGAAGAACTGCTCGCGGTAGAAGCGGAGCTCGGCCACGCTCTCGCGGATGTCGTCGAGGGCGCGGTGGGCGGTGGCCTTGCGAGGAGCCGCCTCCAACACCCCGGGGTACCACCGCCGGGCCAGCTCCTTCAGCGTGGATACGTCGACCGACCGGTAGTGGAGGTGCTCCTCGATGGCCGGGAGGTGCACGGCCAGGAAGCGCCGGTCCGTGCCGATCGAGTTCCCGCACAACGGCACCGTGCGGGGCTCGGGGACGTGCTCGCGCACGAAGGCGAGGGTCTGCTCGCCGGCCTCGGCCAGGCTGACCGTCGACGCCGAGATGGCATCCAGCAGCCCGCTCTTCGTGTGCATCTCCCGAACGACGTCCTCCATGGCGACGAAGGCTTCGTCGGGCTGGTGCACGACCAGGTCGGGCCCCTCGGCCACGATCTCCAGCTGGTCGTCGGTGACGAGGGTGGCGATCTCGACGATCACGTGGCGGGCCGGGTCGAGGCCGGTCATCTCCAGGTCCATCCAGACGAGCACCGGCGGGAGCATAGGGTCGGCCGAATGGTCGACGTCCTCGTCGTCGTGCTCGACCCCGACCTCGCCCTGCCCTCCTACGCCCGGGCCGGTGACGCCGGCGCCGACCTGGTGGCGCGCGAGGGTGCCGTGCTCGGCGCCGGCGGTGGCCGCGCCCTCGTCCCCACCGGCATCGCCGTGGCCGTCCCCGAAGGCCACGCCGGGCTCGTCCTGCCCCGCAGCGGCCTGGCCCTGCGCCACGGCGTCACCTGCCTGAACACGCCCGGGCTGGTCGATCCCGGCTACCGGGGCGAGCTCGGCGTGCTGCTCGTGAACACCGACCCGACCGAGCCCTACGAGGTGCGGCGCGGCGACCGCATCGCCCAGCTCGTGATCTCCAGGGTCGAGCACGCCGCCTTCGTGCCCGTCGCCGATCTGCCCGCCTCCGAGCGCGGCCCGGGCGGCTTCGGCCACAGCGGCCGATGAGACCGTGCTGGCTCGGCCCGCCGTACGGCGGGCCCCGCTTCGCGGATCCGGGCGCAGTTGGTCCCGCTGCTCCGCCTGGCGGACTGCGCAGCCTTGCCGTACGGCGGGCCCCGCTTCGCGGATCCGGGCGCAGTTGGTCCCGCTGCTCCGCCTGGCGGACTGCGCAGCCTTGCCGTCCGTGCTGGCGGCCTGCTCCGTACCCAGTCGCGATGACCCGGCACCGGTTGCGCAACGAGAGGTGGGTGTTCGACTCGAACTGCTTCGTGTGCGAGCCCCGGAACGCCACCGGCCTGCGCATCCCCTTCGAGCACGACGATGAGGCCGACACCGTGGTCGCCGAGTTCACCCTCGGGCCCGAGTTCTCGGGCGCGCCGAGCTACGTCCACGGCGGGGTCACCCTCGCCGTGCTCGACGAGGCCCAGGCGTGGGCCACCATCGCGGTGGCCGGCAAGTTCGCGGTGACAGTGGAGACCACCACTCGGTTCGAGCAGGCCGTGCTGGTGGGCAAGACGTACTCGGTCGAGGCCCAGGTCACCGAGCGCACCGAGGACGTCATCGCCACCGAGGCCGAGGTGCGGCGGGCCAACGGCACGGTGTGCGCCCACAGCCGGGCCACCTTCGCGGTGCTGTCGGCGGCCACCGCCATCGACGCCATCGGCACCGACGTCTCCGACCAGCACGGCGACTACCTGAAATAGAGCAGTGCTGGCTTTGCGGCTCCCCCGCTGCGCTCCTCCGCCGCCGGCTTCGCCGATCCGGGTGTCACGCCGAGAGCTGCTCCGCCTGGCGGCTGCGCAGCGTGCTGGTTCTCAACCGTCGGCGTGCTCGACCCGTTCGCGGAGCTGGCCGAGGCTCTTGGCCAGCAGGCGGGAGACGTGCATCTGGCTGATGCCGAGACGGTCGGCGATCTGGCTCTGGGTCATGCCCTCGTAGAACCGCAGGCGCAGCATCAGCTGCTCGCGCTTGGGCAGGCTGGTGAGGAGGTCGGCGATGAGCAGGCGGTTCTCGGCGTCGAACAGGTTGACGTCCTCGTCGCCGAGCTGGGCGGCCAGGCCCCGGGAGTCGTCGTCGCCGCTACCGGTCGGTGCGTCGATCGACGTCGAGCGGTAGGCCTGGGCCGCCTCCATGGCCTCCAGCACCTCCTCCTCGGACGTGGTGGCCATGCCGGCCAGCTCGGCGATGGTGGGCGACCGGCCCAGGCGCTGGGTGAGCTCGCCCACCAGCGTGTTGATCTCCACGTGCAGCTCCTGCACGCGGCGGGGCACCCGCACCGACCAGCCCTTGTCGCGGAAGTGGCGCTTCAGCTCGCCCACGATGGTGGGGGTGGCGAACGTGGAGAACTCGAGCCCCCGAGCGGGCTCGAAGCGCTCCACCGCCTTCACCAAGCCGAGGGCGGCGACCTGGATCAGGTCGTCGAGGGCCACCCCCCGGTTCGAGAACCGCCGGGCCAGGTGCTCGGCCAGCCGAAGGTGGGCCTCGATCAGCTCGTCCCGCACGGCGCGGTCACCGGTGCGGCCGTACTCGACGAACTTGCCCCGCAGGACGGCCCGCTCGGCGTCGTCGAGGCTCATCGGACGCTCATGGGTGACCGGCGCCATCGACGCGCCGCTTGCGCAGGATCACCGCTCCGGGGCTCACATCGAAGTCGTCGACCACGGCGTCGAGGATCGACGCCGACAAGGCGTGGTCGGCGTCCTCGCGGTCGGACGCGCCGGCAGGTGTGGATGCCACCGCCTCCACCTCCAGCTCGTCGTTCCCGAGCCGGAAGACGAGCGAGACCGATCCCTCCCGGCCGGTCGTCCCGATCAGCAGCGAGCAGGCCTCGCCCACCGCGATCCGGAGGTCCTCGACCTCGTCGTAGCTGAACCCCACCCGGTTGGCCAGGCCTGCCGCCGTCAGCCGGGCCAGGCGCACGAACTCGGGGGAGGCGGGGACGGCCAGCCGGATCTCGTCGTCGGTCAAGGAGGATCCCATCTCGGGGGCTGCGGCCGATGCCGATTCTGGCACGGCGTCGCCTTCGCCGATCGGGGAGGGTGGGCCATTGCCGGCGGCCGGCCGCCGGTCGATGCGCTTCCTATGCGCTCAGCGCGAACCAGACGGTCTTGCCGTGGCCCCCGGTGGCCACGCCCCAGTCGTCGCTCAGGTCGTCGACCAGGCGGAGGCCGCGACCGCTCATGGCCTCAGCGGTGACGGGGCGGGCGACGGCCGCCTCGGTGCTCTGGTCGCGCACCTCCACCCGGATGGACCGCTCCACCACGGCCAGGACGAGCTCGAGCGGGGTGCGGGCGTGGAGGACGGCGTTGGCGACCAGCTCGCTGGTGAGGAGGCTTGCGACCTCGACGGCGTCGGCCAGGTCCCAGGACTCCAGGGTGGCGGCCACGAAGCGGCGAGCGTCGCCGGCACTGCGGGGATCAGGTGCGAACGCCGCCGTCACCATCTGCACGAGTCCTCCCGAGCCGCCCACCGCTCCGAGCCCCGAGTTACCCAGAGTACGGACGGGACAAACGCACAGGCCGGGGGGACTCACGGTTCGCGCACCACCCGAGCCGGGTCGGCGTCGAGGCGCTGGCCGAGGTAGGAGGGGTGGCGCAGGCGGCCCTCGGGGGTCCACTCGGCGAACTCCACCTCGACCACCAGGTCGGGCCGCACCCAGCGGGCGGTGCGGGCCACCGGGCGGGGTACGACCGTGGCGAACGGCGGTTCGCTGACCGCCAAGGGGTCGAGCAACCGCTGGACCCGGTCCAGCTCGGCGGCGTTGAACCCTGTCCCGACCGCTCCTGCGAAGGCGAGGCCGCCCTCGCCGTGGAACCCCACCAGGAGCGACCCGAGGTGGCCCGACCGGCCTCCTTCGCCCGGGGTCCACCCGCCCACCACGAGCTCCTGGCGGCGGCGCGCCTTCACCTTGCGCCAGGCCGGCGAGCGCTTGCCCGGCTCGTACCGGCTGGCCACCCGCTTCGCCATCAGCCCCTCGAGATGGCGTTCCTTGGCTGCGTCGTAGAGGGACTGACCGTCGCCCTCACGGTGGGCGGGGACCGAGATGGCGGGGCTCGGCTCGACCAGCTCGGTGAGCAGGCGGCGCCGGTCGAGGTAGGCCAGGGAGGTGGTGTCCATGCCGTCGAGGTGGAGCAGGTCGAAGACCACGAAGACCACCGGTGTGGTGGCCGCGCGGCGGGCGGCCTCGGCCCGGTGGGACACATGCATCCGCTGCTGTAGGCGGGAGAAGTCGGTGCGGTCCCCAGCGAAGGCCACCACCTCGCCGTCGACCACGACGCGGTGGCCCTGCACCGCCCCCGGCAGGGCGTCGAGCTCGGGGAAGCGGGGGGAGACGTCGAGGCCCCTCGTGCTCTCCGTCCGGAGGACGTCGCCATCCACACCGGCGACGACCCGCATGCCGTCCCACTTGATCTCGTAGGCCCAACCGTCCTCGTCGTCGGGCATCGTTCCCGACACCGCCTTCATCGGCTTGGGCAGCTCCATCAACGGGCGGGGACCCGGCTGGAGAGCACGCCGTCGGCCTCCAGTCGATCGAGGGTGGCGGCGTCGACGTCCAACAGCTCGGCCAGCACGTCCCGGTTGTGCTCGCCCCGGTACGCCGGGCCGCCCCGCGCCCGGGCCGGGGTCGACGAGAAGCGCCACGGAGCCTCGGGCACCCGGACGGTGCCACCGCCCCGGTCGTCGACCTCGGCGATGGCGCCCCGGTCGGTGGCCCACGGCGTGTCGGCCAGCTCGGCCACGGTCCGCACGACGCCCATGGCCAAGCCGGCGTCGGCCAACCTCCGTTCGAGCGCACCAACGTCGTCCTGGGCGCGGACCCAGTCGCGCACGACCCCGTACAGCTCCTCGCGGTTGGTCAGGCGGTCGGCCTCGGTGGCGAAACGGGGGTCCTCGCCCAGGTCGGTGCGGCCCATCGCCCGGCAGTAGAGCTCGAACGTGCCCCCGGCACAGGGGTGGCCGACGATGGTGACGGTCGTGCCGTCGACCAGCCGGCAGAGCGGCGAGTCGCCGGGTGCCATGGACAGGACCCGCCCGGGAGCTTCCACCTCGGCCAGCTCGAGCTGAACGTGCTCGTTGACGAACAACATGGCCTGGGCCATGGCCACGTCGACGTGCTGACCCTCGCCGGTGCGCTCGCGGTGGTGGAGGGCGGCCAGGATGGCGCTCAGGGCGAGGAGCCCGGCGTACACGTCGGCGTGGGAGTACGGCTCGTTGACCGGGTCGCCGGGGGACCCCTGGCCGGCGCGGTGGGCGAGGCTGCCGGCGGTGACGCCGGCCTCGGCCTGCACGCTGACGGCGTACGCCCGACGGTCGGCCCACGGGCCGTCCTGGCCGTAGCCGGTGATCGACGCGTAGACGAGCCCGGGGTTGGCGGCGGACAGGTCGGCCCAGCCCAGCCCCATGCGGTCCATCACGCCGGGCCGGAAGTTCTCGAGGACGACGTCGCACCGGCCGGCGAGGCGGCGCAGCAGGTCGACCGCCTCCGGCCGGCGCAGGTCGAGGGACACGTTGCGCTTCCCGACGTTCTGCTGGGTGAAGTACAGGGCCAGCGAGTTCACCTTCGGGTGGGCGAAGCGGGTGAGGTCGCCCTGCGGCGGCTCCACCTTGATGACCTCGGCGCCGAGGTCGGCCAGAGCCCGGCCACAGATCGGCCCGGACAGCACCCGGGAGAAGTCGAGCACCCGCACACCGGCGAGCGGTCCGGGGCGAGGGTCGGTCACGCCCCGAATCTAGGGTCGTCGCGTCGCCACGAAGGAGGCACGAACCATGACCGACCTACCGCTCGCCGGCCTGGCCGCCCTCGTCACCGGTGGGGGCAGCGGCATCGGGCTGGCCTGTGCCGCCCACCTCGCCCGCGACGGCGCCTCCGTCACCATCGCCGGTCGCAGCCAGGACCGCCTCGACGGCGCCCTCGCTCAGCTCGAGGCGGACGGCGCGCCCGGTGCGACGGCGCAGTCTGTCGCCTGCGACGTGGCCGACGAGGCCTCGGTGGCGGCCGCCGTGGCCCGCGCCGCCGAACCCCTCGGGGGCCTCCACCTGGTGGTGGCGTCGGCCGGCATCGGCACGGTCGGCCCCGTCACCGCCCTGCCGCTGGAGGAGTGGCAGCGGGTGATCGACACGAACCTCACGGGGGCCTTCCTCACCTTCAAGCACGCGGGCGCGGCCATGGTCGCCGGCGGGCGGGGCGGCTCGATGGTCGCCATCTCGTCCATCGCGTCGCCCCTCAGCCACGCCTTCATGGCGCCCTACTGCGTGAGCAAGGCCGGCCTCGACACCCTCGTGAAGGTGACCGCCGACGAGCTGGGCCGCCACGGCATCCGCGTGAACTCGGTCCGGCCGGGCCTGGTGAAGACCGAGCTGGGTGACCACCTCATCGAGGACCCCGTGGTGCTGGCCGACTACCTCGCCTCGATGCCGATCTCTCGCGTGGGCACGGTCGAGGACGTGGCCGCCGCCGTCGGCTACCTGTGCGGGCCGGAGTCGACCTGGGTGACCGGCCACTGCCTGGGGGTGGACGGGGGCCACACGCTGCGCCGGGGCCCCGACGTCGAGCACTGGGCCCGCGCCCTCTACGGCGACGCCGCCGTCGACGGTGGCGCCGACCGGTAGCTTCCTGGGCGTGCCCGAGCCCCTGACCCGCCGACGGTTCCTGGCCGGCGTGGTGGCCAGCGCGGTGGCGGCCGCCTGCACCGGCAACGGCGGTGACGGCGACGATGCCGGCGGTGACGGCAAGCCGACGGCCTCCACCAGGCGCCGCTCGACCACGACCGGTTCCGTGCCCGACCTGCCGGCCGACGTGTTCGCCCTGGGCGTGGCCTCGGGCGACCCGTTGCCCTCGTCGGTGATCCTCTGGACCCGCCTGGCCCCCCGGCCCCTCGACGGCGGCGGGATGCCCGACGACGACGTGCCCGTCCGCTGGGAGGTGGCAACCGACGAGGCCTTCGACGACGTGGTGGCCGACGGGGTGGAGACGGCCACCGCCGCCCTGGGCCACTCGGTGCACGCCGATGCCGCCGGGCTCGCCCCCGACCGCTGGTACCACTACCGGTTCACCGCCGGCTCGCAGGTCAGCCCGGTGGGTCGCACCCGCACCACCCCGACGGCGACGGCCGAGGTGGACCGGCTGCGGTTCGTGTTCGCGTCCTGCCAGAACTGGAAGGACGGGTACTGGCCGGCCTGGCGCCACGCCGCCGAGGAGGAGGCCGACCTCGTGGTGTTCCTCGGCGACTACATCTACGAGAGCGGCATCGCCGGCGGGCAGGGGGTGCGCCGCCACAACAGCGAGGAGGTCACGACCCTGGCCGCCTACCGCGACCGCTACGGGCTCTACAAGGGCGACCCCAACCTCCAGACCGCCCACCGGGCGGCACCGTGGGTGACGATCTGGGACGACCACGAGGTGGAGAACAACTACGCCGGGGAGTTCCCCCAGGATGGGGCCCCCGTCGGGCCCTTCGCCGACCGGCGGGTCGCCGCGTACCAGGCCTACTACGAGCACCAGCCCATGCGGATCCCGCCGCCCGACGGCGGCCCGTTCGACCTCTACCGCACCCTCGACTGGGGGCGGCTGGCCCGCTTCCACCTCCTCGACGGACGCCAGTTCCGCACCGACCAGCCCTGCGGCGACGAGGACCTGACCAGGGACTGCCCGGAGCGCGCCGATCCCAACGGGACAATGCTCGGCAAGGACCAGGAGGTCTGGCTCGGCCAGGCGCTCTCGGCGTCCAAGGCCACGTGGAACGTGCTGGCCAACCAGGTGATCATGACCCCGCTGCCCCTCGGGCCTTTCTTCAACATGGACCAGTGGGACGGCTACCCCGCCGCCCGGTCCCGCCTGCTCGACCAGATCACCTCGTCCGGGGCGGCCAACCCGGTGGTGATCACCGGCGACATCCACGCCAGCGGGGTGGGCGACGTGTCCGCCGGGGCGGAGGACGACCCGGTCGTGGCGGCCGAGCTCGTGGGCACGTCCATCAGCTCGGACTTCCCCGAGGCCCTGGCCGACGCAGCCGAGGCCGTGATCGGGGGCCTGCCCCAGGTGAAGTGGTTCAACGTGCGGGAGCGGGGCTACGTGACCTGCGAGGTGACCGCCGAGGACCTCACCGCCCGCTTCCGGGTCGTGACCACCACGCGGGAGCCCGAGGCCGACGTCGTCACCCGCAGCACCTGGGTGGTCGACGCCGGCACGCCCGGCGCACGCGAGGGGTGAGGGCAGGCTGCGCAGCCGCTCGGTCGGGTGTCACGGCGGGTGGATGGCGGGGATCCGCATGCGGTCGCCGGCGACCACCAGGCCGATCGCGGCACTGGTCACGATCACGGCCGGGCCCAGCAGCCACAGGGGCACGACCCGGCCGCCGGGTCGGTCCGAGCGGTGGGCCAGCGTGCGGAGGCCGTCGAGGGGCGTGTCGGCCGAGACCCCGCCGCTGCGGTCGGCGGCCACGTCGGCCACGACCACCAGAGGGTTGGGGGCGAGCAACGCCCCCGGGGGGTCGGCCGGGTCCTCCCCGGCCGAGCGGTCGAGCACGGCGGCCGCTCCGGCGAGGAACAAGGTGCCGAAGGTGAGCACGGCGATCGCGCCGTAGGCCAGCATGGCCGCGGTCTGCGCCCGCCGGGCCAGGCCCGAGCAGGCGAGGGTGAGGCCGGCCAGGCCGACGGCGACGGCGGCGAGGACGGCGGTGGTGGCCGTCACCCGGGCGAGGCTGACCCCTCCCACCACCGTCGGCACCGCCAGGAGCGGCAGGGCGGCGGCCAGCAGCACACCGATGGTGGCGGCGGCGGTGCCCAGCTTGCCGGCGAGGATCGACCTGGGGGCGAGGCGGGTGAGCAGCAGGGGCACGAGGGTCCGCTGCTCGCGCTCGCCGGCCACGGCGCCCGCGGTCGCGGCCGGCACCACGAACAGCAGGAGCAGCGTCAGCGCGAACACCAGCCACTGGAAGAGGCTGCGGCCCAGCGCGGCGGCATCGGTGGTGGCCGGCGAGGTGGTCAGGCCCGCTCCGGCCGTCTGGGCCTGGTAGGTCAGAGCGAGGACGGCCGCCAGCACCACCAGCTCGCCGGTGACGAGGGCGGCCAACCGGCCCCGGCGGGCCCGGCGCCGGTGTTCCAGGGCGAAGACCGGATTGATCACTGGTGATCGTCCTCGGTCAGGCGTAGGAACTGCTCCTCGAGGCCGCCGCCGACCCGGCCGAACTCCACCACCGGCAGGTCGTCGTCGACGGTGAGGCGGCGCAGCAGGGCCCGTTGGGCGGCTTCGTCGGCCACGTGCACGATGCGCTCGGCCCCGCCGGCCAGGCGCACCCGGACGGCCCGGGGGCCGGCATCGGCGTCGCGGATCCGCCGGGGCGGACCGGCCGCCACCACCCGGCCACGGTCGACGATGGCCACCTCGTCACAGAGGTCCTCGAGCTCGGCGAGGATGTGCGAGCTGATCACGACGGTGCGGCCCTGGTCCCTCAGCGCGGCGAGCAGGCGTCGCAGCTGGGCGCGGGCGGCGGGGTCGAGCCCGTTGGCGGGCTCGTCGAGCACCACCAGGTCGGGGTCGTGCACCAGGGCCCGCCCGAGCGCCAGGCGCTGGCGCAGGCCGCGGCTGAGCGAACGGCAGTCGGCGTGGCGCTGGTCGACCAGGCCGATGGCCGGGATCAGCGCCTCGATCCGCTCCGCCACATCCCCGTCGGGCACTCCTTGGGCGACGGCGAAGAAGGCGAGGTCCTCGGCCACCGTCGTGCCGTCGTAGAGGCCGGGTTCGTCCGGCATGTAGCCGATGGCGGCGCGCACCTCGCGCGGCTGCTGCACCGGGTCGAGGCCGAGCACCCGCAGCTCGCCGCTCGTCGGGCGAAGGAGCGTGGCCACCATCGCCAGGGTGGTGGTCTTGCCCGCCCCGTTTCGGCCGAGCAGCCCGAAGATGGTCCCCCGGCGGACCTCGAGGTCAAGCCCGTCCACGGCCACCGCTGCGCCGTAGCGCTTGACCAGCTTGTGGGCCGACAGCGCCGGGCCGGCCCGGCGGGTGGCCAGGGCGGTGGCGGCGCTGGCGTCGGTCACGTCCCGCTCCGCAGCAGGAGATCGGCGGCCCCGCCTGGGGCGGCGTCACGACGGACACCGACCCGCACGTGGACCACGTCACGCTGCAGGGCGGTGGCGGGGAGGGCCAGCCCCCGCGGCGGCGCGGCGGGGTCCGCGCTCGAGGCGGCGAGGGTCAGCGGGCGCCAGCGGACGCCGTCCCACACGTCCAGGCGGTCGACGGCGGCGGGGACCGAGAGCTCGAGCGGCGATGTCGCCGCCGTCGTGTCCGGGAGGGCGAAGCGGACGACCGCGCCGACGACGGCAGTGTCGTCCCGGCCCCGCAACGAGGTGGTCGCCGGCCCCCGCAGCACCTCGCGCCGGACCTCCCAGCCGGTGAGCCGGGCCGACGCGGTCACCGGCGACCGCGCCACCGCCACCGTGTGCCCGTCGGATCCGGTGCCCCTCGCCAGGGGAGGCTCGATGGCGCCCGTCCAACCGGCGGCCACGACCGACCCGGGGGCTCGCAGGTTCGGGCCGGCGGCGTCGAGGAGAGCGCCCCAGAGCGCCAGGTTCACGGGGCCGGCGCCCTCGGTGGCGACCCGACCCGATGTGGCCCGGGCGAAGGCCTCGGGCCACATCCGTGCTTCCACGAGGGTGAACGCGTCGCCGGCCGCCGCCGGGCCGCTCACGTCGACGCGCCACCCCCGCCCCGCCCCCGCCTCGAGGTGGCCGACCCGCACGGCCCGGGACCCGACGAACACCACCACCTGGTCGAGGGCCACCGGCCCGGCGTTCGCGACCGTCCCGCCCACCGAGCCGGCACCGACCTCGGCCGTCACCACGAGTCGTTCCGACGACGGCGTCGGACCGGTGGCCTCGACCACACCGAACTGGCCGCCGACGAGCGACACCGCCGCCTGGCGGCCCTCGCTGCGCACGGGCACCCCGGCGGTGCCGAACCGGTCCCCGCCGGCGGCCGCCGCCACCCATCCGGCCGGGAGGGCGAGGCGGTGCTCGCCGCCGTCGCGAGACAGCACCCCCACGGTGGAACCGTTGATGGTGGCGCCGGGCGAGTCGAGGGCCCACGTGGCGACGGCGGAGCGGTCGTCCTCGCCCAGTAGCCCGCCGGCGACCACGACCACGCCGGCGACCAGCACGGCGATGACCGGCATCACCACCCACGCCCGCTCCGGTAGGCGGCGCCACCGCAGCGCGACGAAGGTGGCCGGACCGATCACCACGAGGTAGGCGACGAGGAAGCCGGCCAGCGTGGCGAAGGCCGGGATCCGCAGGCCGGCATCAGCGGTGAGCGAGGCCCCCACCGGCCCGCCCGCCGCGAGGGACGTGGCCACCACGTCGGGTTCGGTGCTCCGCGTGACGGGGGTCGGCTCGAGCAGGGTCCGCCATGCGCCCCCGGCGAGGAGGCCGCCGGTGAGGCGGACCTCACCGAGGCCGGCCGGCGACCGTCCCCCTGAGGCGGTGGGCCGCCAGGCGTCGGGCAGGCCCGCCGGGGCCCGGTCGGCGTCCACCAGCAGGCGCCCCCCGGCGGCGACCCAGGCCCGCAGCAACAGCCGCGCCGCCGGCGCCATGCGGTCGAGGTCGGCGGTGGTGGCGGCGACCGTGCCGAGGGGGCCGAGGGCGCCGGGGCGGGACACGTCCCCCGCGTCGAGGTCCACGAGGGTCGCCTCCCCGAGCGGAACGGGGAACGGGAAGGGGCCCAGCGGCCGCGGTGCGCCCGCCAGCCCGGGCAGCACGCCGACCAGCTCGTCGCCGCCGAGCGCGGTGACGGTGGTGCGACCGGCGGCAACGGTGGTGCCGTCCCGGCGGAGGCGGGCCCGGACGACGAGCCGGTCGAGGTCGCCGGGGGTCGCCACACCCAGATCGGCCACGGTGGCGCCGGCGTCCAGCTCGGTGGTCGTGGTGGTGACCGCACCGGTGCCGGAGCGCACGTCCACCTCGACGGTTCCGCCCCCGCCCCCTCCGGGCACGGTGACGGTGACGGGCATGGCCCGGCCCGGGCGGAAGTGCCCGGTCCACCCGGCCTCCACCGCCAGAGGGGGGGCGGTGGCCCCGGGCGCCGATCGCGCCGTCGCCGGGCCACACCCGCAGAGGACGAGGACCGCGATCGCCAGCCAGGTCCGGCGAGTCCGGCGGAGGGTCACCCGGCGTCGATGTCGCGGATGATCGCGGTGACCTCCATGCGAGCCGCCCCGATGCGCTCCCGGCACCACCCGATGAGGTGGGCGGCCCGGGCCACCTTGGCGCCCAGCTCGTCGACATCGAGATCGTCACGCTCGAGGTCGACGAGGATGCCGTCAAGCTCGGCCATGGCCTCGGCGTACCGGAGCCCCTCGGCGTCGGCGTGCACCGGGCCGGGGCCGGGCTCGCCGCTCACCCCGTGACCCGGCTGTGCACGGCGCCGCCGGCCAGGGTCGTGACCAGCTCGTCGTCGACGGCCAGCCCGTCGGGCGTGCGGACGAGGCGTCCATCGGCCCGCCGGGTGATCGACCACCCCCGGGCGAGGGCGAGGGCGGGGTCGAGGGCGCGGGCCCGGGCGCCGCAGGAGGCCAGCCGCCGCTCGGCGTCGTCGAGGGCTCTCGTCGGCGCGCGGCGGAGTCGGCGCTCGGCCTCGGCCAGGGCGTGCTCGCCGGCGGCCAGGCCCGTTCCGGTGGCCGAGACCGCCCGCAGGCCGGAACGGCGCAGCCGGTCCTCGGCCGAGGTGAGGTTCTCGACGGCGCGGCGGGCGATGGCGGCCCACGCCTCCTCGGCCCGTTCGAGGGCGAGCGCCACGTGGGCGACGAGGCCGGCGGCACAGGCGGTGGGGGTCTTGAACGCGGTGTGGGCCACCTCGTCGGCCACGCTGCGGTCGATCTCGTGGCCGATGCCGGTGAGCACCGGGACCGACGCCAGGGCCACGGCCCGGGCGATGACCTCACCGTCGAAGGAACCGAGCTCGGTGCGGGACCCGCCGCCCCGCACCAGGGCCACCACGTCGACCCCTGCGGCCACGACCGCACCGACGGCGGCCGCCACCGAACGCCCGGCATCCAGGCCGGACGTGCGGGCGTCGGCCACCAGCACGGCGAAGCCGTAGCCGGCCCCCTCCAGCTCGTGGAGGAAGTCGGCGGCGGCAGCGCTCCCGGCGCTCGTGACCAGCCCGACCCGGAGCGGCAGAGCGGGCAGGGCCAAGGCCCGGTTGCGGCCGAGCAGGCCCTCACGCCGCAGGGTGGCGACGAGCCGGTCGCGGTCCTCCACCAGCCGGCCCAGCGTGTAGGTCGGGTCGATGGTGGTCATGCGCAGCTGGAGCCGTCCACGGGGCGCGTACCAGGAGAGGCGGCCGCGGATCCGCACCTCCACGCCGTCCTCGATGCGCCCGGCGCCGGCCGCCCTCATCACCGTGTTGACGTGGAGCTTGTCGCCGGCCAGGAGCGCCACCGGCACGAGGGCGGCGGGGTTCGTCCCGAGCGGTCCGGGCTCGGCCAGGTCGAAGTAGACGTGGCCGTTGGCCGCTCGCGACAGGTTGCGGATCTGGCCCCGCACCCAGGTGTCGCCCGGGAAGGACTGGGCGACCACCCGCCCGAGCACGCCGGCCAGCTCGGCCACCCCGAAGGTGCGCTCTTCCACGGCCGCCGAGCGTACGCGCCCGCCCACTCCGGCCCCACCGCCGCACGGGTTCTGGCATGCACAGCGGCTGCCCTGACGACCGCGGCGCATGCCAGAACCAGTGGTCTGGCTAGCGTCGGCGGCGATGCGGCTCGAGCTCGTCCGGATCGACGTGCGCCCCTCGCCCCAGGACGGCGGGGAGGCGAGCGCGCCGGTGAGCGGGACCGGTGTGGTGGGGGTCGGGCCGGTGGAGGTGTCGGTCGAGCCGTCCCCCGACGGTCGTCGCACCGTGTGGGCGGTCGCCAACAGGGGCGACGCCCCCGTGCACCTGCGCCGCGTGCGCCTCGTCTTCCGGCTGGAGGGCTCGTCCGGACCAGTGCGCATGTTCCGCAACGGGTACCAGTCGTGGTCGCCGTCGGGCGTGGCCACCCTCGGGGTCGACGTCGACCCGTCCCTGGCCGGGGCGGTGCCGCGGCTGGTGCGCTCGACCCACCACGCCGACGTGGAGCCGGCCGCCGAGGGTGAGCTGCGCTCCGAGCAGGTGACGGTGCTGGCCGACGCCGGCGCCGAGCGGCTGCTGGTGGGCTTCGAGGGCGGCCGCCTCCACGACGGCACCCTGCGGCTCGTCACCGTCGAGGCCACCGGGGCCCCGCCCGTGGTCGAGCTGGCCGCAGAGGCGTTCCTCGGCGGGGCCCGCCTGGCCGCCGGCGAGCAGCGGGCCCTGCACCCGGTGGCCGTCGCCACCGGGCCCGACCACAGCGCCCTGCTCGAGGCCTGGGCGGCGCGCTACGGCGAGGTGGAGGGGGCCAGGGTCGACGCCCACTACCAGGTGGGGTGGTGCTCCTGGTACCACTACTTCGGATACGTGACCGAGGGCGACCTCCGGTCCAACCTGGCCCGTGCCGCCGACTGGCCCTTCGAGGTGTTCCAGCTCGACGACGGGTACCAGCCGACCATCGGTGACTGGCTCGGCACCAACGACAAGTTCGGCTCCGACCTCGACGAGCTGGCCGCCGCCATCGCCGCCGCCGGTCGCCGGCCCGGCATCTGGTTGGCGCCGTTCCTGGCCCGGCCCGACGCCACCGTGGCCATGAGCACCCCGGAGTGGATCGCCCGCTACCGGGACGGAACCAAGCCGCTCGTGGGGATGTGGCACCCCGTGTGGGGCGGCGAGACGCTCACGCTCGACACCTCCAACCCCGAGGTGCAGGCCTACCTCGAGGTGGTGGCCCGTGACCTCGTCGAGGCCGGCTTCACCTACCTGAAGCTCGACTTCACCTACGCGCCCGCCGCCGACGGGGTCTACTTCGACCCGGCCATGACCCCGGCCGAACGGGTGCGGTGCGGCTACGAGGCCATCCGCCGGGGCGCAGGCGACGACACCTTCCTGCTCGGGTGCGGCGCGCCGCTCGGGGCGGTGGTCGGGTTGGTCGACGGGATGCGCATCGGGGCCGACGTGGCCCCGTGGTGGCACCGCGAAGGTGGCGGGGAGGAGAGGGGCGGGTACTCGGCCGGGGAGCCGGCCACGGTCAACGCGTGGCAGAACACGCTGGCCCGGTCGTTCCTGCACCGCCGGCTCTGGCTGAACGACCCCGACTGCCTGATGCTGCGGCTCACCGACACCCGCATGGGGCCCGACGCGGTGCGGGCGTGGGCCTCGGCGGTCGGCGTGTCGGGCGGCATGGCCCTGGTATCCGACGATCTCGGCCTGCTCGACGCCGAGGCCCGGGCCCTGCTGGACGACGTCGTCGAGCTCGGTCGTGCCAGCGACACCGCCGCCATCGCCGGCGCACCCGCCCGTTGCCCCGACCTGTTGGAGGCGGCCGTGCCGGGCCGGCTCAGCGCCGCCGGCGCCGAGCTGGTGGCCGATCCGTCGGTCCCGACGTCGGCTCTGACCCGCCCGTAGTCGCGGCGGCGGCGAACACGGCGGCCAGCTCTCGCCCATCGCCTCGGGCGACGGCCTGGTCGACGGACACCACGCCGGCGGCCAGTGCGAGGACGACCTCGGGGTCAGCCCGCAGGATCGTGCTCGGCCGGGGGTCCGGGTCGAGCACCACATGGGCTCCCGTCCGGTCGAGCTGCACGGTCATGACCGTGTCGGCGGTATCCACCCCGACGGCGATCGGAGCGGGGCTCGCCGGCCGTCCAGGAGGACTCGCAGCGCGGTCGCCAGCCACGGGCCCCGGAAGGTCCTCCGCCCGCCGACCGTCTCTAGTCAGCGGCGTCGACGACCACGACGACGCGGAAACCGGCCGCTCCGGAGCCCTCCACGCGGAAGGCCCGGAACCCACCCTCGTAGGTGTAGGCGCAGGCCCACACGGCACCGTCCTGCCGGCAGCCCTGGAACTGCATGTCCGGCCCGGTGTAGGGCCGGGCGAAGAGCGTGTCGATCGCCGCCGGTTCGGCCACCCTGGCCGCCGCCGCCCGGTCGCCCGCCTTCCAGGCCAGGTAGAGGCCCCGGGCGGCGGCTTCGGGCGTCGGCGCACGGGGGACGGGAGCGGTGGTGGACGACCCCGGCGCGGTGGTGCCGGGCGGGGCGGTCGTCGGAGGCGCGGTCGTGGTGGTGGAGGCGGTTGTGGACGCCGTCGATGTCGTGGAGGTCGTCGACGCCGTGGTGGTGCTGGTGGTGGACGCCGCCGATGTCGTGGAGGTCGTCGACGCCGCGGTGGTGCTGGTGATGGACGACGACGGCCTGGTGGTGGAGGACCGGGGAGCGGTGTCGTCATCGTCGTCGCCACCGCAGGCCGGTGCGACGAGGAGAAGGATGCAGGCCACGACCACGACGGGGGGACGCATCCCCACGACCGTACGCGCTGGGTCAGGAGCGCAGGAGCCGGGCCACCGCCTCGACCGCCTCGTTGACCTTGTCCTCGCCTTCCTCGCCGTCGCCGGCGGTGGCGGTGGCGGCCTCCACCACGCAGTGGCGGACGTGCTCGTCGAGCAGCCCGAGGCCCACCTTCTGGAGGGCCTTGGTGACAGAGGCGATCTGGGTGAGCACGTCGATGCAGTACTCGTCCTCGTCGATCATCCGTTGCAGACCACGGACCTGCCCCTCGATCCTCCGGAGGCGGGTGAGGTGGTCGTTTCGATTCTCGCTGTAGCCACGCATAGGGTTGGGGGGTATCCTACAGCACATGGCCATTGAAACCAGGGATCTCAGCGTCGAGGGGATGACGTGCGCCTCGTGCGTCAACCGGGTCAGCCGGGCGCTGACCCGCCTCGACGGCGTGGAGCGGGCCGACGTGAACCTGGCCACCGGCCGGGCCACCGTCGCCTTCGATCCCGCCACCGTCGAGCCGGGCGATCTGCGGGCCCGCATCGAGTCCCTCGGCTACTCCTCGCCCGAGCCCACCGGCGAAGGCACCGACGAGGAGGACGACAACGAGCGACGGTCGCTGGCCCGCGCCCTCGTGCTGGCCGTGGTCCTGTCCGTCCCCCTGCTGCTCGTGTCCATGGTGGGGGCACTGCAGTTCCAGGGCTGGCAGTGGGTGGCCGCCCTCCTCGGCACTCCGGTGGTGTTCATCAGCGGGTGGCGGTTCCACCGGACGACGGTCACCAACCTCCGCCACGGCGCGCTCACCATGGACACGTTGGTGTCGGTCGGGACCCTAGCCGCCTGGGCGTGGTCGGCGGTGGCATTGATCTTCCTCGGCGCCGCCGACCCCGCCGAGCCCGGCCACGGCGGGATGGAAGGCATGGACGCCGGCGGGGCCCACGTCTACTTCGAGACCGCCGGGGTGATCATCACCTTGATCCTCCTCGGCCGCTTCTTCGAGCTGCGGGCCCGCCGCCGCTCCGGCGCCGCCCTGCGCTCGCTGGCCGAGCTGGGGGCGAAGACGGCCCGGTTGGAGGACGGCCGGGAGGTGCCGGTGGCCGCTCTTGCCGTCGGGGACCGCTTCGTGGTGCGGCCGGGGGAGCGGATCGCCACCGACGGCCGGATCCTCGACGGAGGCTCGGCGGTGGACGCGTCGATGCTCACCGGCGAGTCGGTGCCGGTCGAGGTCACCGTCGGCGACGACGTGGCCGGGGGCACGGTCAACGCCTCGGGCCGGCTCGTGGTGGAGGCCACCCGGGTCGGGTCCGAGACGGCGCTGGCGTCGATCCTGCGCCTGGTCGAGCAGGCCCAGGGCTCCCAGGCGCCCGTGCAGCGGCTGGCCGACCGCGTGTCGGCGGTGTTCGTGCCGGTCGTCTTCGCCGTCGCCACCCTCACCCTCGGAGGGTGGCTGCTCACCGGGCACGGGGCCGACGACGCCTTCACCGCGGCGGTGGCGGTGCTCATCATCGCCTGCCCTTGCGCGCTCGGGCTCGCCACCCCCACCGCCATCATGGTGGGCACCGGGCGGGGCGCCCAGCTCGGCGTGATCATCAAGGGCGGTGAGGTGCTCGAGTCGACCCGTCAGGTCGACACCGTCGTCCTCGACAAGACGGGCACGATCACCGAGGGACGCATGGAGCTGGTCGACGTGGTGACCGCTCCCGGGGTCGACCGCGACCGGCTGGCCGTCCTGGCCGCGTCGTTGGAGGACGCCTCCGAGCACCCCATCGCCAAGGCCGTCGCCACCGCCGTGCCCGCCGAGCGGCGGTTGCCGGTGTCGGACTTCGAGAACCTGCCCGGCTTCGGCGTCCGCGGCCGGGTCGACGGTGAGGGCGTCGTGGTGGGCCGACCCGGCCTGTTCGACACCGTGCCCGACGAGGTGGCGGCCGCCGTCGAGGCGGCCACCGCCGCCGGTCGGACCGCGGTGGTGGCCGGGACCGGCGGCACCGCCGCCGGGGTGCTGGCGGTGGCCGACACCGTGAAGCCGTCGAGCCCGGCCGCCGTCCGGGCCCTGCAGGAGCTCGGCCTCCGGGTGCACGTGCTGTCCGGCGACAACGCCCGCACCGCCGAGGCCGTCGCCGCCGAGGTGGGAGCGGACGAGGTGCGGGCCGAGGTCCTCCCCGACGACAAGCTGGAGGAGATCCGCCGCCTGCAGGGCGAGGGCCGGGTGGTGGCCATGGTGGGCGACGGCGTGAACGACGCCGCCGCCCTCGCCGCCGCCGACCTGGGCATCGCCGTCGGCACCGGCACCGACGTGGCCATGGAGGCGTCTGACCTCACCGTGGTGAGCGGCGATCTCCGTGGCGTCGCCGACGCCGTCGGCCTGTCCCGGCGGACCCTCGCCATCATCAAGGGCAACCTGTTCTGGGCCTTCGCCTACAACGTGGCCGCCATCCCCCTCGCGGTGGCCGGCGTGCTCGACCCGATGATCGCCGCCGGCGCCATGGGCTTCTCGTCGGTGTTCGTGGTCACCAACTCCCTGCGCCTGCGCCGCTTCCGGGGCTACCGCGAGGGCTGAGGCAGCGCCTGCGGCTAGGGCTCGGGCGGTCGCTCGAAGCGAACGACGACCTTCGTGTAGCCGAGGTCCTTCATCAGCGCTTCCAGCATCGTCCTCGTGTTGGCGGCGGCGCGGGCCAGCAGCTCGCTCTGGCGGGCGGCGGCGGCGATCTTGGCGTCGGCTGCCTTGTACAGCGGCTGGTCGTCCGTGGGCTGGTTCCCGAAGGCGTCCTCGATGCGGTCGAGGACGCCGCGGTCACGGGCCTGCACCCTGGTCTTGTCGGGATCGATGCGGGGCCTGGTCAGGGTGGGCGCCGGCAGTGTGACGGTCACCGTCTTGCCGTCATCGCTCACCCGGATGGCGCCCTTGGTCAGGTCGGAGAAGTCCACCACCGCATCGACCGAGCCCTCGGCGATGAAGATGACCCGCTCGCCCTTGATGAAGTCGGGCAGGTAGCGGGCGTCCTGCTCGGAGTCGACGATCACCTGGAACGACCCGGTGGCGGCCTCGTACCGGCTCACGTCGCGAAGGTCGACGAGCAGGGCCGACTGGGGCCGCTCCTTCTCGTCGGTCTCGAACGGGCTGGGGATCTTCCACGGCGACAGGCCGACGATGATGACGACCACGGCGATCCCGGCAACGACCCAGAGGACCTTCTGGAGGGTCTGACCGGTGGTCCGGAGGGTTCCCATCAACGAGAGGTACCCCGTCCCCGTGACCGCTAGACCGGCTGGGCCCGGACCAGGGTGCGGTAGAGGTCGGCGTAGAGGCCGCCCGCATCGATCAGGTCGTCGTGGTGACCCCGCTGGACGAGGCGGCCCTCGTCCATCACGAGGATCTGGTCGGCGGCGGTGATGGTGGACAGGCGGTGGGCGATGACGATCGACGTGCGCCCGGCCAGGGCCTCGGCCAGGGCGTGCTGCACCTGGGCCTCGTTCTCGGAGTCGAGGTGGCTCGTGGCCTCGTCCAGGATCACGATGGCCGGGTCCTTCAACAGCATGCGGGCGATGGCCAGGCGCTGCTTCTCACCGCCCGACAGGCGGTAGCCCCGCTCGCCGACCACGGTGTCGTAGCCCTCGGGCAGGGCCGCGATGACGTCGTGGATGCGGGCGGCGCGGCTGGCCGTCTGCAGCTCGGCGAGCGTGGCGGTGGGGCGGGCGTAGCGGAGGTTCTCGGCCACCGTCTCGTGGAACAGGTGCGGGTCCTGGCTCACCACCCCGATGGCGGCCCGCAGGCTGTCCTGGGTGAGGTCCCGCACGTCGTGGCCGTCGACCAGCACGGCGCCCTCGGTGACGTCGTAGAGGCGGGGCACCAGCATGCTCAGCGTGGTCTTGCCCGCCCCCGACGGCCCGACCAGGGCGACGAGCTGGCCCGGCTCGATGACGAGGTCGATGCCCCGCAGCACGGGGGCCGAAGGCTCGTCCGACAGGGCCGCCTCGACGTCGCTCTCCAACGAGGCCAGCGACACGTCGGCGCCCGCCGGGTAGCGGAACCACACGCCGTCGAGCTCGATGCGTCCCGCCGGGGCCACCAGGTCGATGGCGCCGGGCCGGTCGGGGATGGCGTTCGGCGCGTCGAGCACCTCGAACACCCGGTCGAAGGACACGAACGCGGTCATGAGGTCGACCCTGGCGTTGGTGAGCTGGGTCAGCGGTTGGTAGATCTGGGCGACGAAGGCGCCGAGGGCGATGAGCGTGCCGATGGTGATGGTGTCCGACAGCACGAGCCGCCCGCCCACCAGGTAGATGACGGCCGTGCCCACCGCCCCGACGAGGGTGAGCGACGTGAAGAAGGTCCGCCCGTACATGGCGCTGCGCACGCCGATGTCGCGCACCCGGCCGGCCCGGTCGGTGAACTGGCGGCGCTCGTCGTCGTGGCGGCCGAACAGCTTCACCAGGAGGGCGCCGGACACGTTGAAGCGCTCGGTCATGGTGGTGTTCATCGACGCGTTGAGGTCGAAGGACTCGCGGGTGATGTCCTGCAGGCGGCGGCCGACCCGCTTGGCCGGCACCACGAAGACGGGCAGCAGCACCAGCGACAGGAGGGTGAGGCGCCACTCGAGCAGGCCCATGGCCACGAGGGTGGTGGCCAGCACCACCACGTTCGACACCACCGAGCCGAGGGTCTGGGTGACGGCCCGCTGCGCGCCGATCACGTCGTTGTTCATGCGGCTGATGAGCGCGCCGGTCTGGGTGCGGGTGAAGAAGGCGATGGGCATGCGCTGCACATGGTCGAACAGGGCCGACCGCAGGTCGTAGATGAGGCCCTCACCGATGCGGGACGACAGCCACCGCTCCACCAGCGAGAGCGCGGCGCCGACGAAGGCGGCGGCCACCATGACGAGCGCCAGGGCGGTGAGCAGGCCCGACCGTCCGGTGGGGATGGCCTCGTCGATGATCCGCTTGATGAGCAACGGGGGGGCGAGACCGAGCATCGCCTCGCCCACGATGATGGCGAGGAACCAGACCGTCGCCCCCCGGTAGGGACGGGCGAAGGCCCACACCCGCTTCACCAGCCCCTTGCCCAGCCGCGCCCCGGCGACGGCGTGCGGGTCCGAGCTCATCATCATGTGGGGTCCCTGGCGCATGGCGGCGCCAGCGTACGGCTCGAAGCGGCGGCTCAGACGATCCGCTGCAGCGGATCTCAGCAGCGGAGCACGGCGACCGACTGGCTGCGCAGCTCGTCGTTCTTGGTGACGAGCGGGGCACCGAGGGACTCCGCCAGCCCGAGAGCCGCGCTGCCGTCGATGTCCTCTGACGAGCCCGCGGCCAGCACCGCCTCGACGGCGATGCCTCGCACGGGAAACCACTCGCGAACGATCTGCACCACAGCGGCGAACTCCACACGCGCCCGATCGGCGGCTCCCTCGTGGCGAAGCGCGAGGTACTCGGCGACGAGGAGCGAGGTGGCATCGAGGGCGAGGATCTCGTCGGCTTCGTGGTGGATGCCCTCGAGCAGCCCGGCGAGCACGAGGAGCCCGCCCGCGTCAGCGACGACGCTGTCGTGCACCGAGGCCCTTCACCGCCGTTCGCCGCCGTCGCCCGGCCCGTTCGCGGATCGCCGTGTACTCCTCGGTGGTCATGGCCTCGTTGCTCCGACGACGAGCCAGCAGCTCAGCGGGGGAGAGCCGTGCCGAGCTGCGGCGCAGGGTCTGTCGGATCCACTCCTGCTGGCTCATGCCCTCGCTCTCCGCCTGCTCGGCCAGACGGCGCACCACTTCTGGTTCCAGGTTCTTCACGTTGATGTCCATCGGCGCGATGGTACCGATATGGCACCGGAACCGCCACCACGCTGGCACCGCACTCAGGTCCGAGGCACCCAGGTGCCGAGGGTGCCGCAGCAGCCGTAGCGCCGTTCGTCGGCCGGTGGGGGCAGGGAGTGCACGCTCGACTGGGACAGGTGGGTGGCGTCGCCCCCCGCCAGCGCGTCGAGCTGGGCGTCGGTGGCCTCGACGGCGGCGAGTGGGCCGGCGGCCCACACCTCCCGCCACCGGTCGACCTGGGGCCGGACCAGGGCCGCCGCCCGGGCGTGGAACCCCGCCAGCGCCGCCGGACCGCCGGCCCGAAGGTGGCCGAAGCCCTCCACCCCGAGGTCGCGCCGGCGGCGGGCGGCGTCGTCACCGGCCGCCGTCGTCGACCGCTCGGGCGGCAGCACCGCCTCGGCTGCGTAGCGGTCCGGCGAGACCAGCACGTCGTCTCGGAAGGTGATCACCATGTCGCCGGCCTCGGGCAGGCCGGCGTTCTGCATCAGCACGAGGATCTCGAGGTCGCCGTGGTTCACCAGGCGGTGGATGGTCCCGGGCGTGAACCAGACGAACGAGCCGGCCTCGAGCGGGGTCTCCCGGAAGCCGTCGCCGGCCAGGGTCTGCACCGCGCCCGCGCCGGTCACCACCGCGTAGGCCTCGGTGCAGACGGTGTGGCAGTGGGGAGTGCCCCCGGCCAGCCCGTCGGGACCGGTCGTGTCGTACACCCGCAGGTGCGACACGCCGACCGCACCCGGGAACGGCGGCACCCCACCGGGGGCGGTCACTGCGCCGCCACCCAGTCGGCGCCGGCCGCCTCCAGCCGGTCGACGTCCCATTGGCCGTCGTGGACGAGCACCCGGTGCCGCACCCGCAGGGCCTCACCGGCGGCCAGGGCCAACGGCTCGTGGAACAGGAAGGCGGCGTTGAGGAAGTTCGACCAGCCCTCGTCGCCGTAGGTGGCGGCCCGGGTGCTGGCGTAGAACGGCACCGGGTGGCGGCGGTTGGACGGGTGGTCGAACACGGCCACGCCGGCCTCGGCGTCACCGGTCCCGACGGTGCCGGTCAGGTCGCACCAGGCCGAGGGCTCGCCGATCACCCGGTCGTGGTTGGTGCCGTCGGCGAGGAGGAGACGGGTGTCGTGCCAGTCGCCTGGGCCCCGCAGCGAGAGACCGCCGTAGCCGCCCCAGGTGGTGAACGGGGTGCGGTCGAGCACGACGTCGGTGCCGGGCACGAGGCTGGTGTCGAAGTCGATGGTGTAGGCGTCGTCACCCAGGGGCACATGGGTGAGCCGCCGGTGCTCGACGAGGGCCACGGTCTCCCGGTCGGGCCGGATCCAGCGCAGGTCACCGGCCACCGTGACCCGGCCGTCGCCGTCATCCACCTCCACGGTGGGGGGCCCGTCGTGGCGGAGCACGCCGTAGGGGGCCATCTCCTCCCAGAAGTTGTCGGCGTCGACGAACTTGATCGTGAACCACAGGCCGTGGTGCCACGGGTGGTCGTCGGGGGCGTTGCGGGTGAGGACGTGGCCCGCCGGCGTCCGCACCGGGTGCAGGAACGGCCGCTTGCGGGCCCCCCACTCGTAGGTCCAGCGGTCGGCCACGGTGACCGACCCCTCGCCGTGCTCCACGCCGGCCGGAGCACCGGTAGCGGTCACGGGGCCCACCCGTCGTAAGCGGGCTCGGATGCGGACAGGGGCAGCTCCACTTCGCGGTCCTCCCGGGACGAGATGTACAGGGCGGTGAGCAGCTCGAGCACGGCCCGGGCGTCGGCCAACGTGACCGGCGGGTCCTCGCCGGCGCGCCTCGCCGCCGCGTAGCGCTCGAGCTGGCCGACGTAGTCCTCGCCCGCCTCCGGGATGTCGGCGACGGCGGCGGCCACCGCGGCGGCCACCTCGTCGTCGGCCGTCGTGATCGTCCACGGCTCGGCGCTGTTGGTGTAGGGCTCGGTCCCGCTCTCGGCCGACAGGTGCTCGAAGGTGAACCGGTGGCGGGAGATCTCGGCCACCGAGCCCAGCGTGGCCGACAGCGTGGCCAGGCCCCCGCCACCGAAGCGCAGCGTGACGGCGGCGGAGTCCTCCACCTCGATGTCGTTGACGAGGGTGGCGGTGCGGGCCCACACCGCCGAGGGCGGGCCGAGGATGTAGGTGGTCATGTCGAGGGCGTGGAGGGCGTGGGACAGGAGCACTCCGCCGAGCTCGGTGTCCCACCGGCCCCGCCACGGCACCGAGTAGTAGGCGTCGTCCCGCCACCACGCCACGTCGACGTTGGCCACGTACGGCCGGCCGGTGATCCCGAGGTCGACCAGCCGGCGCAGCTTCTGGAGGCCCCGCCCGAACCGGTACTGGAGGATGGGCATCACCCGGCGACCGGTCTCCTCTTCGATCGCGGCCAGCTCGTCGACCTCGCGCAGGGACCCGACGAGGGGCTTCTCGCAGATGACGTCCTTGCCCGCCCGCAACCCGGCCTCGATCTGGCTCCGGTGCGCGGCCGGCGGGGTGCAGAGGTCGACCACGTCGATGTCCCCGGCCGCGAAGATCTCGGCCGGGTCGGTCACCGCCCGCACCTCGCGGAGCCAGCCGGCCACCTCGGCGGCCCGGTCCCCGTCGAGGTCGCACACCGCCACTACCCGGAATTGGGGTCGCAGCGCCTTGTACGCGAGCACGTGCATCCGGCCGATCCCGAGGCCGACGACAGCCACCCGGATCGGCTCCGCCGCCTCGTCCGTCCCGCCGTTCACGTCAGCCACCGGTGCGCACCTCCCGCTTCACCCGGGCCAGCTCCACCCGTTCGGGTCGAGCCTTGTAGAAGTCGTCGAGCGGGTAGCAGCCGGACACCAGCCCCGCCCGCGGCGCGGTGGTGCAGTCGCTGAACGTCCGGCACAGCCGGCGGCGCTCCGGCGCCCGGCCGGCCAGCAGGTCGGCCGGCAGCTCGGGGTAGCTGAGGACCATCCGGCCCACGCCGACCGAGTCGGCCAGGCCGCCGGCGACGACCGCCTCGGCCACCGGCCCCAGCCACTCCTGCAGGTACGAGTAGCCCGAGCCGACCAGCGCGGTGCCCGGCCGGCGCCGCTTCAGCTCGGCGGCGGCGGCGACGAGGCGGGCCACGCCCACGAGCGGGTCCTCCGGCGGTTCGTAGCCATCCGACGGCGGGAACAGGGCGGGCCGTTGCACATGCGGTGTGTAGTAGGGGCTGCCGGCGGTCACGCACACCAGGGTGATCCCGAGCCCGGCGAGGACGTCGAGCACGGCGACGGTCTCGTCGAGGTCGACGCCCGCGCCGGTTCCGTCGCCGCCGAACGCGTGGCGGTAGGGAAGGTCGGTCGGTTCGGGTTCGCCGGTGCCGTCCGGCCCCGGCCGGAACGGCACGAGGTCGAAGGCGCTCATCCGGACGGCCAGGCCGAGGCCGGGGGCGGCCGCGGCGATGCCCTCGGCCACCGTTCGCAGGAACCGGGTGCGCCCGTCCAGCGAGCCGCCGTAGCGGCCGGGCCGGTCGACGGCCGAGAGCAGCTCGTGGCCGAGGTAGCCGTGGCAGGCCTTCACGTCGACGAAGTCGAAGCCGGCGGCGGCGGCCCGGCCGGCGGCGGCCACGTAGTCCGCGGCCAGCTCATCGAGGGCGTCGTCGTCGAGCACGGTGGCTTCCCCGGCGGGCAGGCGGCGGTCGAGCACCGGGTGGCGATAGGCGAGGAGCGGCCGGGGGCCGCCGTCGTCGGGCCGCGAGAAGCGGCCGGAGTGGGTGAGCTGGAGCCCGACCACGAGGTCCGCCGTGGTGCCGTGGCGGTCGCCGTGGGTCTCGACCAGGCGCCGACGCAGGGCGGCCAGGGCGTCGCCGTGCTCGTCGGTGTGCAGGCAGAGCTGGCGGGGATTGGCCCGGCCGTCGGGTCGCACCGCCACCGCCTCACCGCCCCAGACCAGCTTGGCGCCCGAGGCGCCGAACCGCTCCCACCGGCGCTCGACCAGCTCGGAGGGGAACCCGTCGGTGGTGGCGTCCCAGCCCTCCATGGGCAGCACGGTGAAGCGGTTGCCGACCGTGCGCTCGCCCGCCCCGCCCAAAGGGAGGACGAGCGGCTGCGCCAACGGACCCTCGGGCGCCGGGGTGACGCCGTCGGCTGCCGGCAGCTCGACGCCGAGCCCGTCGAGGTGGGCCCGGAACCGGTCGACGGTCGTGAACGACCGCACCTGGGGGAACCGGCGGGCGCTCAACCCCAGCGCTCCAGGCGTTCGAGGAGAGTGGCCAGCACGTCGACCTCCGAGGCCGGTCGGGTGGCCGCTCCGGGGTGGACCGCCGCCGCCGGCAGCCACCCCCGCCGGTGCAGGAACAGGGCGGCATCGTGCTTGTAGGCGGGGACCGGTGGGCGGAAGGCGAACGACCCGAGGGCCTGGAGGTCGTCGTTGCGCTCGAAGAAGGACGGGTCGCCGGCGGCCCACGCCGCGTCGCGGGCGGCGAACAGGTCGGGGGCGAACGCGCTGAGGCCGAGGAGGTAGTCGCTGCCGTACATCACCATGTCGATGGCCAGGTCGTTGCCGGTGAAGACGGCGCCGTCGAGCCCGTCGGCGTCCCGCCGCCGCAGCCGGTCCCACTCCAGGTCGCGGCGCAACGACGAGTGCTTGGAGCCGGCGCAGGCGGGCACGGCCATGACCGCGGCCCAGGTGTCGAGGTCCCAGATGCGCCCGGCCGGGGAGAAGACCGGGTCGAGCTCGAAGGCGATGAACCGCTCACAGTGCTCACCCACGGCGACGTGAGCGGCGACGAGCTCGTCGCCGGGCAGGCCGGACAGCCCGTGCGACGCGCAGATCACCGGCGTCGCCCCGGCCTCTGCCACCGCCTCCACCGCCGCCAACTGGGCGCCGGCGTCCCACCGGTCCCCGGGCCGGTCGTCGACCCACGCCCCGGCCACGAGCGGGCCGTCGCCCACCACCGACCGGGCGGCGGCCAGCACGTCGGCCCGCTGCTGGGGCTCGAGCAGGTTGCCGTACCCGGTGTCCATGTTGACCGCTGGGACGAGGCCGGCCTCGACGGTGCGGGCCACCAGCGCACAGAACCCGTCGAGGTCCATGGTCCCGCCGTCGGTGAACGGCAGCAGCACGGCCGAGATCCCGGTGATGGGCCGCCGGGAGCGCAGCAGGTCGAACGGCGGGGCGTCCATGGCGGGGCGAGTCTGGCAGCCGGAGGCGACCGGTAAGGTGCCGCCGGTCAGCGCCGAAGGGCCGCCATGCCGGGGGAACCGGGGGGATCGACGATGCGACGAGCCAGTGTGTTCCTGGCGGTGGCGGTGCTGGCGGCGTGCACCTCCGGCGACGGCAGCGACGACGCCGGGCGGACCGGACGGCCCGAGCGGCTCGGCACCGGCGACGGCTGGATGGCCGAGGACGACTGGCAGGCCCGCACCGGCGACTACCTCCGCTTCGCCACCGCCGACCTGGAGCCTGGGTACCCCCTGTCGGTGATGGCCCACGCCGAACGGGCCCGCCGCGACCCCGACTTCTCGTGGGACCGCGACGCGGTCACGGTCGGGGCCCTCCGGCCCATCTTCGACAAGCTGGAGTCCTTCGCCGACACCAGCGACTTCGACATCTGCAACCTGCTCGCCCTGCGCCTCGGCTACCCCGACGACCTGAGCGGCGAGGTGAAGTCCGAGATCGACCGCCAGCTCCTCGCCTTCAAGTACTGGCAGGACGAGCCCACCCCCGACCGGATCCCCGTCGACGACCACTACTACTGGACCGAGAACCACCAGGTGATCTTCCTGGCCGACGAGTACGTCGCCGGCCAGACCTTCCCGGACCGGCGCTTCTCCAACAGCGGGATGACCGGCGAGGAGCACATGGCCCATGCCCGGCGGCTGCTCGACCACTGGATCGACCTGCGGGTGCGGTTCGGGTTCAGCGAGTGGTACTCGAACGTGTACGCCACCGAGGACATCAAGGGCCTCATGCTCCTCGTCGAGCACGCCGAGGACCGGGAGCTCGCCACCCGGGCGGCGATGGTGGTCGACGTGGTGCTGGCCGAGATGGCCGGGCACCTCCAGGCCGGGTCCTTCGGTGCCACCCACGGCCGGTCGTACATGAAGGACAAGAGCACGGCCTTCGACGAGGACACGTACAACCTGGCCAAGATGCTCTTCGACGACACCCGGTACCCGTACCAGGGCGTCGACGACGCCATGTTCCTGGCCGTGGCCCGCCGCTACCGGCTGCCCGAGGCCATCCGGCGGTTGGCCGTGACCGACGAGGTGGGCGTCGACCGGTCGCGGATGGGGATCCCTGTCGACCCGATGGCCGAGATCACCGACGACCCCGAGGCGCCCGACGGCCTCGGCTTCTCCAACTCCGACGAGGACAAGATGACGTGGTTTGGGGCCGGCGCCCTCACCACTTGGCAGATGCTGCCTTCCACCCTCGACCACCTCGAGCGCTACGACCTCTGGAAGAGCGAGGTGTACGCCGAGTTCGGCGAGCTCAAGTCGATCGTCGACGCCCTGCCCGTGCCCGCGCTCCAGGAGCTGGCCCGAACCTTGTCGCCCCAGCTCGGGCTCATCCTGCTGCCGCAGGTCAACACCGAGACGTGGCGGTCGCCGGAGGTGATGCTGTCGAGCGCGCAGGACGTGCGTCCCGGCCTGCGCTCCCAGCAGGGCCATGCCTGGCAGGCGACCCTCGACGCCAACGCCGAGGTCTTCACCACCCACCCGGCCAACCCACCGCGCGAGGGCGACGAGTGGGTCGACGGCGACGGGTATTGGACGGGGACGGCGTCCATGCCGCGGACGGCCCAGCGGGGCCAGGCCGCCATCCACATCTACGCGCCGCAGTACCCGGCCGGCGGGGCGCCGCCGCTCGACGCGTTCGACTACGAGCCCGAGACCCACGCCTTCTTCCCTCAGGAGCACTTCGACGAGGTGGTGCAGCGGGGCCACTGGACCATCGGGCGCAAGGGCGACGGCTACGTCGCCCTCTGGTCGTGGCGGGCGACCCGCTGGCGGGAGCACGACCCGGCCAAGGTGCCGACCGGCCGGTTGAAGGGGACGTTCGACCTCGTGGCCGAGGGCGGTCCCGACAACGTGTGGATCGTGGAGGTCGGGCGGGCCGCCGACCAGGCCGGCGGCGGCGATCCCTTCGCCGCCTTCGTCGACTCGGTCACCTCGGCCCCGCTGGAGGTCACCAGCCGGGCCGGTGGGCGGCCGGACCAGCCCGCCGCCGACTTCGACGCGGTGAAGGCCGGCTTCGACGTGCGCTACCGGTCGCCGGCCGAAGGCGAGCTCGTCTTCGGATGGACCGGGCCTCTCACCGTCGACGGCGCGCCGGTCGACCTGCACCCCGAGGCTCGGTGGGACAGCCCATGGACCACTGCGGCGTGGGGCCGAGGTCGCTACGCGGTGGAGGTGGAGAGCGCCGTCCTCGAGCTCGACTTCGACGCCGGGCGGCGTCGGGCCACCCGCTGAGAGAAGTGAGGTCGAAGGCAGCGACGGCCACGGCGTAGCTCTGCTGGGTGAGGTAGGCGAGAGCCCCAACGCGGCGCCGTCGCAGGGTTTCATGCGCATCGGCTCAAGAGGAAGCCGGCCATGCCGACGGGATCCATCACACGCCCGACACCCGCCGTCTATGCCCCGGACATCCCTTGTCAACGCTCTCGCATGCGCCGCACTACGTCTTCTCCTCACACGACGGGTTCGGCCTCGGCCACTTCCGACGCAACTGCCTGATCGCCGCTGCGCTCCTCAAGCGCCAGCCCGACGCCGCCGTCACGCTGGTCACCGGCCTCCCCGTCCCTCCCCGTTGGCTGGAGCTCCCCCGGGCACGGATCGTGCAGGTACCTCCCCTGCTGAAGGACAGCCGGAGCGGTTACCGGCCCGCCTCCTTGACCTTTGAGCGGGCCCTCGCCCGACGGGCTTCGATCTTCGCCGCGGTCGTGACCCGGGAAGGGCCCCAGGTGGTGGTCGTCGACCGCCACCCCTACGGCACGGCTGGAGAGCTGCGCCCCGGCCTCCTTGCCGCCCGGCGGGCCGGTGCCCGGCTCGTCCTGGGCCTGCGGGACGTACTGGACGAGCCGGCGGTCGTGGCCTGTGAGATCGCCGGCCGGGGCTGGGAGGACGTGGCCGACGTCTACGACGAGGTGCTCGTCTACGGCGCGCGGGGCGTGTGCGATCACGAGGTCGAGTACGGGCTACCGCTGACGCCCCGCTACTGCGGTTGGGTCGCCCCCACCGTCTCCCCGGTTCCACGTCGGACCGGTCTGCTGGCGGTCACGGCGGGGGGTGGCGGTGACGGCGCCCGCCTGTTCGAGCTCGGGATCCGGCTGGTCGAGCGTCTGCCCGCCTGGCGGGCCCACGTGGCCGCTGGTCCCTACGCGGACACCCGCCACCTCCGCCGGCTGGTGCGCCGGTCGCCGGCCCAGGGCCGAGTGCGGATCGACACGGCCGTGCACGATTGCACCGACCTGTTCGCCCAGTCGGCGGCCGTGGTGCAGATGGCGGGCTACAACTCCACCGTCGAGGCACTCGCGGCAGGGCACCGCCCGGTCCTCGTGCCCCGTCGCACGCCCCGGCTGGAGCAGGCCATCCGAGCGGAGCGGCTGGCCGCCCTCGGGCTGTGCGACGTCGTTCCCGAGCAGGCCGACGCCGCCGACCTGTCCGTGGTCGCCGACCTGTTGGCCAGCCCTCGGCGCCTGGTTCCCGGCGAGCTCGAGCGAGCGGGCATCAGCCTGGACGGGGCGGCCAATGCGGCGCGGATCCTGGAGCGCGTCGGCGCCGGCGTCCACCCGTGACCGACTCCGGTTGAGGACATGACCGGCAACCGAGATCCCGCCGAGCGGACCACGGGCGGCGGCCCGGGCAGCCGGCGACTCGGTTACGTCCTCAAGCGCTTCCCTCGCATCTCGGAGACCTTCGTCGCCGCCGAGATCATCGAGCTGGAACGCCAGGGCGAGGACGTGACCATCTTCGCCGTCAGCCGACCGGACGAACCGTTTACCCACGGGTTCCTGAACGAGCTTCGGGCACCGGTGATCTATCTCCCGCACCGGCCGGCCCGCCAGCCGGCGCGGGTGGCCCGGGCCATCGGCTTCGCCCTGCGAACGAACGCCCGGGGATGGGCCCGGGCGGCGGCGGTCAGCGTCTGGCCACCCCGGTGGGCAGGCGTCCGCCACCTGTTGCAGGCCACCGTCCTGCAACGGGAGTTGGCCCGGGCGGGCATCACCCACGCCCACGCCCACTTCGCAACGGCCGCCGCCCGACTGGCCAACCTGGCCTGGCGGATGGGAGGTCCAACCTACAGCGTGACGGCGCACGCCAAGGACGTGTGGCATCGCGACGTGCGGCCCGACCACCTCCGGGACAAGCTCGCTTCCGCCACCTTCGTGGCCACCGTCAGCGAGGCCAACCGTGTCCACCTGGACAGCCTGCTCGGGTTCGAGGGCCCCCGAGTTCGGGTGGTGCCCAACTCGGTGGACGTCGGTCGGTTCGTGGCGGCCCCCGCCCGGGAGCGCCACCGCGTGGTCACGGTGGCGCGCCTCGTCGAGAAGAAGGGCGTGGGCGATCTCGTGGAAGCCTGCTCGGTCCTGCGCAACCGCGCCGGCCCTGCCATCCGGCTCGAGGTCGTGGGCGACGGCCCGCTGCGCCCCGAGCTGGAAGCCGCCTCCGCCTCCGCCGGACTGGACGTGACCTTCACCGGAGCCATCCCCCACGATGAGGTCCTCGCCCGGGTGGCGGGGGCGGCCGCCTTCTGCCTGCCGTGCGTCGTGGCCGGGACCGGCGACCGGGACGGCCTCCCAACTGCGGTGCTGGAGGCGATGGCCCTCGGCGTGCCGGTGGTGACCACCGGTGTCAACGGTCTGGCCGATGCGGTGGTCGACGGGGACAGCGGCCTGATCGTGCCCGAACGGGACCCGGTGGCGCTCGCCGACGCCTTGGCCCGGCTTCTCGGCGATGCGGCGCTGGCCGACCGACTGGCGGCCAACGCCCGCCGTCGGATCGAGGAGCGGTTCGCCCTGCAACAGAGCGTGGCGCTTCTCCGCAGCCTGTTCCCATCCACGACCGGCGAGGCCCCTCCGGGCGAGCCGATCCCCGCTCCGCTGGCTGTCTCGGGGCCTGGCGGCCAACGGGAGAGGGCGACGGTGTGAGCGGGTGCCGTCGGCGGGTGGCCTACCTGACGACCGACCGCGGGGTGCCCTATGGCGGCACCAAGGGCGCGGCCGTCCACGTCGCCGAGATCACGGCGGCGTTGGCCCGCCAGGGCGCGGACGTACTGGTGCTGGCGGCCGCCGTGTCCCCGGACGCATGTCCTCCGTCGGGCGTGACCGTCGAGATCCTCCCCGGCCCGGGGACGGGCGCCGCCGCCGAGGCGTGGCCGGCGGCCCAGCTCGCCGACCGCCTGAGCGCCTTCGACCCGATCTGCCTCTACGAACGACTCGCCCTGCACTCGGCCGCGGGTTCGGAGGCGGCGCGGGCATCGGGTATCCCTCATCTCGTGGAGGTGAACGCGCCCCTGGTGGAGGAGGCGGCCCGCTTCCGGGTCCTCGAGCGACCCCACGAGGCCCGGCACCTCGAGCGGCTCGTGCTGACCGCGGCCGACGTCGTGCTGCCCGTCAGCCGTCCCCTGGCCGACCACGTCCGGGCCTGCGGTGCTCGGCGGGTGGAGGTGCTCCCCAACGCGGTGACCATCGAGCAGTTCGGTGACCCCGCCGCCCGACCACCCCGCGCCCAGCTGACCGCGGTGTTCGCCGGCTCCCTCCGTCCCTGGCACGGGGTGGAGGTGATGGCCGAAGCCTGGCGGCGACTGGGCCCGTCCGCCCCGAGGCTCCTGATCATCGGCGACGGCCCCGGCCGCGACGTCCTCGAAGCGGTGGGGGCCGAGATCACCGGATCCATCCCCCACGACCAGGTGCCGGCCATCCTCGGGACGGCCGACATCGGGATCGCCCCTTACACGGTCGATGGGCCGGGTTACTTCTCTCCGCTCAAGGTCTTCGAGTACCTGGCCGCCGGCTTGGCCGTGATCGCCGCCGACCTGCCCGGTGTGGCCGACGTGATCGACGAGCGGAGCGGCGTGCTCGTGCCGCCCGGGTCGGTACCGGCCCTGGCCGCGGCCGTCACCGCGCTGGCCGCCCAGCCGGCCCGCCGACTCGCGCTGGGCCGGGCCGGCCGGTCGCTGGTGGCCGACCACCACACGTGGGATCACCGGGCCATCCGGGTCCTCGATCTGGCCGACCGGCTCTCGACGACGCTGGCCGGGCCGCGTCGATGAACCGGTCGGGACGGCTCCTACGCCCCTACCTCTGGCGCCAATGGAGGGCCTTGAGCGTCGCCACCTTCGCCAGCGTGGCCTCGGCGGCGGCCGAGCTGGCCCGGCCCTTCCCGCTCAAGATCGTCATCGACGACATCGTCGGCGACCACGGCGACCGCCCGTTCTCCATGCAGCGGCCGGAGATCCTCCTCCTCGCCGTCGTGGCCGGCCTGGTCGTCGGGATCGCTGTGGTCGACGCCGTCGCCTCCTACGTGGTCGACGTCCGGCTGGAGCGAGCCGGCGAGCGCATCGTCCACGACTTGCGGGTGGCCACCTACGGCCACCTCCAACGACTCTCCCTGGCGTTCCACGATCGACGGCCCACTGGCGACCTCGTCACCAGGGTCACGGGTGACGTCAACGCCGTCGGCGGGCTCTTCTCCGAGTCGCTCGGCACCATAGCCACCGCGTCTCTGCTGCTCGTCGGCATGCTCGTGGTCACCTTGCGGATGGATCCCATCCTGGCCCTCGCCGCGTTCTCGGTCACGCCCGCCCTCGGGTTCGCCACGGTCCGGTTCCGGCGCCGCCTCAAGACCACCGCCCGGCGCCAGCGAGCGAAGGAGGGGGAGATCGCGTCGATCGCCAACGAGGCACTGGGCGCCATGCGGGTGGTCAAGTCACTCGGCGCAGAGCGCTTCGAACGGGAACGGCTGGTGCGCCGCAGCGAGGACGTCCGCCAGGCCGGCATCGAGGTCGCCGGCATCGAGGGCCGGTTCACCGGAGTGATCGACGTGGTCGGCGCGGTCGGCAGCGCCCTGGTCCTGGTGGTCGGGGTGATGCGGGTGGCCAACGGCCACCTGTCCGTGGGCGACCTGGTGGTGTTCATCTCCTACGCCCGGCGGTTGTACCGACCCCTGCGCGACATCGCCCGCCAGGCCAGCCGCGTCTCGCGCGCCATGGCCCGGGCCGACCGCATCGGCGAGGTCCTCGCCGCCGACGACCTCCTTCCCGAAGCAGCCGACGCCTACGAGGGCCCGCGGGCCCGGGGCGACCTCGCCCTCGAAGGTGTGACCTTCGCCTACTCCGAAGAGCGTCCGATCCTCCACGACCTCACCCTGGACCTGCCCGCCGGGCAGCGGGTGGCCGTGGTCGGTCCCTCGGGCGCCGGCAAGTCGACCGTGGCCGCCCTGCTGGCGCGGTTCTACGACCCCGCGGGGGGACGGGTGCTCGTGGACAGGCGGGACCTCCGCACCTGCTCGCGCTCGTGGCTGCGGGACCAGGTGGGCCTCGTCCTCCAGGACACGGTGCTGTTCACCGGCACGGTGGCCGAGAACATCGCCTACGGCACCGACGCCACCCGCGAGCAGGTCCTCGACGCGGCCAAGGCGGCCGGGGCCCACGCCTTCGTATCCGAGCTGCCCCAGGGCTATGACAACCTCCTCGGGTCCTCGGGCGTCGGGCTGTCAGGTGGCCAACGCCAGCGCATCGCCATCGCCCGGACCCTCCTCCGGGACCCGCCCATCCTCGTGCTCGACGAGCCCACCACCGGGCTGGACCCGGAGAGCGAAGCCCAGGTGCTCGCCGGCCTGGACGTACTGATGCGGGGGCGGACGGTGGTGATGATCACGCACTCGATGGCCCTCGCTGGCAAGGCCGATCGCGTGGTCGTGATCGACGGTGGCCGGCTGGTGGAAGAGGGCCCGCCGTCGACGCTTCTCGAGGGGAAGACCGCCTTCCGCGAACTGGCGATCCGGCAGGGCCTGCTCGGCCCGACTTCCCCGGTCCGACCCCTGCCGCGCGACGACGCCCTACCGACGATCGCTTCCCTCCTCGACCCCGACGCCATGACCGCCGTCCTGCAGCGGACCCTCGGTGAAGAGTCGAAGGCCCACGGGGTCGCCGACGTCCGCATCCACTGCTTGCGCTACAAGCCGTCCACCAGCCTGGTCGTGCATTACGACGTGGGCCTGGGCGGCTGCTGGCATCACGCCACGGCCATGATCGCCAACGGCCGGTCGCTGGCCCGCCGAGCCGCCGCCCCGGTCAACGTGGCCCTCGCCGACCAGGTGAACGGCCGCTCACCGGCAGCCCGACCCCTCAGCTACGCCGGGGACCTTGACGCTCTCATCCAGTGGTTGCCACTCGATGTGTCGCTGCCGGCGCTCGCCGCCACCCCTGAGGCCTGGCGGGGTCGCCTCCGGAAAGTGGGCGTGGGGGTCGGCCCGGCGGAACCCGTGCTCCTCAACTACAAACCTCGCCGTCGAGCCGTGCTGCGCCTCGGCCGGCACGTGATCAAGGTGTACGCCGGCGAAGGGGACTTCCAGCGGGCCGCCAGGGGCCTGGCCGCCGCCGACGGGCTCCGCCACGTGCCCAGTGCGAGCTGCGAAGCGGTC
>JAABUR0100001681.1_pt1 | contig 38235 bp, 37 predicted proteins | sample 5560091 | NCBI WGS metagenome assembly JAABUR01 (sample SAMN10711879, study PRJNA513375) | rock metagenome | isolation source: Antarctica rocks | place: Antarctica: Victoria Land, University Valley sud | reverse complement strand
AGGCCTTAGAAGACCCTCGCGGGGTATAAGTACTAGCCCGGTAGGGGAAGAATAAGAGTATATCGCTAAGAGCCCTGCCTAAGTTCCCCTCCCTAAGTAGATAAGACGGGACGCTGGCGGCTACCTTTAAGGAGAAGGTAGAGCGCCTTTAGGAAACCTATTTCCTAGTTCCTTTAGGGGCAGATTTAGAAGATATTACCGAGGTAGAATACCTAAGCCCGATACTAGGGGAAGGGGATCTAACGGAGGCGGAAGTCTATAGCTTTATAAAGAGACCGTCGTAGGATAAGGCTCCCGGGATAAATAGGATTCTAAATAGGTTCCTACGCGCCGTATATAGTAAACTAGAGGAGGAGATCTACTATCTCTTCTAAGGGTACTTTAAGATTAGATACTACCCCCGGAAATTTAAGGAGGCTAATATAATAATCTTAAAGAAACCGTAGAAGGAGAACTACGCTAACCCTAAGTCCTATAGGCCGATCGCCCTCTTAGATACCTTAGGAAAGATATTTAAGACGGTAATAGCGGCTAGGCTTAGAGATTACGCGGAGGCTAATAACCTCCTTCCGGAAGAATAGATAGGTATAAGGTAAGGGAGATTAGTAGAAACCGCGCTAGAAACGATTACTAACGTAGTCTATATAAAATAGGGAATAGGGAAGAGGAACGTAGTAAGCCTCCTCTCCCTAGATATCGCCGGAGCCTTTAATCACGTCTCCTATTCTAGGCTACTCTATATAATAAAGATAAAGAGAGTCCTTAAGAGGATAGTATACTAGATAGTAAGCTTCCTTACGGAGAGGGCGACTTTAATTACCCTCGGTAGGAGGACGAGTTAAATAGAGTTAATAGAGATAGGGATCCCTTAAGGTTTACCTATCTCTCCGATATTATTCCTATTTTTTAATACTTCCTTAATTAAGGAGTATAAAAAGCTAAAGCTACTAATTTAAGTCGGCGGATTTATAGATAACGTCTATCTACTAGCTTATAATAGGAGTACTAAACGGAACTACGAGGTTCTAGATAAAGCCTACGAGGTATACCTACGGTAGGCGAAGACTTATAAAGCCTCGTTTATACTAAAGAAGTACGAGCTCGTTTATATAACCCGTAGAATAAAGGGTATAAAGATAGACGTAATAATTAAGCTCGAGGGAATTAAAGTTAAACTAAAGACGTTAATTAGGGTCCTAGGACTTATACTTAATAGTAAGCTAAATTAGAACATATACCTAAGGAAGGTATAAGCTAAGATAGATAACTAGATTTAGGCGCTCTACTACGTCGCCGGCTCTATATAAGGCGTGATTCTACCGGTTAGTAGGCTTATATACGCGGTAGTAGTAAGGCTTATAATAACGTTCGCGGCGCTAATATAATATAGCCTAAAGAATACCCCCGGGGTAGTAGGGAAGCACGTGAAGACCCTAACGACGATCTAGAATAAAGGACTGCGTAAAGTACTAGGGGCGTATAAGGCCACCCTAATTCCGGTCCTTAAAGTAGAGGCAGGAATCCCGTCGGTAAGAGACTTCCTTAATAAGGCCCTACTATGGAGTAAGATCCTCTAAGGGATATATAAGATAGTCCTGAGAGGGAACGCGAAGATTAAGTCTCGGTTATAACTAAAAAGGGGTAGGAGGCTACGCCCTCCGCTACCCCCGTCAGTTAAGAAGGAGTCTTAGGCGAAGCGGTCGCTAAACGGGGTACTTAATAACCTAACGCTATAGAAAAGGATACTAACCTAGTAGGAAGGCCGGTAGTAGGGCTAGTAGCGCTACTACCAGCGGGGATTAGAGGGCCGAAACACGAGCCTAGCATAGAAGGGCGACCTAGTAGGGGGGAGATAGGACCTCTATAAGGGCCTAAAGAAGCCGGAGAGCTCTGTAACAGTCTAGTTACGCACGGATAAGATTAGGTTTAACTACTTCTTATTTATTAGGAAGGTTCCTAGGATCCTAAGTCCTAGCTACCCGTACGGGGTAGCGAGGTAGACCGGTAAACACGTCCTACTATTCTATCCTAACTATTATACTAGTAGGAGTTAGATATTACTAGAGGCTAGGTCGGAAGATTATAGTACTATTCTCTTATTACTAATAGGGATAAGGGCGGCGGCGAGGTAGTTAACTAGGTCAGGCGCCCTCTATTAGTTTATGCTAGTAAAAGAGATATTAGCGAGAACTAATAGAGAGGAAGGGCTCCGCCCTAACTAAAGAGAAGAGAATATAGTTAATAAAACCTTAGTATTATAGACGGTAGACCCGACTCCCCGATATACCGCCCTGATAGCAGGCCTATTAGGGGGGGGAGGGAAGGAGCCGAATAATAGTATGGCCTGCGGATAGTAGGTGGAGTTTTTATCCCTTAGCTAGGTTTCTCCCCGAACAACAGGTACGCTAGGCGTACCCCCCGAAAAGTCTACCCTTATTAGCTTTAGCTAGTATAGGAGTATAATTAATCAATTAATTAATTAATTAATATTACCTATTATATTTATTTAGATTATTTATAATAGTATATATATATATAGATTTAGAGTCTAATTAATATTAATTATTATTATTTCTAGGTATACGAGTTTACTTTTAGAATGGTACATCTAGCATTAGTTGACTAATCCCCTTTTCTGGAGTGAAGCGACTAAGTCCTTCTTAGCGAGCACATCTTTCTTCATCATAAAGTAGATATCATGGCTGAAGAAGAAATCGGCATGGCGCGCTTTACTCTCGGTGCACCTTTGATACGTGAGACCTATACATGATATACATCAGATCAAGTCCAAACAGTATCATGTCGTTGTTGTAGCTCGTGAATATCCCGAGAATCGAAGGCCGCTGGCACAAAGAACAGGATCTGAAGGATGCCCATTACATGATGGCTATCTCGGTTCAATCGTCATATCAAGATACCTATAATGTGGCCCTTATTGATTGGTGCCGTCCTTTCACATCTTTTGAATAGAAGGTCGGCTATCTTAGATATCCAGTCGGTTTCGTGTATCAACCAACCATGACTGATTCCAGGTTGCAGAGCCTTTTCCACATAAGGGCCGTTGATCGTGAAGCGTTGGAGACACATCTTAAGACGTCATTGTGACGGTGGCCGAACAATTCTAAGTCTACTTCTCAATAGCTACAGGGTAAACTCAAGCAATATTCCCAAGCGTTCACATCGTTGGCTTCTACTGTGTGTTTATTATTTTTCGCTAAGGTTGCTTAGATATCGTTTTTATATGTTACATGTCAACATGGAAGAGCCAAGGGACCTACAGCATAGAAGAAGGTGAAGAACCAATCTTTTTTGAAGAGGGCGGCGCTATGATCGTATCATGAATGGCAGCCTAGCACTTTCCTCTGATGGAGGCAGCTTAGAGGGATCGCTTTGCGGTGAGAGAAGGGACGAGCATGTAGACGAAGTGTGTTCTTCTGATTGTGTGACTTTCGGTGAAGTCGACACTTCGTCCAAGTGTGGATAACAGAAAGAAATTTCACATGTAGCTAATATCCTAGCCATTCTAGTGAGCCCTTACTACACGTCAATAGCCTCCATCCACTGATCCTCGAACTCAATACTTTCTCTACCTCCTTCCTCAACGATATCAACAACAACATCTTGTGTCCATAGCCGATGCTCGAAATCAACAGCCGGTTCTCTCGTAGTGCCAAGGTCAATCGAATATTTCAAGAGGGATTTCGCAGTCCGAATTCAAGAGTTCGTGGTAAGGCATTTGACTTTGGGCCAAGTTGCTTCCGTGTGCAATATCTTTGCTCGATCGTCGTCAAAATGAGATTGAACCAGATTCGGTTCCGTGACCGCAATCAGGTCGGAAGAGAAGAGGAAATAAGAGAAGAGCAGTCGATATATATTAACAGTAAGACGATGCTTTTGTCAAGCACCTTGCGTAACTGATCAATATCTTTCACCTGACACGTGTGTTGGACAATGTTCACCATATCACTCATGAAAACGCTTTTCGAACGTTACACGACCTTGAGTGGAAACATGTAATCATGCAGCTCTGCTTCGAAGCTTTCTGGTTGAGGAAAAAGACCTTCACTACAATAGTAGACGTATAAAGCATGCACACTGAGCGATGCGGGATGTCATCTCTTGGCTTGGTAATGCATAGAGCCAAGTATCTGTGGTCCTTTGGAGGCTATGGATTGCGAAGAATTACGGTTCTGCAAAATTTCAAGCCAATGTCGACAATAGACGTACTCTTGTAAAGGTGGGTTAGACCCTGGAAAGGATGTGGCTGAGCCTTCAACGCTCCAGCACTAGCTCTTGGAGCTCCAGTGCTTTTCCCCAAAAAGAAGCCGAAAAACTCTCCTATACCACTCAAGAATCACATCTGTTTCCCTCCTAGTCTGTTCGAACATTCCAGTTTAGAAGTACTCGATCGGACTGCGGCTCTTCCTTCGGCAGGAATTGTTTGACACTTTCCGAGATCGTCCGAATGAAGAAGGCGCTGCTACTTGGGCTTGGACGACTCAGACAAGACAGGTATGGTTCTCATGCGCAAACATGGCCGCGGCAGTGTAGGTGGGGGTATATTGGACGGAGGTGGTCCTATCAGGTGATTCAGGTGCTTTGCAAACAACAGAGAGTGTTCATACCAGGATGGAAACGAAGCGGGAATTGGGATCATCACAGGTTTTGTGGACTTGGGTTGATTGGCCGCCTTTCGCATCGATGAACTCCATCATTCGCTTCCATCCTGCTGTTGACTGATGGCACTTGTCGAAAAAACTGATGAGTTTAGTCTTGTAAGCGCGTGTGACTGTCTGTGCTGCCTGCTGGAGGCGGTGGTCGAGAAGAGAGCTTTTAATATGTGGCTTTGAAACTGCGTTAGCTAATGTCGTTAGCAAGGATTCTTAACGAACCTCATATTGTATCCTATGCCACTTGAGAGGGTGGTCAAGTCAAAAGAAGTCTGTTCTGGGGAGGCTGGAGCGGCGATCGATGTGAATTGGGGCCTATCGTTGGGAGAGGGTACAAGAGGTAGAAACATATATTTATATAGTAGTATTTGGAAGAGGTGATAATGAACGTAACTGACGGAAGGGTCATCAAGGTCAAGGTGTTAGGCCGACACCCTCTGCGTCCAAAAACATCCTCCCTGGCTGACAGGTAGGCAGTAGGCGGCATGAGGTCGGATGAGGTGACTGACATGATATTGCGTGAGGTGGTCGAGAATATCGGATTGCACATGCTCGCGAAACACCGAAGTCGATAGGTAAATTAGCAGGATGCAGCGTTATCAGATCAGATATATTTACAAAAATGCAAGTGAAAGATTAGGTAGGACGATACTCTGCGTTGACGAGCAGATATCACAGCCAGAATTTTTCAATGATGTCAAGGGGAATTACTGCAAGCTGCGGCATGCTTACTCGATAGAAAAATGCATGACATCTGGCTGGGAAGATACAACAGGTGGCAGCTTTCCGAGAACATCCCAGTCCTCTGGAAGGACCACGGTATCTGGGCATACTTCTCCTAGAGACCATAGCGCATTCTTACCTTTGGCATCAGGTGAGTCCGAATGCTGGGTTACCAGCATTCTTACCTACTCTGTTGAAGACTACTTGTGCGTTTTGCCCAGCCTTTCGCCTATTCTAGGTCCCTGTGGGGCTGATGGCCGTTAAACACACGGAGTCGACGTGTTCCATGTACGTCAACGGCAGTTGACGCTGCCCCGGCAGGTATAGCAGGGATCGGTAAGTAGCCCTCCGAATTCAGACTCAGACGGTACAATTTACCCCGTTTACGGCCCGGTATTTATAAATCGCTGCCAGCAGTTAACTTTGTAATTGTTCGTTGTGCAGATGCCGCGCAGAGAGGGAAGTCGCATTTATCCGATCCAACGCTGTCGTAGATTCATCCATCAATCGTTTCACTGGAAAGCGGATCTCGGACTGAACCTGTAGGCTGTAGAGCCCAGGTTCAGGGAGATACTGAGATAGGAGATACTGATTCATGCATCTTGGTAAACGACCTAGCGGGAAGATCATAAACGATTTGGCCGTTAGATCCAGATATGTGGCCCACAAGCATGGGGCGTAACCTTGACACGTCAGCCAAATGACGTGTGGACCAGTAGAATACAGAACCTACCGGTGGCAGTGGAGGTTCGGGGGGGGGAACGTCCTTAGGCTCCCCGGTTGTGCTCTTCTCATGCTCCTCGGCTGAGGGCTTTGTTGGCTGGCTCTCCTCTGGCTCGTTGCCTAGGCCTTCCGAGCCGTGATCAGAGGCTGAAAAGTCCTTAGACCGTTTTGATTCGGTCTCGGTGTCATCTTCACTAAGATGAGATGGCACGTATTCACTGTCGCCCTCGGTCTCGTCGGCGCGTGGAGCTGGGTTGGTGTCAGATACCTGTGAGGGCGACCCAGGGGGCCCGGTATTTGCTTTAGATTTCTTCTGCTGTTGCCGAGGCTTTTTGATGGACCCAAGGAAGTGTCGGGTGAATTCAATGATTCGCAAACCCTTCTCACGCATCTCAGCATAAATATCGTTATCCGTCGACATATTGCTGTGATCATCGCTGATATAGTCGTAGATGAGTTTTGTAACCTATCTCGTGTCAACGAAGGCCAGATCAGGATAGATCAGGATAAGCTCCAGTTCAAGACACATACTTTGACGAAGGCCGGATCATGTGGTGGCTTGCCATTAGGGTTGGGACTGGATGACGATGGGACGGACTCGGAAGACATAATGATTGAGATTGTCTAGATAATAACGTGCTAGGAGTTTCAACACACTCTCCCGCTGCATTGAATACTGAAACTTCGTATTTTCTCAAAAAACGAGACTGCTCAGGACTTTCGTATGATCAATTTTCGAGACCACGAACGGGGACAAGCTCGTCATATATTGGAGTCCAACGCCTCGGCGGCTACGTCGAGTAAATTGTGATACAAATTTTCGAAGAAACCGAATCAGACAACGTACAACCAAGGGGACTCACTTCGGTCTTCTTTGACGTTCGACCCTAAATACCTAGCCCCCGAGGGTGCCCAGGTCCCACTGTTGGACCGTTACCAGCACACAGGGATTCCATGCTCTTGTAACCAGGCTTCGACAACCGCATTCTTCGAAAGAATCGAACTAGCTTTGAAGTATATAGCTTCGATAGAAACGAACCTCCAAAGCATAGCCGTAGGGAAGGGGTTCTTCTTCGTCATGTCCCATAGGGACTTTATCGCCATCTGGCATCGGCTTCGGAAAAGATAAATTAGCTTAAGATATTGGTGTGAGGATCGGAAGAGAAGAACATCGTTTCTGGCTTTACAGTCCTTGCATTTCAGTACCTGCCTTACTGGCTGCCTAGACAGAGTCTCCGACTTTTCTATAGTTTAGTCTGAATTCTCAGAGATTGAATATATCTGAAATTCATATCCATCGCTCTTTGGTAGTTAGGTCCTCTGTCTTTTGTTTTTCGAGAAAAACGACTAAGTAAAGATTTAAAGTTCGAGAAAATTGAGCCTATGAGTTGTATACCGGACTAACGAAGAAGGCGTTATAGTATACCGCCTTACAGGGATTAGTCATGTTGAAAGTAGGGACGCTTCAGGAAAACTGAAAGTTTGTGAAATCGAAATTTTTAGACTCTTCGAAGGTGTACTAACTTCAGTGAGCGTTTATAGATGTTGATTAACGGAAGCGGATATCAAAATTCCTGTACATAACTCAATAGACTTTTTGAAAACAAATTAGATAACGTTTCGCGGAAGCTTTTGTCATCCTTTTGACGACTGCGCTGTATGAATCCAGGTCCGAAACACCTCTTGGTGAACTTTTCGGATTCCTCCGTCCTTTCTTCGGATTCTGTTTCCGTTGCCTCTGGTCAAGCAAGAAAGATATGTCCTCGATAGATCGTGATAAATTTGAAACCTATGCATGCAAGGCGAAGTACATGTTATGGCGGACTTCATCGCTGGTCTTTCGCCCACACATCAAAGAAGTTGAGTCTGAGAGTGTATTGGGACTTATGAATTCTCCTTCACCGGAAACATTTGCCTAAGAACGGGATCAAGGAAACAGATTGTTCGTGGGACTGAAAGGCTGAAAGTGAGATCAAGACTGTGTAATTGTTGTAAATGGATCCCCGTCTTGTATAGCGCTTCAGATGTCTGGAAAGTCTGCGTTCTAACCAATTTCAGACAGCTCTTTCTTTTGATGATTCCTGGCTGTCGGCTGTGGTTCCGTTATTACCCATAATTGATGATGCTTTGCAGCATCCGGCATAGATTATGACCATATTACTACGGACTTTGACGTGACCCATGGTCTCATCACGGCAAGGTGATTTCATGCACAAAAATCACTATGATAAGAACTGCGTGGTCAACGTAACATAACTTCCATAAACCAAGGAATCTGATAGACCGTGACGCAATGCTCGCCCATTGTCTGAACATAATGGGGTTGACACTATCAAATCAGTCAAAGACATGAGACGGTGATGGAACGTTACTTTTGCCAAGATTGACGTGGAAGCATCAGCAAAGTATCTAGAGTTACGCTCGATGAAAACCTGCATCACGGGTACTTGACAGGAATGTAGGAAGCAGCCAACATATATATATAAAGATTTCAGAATGTTGAACGAAATACCTATGATTATAGATACGTATGCAACTAGACAGAGATAGGGGAGTTAGATCAAGTTGATCATGACAGACATTCATCAGAGAGGGAGACAGGGAGCAATCATGCACGGACAGATATTAATGACTAGAGATCAACCAGGAGACGGAGGCGAAACTGTGTCACCAGATAATCTGGATCTTGAATGTTGGCGACATTGTCATCAAAAAGTTAGCCATAGTTAAAAGGACGACGTAGGAAGAAGACAGAAGATGAAAGATAGTGGCGCTTTTCACTCTACCTCATGAGGAAGTGAAGAGTCTGAGGTGATGAATCTTCGCAACGGTTGGCCAAGACAGAGGCATTGATTCACCACAGCAGATGATGAAGCACAAAGTTGATATTCATGGGTGACGATCTGAGTTGGCGATGAGCGTCGTGAACGGCCAAGCGAAGAGTCGAAAGCGGGGATACAGACGGGACATGTTGGCAAGTCTGGCATCCGTGGCAAGAACCATCAAATTTCTGACTACGGAATTATCTCTTCTAACATCGCATTCCACGACAAAGATACATGATATATAGCCTACAGGCGTACCTAGATCTTAGTACCCTTCACTATCGACGTTGATCCTAAAGGGAGTTGATAGAAAGCTCCTAATATGAACGGTAAGCACATCTAGAATATATTTTGGTGTTCAGGAAACCCGGGTGAACCTCGGCATTACTGACGGATGCCATGCCACGATATGGGATACATGCTCCGCCCTGACGTATTGCTTGCTCAAAGCTCAAAGATAGATGATCCCATCCGAGTATCCAATCCGTCGCGATCCTGCATACCAAAGTGGTAGAAATTGGCGAGATCAAATTGTCCGGCGTGTGGCTGTGTTGTTAGTGAGTCACTCAAACAGTTGTCACCGTGTATATAATCTCCAGTATCCTTGCAAAGTGCTGTATATCGTATACGTTGTGAAATTCTCCAATAGACTCAGTCACTTCTGTAATTATTGCTGGGAGAACAAGAGGCTGCGTGAAATGACACTTCCCACACAAACGAACAAAATTCCGTACAGGCAGATTCGGGCCTCGTACGATGAAGATACCATCACAGTATATCAAGCATACTCAGCAGAGATCGCGATTGCTGCAGTGCAGGAACAGCGACTTTCCGCTTCACCGAAGTTTTCTGGCACAAGAATGACCTGGATCAAGCCAAGCTGGTGCTGGATGATGTAAGTAAATCCCAATGTCTTCTGCAGGCCCTCCTCCAGTCTGAGGACATTTTTCGTCTCTCATATACTCACTTGAATAGGTATCGTGCGGGCTATTCATACAAAGACCCTGGTCAAGCAAGGATATTGGCGATCAAAATGAAACATGAGCATTTCCAACATCTTCTGTCGCAAGCGGCAGTGACGGAAGGGCAAAAGGGGGGTTTGACAGTAGAGGAGAGAGCAAAAGGAGTGAGGGTGCAATGGGATCCTGAACGCTCGCCTCGGATCGGTATGCTAGATTATCGCAGTATTCAGATCGGGATCAGTGGCAAAGTGAGTAACACATGGGCAAACGAGTGGGTGGTGGGGATTGAGGATGTGACTGAGAAAGCCAGAGAGTTGAAAAGGGTAGTTGATGAGGATAACGACATTGGGGTGGACGAGTTGGTGAAGAGAGGGTTGATGCCTGTAGAAAGGGAGTATGAGATCTCGGAGGAATTGAGGATGTTGTTGCAAATGGATGAGAGATAGCATGATAAGCAAGTTGTCAGATTTGGCCTTCAGGCAGAAGACATGACTCTTAAATGTGAAATTCGTCATCTATGGCTCTTAGTATGACTCTACCCTGACCTGGGACCGAAGTGCAAGAAGTATGTTAGTACCAGTGCCCGGCAAGGAGCTTTCATCCCTCACAAGATATCGAGAGACCACAAATCGCCCTTCCCAGACGCCAGAAAATTCGAGAAACGAGAGACAGCCTTTGTATTGCAGGACGTTCCTTCTTACTTCTCGTTGACATATTTGGTGTCCGTCCCAGAGCCCCTATCTATTGGCACACTCGTTTCTTTATCGCCGAACCTCCAGTCATTGAGATATCCAGTGCCAGCACTTAGATACGTAGCAAAGCTTAGCCAACCTAGGTACGGTACGAGAGCCTAAGCTTGATTAATTGAGGGTCTTTCGTCAGGTAGGGTCTTGCTCACCCAGGCAGCAACAGTATCGACCTGCGACCAAATATATGTTAGATAGCCCACTGTGCCAGTCAGAGCAACTATGTCTGCTGTAGCTTCAATAGGACGCTTCAGGCCAAAGAAGAGAGGCATCCATATCAGATTCAGAGCAAGCTGTATCGTGAAGAGAGTAGCGCCTTGCTATTTGTGTGTTCCCAATCAGCGAAGTCTTCTCTGGCGCATCCGTGACAACCCATACCTTCGTCAGGGCAACGACCTGTGGATTGAGGGATGACATTCCTGTGTTCCACGCTCTGAACGCAGCGTACCCCATAAGTCCATATAATGTCGTCCATACAGGGCCAAAGACTTGGGGTGGTGGTCGGAGGGAAGGTTGCTTCAATGCCAGGTACGTACGCTGAGTGTCTTTGGCTATGGGCCAACGGCAACAGTGAGTTTACTCATTATGCTAATCGAGCAGGGCGACATACGACGGACCACAAAGCCTATGCTGCCTCCCAGAACAATGGGAAGGAGGATCGATGAAGCTGGATTGGCAAATACCTGTTCAGGCAGTGTAATGGACGGGATAAAAGTCGTCATGGCTTTAGACGGTTGGATGTAAGCTAGAGGACGTGTCAATCACAATAACGGCGAACGAATGGCCTGATGTTCAAGATCCAAGGCCTGCGTGTTAACGAACCTATGCTGGATTTGTCAGATTAAGGATTGGCGTTCAGTCCCTTTGGATTAGTACGCAGCCATCCAATCATATCATGTTCAGGAATGTACAACTGCGAAAGCTCACGTATTGAACCTGGCTTGGCACCTTGGCCAATATGCCCACCTGCGCTTGGCGACTTCGGTGTAGCTTCCGTTTAGCCGCAGAACAGCCGCAGAACAACCTCAGCTTTACTTCAATCCTCACGGCTCTCCACTTCCCATCATCATCATCCACGAGCTCGCCCAGGTGCAAGTCGCTGACATACCCAAACGTGAGTTGCCTGCCACGTATACAGAAGGCCATACATGGTCGCATTACATTCCCATTATCTGCACCTCTTTCTCCACCCAATAGTCGCTCAGACATAGCTCCCCTCTTCTGCCCTCGTCTTTCACCTCTTCACGCACCTCTGATTCGGGCGGCTTGTTGCTGCCCTTCATCTCTATATTTACTTCCGAGCTTCACAGCGTTGATTGCATTGTCCTTCACTCAATTGGAAGCGCTCTAACACGAGATCATGGCGACAAACAGCTTCATCTCCCACCCTTTCCACCACTATTCACCAGCAATCACTTGAGATGCGGTGAATTATTCTCCGTCACTCCTTACGGACACAATTCGATATCCTTCTTTCTATTCTTCTATTGAAGAACAACCCAATTCGAGGACAGAACACTCTATCATTACACTACACCCTATCGTCTCAATACCCATCACCTTTATTATGGACGGCTCACTTGAGGCATACTCGCCACCGGTCAAGACAGAGCAGAGATGGGGACGCGAGGACATGACGGAACGACAACCATCTGGGAATGATACGTATCGTGGACGTCGATCTCCTGGTAAGAGTCTAGGTCCTTCTGAGTAGTTGAGTCCTTTGCAGTTATATCATGATGCTCGACTCGTTCTCTCCATTTCCTATTTGCTTAAACAGCAGCTTTAATTTATTTGATGGCTCATCTTCTGCTATGGCAATACAACGCTCAAACTATTCTTTGTCAAAGGTAGCCGCTTATTCTCCTGTTACAGGCATGCAAGACCGTCGCGGAGGATATCGTGGAGGGAGAGCCCGCACACGGTCGCCGCTCAATATAGATCGTTACCAGCCTGCTGGACGCGCTCCCCGTGATGACTTCTATGAGCAACCTCGCGATCACCCACCGCGCAATCGAGATGACCGTCGTCGCCCTCCTTCGCCAGCACCTCATATTGATCGCTATGTTCCTGGCCAGACACCCCAGCCTGCTATCCGCACCAATCCTTTACCGAACCCTTTGTCCTTGGAATACCAGGTTGGGTTCAACTGGTTTGCAGAATGGTGGCGTGTTGAACAAGCAATTAAAGAAGACAAAGAGCGTCAGAAAGACGGAAGACGGCAGGCTGAGCGGCCAATCAAAGGCGAACGTGAATCTCGTGAGGATCGTGAGAAGGAGCGAGCTCAAATTCAAGTTGCCTATGACATGTACAAGGAGGAGCTACAAGTCAAAATGGCTAGAAACTTTGTCCAGCAGCATAAGACGGAAGAATGGTTCAAGGAGCGCTACCTACCGGAGATTCGGATTCCCTTCAAGCAGCGGATCATCGAGTTTCGTCGCGGCGCCCTGGATCACTGGGAGAGTGATATTGCGAATGGATCTTTTGATGAATTTACGCTCGAAGGCATCTACAAAGCCGAAAGTGACGGCCTTGGAGGTGTGGTGGAGAAGGAAGAAGGCGAAACTGTGGCTGCTGCTGAAGTTCTTGGTGTTGGTGATCTAGTACCCAGCCGAGGCGGAGATATCCGAGACGAATCGGCGTTGCAACCAGCACTCTTGATCAAGACCCTGGCCCCTATGGTCAGTCGTGGGAAGATCGAAGACTTTTGCCGAGAGCATCTTGGTGAAGACGCTGGCGGTTTCAAGTGGCTAAGCCTGAGCGATCCTAATCCGCTGAAGAAATGCCACCGCATCGGCTGGATCATGTTGCATTCGGGTCCTGAAGAGGATGAAACGCAACTCGAGAGGGGCGATGGAAGAGATGATGATGAAGGCAACGTTGATGGTTCGGTAGACGATTCCAAACAAAATCTAAGCACAGCCGACAAGGCACTTGAAGCTATTAATGGGAAGACAATCCATGACGAGCCTCGGGGCGATTTCACCTGTCATGTTGGCGTTCATGTTCCGCCCAAAGAGCCCAGGAAAAAGGCTTTGTGGGATCTCTTCTCTGCACCCGAGCGGATCGATCGTGACCTTGAACTTGCAAAGCGATTGGTTTCCAAATTCGACGAGGACTTCGGCTCCGAGACAGACGGTGTGACCAAGGTAGAGCAACGAGTCCAAGCACTACGCGACAGAGGTCTTCTTCAGTCGGCTGTTCCTGCAATCAAACCCGATAAGAAGAATCGCCAAATTCTTGGCATGGACGTAGACGACATGGAAGACGGCGAGGAAGAAGAAGAAGGGGAAGAAGAGGAAGAGGGGTTCATTGACGAAGAGAACGACAGTGAAGAGCTACTGATCAAGAAGAAGACCCTCGACTTGCTTGTCGAATACCTTCGTCGTGTCTTCAATTTCTGCTTCTTTTGCGTCTTCGAGGCTGACTCGGTGCACGAATTGATTCGAAAGTGTCCTGGTGGGCATCTGCGCCGACCTAGAGCAAGCTTGAGCTCCTCGGCCAAAATGGCGGCGAAAGCCAGTGCACTAGGGCAGCCATTCCCATTGAAGCGGAAAGAGTCGACGGAAGATGGTGATGGTAGTTCACCGGTCGTGGAGAAGTTCAACAAGAACTTCAAGAACGACCAGCAGCTCCTGCGCGCCTTCAATTGGGTCAAAACTTTCGAAGAAAAGATCTTGCAAATACTTGAACCTGAAAATGTTGATGTCAGAAAGCTTGGTGGAAAGCCAATCGAAGAGGGCCTGGACGAGGAGCTCAAAAAGTTCGTCAAGCAGGAGGATGAGTCCAAATTCAGATGTAAGGTTCCTGAATGCACCAAGCTCTTCAAGGGCGACGTCTTTTGGCGTAAGCATGTTGAGAAGCGTCACGAAGAGTGGTATAACGGCATTAAGACCGACGTAAGATCCTCCAGCTAATCCTTCAGATCTACATACTGATATATGCACAGCTCACCCTCGTCAATACCTACGTTCTGGATCCTTCTCATATAGCTCCTTCTCGCTCGGATGCCAATAGCAATGGCCACTTCCCTATGAATTACAACACCATCACCGCTGGCACGCCACGTGGCTTCAACCTCTCTAATATGTCTATGATGCCTGGCTTTCCCTCCGGTTTTCCCTCCCAAGGGGCCTTCCCTATGCCTCAATTTGGCAATCACATTGTCCAAGTACCCGGCGGTTGGCCCACGACCAATGGCATGGGCACCAATGGCGATGAGACGCACCAAACGGGTCCAATGCGTCGCGGTGGTGGTGGCCGTTTCAACACCCGCCAAGGGCCTTACGATCGTCGGCAACAACCTCTTCGCTTCAATGATGGTCGTCTGACCCCCATGGGTAACGGCATCCCAATGATGAACCGGCGTGGTGGCTTTGGTGGAGGAGGTAAGTGGGGTGATGGTGGTGCTCAGACTGTTGGTCCTCGAGAGGCTGTACAGGGTAGGACGCTCAAGAAATACGATGACCTGGATGCTGTCGAGGGTGGAGGTGGAGGGGAGCTCAATTATTGAGCTGGTCATTGTTCATTTGTCCATGGCCTCGTCGAAGAGTGGCCGCCTCAGCTGGTTGACTGTCTTGATGAGAATAGTCATGAGCTCTCGAGATCATTACACCTCAAGAGCTGTGAAAGCTTGGCTGGGCTCCTTCATATGCGCTCATGCATGCGAGATGAGCATCACAGCTATACGTTGTGTCTGCTTGTGCTTGTTACATCATTACACATTGCAGATGAATGGTTTGTAGACCCCTTTGGCTTCCACACAGGGCAATATTAGAGCAGTCAATAGCCTACAGGCAATCATTATGGCTTGAAATCCTTGATCCTTTTGTTTTGTGGACTGGCTCATGAGTTTACTTACGCCAATGTGGCGTTTGGTCGAAGCTCTTTCGATTCCAGATCCATTTTGATAACCTATATCATCCCCCAGCACCTCCTCCAATTCGCCTGACAATAATGACTTGGATAGAAAAGAAAACCGGTGAGCGCGAGATTATCCCTTGAAGTGGTCGCAAATTCCATGATACGACCAGCGTCAGTACCTCTCATCGCCAATCCTTCACCTTCACCTCCTCCATCAACGAACCGCAATCCACCGCTTTTCCACTTGCTATTTCACACTGCTCAGAGACCATCTGGCATGTTCCTTCTCTCATTCCACTCCCCAAATCCGCAATTAGCGCGTACAGACTTCTCCATCTACCGTGAGCAAGACCACCATCATCTCTACTTATATCCCTCCCATTACGCATTTGTGGAGTGGTAGTAGCCATCAGCTGGCAGCCACCAACCCTCTCCTCTCCTCTTCATTTCCTATCTCCTGTCTGCAGAATCCAATTCCGTTTTCGACTGCTACCAAGCAAATATATTGGGGAAATGGGCGAATCATGATTTCTATATAAGATTTATTACTAGTCCCAGAGATGCCATTGATTATAACCGTATCAATGAGGCCCATCAACCCTATTATATCTCACAGAGTCATCAAACGCATAGATCCACGGGATATAAGACAGTCTTCAACATACAAGTAGAGATCCATTCACTGCCAATTCTTTAATCCTCCATGGAGGATTACTATATTCAGTACAACAGGTACGACACCGCAGCTGATCACTGTCTGTAACATCGACGATACATGAGTTGATGTTGTTTCATGTGCGGTAGAGAGGTAAGAGACGTCAATTTATGAGGGTAATTGGGGTTCGTTAGTGTAGTGGACTTATGTAGAGGTTATTGTTTGTAGGTTGGATGCGATGGAAAGTATGATGGTAATAGAATGGATTCTAGCCTTGTCGCAGTATTCTGGGAGTAAAAGCCCTTAATGGATGGTGAGATGCTATGATGTGACGAGTGAGGAGGCTGTTGGGGGATGGCACATGGTTTATAAGGTGGCTGGAGGTGGCGTGAAGCTTCCCATGTAATGACATTTTCCATTCTATGAAAGATTATGCTTATCGAGCCGTGCCGTTGGATATCGAGCTTTGTCAGATTCCATATCGTTGAACATATCTGGTATGTTTGTACAGTAAGTGAGCAAATCATGAGCTGCAGCATTGCGGGATGGAATGAGCTCTTTGAGGAATATTCAGTGTTACACACGTCTGTCTATTGCTTGCATATGGTATGACAAAGGGTATCTAAACAAAACGGAAGAAGTGAAATGTGTAATCTCAAATCCCGGGGTATCACCGCAGATGCAAACTTCTATATACTGGTGTATCCTCTACCTTCATTCTCGCACACGGAAGACGATCACAGATTCTCCAAGCCATCATCACCAACGAAGCCTTCATCGATAGCCAAGACCCACCTGGATCTCTCTTCTTCGGTCCGAGCTGCAAACAACCAGCTGCCACCACGAGCGTAAACGGCGAATACGTTTTTTCTGGCTCCACTACCACCTTCGCCATTTAACAGCCTCTGCACAGGCGGGTCAATGTCGATCCTCGCACTGCGAAGATTGATCGTTGCTGTTTCGCTTCCACTTGGGACGGCGTAGAGATGCAGGTAGGGGGGTCGGAGTTCGGCGAAATGACGAGTCCAGGCGTGCGAGGTCGGGTTGGGAGTGAGGAGGAAGGATGATTTCAGGAGTACGGGGTTCTTAGGATGGGTATGGATTTCTGCTGTAAGGGGTGGTGCGTCCGGTACGGCAGAGGGTGAGAACTTGATGGGGTTGAAAGGTTTGGTGGAAGCTGGAGTGGTGGATAGTAGCTCGGAAGATGGTAAGGTATCAGAACTTGTGGTCCAAAGCGTAAGGCATTTCTTGAGCAGATTTTGTTGGGAAGTGGTGACTTTCTCGGATTCGATGTGCAGAGGGGCTGAGACACGGTGGCGGCGGAGGTAAGCCTTTGTAGCCTCTATTTCGGTAGCACGCCGTTTTCGCTGCTGAGCTCGGACGTAATCACGCACCAGTCCTATGCCTCGAGGTTTCCAGTTGGAGAGATTTTCTTCGCCTTTGACGTAGGTTTGTTGACTGTCCATACGCCATATATCAGATGCACGTTTGGTGGAAGCTGGCTTCAAGCAGACCGAGAAGATGCCAGAGGTGTAGTGTACGATTCTAGTGGTCTTCCAGAGCTGCTTGAACAATGACTGCGGTCGAAGCCACGATCGTGGACGTATCTGCAAGGTTTCGTCTATTGTAAATGTCATCACATTAGGGACTCGATCCGAGACAATGTCGACGAATATCGACATCTGCACGCTGTGAGAATCGGTTGTAGGTCGGTCAAGAAGCGAAGAGCCATGAAGGCTCGAATCCCACTGGCCCGTCAGCGTAAATTCCTTGATCCCATTGCCATCTTCTACCACAGCCGGTTCCTTGACTAGCTTCAACGGGAGCTGATGACCGGAACGATTGTGATCAGATATAGAAGTGTCTTGGCTGATGAGCCGCAAGTTACCAACGCGCAACCCCTTGACCTCTTTCCACTGCAATGATTCACTCGAAGAGCATGTCAAGTTAATCATGATCCGTCTTTGTAGGCCTTGGTGGAGCTGATACGTCCCTGGATCAAGGTTGCTGTGTTGCTCGATCTCTACTGGTAAATACTCGCCGGTCTCGGAAAGCTCCAAAATTTTGATCTTGGCATATACGTCGTGCTCTTCCCGCGTCCAATATTCTGATTCTGGCAATCTTGCTGTCCGAGACGCAACATTCTCCAAGCATTCCTCACTGTTCTCACGGATGTCATCCCAACTCAGAAGTCTATCAAGGTGCATCGATGTTACTCGAGCATATATAGCAACACGCAAGGTCGCATCTCGAGGGGCTTTACGAGGCAGGCTCATGCTGTGAACACTTTCAAAACGGATCGGATCTTCATCAAAATCCTGGATCATCTGAGTGGTTGTAGCGCCTCCTTCCTCGCTAATGCCAGGCACAAACATCTGAGCATGAATTTCGGTGCCCTCTCGTTCTGCGAAGCCGATCATCTCATGCATTACAACATTGAATTTCAGCATTTCAGGAGGAGCTTGCGCGGAGGATGGCTCCAAAGATAGCTTAACCATACCAATCGCTTCACGTGTGTAGGTAGAGTGGATCTCAACAGCATAATCTTGCACTCGGGCTTCGAAGACTGCCGTCAAAGGTATATCCGCTTCCCCGACTAGAGAAAACCGCGGCAGGCAGGCCTCAATGAAGGGATTCTCGAGTCGGAAATGCTGCAGATAGTCTGACCGATTTAGGTACTGATGCATTTGTCTCATTATCTGAACGCGAATCTCTAGTTTCTCCAAAGACCATAAACGAATGACGTTGTGTAGGTAATCGACAACTCGAACAGCGATGCACGGTTTTCCGGCTGCCTCGAGTGCTGGGTCTTCGTCGCCCGATATCCCACTGAGCACAAGGTCGTAAGAAGAGCAGATGTCTTGTCCTTCGTCAACAATAGTGAACTGAAAAATAACATGTTTGTCCATGACTTGACTCATGATCTGTGCCTCCTTAAGTGTCGCTGCATATCGAAGGATGGCCTCGGCCAGACGTACGGATCCGACCTGGCGCCACAGTGGGAGAAATCTTCTAATAATTGTCTTTTCTTCGTCAGGAAGGTCCGAGTATCCCTCCAGAGTGATACGCGGTTTCCTTGGCGACGGCGAGACGGAGGCGTGCCGTAGTTCTTTTACGAAGGACTCCTTCTGCTGCTCGAGCTGACGTCGATAGTCCTCTTTCACAGCTTCCAGCACGTGTTCCATTCGCTCATTTTCAGTTTTAAGCTCCTCCGCATTTTGAGCCGTCGAGGTCTCCGCTAGCCGCATCTTTTCCTCAAAATCTTCCTTTTGTTTCTCCAACCTTGTGCACATATCTTCCCGTTCCAAGTCTAGTCTACTGTCCTCTGACTCGGTACTCTCGGTGCCACCCTGGGGTGGAGTGCTTGGTAAAGTGAGAGCAGTGTCCAGAGAAAAGTTGTCAAGGGTTCCATTCGACAGATACTTGTCCCGAACAGGATACGAGCTGACTGACTCTAAGTCTTCATCTTCAGCTCCGCAATGCCTGGACTCCGGACGAGCTTTGCGAACGGCGCGGGCGCGCTGGACGTCTTCGAACAGAGCATCAAGCTCGTCATCGTTCAGGTTCGTTATCGTTTGGTCAGCTCCCAAAATGGCTCCCGCAGCCTCCCTACGAGCATAAGACCAGTCCGAGTCCCGACCTTTCCTTAAAGGCATCGGCGACTCCGGCCTACTGTCATCGAAGTCTATATCGCCGTCAAATCTGCTTCCTGTTCGACTATGTGCCGGCCTTGGAGAAGGTGAGTCTAATTGGCTCACAGTGACAGAATGTCTTAACAGGCTTTGCTCCTTACGCTCTGCACGCGCTTCCTGTGGGTGATTGAAACGAAAGATGTGGAAGTCTCCAAGGATGATGCGATTACCACTTCGCAGTCTGGTGGGCTTCTCAACACGAAGCCCATTCACCATGATTGCTGCACCATCTTTTGGAACCAATGTGACCAGTCCATCAACATTCTCAAAAGTGCAATGATCTCCCATGATCTTGGAGCCGTTCAGACGTATTTCAGAGGAGGTGCTTGGATTCTCGACATTGCCAACGGCTGTCGTTCCTGGCTTGATGTTATACACAAGACATTCAGCAAGCAGCGGATCATCGCTCAAATTGACCAGATGTGGCATCCGTTTGGGAGTCGAGACGCCAACAAACCCTTTTTCAATACTAATGCCAAGTTCTTCGAGTGCTGCTTCACGTTCCTTATGGATTTGTTCGGTTTTCTCAAGCTTTTCCTCCCAGGTCTGATTCAGATCCTCGTACAGCTTTTCCGACTGACTCAGCTGCTCCGCTATGTCCGCCTTCGACACCTTCCTGACTGTCCCGTCCGCTTGACTTATCGATACAATTTGCTGATCTAGTGGTGTATCTGGAGCGTACTGCTCCTCGGCAATACCTCCAGAGGTGGCCCCACCGCTCAGCTTAGACCTAAGCTGTGCCAGCTCCTCTTTTAATTCTCTGATCATACGGGCGTTCGGATCCTCATTGACTACAGCATGATTTTTGATACGCTTCGCAGAGTCTGCATACCGTAGGGTGCTCAAGGTTTCTTCGAAGTTGATATCTGCGGGAGAGATAGCCGCGATCATAGCGGTCATGCTATTACCACCTAGAGAATCTTTCAACAGCCAGGTGAGGACCGAATCTCGATACGGTACCTTGGCCGCGTTCTTCTTCCCCATCGATAGGTCGGCCAATGCAGCAATGACCCGGCCAAGCGTTGAGAGAGAGCGATTGATTTCTGCGCCCTCTTTCAGCCTAGCACCTGTTGCGCCTGTTGAAGTAGCTCGTTCAGAGCCTGCAAGATCGACCAAGCTGATTTTGGCTACTTTCTCTGTGTCCATGCGCGTTTCCACATCATGCCTTTTCTGGGTGACGGTCAAAGTAAAGACTGCGTGCGACCTGCTTGATGTTTCGTTCATACTGGTGGCTGCGACCGTCCGTGCCTTGTTTCCTTCGTCCATGAGATGCTCAATCTCCTCGAACGACCTCACTGCCAGCTTTGCAAGATCTTCCACATAAGGGCCAGTAGATGGATGCTCGCGGACCTTGAGGTTGCCTTTTGTCGCAGGGTTCAACAAATCCCGCACTCGCTCATTGTAGATCTCCAAATAAGAGACTTCCACCGTATATGTGAGATTTCGGTCTTTTTGAAATTCCGTAATTCTTTCAAACATGTTCTGGCAAATCCTGGGTATAACTCCAGCTTCTTTCCCATAACCCATCATACTATACGACTTTCCAGATCCTGTCTGCCCATATGCGAAAATACAATTGTTGTAACCTTGGAAAGCGTTGTCGAGTAACGGCGAGCCCAGGTCATTGAAAAGGTCATCCTGCCCAGCAAAATGGTTGTCCCCACGGTCAAAAGACCAGTAGCTTCGGTCGAAAGCAAATACTTTCTGTCCATCGGAAGATTTCCCTCCTTTACGAAGGCGTTCTTCTGCTTCCGGGGGTGGCACTAGGATTGTCTGGGTGTCTTTCATCTGCACCACACATTTTGCCCGTCGGTCCAGCTCGCGTCCATTGAAGGGGCGGACTTGCAATCTGTTAGTAATCGTACCCCAGGAGTCCGATGCACTGCATACCTCGGACCACAACCTTGATATTGCCTCCCGCCATTTGATGGCATCAAACGGCGATGTTTGTTGACAAAGCAGTCGGATGCTATCGTATCCGCCGGATGGTGATCTCGGGGGTCTGGGTAACAGCGCTCATGATACGAGATGATGTTGACATCTGATTAGCATAAAAGAGTGTGTTCTGGCCTCTACACGGCCTCAACTCCGGTGCTCTCCAGAACAAACACGACATCAAAGAAGCCAGGGAGACGCCAAGGATGCGCCGCTGCCTGTCTGGCAGCTGCTGCGGGCCGCTGCAAGCCTAAATTGAACCCCTGCCAAGGCAAGCCACAGCGTACGACTAGCTGCGTTCATCTAATTATGGCAATTAGCGCAGTTTGAACACTGCCCAGCTGTATGCTAGCTTTAGTCGATTTACTTACGTACATCAACATATGCTGATCTCGACGGTAGAGTCTGCTGCAGATCTGGAGGCAGTCCACATTGGAATTGCATTACCACTCTGCACAGTTTGGCCAGGCCAATACGAGACTCTTTCTTAGACCGAGACCCAGGATGCCGGATGACCTGGGTCATGCCGGATTGGTCAAAGCGTTAGACGAATCGATCCAGCAGATTGGTGTTGGAACGGACAGTGTCACAAAGCCGACAATTGAGACACCATTGCCGTTACGACCCAACCGGGGCATCAGTGCTTCTGTCAAAGACACCGTTCCTCCGCTTGGTCAACAGCTTACAGGGAGACAAGAACACTGTAATAATGACGTTATCTTCAAATACTCAGTTTGTCGAGGCTGATGCATTTCAGACCTTAAGCGAGAGCTCATCTCTCAGCAAGTCATTTATGAGATCTCTGAGCTAGCCTCAACAACCGCTCTGCAGAGGTTCGGTGCACCGTTCAGGTCCGACTTTGGGGAGGTTGCCCCAGTCGATTCAGATCTCCCCCTACTTCGCTATATCTTCGTTCACCATGTCCGCAAGTTCCCATTCTTGGATCAAGCAAGGGAGAAGGAGTTTTGGCAGGACAAACTCCAAGTGGTGGGCCAATCTAGACTTGAGTCACCCGAATGCAGGAGCTTATGGGAGTGCAGTTCCTCGAGTCGTTTGCCGGAAAACATATATCCTCTTCGGAAGACAGGCTGGAAGAGACGAAGAGAAGGAAGCTTGCAATAAAGGCTCAGAAGCTGGTTGAGTTGATGATGGTCTCTGGGATACCTACAGCGTCTGGCTACGAAGAGCGAATACGTTTCTCGGAGCTCGAAGTCGTGGATCGGGGTGCTAACGAGCAGGGGCTGCTTGTGAACGAGCCTGAAGGACATTCAATCAATGGTTGGGATGTGAATGTAGCCGGTGTGCGCACGACCTCTGTGAAGCGGACTGTGAGATATCATCAGCATGCGGTAATCCAAGCCAGTGAACTGTACGTCAAAGGCGCCTGCTGACCATTTGCAGGAATTCATCATGAGGGTCAGACGAGCTGGTCAATCGGATGTCTTTGTAGGGCGGAGGTATGGAGAATTTGCTAAACTACATAAACGCCTACGTACAGAGCTTCCCGGCAAAGTTCTTGCCCCATTACCTCGGAAGAACAAAAGTTCTACTACCTCATCCTACCTTGGATTTGGGGCTGATGATGATGCTTCATCCGTGTCCTCAGTATCCACCCAAAATACTCAAGCGACAGCCCCAGAAGAGACGAGTTCGTACCGTGGTCTTCTTGGCTACAGTCATTCCCGTTCAGCTTCAAGGTCATCGAATCGTTCTCCTAGGGCTTCTAGTGAAGCACCTAGGGAGAAGGTCGTTCTCTACCGCGAAGATCAGCGGGTCTCATTACGAGCCTTTCTCCGTACTTTCTTACAGAACGAGCAAATAGCCGAATCAAAAGCAATGCACGAATTTCTTACCAGACATCCCGTCAAGCTAAACCAGGAGGAGTTAGAAGACGTCCAACGAAGGAAGGGCATGGACGAAAAACGCATCGAGGAGCAAAGGCGCTTTTACGAGATCGCTCGAGAACGAGCCAGGGAACTGGACATCTACATGGAAAGGTTCAGACGTGATATTGTAGAGAGTAGTACGTCGGCTTGTCTCTTCGAGAGGGAGAATGCACGCTAATACCTCGCAGATGGTCTTACGAAGCTATTCAAGGAGATCAAAGATAAAGAGAGAATTGCTGACTTAAGTATGGAGTACCAGAAGTTTGCAGAATGGCTGCGCATAGAGTAAAGCATTCCACCGGCAGGACGATAGACAATACTAATGCGCTAAAAGGGTTGCTGCAACGATCTATCACATCTTTCTTGCCGAGGACAACTCTCCAGAGCTGTTGGCCCAAGCCAAACGAATACACTCGATGATACCATATAGTGCTTTGAAGCAGGTCATCCGTTTCGCCAACCCAGCAGCAGTGATGAGTGGTGTCCTTGACCTTTTCCTCGCACAACCATTTGGGTCACGCTCCCTTGCACAAAGAATATTCGGACTTGCCCTTAATGACGGCATCAAGACATTCCAGAAAGTAATCGATTCCTTAGTCCTTAAGATTAGTGATCCAATACTATGTGAAAAGCTCAAGCAGTTCTGTAATGGCAGCGAAGACACGAAAAACGAGATACGCGGTGAGGCTGCGGCAGAAGACATCGACCTGATAGTTGCCATCCTGCGGTCAGAGAAGATCGCACCAGAATTGACTCCCGTGCAAATTGGTAGAGTCTTCAATGCCTATGTAGCCTGGAATAACGCGGTAGAAAACGTGAGTGTTCTAATGTGTACTATGTATACCGTGGCTACGAATGCTGACAGTGGCAGATCGACGATGCAATGAAAGAAGGCGCGCAGTTGTTCGCTCACCTCAAGCAACTCCTAAAAATGTACACCCGCCAACGCGACAAGGCACAAATGCAAGCTGTGATCGAAGAGCCTGTCACCCTCCGCCTCTTCCGTGATCTGTTCACCATCTTCTACGAACCTCTAGTCCGTGTATATAAATCTGCCAATGTCTACAATTCCGTTACCGACTTCGCTTCATTTGCAGACGACACTTTCTCGGTCTTGACAGCTGCTCAACGGCAAGACGTCAGCGCCGATCCAAATCAAACCGTCCAGGCCTTCATTGATCTTTGCGCCAGACATCAAGATAATTTTTACAAATTTGTACATGAAGTCCACATCCACGATAATGGCCTTTTCACAGCGCTCATGGGGTGGCTGGAAGGTATCCTCGAGTTTCTCCGCCACGGTCCCAAAGGTGGCAAGTTAGATATGAATGCTGTATTCCAGGGCGCTGTCGATATGGGCCAAATCGACAAGGACAAATCCATTGCGGAAGTCAACGCTCTCATCAGATGGCAGGTCGAACGTAAGAAATGGCATCAAGACAAAACACGCCAGAAGATGGCTGCCGAGTCCAGCATTCCCAACGGTGCGACTCCAAGAGGTAGTGCAACGTTTAGATCTAGCGACTTTGGACTCGACCAGGCTGATCTCGATGACCTGGAGAGTGATGATGAGAGCGAGGACGATGCCGAGGAAGACGATAATGCGGATCCCATCACCACCGAGAGAAAGAGGAGAAGCAAGGCTGCGGATATGTTGAGGAGGAGAGCGGGGGAGCCGGTGAAGCCGGAGGTCACCGAGCTGGTCGGTATGAGGGAAGGGTTCTTGGCTATGCTTAGGATGGTGCTTGCGGATTGAGTACGGGTGGTAATAAAGATACGAAGGACTGAATTAGGGATGATTGTTATGACGCTGGGCTGGGTGCATGTGCATTAGGGGGAGTATGGATCGAACGCCCTCACATTGGCTGGTATGATACAGAAGAGGCGGGGGCATGCGCTTATTGGGGTGATGTATATATACGGGGTATTGTCCATTGAATGATTGATCGATCGATGTTGACAGACAGAAGTAAACCTTTGAGCTAATTGGGGATCATCAGCACACCAACTCTATTCCAACGCCTGATTCGGCATTGTATACCTACAACTATCTCTAAGATACGTCAGTGTTTCTGACACGATTCACTAAGTTCCTATTGACCAGCCCTGCTTTCTTGATTCCCACACCAAACACTAGATCCAACTCCACAACACTCCAACACCCCCCCACCCCCTACCCTAAACATGCATCCCATCCCATCCCCTATCCCCCACCCCCCCCTAAACCCTCATCCATAGCCATCCCATCCCATCCCATCCCATCCCCCACCCTATCCCCCATCCTCTCCCAACCAAGAAAAACTCCTTTCATACTCCAATCCGCCACATTCATCACACCCACTATATCTACCCAAGACGAGTGAATGCGAGTGTGAGTGCGAGTGCGAGTACGAAGTTACAGTATTGGACATGGATGTGGAAATTCTATAAAGAGTGTGGTTTTGTTTTTGAATTTGTAAGTGCGTAGACCTAGTGGAGATGGATGGGAGAATGATGGGAGGATGATGTTGGAGGCAGTCCTCAGGGGGAGGGGGGATGGTGGATGGTGTTGGGGCTGATTTTGGTGTGGTGATTTTTGGGGGGTGATGATGATATTTGAAGGGGGGGGGGGGGTGGATATGGTGTAGTAGCTGGGGATAGTGGATGTCGTAGCTAAGGAGGGATAGTTGCCATGGTAGGTAGAGCACAAGTACCGAACCAAAGATAAGTGCTTTGCTCGCAATTAGTCGAAAATAAGCAAGTCCTCCCCTGGCTCCCCTAGCTCCCTGCGCCACCTCGCAATATACATTGTTGAAGTTACTGGAATATAGCTATTTTCGCGGAGATCGTCTTTCAGCACGCATGCGCATGATGATATTGGCGAAGGATCGGTTTGGAACTTTTCGTATGCATTAATGGCATGTTTGTTGCAGAATGGGAATTTCGGAGATGACATGTGATGCTTAGAGTAAGTAGTGGATGGATTTTTGGGAACGTATAGATGGGAGATTGTTAAGGGATGAGGGGACTTGTGCCATGGGATGGGATGAAAGGTAGAAGAAGCTGTTGAACGCACTAGTGATGGGTTCTGTAAAGGGACGCTTGCGGTAAAGTACGTTCTTGTGGTACTCGCTTGGTCAGTAGCAAGATGATGTTGAAATACATGAATGATGACTCAAATCTGTTGGATATTTAAAGATAATGAGTGCTAAATGCATGATTTGTATGTAGAGGAAATAGCAATTCGCTAATTAGAGTACAAATGTTAGGAAAAGGTAAATCTCCTCTCGTCGAGGCTGTTATAGAGAATTACTATGATCTCTGAAGCTATCATTACCTTTGGAGCATGAAACCCTCAAACGAGTTCGCTCAGGCCGGAAATTCCTCTTATAGCTAATTCGTGCACCCCCCCATCTGTCTCAGCTTCGTGCGCCAAACCTTCTCCGGTTTCAAGGAATAAATGCTCCCCAGACGCCTCGTGCACTGAGGTATCTTGCACTTCTGAGTGCAATTCCTCTGGCTGTGGTGCAGGATCGCGGCGCTTGCGGTAGACGAACAACATCACAACAGCGGCAATTGCCAAACCACCTACAGTGGCACCTACTCCGATGCCAGCCTTTGCTCCGCTTGACCGTCCCGAGTTCGGATTCTTCTCTGAGGTGCTATTCGCGCTCTGTGTGGTATTGTTAAGGTTCGAGAGCGGAATCCACTCTTTAGCCCAGGTCGCAGCGAAGTTGGAGATTTGAGCCGAGCCGATGGTGGTATCATGAGATTCAATTGGTTTCAAGTCGGAAGCGCCGGCACCAGGGCCCTATCAATGTTAGCCTCCAAAATCAGCTTACGCGAAAATAGTGGCACGTACCGGTGCTTGAGCCAGGAACCATTTCATCTGCTCCCAATTCAAACCTATAAAGGCCGCCTGAAGGAAGGCTCGGCCGAAAAAGTAATGACCGCTGCCATCATTAGCCTGGAAAGGCTGGCATGGGAAATACTGCAGGGTCTGCGGGACAATGGGTGCTTCAAGTGTAAGGTTGAGAAGTTGAAAGGGTACCTTGATCGTCAGGTTACCGGCTCCCGATTTCTGAAATACAAACGCGAGATAGGATGGGGACCTCATGATCTTTTGGAATTGCGGATCTGCAGTGTTCCACGTGTACAGCCCGATGCTCGGTTGCAGCGATACAGGTAGGTTTTGGGCGATGGCGGCGCAGGTATCAGGCAACATGGACAAATATGCCAAGACTGTATCGATGATGACAGGTTGGACCCCATAGAATCTCGCGTTGAGCTTGAGCAGGCCGGTCAACGAATCGGAATGGAATGGGGATGTTCCGTTCTCAACGCCAATCTGAACATCGAGCAACGACACGAGCATCGCATTCTTCGAGTCCAGATCGAACGAACCAATATCACCTAGGACTCTGCTCTGATCATATCCTCCCCACACAAGTGACCCTACTGGGCCAAGCGATGCGGAGCCGTAATGGAGGCCGAACGAATTTGAAGGAGTCAAGTTCTGATGGGCAAGGTAACCAGGAATCGTTACCCCAAGAGGGTGATTTGTCGAATTGTCGTATTTATCGGGGTTATATCGTATCATCCCCTGTTTTGGAGAACCGAGCGAAAGCGAACCCACCTGAGTCGAGTAGTTTCTTCCGTCTGGTAACATAATTTGCGACGCCTCAACTGCGAACAACGCGATATTCCCAACGGTTACTGTCTCTTGTAAGGTACTGATGCTCATCTGATCCAGCACAATCGTTGAGTGGCCACTTATATTGAGTGCCACCTCGCTATCCCATTCCCACACCCATGGGCTGCTGGTCGTGAGAATTCTGACGGCGTGGCGCGAGCCATTGATGTTGTAAAGCCCAGCTTTTGCTGCAAGACAAGCGTCGGCTGAGGAGCCATTGCAAACGAGAGGAGTGTTGATCATTGACTCCCACATTCCGCCTGGAAGAAGGTTGACTGTACTGACGGCGTCGCCAGCGAATTCATTGCCGATCTTGACAGTCACGACTTGCCAAGGCCCGTCGGGGCCGTATGAGTTTGTGGAGTTCCACTGAACGATTGATGGACTCGTCGCTGTTGTTAGGGTGGTCAGTGGAAGAAGCACTGAGAAGAGGCGTTGAAGCCTCATCATACGGGGGCTGGGAAAAGGATACAAGGGGGAAGGATACGAGTGTTATCGAAGGGATCTTCGGCCCGTATTAGATAGATATGGAATTAGATGAACTCGAAGCAATCAATGCACTGGTAATGGGAAAACTGAAAGTTGGCATATATTCAACGATAACGCCTGAAGGGTACGAAGAAGAAAACAAGAAGATAGCGAATAATTCAGAGAAAGGCTGACGAATGAATCCGCGGATCGATGAAACCACCTCTATTCTGCTCAACCTGTAGGTAGGTATGGCATCAGCCCCAGGACCATCGTGCCACACGCAACGTCCACGTACGAAGGAGCCACGACTATGCACAAAGTATTGCATCTGACGTTTTAGCTACGTTCCACTCTATTCGCCCCTGCAGAAGCAGAGTCGAATGTGATGGAGCTGGATTCATGCAGTGATGAGAAAGCTGCGCCGGTTTGAGACTACAGAGGCAGACCGAGGGGATTGGAGCATGCTACCCTGTTGTGCAATGTCTGAAACAGCCGCTCCCGGGCCGAGCGATCGATAGGATAGTTGCACTAGCCCTGATTCGGCCGTAGAATAGGGTGATCTAGAGCTGGAGTAGCTCTGCATTAGGCCTGTATTTTACCGTCGGCTTCCTCAAGGGGACCATGATCCATAGATTCTCTTTTCCCAATCACTGTGGGCCTTAGTAGATGATGATGCTGCTTACATAGACCTCTCCTTCACTGACCGCTTCCAATGGACAGCATCAATGTTTCGGAGCTCGTCGAGCGTCTGGGCAGTGATGAAGATGCCGTTCGCAAAATGGCCGTCTTCAAGCTGCAGTCAAATATTGGAGACCCTTCTTTCGCCGACGTTTTCATTGTCGAGGGAGGCTTGCAGAAGCTGCGATATCTAACTCTTCATGCAACCGGGAATACGCTAGCCTACAGCCTGGCGTCATTCTCACGGCTACTTGAGGTAGACAAGGGGTGGGAATATGTGAACCAAGACTTGGTGGAGAGGGTGACTGAATTAGTGGCTATGTCGAGCCATTTACTGACTTCAGTTTAGGTGGTGGAGCTGGTGGTCACACATCCTCTGGTCAACATTCTACGCGGAGCAATGTCCATCCTCGTCTATGTAGTGTCTCACCCGTACACGGCCTCAAATAGGATCTCTCAGCCGGACTCGTTTGGCTTTAGAGCGCTGAAACCTGCAATAGCTGTCTATCCTCAATTCTTGGAAATGCTTGTAAGCCGACTCTCCTCGGCGGATCATGCTCTGTGCGCGAATGCTCTACAACTCATTAATTCTCTTATCCGGGAAGCAATTACTAACGACTTCGAATCCGAATGGCCGAAATTCATCAAGAGGTTGCAGGATCTTGGAGTGATTGAGGCCGTCTATACCTTGATGCAGAGCAGCGCACTTCAAGATCTGTCACATCCGCTGCTAGAGTTCCAAGCCCTGACCAAGGTACTGCTGCGAAAATGGAGGGATATCCCTGTGGAGCTGGACAAGCCGGATCATCGCCGTGCGTTGAAGAGCATACATCTAGCCAGCAATCCCGAGAGACTCTCCACACCCGTGGAGAACGGAGACGGCGGATCAAAGAAGAATCACAATCCTGAGAAGTGGAGGCGGTTGGGGTTTGAATCTGAGCACCCAGCTTGGGAGTTCGAGGAGACCGGATTTTTGGGCATGATGGATCTGACAGACTACGTGAGGAAGCACGAGGATGGCTTTCAGAAGCTCTTGTTGGAGCAATCTACGAAGCGTGCAGAGCAGAGATGTCCGATTGCAAGAGCAAGCCTCGCTGTCACGGCCATATTGTATGAGCATTTTGAGATGGAGAATGCAGATGTGGATGATGCCAAATTCCATCTGGCTTTCGAATCGCGAACAAACTTTGACAAGGTCTTCAAGCCCATGCTCCTACAGTGGTCTGTCCTCCACACTGCAGGCTTGCACGCTTTCTTTCGATTATGGCAGGCCACGGGCGCTGAGTTGGAAGACTTCCTGAAGATTGTAGATCTTCTCCGAATACTGCTCGAATCGGTTGTGGGAGGAGCCTTGCGTACTAGTGATGTCTATGAAGTAGAGACTCAGATACGAGAGTTCGAGTTGCAACGGCTTCGGCAGCTTCAGATGGAACTTCTTGAATTGACGTACGAAGATACTTGGGGTCACCACCTCCGCCAAATCCGGGATGAGCTGAATCACGAGGCTCTCCAATTCGTTAGAGAACAGCGCATACGATGTCTCCTAGCTGGAGCGTGGTTTCCCAACCAAGGCTCCAAAGACGAGGTTGGCCTAGCCATAAAGCAGGATGTCGAACGGCAGTCGGCAGCACCTCCTCATCGATTCGCCAAACTATCCCATAATAGACGCTATCTGCATTACGCAGATTTCGAATGCCGCCCAGTAGAGGAGCCCGGTCTAGACGCTTTACCAGAGAAGGTCGATCTCACCTCCGTTGTATCGGTCACTTCTAACGTGTCCGCCGCTTCTGATGCCAACTCCTCGACCTCCACACTGAGAGAGGCCAACCAGCCCACCAGCACCACCAAAATAACCATCCACGGGCACCTCCCCTCAATTTCGCGTCCCAATACGCCGAAGACATATGATCGCAACAACTCCAATCTCGCCAAGACTTCTGCACACCCCAATCGCAAAGAGGTTACCTTGCTAACGCTCTACCCACAAACACACAGCCTCGCCTCGGAGTGGCTCGACGGCCTCTTGATGTTACTGAATCAGCAGCCTATCACTGCGGATACTAATAAGTTGATTAAGATGGTGCAGGACTACGGGCTGAAGATCCGACTGCTGAACGTCAGATTCGATGATATGGCGTTCGCAGGCGAACCACCTGAGATTCCCAGTCGCGAGGGACTAGATGAGGATTACTACTATGATATTTTCGGAGGGTGAGGGCCTGCATTAGAGATCTGCATTTGCCTTGGTTCTTCGCGAGGCCGCGGGAGTTCATGTCGTTATATGATACCCCATGTTGGTGTGAATATGTAGAACAGCGGTCGCGCTTCGATCTTGTATCATAATTCATCGAAAAGCTTCAAGACAGGATGCTCAGGCACGTTTGTCGACGCAGCCTTTTCACTCCTCGATATTCCCGTCCGTCTCCCCTGCCCCTCTTGGAATCCAGCGCCCTCCCATGTGGTCGGCGTCTCCACTCGTCTTACACGTCCCACGTCCATGCGAAACTCCGGCCAGTGCCTTACAACAACCACCACCAACACCACCACCCCCCAAGCCCCCAAAAACCCCCACAGCATCTTCAGCCTCCTCACCGCCGCCTCCCTCCCCTCCCGATCCTTCTCCCCATTCCTCTCCACCTTCCTTCTCGCATCTTCCAACCTCCCCTCCAGCAGTTGCATCCTCTCCCTCCCCTCCCTCATGCGCGTTTCCAATTCCGATATCCGTCGCGCTTGCTGCTGGAACCCTTTGTCTGCGGCGTCGATCTGTGCTTGTGTTGAGGTGGTCAAAGTGGAGGTGGTGGTTGTGAGGTGGGAGGCGTAGGCGGTGGTGGTGGTGGATAGGTTGTGTAGGTTGGCGATTGTGGTGGTGAGGGTGGAGAGGGAGGAGAGGAGGGCGTAGTAGGTGTAGTCGAGGCGGCGGGTGGTGGTTGTGCTGAGGGTGGAGAGGGTGGTGAGGGTTGTGCGGAGGTCGCTGTGGGGGGTTAATTGGTGATGTCTTCTGTACAGGATGGGATTGGTGTTGGAGGGGAATAAGGACTTACTCGTCAACGGCTGTGCGCTTCGTACGCAGGTTTTCTACTTCACGCCATTTCGCCTTTTCGAGCTCCTGATCTTCAGCCTCTTTCTTCTCTCTTCGCTGTTTCTCTTTTTTCTCAAGATCCTCTTGCGACGTTGCCCCACTGTCAACCCTGACGGCAGAAGTGGTCTTGGCGAGGAAATCGCCGAAGGAGTGCGAGGTTGAAAAGGGGTTCGAGATGATGGGTTGGATGGCGGATTGCGGTACGCTTTTGTCGCGGTGATGGTGGTGGTGGTGATGGACGCGGTGGGGGTGGTGGGGGATGTGTTGCCGCGGTTTCACTGGGTGTGTGGAGGAGCGGGGAGGAGGGATGAGGTGGGCTTCTTCTCTCTGGGGGACGAAGGAAGGGAGGGGAGTTGTTGGGCGGGACATTTTTGCTGTCGTTGTTGTAGGTAGAGGAAGTTGGATTATAAACGTAATGAAATTGACCTCGGCAAACAGAAAAGTGATAAATTAATTTAGACAGTGGTCGTCACCCAGTCAAGCATCGGATCATCGATAAGTTATGAGACTTGTGGTTTATCAGTGTAATCTGGGTATCATGACGCTCGTGGTCGTCCCAAATCCAAACGCCATATTTCAAAACATTCATGATCGTGCCAGCTGCCCCTCGCCGCACCGTAAATGCTAACATAATCCTTCATGACTTCAGCAGCTTATTCCTCTTCTCCCTTCTCTTCAGTCTCTCCACCCTCTTCCTGTGCATCTTCTCCGCCATCTTCTCATAACGCTCTCTCTCTTCTTTGGCCGCCCTTTTATCTTTGATGGCCTGTATACGCCGCTGATGTCAAGTCAATGAGAGACCTAGACAGACCTGTATGACACGACATATCGTACCTGTCTCTCATCCTCCTTCTCATCCTTCATCTCCTTTTCCTTGGCCTTCATAGCTGCCATGGCTATTCGCTCTGCGGTGCGCTTCTCATACGAGGTTTGTCCAGCTTTCGGGCGGAAGGCGGTCTTTTGGGCATGCCATTGCTTGCCTAGGGATCTGCTTTAGTGATGGGTCGGACAGACACTTGGATTTGGTACAGAGTATACCATTCTTCCGTAGGCCTGGGGTAGTCAAGCTTGAAGGTGCCGTACTCGGAGTAGGCTTGCTCTCCGTCATGCTGGAGGTCGTTGATCAAATCCAAACTGTGTAATATACCCAAAGGAACCTGTGAAGTGAATTCGGATAAACTCTGAGTAATAGCCCATTCGCAAAGTAGAGATGCTCAAGAATAAAGTGTAACGAGACCGCTAGGATACGATAAGATAACCGGCTGATCTTCGGACAGAAAGCATCGTGCTGTCCGATCTGACTGAGTCAACTTTATGTCTTCTTCGTATACTCTCAAATGTTGTAAGAGTACACCTTTTTAAACTGATAGTAAAATGAAGACTGATCTCACACCCAGCCCCCGCAATGGCTGCCATGTAGATTTGAAGTCCAATGATATTACCAGAGCTCACCGCTTCACTCAGCAAGCCATTCCAATAACCTCGAAATGCCCACTCGATAACACCACAAGGCCGTTCTACCACGCTTAGAACGGCCATCACTATCCCCTTCTACCGCATCACCAGAACACCTGCTCACAGCTCATCTCGAACCCGATGACCGACGCTGCCGCGGCAAAAGTAACGGCACTCACCACCACCAACGATGGCCTCGCAACCACAACGCCAGCACCTCAAACAGCGCCCGCATCCCCCAGTACCCAAAGCACCGAAGCCTTGAAAGACATAGCCTTCGGCTCCATAGCCGGCATCATCGGCAAAACGATCGAATACCCCTTCGACACCGTAAAAGTTCGACTGCAATCGCAGCCCTCCACGCTACCACATCTCTACGCTGGGCCTTTGGATTGCATCAAGCAATCCCTCCGTACCGAAGGCATCCAAGGTCTCTATCGCGGTATCAGCGCCCCTTTGCTCGGTGCGGCGATTGAGACGAGCGGTTTATTCTTTAGCTACCGCATCGCGCAAAATACGTTACTCGCTACCGTGCCCACGCTCAGAGAGGAGAAGAGGCGGGAAGGAAAATTGCCTTTGAGCGCTTTGGTGGCGTGCGGAGCGATGAGCGGTGCCTTTACGAGCTTGTTACTCACACCTATCGAATTGGTGAAATGCCAGATGCAGATTCCGCTCTCGCCCTCTACGCAGCAAGGACCGGGACCATTGTCGATAATCTCATCCGTATTCCGACATCATGGCCTCTTCGGCTTCTGGCACGGTCAGCTAGGAACCCTGATCCGCGAAACGGGCGGGTCGGCCGCGTGGTTCGGCAGCTATGAAGGTATCTCTACCCTCTTCCGAACGTACAACGCCCGTACTGCATCCGCTCTCTCGTCCGTAGATCATATTCCAGCGACTCTACCACTCTACCAACAGCTTCTCGCAGGTGCCACATCCGGTGTAAGCTACAACTTCGTCTTTTTCCCCGCGGACACGATCAAATCGCGTATGCAGACCGAAGAAGTCACTCCGGCGGGTAATGGAAGGGCTAGCTTCTGGGCTTCCGGCAGAGTGTTGTGGCAGCAGCAGGGGCTGAGGGGTATGTATAGAGGCTGTGGGATCACCGTTGCGAGGGCGGCGCCTAGCTCGGCATTCATCTTTGCGGTCTATGAGGGGTTGAGGGGGTGGTGGGGATGATGATACGAATTGTGCTAGAGGTTAGATTCCTGAAAAGGTATCATCTCGTTAATCGAGCGGAAGGCATTGAGAGATAGACTGGTCGAAATGGCCTCATTAGATTTAGAAACTGAAAAGCAAATATAGAACATATGCATCTCAGAATGCTGTCCCGTACCAACAATCAGTGACTGTCCCTGCAATACGCCTCATCACATCAAATCCAATCTAACTCAAGCCACACCACCATCCCCTTCCCCTTCCCCTGCCTTCCTCCCCAAACCTGCTTTCCTTTCCCTCTCATGCCCCCACCCCTTCCCTACCCTCTCACCCTCTCATTACCAGCACCCTTCAAATCATCCGGCCCAAAGCTCATAGGAAGTAACTACACCGATGCGAATCAGTTCAATCTCATCCCATCCCATATAATCCCATCCCCTCCTATCCCATCCAATCCCCTCTCCCGTACCATCCCCTCCTTACCCCTCACCCACCCACTAAAATCCCCAACCCCACAAAAAACAGGAACCCCAACCCAAAAGAAACCGATAGAGAAATAAAGAAGGAAAAGGAAACTAACCTCCTCAAGCCTCCTCACAACATACCTTCCCTCGCCATCATACATATAAATTGGCATCGAGAGCGGACAGAATTCGCGTATGCTACCATCGTTTACCTGGTATAAGCATAGTCTCCTCTAGGAGTACAAGTATGGAAGGGGTGGAGGACGTACAATTGGCGACACATGCCGCAGGGTGAGGCTGTGGAGGGGGGAGGGGGGTTAGTATTGATGTTGGTGTTATTGGTGATGGGTGGTGGTGGGTGGTGGTGGATGGGTGATGAGTGATGTGAATAAGGAAAGGGGAAGAGGGATGGGTGATGTGAATGAGGTGGTTGAGGAGAAGGAAAAGCCGGGGAAAGGGGGGTTTGGGGATAGGGTTTGGGGATTGAATGAATAAATCAAAGTATTAAGTTAAGCAAAGGAAATGGGTGAGGGGAAATGAGTGGGAGACGTACCTGGAGGCGTGATATCGGTCGCTACGGCCAACGCTTTGTATACTCTGTGGCCGTCTGTCTGTGTATTAGAGGATGAGATTAGCGTTTTTGTGGTGTAGGGTGAGGGGGTTGATAGGGATGGAGAGGATGGAGAGGATAAGAGGGGAGGGGAAGGGAGTGTGGGATGGGAGAGGGGAGGGGAGTATGGAGAGTGGGTATTTGAGGAATTCGATCATGGAAGCAGAAATGTGGTATCAGGCAGCATACGATGCCTATGTCTCCTCTCCTCTCGCCCCTCCCACCCCTCTCCTGCACCCCCCCCTTTCCTCCTAAGAATGGATGGGAAAGAAAGAAAAGAAAAAACCCACCACCCCCCTCGCCAACGCACACCGTTCCGCACACATCCCCACCGGAAAACTCGCATTTTCGACATTAGCACCCGAGACGATGATGCCGTCGTCGGTGAGGAAGGCGGCGCCGACGCGGAAATTGGAGTAGGGACCTGGATGGGGGGGGGTGAGTTAGATTTGTAGATGGAGGGTGAATGGATGGAAAATGGTATTGATGAGGGGAAGGAAGAGATGATGGGGGGGTGGAGGAGATGGTGAGGAGGGGGAAAGGAAAGGGAGGGGGTGAGGAAAGGGAGAGGGAAAGGGGAGGGGGATAGGAAAGGGAGAAGGGAAGAGGGGAAGAGAGAAGGAAGAGAGAGATGGGTGGACAGAACATGTAACAGAAATAGCGATAGGCAACGCAAAGCCGTATGAAAACCCAGAAACACGAGTATAGCATACATGCACATGCACGTGCATACAAGTAGAAATACCACCATCCTTCCACATCCCCCTTCTTCCCCTCCCCCCTATCCAAAAGAGAAAAAAGCATCAAAACAACTAACAGCACCTTCCTCCCTCATCTTTCATTTTCCATACATGCGTAATCACCGCTTCAGCAAACCCCTCCCCTCCCTCATTTCTGCACGAAAGGCAACACGATATTACATCTTCCATCTTCCATCTCTAACCATGTTCTTTCTTATTTGATACGAATCTCATACTTTCCAATTCTTAGAATCGAAATCAGAATCGCAAGCAGATTGCATAAAACAAGAAGAGAAACTAATCAAAGACAAAAGTGAGAATGAACCTACAATAAGCCACCCCCTTAGCCGCTACAGCGCTATCCCTAAGTTTGATAAGAACGTCGTCGTCGACGTTGGTCTCGGCACTAGGGTTCATTTTCCTGAGGCGTTGGTGATCGGGAGAGATAGAGGCGTGGATGAGGGTTAGTGGAGGAGACGATATGGGCGGAGGTATGGAGGAGGATGAGGAGGATATCAATGGTGGGAAGGGCGGAGGGTTGACAAACCGGCAAAGGGAAAGATGGGGTAAGATGGGGTAGAGGGAAGGGATGAGGGAAGGGGAAGGAGAAGGGGGACGGAGGTTGAGGGGGCTTGGCGAATAGGTAAGTAGATCGATGCGCGAGGGGATGGATGATCTATGTAGCAGAAAGGATTAGAGTTGAAGATGACATATCTAAAAAACTACATTCAATGAGAGGACCAAAGGTACGAAGTGTCTCTCGTTGATTTAGATGAACGAATGGTATCTACGGACTGCTAGGTATGGTAATAACGGATATACATACTATACACCACTACCCCCAAAAGGATCTCGCCCGCTCGCTCACTCGCTACAAAGCACACCCATGCCCATTCCAATCCACCACAATCATGAAAACGAAACTCCGCCCAATGCCGCTGGCTACCTACACACTTCATCCCCCGCTCCACACTTCCTTCCCTCCCCCCCAAAAACAGATATCCCACTCCCACTCCCACAACCCACCACCCTAAACATCCTCATCCCCACTATCCCCCAACAACTCATCCTCATCCGGATCAACAACCGCATACCTTCCCCCCCTCGCAAAATCGCTCCTCTGCGTAAACCTTGCCCGGCCCCCCCCCCCCCCCCCCCCCCAAGGCCCCCCCCCCCGCCCCCCCCCAAAAACCCCCACCCCCCCCCACCCCCAAACACCCCACAAACC
>JAABUR0100001679.1_pt1 | contig 38253 bp, 40 predicted proteins | sample 5560091 | NCBI WGS metagenome assembly JAABUR01 (sample SAMN10711879, study PRJNA513375) | rock metagenome | isolation source: Antarctica rocks | place: Antarctica: Victoria Land, University Valley sud | reverse complement strand
CGAAAGCTAAATGTCATTTTCAAAAGAAATAGATATTCTCTATCGCTAATAGACGAGATCATTGAAAAGATAGTGAGTTGCAAGCATCTGACGAGATTGAATATCATATCAGCGTTCAACAAACTTCAAATGCATCTCAATAGCGAGAATTACACCACTTTTATCACTGCTTTAGAAGCATATAAATATAAGATGCTACTCTTCGAACTGACTAACAAATCAATCTCATTTCAGCAATATATGAATGATGTTCTATGAGACTTTCTGAACGACTTTTGCCAAGTCTATCTAGATGACATTCTCATCTATAGCAAAACGAAAAAGAAACATAGAAATCACGTCAAACTAGTATTGAGTCGACTACGCGAAGCTGAACTGCAGATGAATATTCGAAAATGCGAATTCGATGTAGAAGAGACTGTCTTTCTAGAAGTCATCGTATCAGAACTAGATCTTCGTATGAATCTCAGCAAAGTGACAGTCATAGTCAGCTGAATCACTTCGATCAACCTAAAAGAAATTCAGAGCTTCGTGAGATTTGTTAACTTCTACCGTCGTTTCATTAAGAACTTCTCGAAGCTAGTCAAACCGTTCACTCAGCTGACTAGAAAGAACACGTCTTTTGTTTGAAACAATGTCTGTGTTTAAGCCTTTGACAATCTAAAGAAACAAGTCAGCTCGACCTCAGTACTTCGTCACTTCGACCTCAAATGACAAGCTATTCTGAAGATCGATGCTTCGAACTATGTAAAAGGTGAAATACTATCTCAGTACAATGACGAGAAAGTTCTTCATTCGATGATCTTCTACAGCAAAAGCATGATTTTCGCTGAAATCAATTACCACATCTATGACAAGAAATTGCTAGTCATTATTCGATGCTTCGAACACTGGCAACTCGAGCTGAAATGCACTGAACTACTCATTCAGATGTTCATCGATCATCAGACTTTGAAGATCTTCATGAAAAACAAACAGTTGAGTCGACGACAAGTCAACTATCTGAACATTCTGTCGAAGTTCAACTTTCAGATCATCTTTAGGTCAGGCAAAATGAATACTAAAGTCGATGCTCTAACTCGAATGCCTCTAGCGAACGTCTCTGAATCAGCTCAACGGCTTGAAGATCGTTTTCAGACTATTCTGACTCTCGATAGAGTCAATGTTCTACTCGTTGAACCGGAAGCAAATCTCTATCAGCGAGTGCGTATGATCAATCAAACGAATGAGCTCTGCGACGAATATAGGCAAGCTATGAACGAGAACAAGCTCAAATTTCATATCACTAAATTGAAGAACTGCGAAATCATTGACAGCGTTCTCTTTAGAAAAGACTTACTGTGAGTTCTCGAGAATATGCATACGAAACTGCTACAAGAAGTGCATGATCAACCTTCAACCTCTCACCCCGGCAATAAACGAATCATCGACCTAGTTCAGCGTTTCTACTATTGGTCAGGTCATCGAGCTACTATTCGACGATACATTCGAAACTGTCATGCTTGTCAGCGAAGCAAAGTCTCTAGAAATAGCATCAATGAACTTCATCATTCTCTCTCGATTTCACAGAAACGCTGGAAAGACATAGCTATGAACTTCATCACTGAACTATCTCTGTCAGAAGGCTATAACGCCATTTGCACAATCATATGTTGTCTCATCAAAGAACGTCACTATGTTTCCTGTCATTGAGAAGACGATGACACCTCAGTCGAAGAAACGGTTTGAATCATGCTATGAAACGTCTATCGACTGCATGATCTACTCAGTTCTATTGTTTCGAACAGAGACTTTCAATTCATATCAACTATGTGAAAGAGTCTTTGCAAGCGACTGAGAATCACAGCTAGTTTATTCACAGCCTATCATTCGAAGATCGACGATCAGACGGAACGAGTCAATCAAGACGTTGAACGCGAACTTAGAATCTACTGCAATTACATGCAGAACGACTGAGTCAAATGAATATCTATGATGAAATTCAGCGACAATTTCAATATCTTCTCGATCATCTCAATGACTTCTTTCTACTTCAATAAAGAATTTCATCCTCGAATGAGTTTCGATTCAGATACGACTGACTACGAAACAACTCGTGAACGACTTGAAGCTAGAAAAGCAGACAATATTGTCATTCGAATGAAAGAGCTACTGAGCTTCGATCGTCAACAATTGGAAAAGACGAAGCTGATCATTGAAGCACAGATCAATAAACATAAACGAGACGTCATTTATGAAGTAGGAAACTGAGTTTGACTATTCTTCAGAAACGTCAAAATCACAAGATCATGCAAAGATTTGAAAGATAAACAACTAGAATCGTATCAGATCACTGTCAAAGCGAGAGTCTTCTATCATCTTCGTCTATCAGTCAGCATGAAGCATCTGCATTCAATGTTCAACTCGAAGCTACTGCGATTGTATTCAGAAGATTTTCTATCAGAACAGCATGCAGAACTTCTCAGACTCATCATTATTGATGAAGATGATGATGAACACTGAAAGATAGATGACATTCTGAACTTCAGACGCTATCAAGGTTGAATACAGTACAAGGTCAAATGAAAAGATCTAGATAGAGACAATGAATGATACTATGTTGATAAAGAAGAATTCGATGACTTCGAGAAAGTTTTGAACGAATTTCATGCGCTATACTCAAGAAATTCACGCTAGTACCGAAATAACTCAATAAGAAAGCAAGCAAATGAGCTACATTCATGCGAACATGAATTTTCAAAGAGGGAAATAATGTTATGAGCGTATCAAGGCTGAAAAAGGCTGAAGCTTTAATCAATTCGCAGAGTATGCTAGCGAGTACTCTGCGTATTGATTAGAACTAGTCAGTGTCTCTAGCTCAGATCTGACTCAGTCTCTATTTTCTTTTCTCAACATCTTTTTGTTCAACATCATCTTTCTTTCTACATCACATTCTACTCATGTCACAAACACATTTTTTTCGAGCTTAGCGCAGTCTCTGAATATTACTTAAATAGAAGCTTTTGTACTCATCTTCTTCTGTATTCTTAATATTCAGTTATAGCTATCTCTAAAGATCAAGCACTATTCAACTCTGACTTTCGTTGATTGACTCATCTAGACATGATTCTGACACATATAACTGATCATGATTAAAACAGAACAAAGAAAAATCTATGTTTACAATCAACAGCAATTACTTTTGCAACTTGTTAATTATTATTGCGAAGTAAAGATGAATAGAAACATGCTTGCGTAATAAAACTCATGAATAATCATCTTTCTTACTGATTAACTTAATTCTTGAAATCAATTATATGTTTTCATTAAACTCATTTTTCAAGATGCAATCTTTAATACAGTTTCAATGCAGATGTGTAATAATCAATCAAGTATCATTACACATTTTCTCATGTAAATGCAAATTATATAGTAACATAATTGAAGTTTCTATCTTGAAATATATTTGCAATAAGAAAAATTCAAAGAATTTAAGAATTTGCAAATACTTCATACTGATATTCTCAATCTTTTTGACATTATTGTTTTCAATCATATCAATCGATGTGAACAGTTATGCAAACTCAAGAAAGTCATTCATGATTTGTTGATTTAACGAATTAATGAAGTTGTTGTAAAAACACGATATAGCTTTGTTCTTGAAGAAATTCAAAGATGTATAAGCTTGTGCAAGATCATGCAAAGAATATATATGATCAATAAACGATTGCAATGTTTTATAATAATTGATGATCATGAATGATAAAGATTTGACATCATATAAATTGAAATCATATGACATACAATCAATTCACTCAATAATTTGCTGATTGTTCAGACTTGATTAAATTTGCATGTTTCAATGCAGTTTTAGCACAGTTAAATGATTTCAGATTCAGAAACTGCAAATGCTAACATTAATCTGCACTGATCAATTTTCTCATAAAATCACGAAAGTGATTTGTGCAAAGTTTTTTTCAAGAATTACAAATATTTCATCAAATACATCGCTGAATTGCAAAATGTCACACAAAGATGCATTAATGATCATGAAGTTATGTTTATGCTGCATAGAAATCTTATTTCATATAATCAAGATCATACATTTCAGTAAATTGACAAGCTTTGAGCATGCAATGATGAAACAAATTGATGTATCATGATAAATGATAGAAATCTTGAAATTAAAATGTAATGTTCTTTCATCAAGCAGTAACTGAGTTGCTGTTACAAGCGTATCAAGACTGAACAAGATTGAAGCTTTAATCAATTTGCAATGAACGCTAGCAAGTTCTTTGCATAATGATTAAAGTTAATCAGCGAGCTAGTCAGATTTGACTCAAATATGACTCAAATATGACTCAGATATGACTTAATACTTTTTTTCTTTCTCAACATTCTTTTCTTTCATCAACATCTTGTTCATCTACATCATATTCTTCTTATGTCATAAACACATTTCTTTCAAGTCTAGTGCAGTTTTTGAACATTACATAAATAAAAGCTTTTGTATCAATCTTCTTCTGTATTCTTAATATTCAGTTATAGCTATTTCTAAAGATCAAGCACTATCAATTCTGATCTTCATTGATTGTATCATTTAGACACAATTCTGACATTATATTAAGAATTTGTTAATTACATAATACTAATCTCATTACTCATTCAACATACTCATCTAGACAGAATGAGTCTAAAGAAATTCATTTATCTGATGATCAATGATAATTGAAAGATAAAACAACACTAGAAGATTGAATAAAATCAATGACGAAGCTGTTTGAATTGCTAGACTACTTATTGCTCACTAAGTACGCAAAGTTCACTCGATTAAGAGAATCAATCCATTCTTGTGAAGCAGACGAGTGAAAATAAGCTGTTCAACTCAATTAAGAGAATCATGATAAAGAATCTTCGTGAATTGCTCAAGAATTGAATCAATCGATAGATTCAACGATAAAGAATCTTCGTTGTTTGCTAAAAAATCAATCAAATCAACAAATAAATTTCATCTTCTTTGTTGAAGATTAAACATCACTTTATACACTCTTCTTCTTCAATCATTAAGCATCGTCATTCATTTGATCTTCTTTCAAACAAATCTCATCATGTCTAGTCATTCATTTACTGAAGAGCATTTCGAATAATTTCAAAATCATTTCTCTCAAATCTTTGATGTTGATTCATTGAAATCACGAATGAAATCATCAAGTGCTGCATAATTTATTTATGAAGATAACTAGACTAATCATGACGAGTTGAGTCATTGAGATCGAGTCAAGTTCTTGACTCGTTAAAACTTGATTCAAGTCAGAATTCTTGACTTGAGTATTCAAGTTGAGTTGAGATGTTCGACTTGAGTATTTAAGTCGAGTCAGAGAGTTGAAATTGAGTATTGACTTGAAATTCTCGATTCGACTCGTCAAGACATGAAGATAAATAGATAGATATTTTATTATGACTTTCTATTATAGCTTTCTATCATAGCTTTCTATCATAGTCTTCTATCATAGCTTTCTACCATAGTTCTCTATCAAATGATCTTCATGTTTCTCTTCATGTTTCTCTTCATGTTTCTCTTCATGTTTCTCTTCATGTTTTTCTTTATGACTTTCTATCAAAAAGATAATGCAAAAAGATAATGCAAAGGCGAAAAAACCGGAAAAATTTCTATATTTAGCTCTCTTGATGTCATATTCAATTGCTTAATGAGTCAAGTTGAGTCAGCGAGTTTTGACTCGACTCGAGATCAATATTGAGTTGAATTGAGATGTTCGATTCAAGTATTTGAGTCAAGTCACGACATTGATATTGAGTACTCAAGCGAGTCAGAAAGTAAATATGAAAACTCGACTTAATGATCAGTCTAAAAATAACGAATCATTCGCTGAAACAGTAATACTTTTCGTGTTTTATGAAATCTGAAAGACTTAAAGTCTAGCTCTTAATGAAGAAACAGATTGACTCTACGAGTTAAATAAACAACAAGAAGACGAAATCAAAGAGTTAAAGACTAGACTTCAAGCTAAAGAAAATACTTCTTTTGATTTCATCTACTCTGAGCATTCTAGATCTCAAAAAATATCTGATTCTTCGCTGTTTACTGATGAAAAGAACTTTACTTGAAAGAATTGACACGAAAAAATTCAGAATAAACTAAAGATCAACGTTGATCTCTTTTCTAATGAACGAGTCAAATTGAGCTATGTACATTCTAGATTATTCAATGATGCAGCTGAGATCACTCAAGCTAGATGTGAACGTGACTATGTCAATCTTTATAGAATCGTTGACAATCTTTTGAAAGAGCTAGCTCAGTTGTTTAATGATTCAAATAAGAAAGTCAACTTTCATAAAGAATACTATAACTTGATTCAAGAATTCAAGAAATTCAATGAATTTTATACTCAGTTTCAACATTTATCTTTCTATCTAAACTATCATGAGAAGCAACTGATCATTGATCTGAAAGATAAAATACATTCTCGTTTTTGATTCATTTGAGTAAATCAACTAGTTCAATCTGATTCTTTAAAAGAAATTCGTTTCTATCTGATTCATTTAAATAATGATCAGCGAGTCATTTGAGAGATCAAGAACAAGGTCAAACGCGTCAATGATTTTTCTAAGACTATCTTTCATAAAGCAACTGTTATCATTCAGTCAGTCGATCACTTGAAGTCTGATCAGCTAAAGTCGCGCGACGCGATTTTAACTAACGTCAAAGAAGCAGACATTCTAGTCGAAAGTTGTTTTATATGTCATAAATCAGATCATAGCTTTAAAGAGTGCTTCAATCAACTTACTAGAATTAATGCAGTGAACAATGAATATGATCGCTTTGATTTTGATTCGAATTTCGATTCAAAAAACTAGTCATCTCTTCAAAAGTTATTAAAGAAATAAAGATTACATCTTTGTGCAAACTAGATGAAATTCTATTGAAAGAAAATTACTTTGAAAAGTCGTTTCTAATTGATGCTCATCTCATCTTTCAAAATCAATCTTTCAATCTTTATTCTTTAATAAACAGTGATTCAGTCATTTACATGATCATACATTTTAATCTAGTCGATAAAGTATGCAAGAAACTGAAAATTCAACCTATATCATTGACAAAAGAGAAGCTAATAAGAGATTATGATGAGAAGATATTTAAGAAAATCATCACTCATAAAATTCTATTCAATCTCATCATTGAAAGTCATAAGAAATTGACTGTATTAATGCTGATAGCTGATATCAATCATCATGAAGTCATATTGAGTAAGCTTTGAATGAACAAAAACGAAATATTATTGAATATGCAAAACAACGTCATTGTTTTTTCAATTCTCTTCAATTCAAAGCACTCAAGTTAATTGCAATCAACTTCATCTTCTTCAATTATTCAGACTAAGATTTCTATGATGCTCAAACGACTCATTTCATTCACTGCTCAGAAAGAGTCATTCTCAATTTGAAGCATAAATGCAGCTTCGTTCAAAACACTGTTGAATCATTCAAAGAAGAATCAGACTGAAGTTTTTACTCTATTCATGACAAACATCAATAGAAAAATCGCGTACAATACTTAGTGCAACTTGAACACTTTAAACATCTCTTCAATCAATGAAATGACTCAGAATTTGAAAGATATTAAAGCGAAACTGTCATCAAAATATTATGAGTTTTTAAATGTTTTTGATCAAGCTCAATTGAATAAACTATTCTTTCATTGCTTCTATGATCATAAAATCGAGCTCATCAGTGATTCAACGCTTTCTTGCTGTCAAGCATATCAAATATTCTCTGTCAAACTTCTGAAAGTAAAGAAGTATTTGAATGAGAATCTGTCAAAGAAATTCATCACTTTCAGTCAAACTCTTTATTCTTTTCTCATTTTATTCATTCTTAAAGCAAATGAAGATCTTTGATTCTGCATGAACTATTGAAAGCTAAATGTCATTTCTAAAAGAAATAAATATTCTCTATCGCTGATAAATGAGATTATTAATAAAATAGTGAGTTGCAAGCATTTGACTAGATTGAACATCATATCAATGTTCAACAAACTTCAAATGCACTTTAATAATGAGAATTACATCACTTTTATCACTGCTTTAAAAGCATATAAATACAAGATGTTATCATTCAAACTGACTAATGAATTGATTTCTTTTCAGCAATATATGAATAACATTCTATGAAACTTTCTGAACGACTTTTGTCAAGTTTATTTAGATGACATTCTCATTTATAGCAAAATGAGAAAGAAACATAAAAATCACGTCAAACTAGTATTGAGTCAACTACGTGAAGCTGAACTGCAAATGAATATTCGAAAGTGCAAATTCAATGTAGAAGAGACTGTCTTTCTAGAAGTCATTGTATCAGAACTAGATCTTTGTATGAATCTCAGTAAAGTGACAGTTATAGTCAGCTGAATCACTTTGATCAATTTAAAAGAAATTCAAAGATTTGTGAAATTTATTAACTTCTATCATCATTTCATTAAGAACTTCTCGAAGCTAGTCAAATCATTCACTCAGCTGACTAGAAAGAACATGTTTTTTGTTTGAAATGAGATTTGTGTTCAAGTCTTTGACAATCTAAAGAAACAAGTCAGCTCAATCTCAGTACTTCGTTACTTTAATCTCAAACGACAAGCTATTCTGAAGATCGATGCTTTAAACTATGTAAAAGATGAAATACTATCTCAGTATGATGATGAGAAAGTTCTTCATTCAATGATCTTTTATAGCAAAAGCATAATCTTCATTGAAATCAATTATCATATTTATGACAAGAAATTACTAGTCATTATTCAATGCTTCGAACATTGATGATTCAAGCTGAAATGCACTGAACTACTCATTCAGATGTTCATTGATCATTAGACTTTGAAGATTTTCATGAAAAATAAACAGTTAAGTCGACAACAAGTTAATTATTTGAACATTCTATTGAAGTTTAACTTTCAGATCATCTTTAAATCAAATAAAATGAACATTAAAGTCAATGCTTTAATCAGAATGTTTTTAACGAACGTCTCTGAATCAGCTCAGCGTCTTGAAAATCATTTTCAGACTATTTTGATTCTTGATAAAGTTGATGTTCTATCTATTGAATCAAAAGCAAATCTCTATCAATGAGTATAAATGATCAATCAAATAGATGAGTTTTGCAGCAAATATAAACAAGCTATGAATGAAAATAAGCTTAAATTTCATATCACTAAACTGAAGAACTGCAAAATTATTAACAACATTCTATTTAGAAAAAATTTACTGTGAGTTTCTGAGAACATGCACACGAAATTACTACAAGAAGTGCATGATCAATCTTCAATCTTTCACTTCAACAATAAATGAATCATTGATCTAGTTCAGCATTTCTACTATTGATCAGATTATCAAGCTACTATTTGATGATATATTCAAAACTGTCATGCTTATCAATGAAGCAAAGTCTTTAAAGATAACATCAATGAACTTCATCATTCTTTCTCAATTTCACAGAAACGCTGAAAAGATATAGCTATGAACTTCATTACTGAACTATCTCTGTCAGAAGACTATAACGTCATTTGCACAATTATATGTCATCTCATCAAAAAACATCACTATGTTTTCTGTTATTAAGAAGACGATGACATCTCAGTCAAAGAAATGATTTAAATCATGCTATGAAATGTTTATTGATTGCATGATTTATTCAGTTCTATTGTTTCAAACAAAGACTCTCAATTTATATCAACTATGTGAAAAAGTCTTTACAAGCAACTGAGAATCACAGCTAGTTTATTTACAGTTTATCATTCTAAGATTAATGATCAATCGAAATAAGTCAATCAAGACGTTGAACGCGAACTTAGAATTTACTGCAATTACATGCAGAACAACTGAGTTAAACGAATATTTATGATGAAGTTCAGTGACAATTTCAATATCTTTTCAATCACTTCAATGATTCTCTTTTACTTCAATAAAGAATTTCATTCTTGAATGAGTTTTGATTCAGATATGACTGACTATAAAACAACTCATAAACAACTTAAAGCTAGAAAAGCAAATGATATTATCATTCAAATGAAAAAGCTACAGAACTTCAATTATCAACAATTGAAAAAGACGAAGCTGATCATTAAAGTTCAGATCAATAAACATAAACAAAACATCATCTATGAAGTAAATGACTGAGTTTGACTATCTTTCAGAAACTTCAAAACAATAAGACTCTGCAAAGATTTGAAAGATAAACAGCTAAACTTTTATCAAATCACTGTCAAAGTGAGTATCTTTTATCATCTTCATTTATCAGTCAGCATGAAGCATTTGCATTCGATGTTCAGCTCAAAGCTACTGCAATTATATTCAGAAAATTCTCTATCAGAACAGCATTCAAAATCACTCAGATCAATCATTATTAAAGATGATGAACATTGAGAGATAAACAATATATTAAACTTCAGATGCTATCAAGATTGAATACAGTACAAAGTTAAATGAACAAATCTAGATAGAAATAATAAATTAGACTGATCATCGAGTTGAGTTTCAAGTTGACATTTTGAACTTGAATTGAGATCGAGTCGAGTTGCTCATATTTTCAACTTGATTTGAGTCAGATTGCTCATATTTTCAACTTGACGTGACTCGATTCGACTGAAAATTGAGTCAATTCAACTCAACTCATCAAGAACTCAAGCTTGACGTCAAGAGAGCTAAATATAGAAATTTTTTCGGTTTTTGACATTTGCATTACCTTTTTGCATTACCTTTTAATAGAGAGTCATGAAGAGAAACATGAAGATTGTTTGATAGAAAGTCATAAAGAGAAACATGAAGATCATTTGATAGAAAGTCATAAAGAAGAACATGAAGAAAAACATGAAGATTATTTGATAGAGAGTCATAAAGAGAAACATGAAGATCGTTTGATAGAAAGTCATAAAGAGAAACATGACGAGAAACATGACGAGAAACATGAAGAGAAACATGAAGAAAAACATAAAAAGAAACATGAAGAAAAACATGAAGAGAAACATGACGAGAAAACATGAAGATTGTTTGACTTTGATAGAGAGTCATGACGGAAAAACATGATAGAAAGTCATGAAGAAAAATCATGTAAACTGTTTGATCAAGTTATTTACATCTATCTAATATCTTGTCGAGTTGAATCGAGTTTTCGAGTCGAGTTGTTGAGTCAAGCTTCTCAATTCGACTCAAGTGCTTAAGTTCAACTTCTCAATTTAACTTGACACTTTTTCAAAAAAAATTCAATTCAACTTAACACTTTTTGAATTGAGTACTCGACTTGACGTGATCAGTCTATGATGAATGATACTATGTTGATAAAGAGAAATTTGATGACTCAGAGAAAGTTTTGAATGAATTTCATAAGCTATATTCAAACAAATCGCGTTAAATATTGAAATGACTATCAACAAAAGTGAGTAAATGAACTACATTTATGCAAACATGAATTTTTGAAGAGAGAAGTAATGTTACGAGTGTATCAAGACTGAACAAGACTGAAGCTTTAATCAATTTGCAGTGAACGTTAGTGAATTCTCTGTGTAATGATTAGAGTTAATCAGCGAGCTAGTCAGATTTGACTCAGATATGACTCAGATATGACTTAAATATGACTTAACACTTTTTTTCTTTCTCAACACTCTTTTCTTTCATCAACATCTTGTTCATTTACATCACATTCTTCTCATGTCACAAACACATTTCTTTCAAGTTTAACACAGTTTCTGAACATTACATAAATAAAAGCTTTTGTATCAATCTTTTTCTGTATTCTTAATATTCAGTTATAGCTATCTTTAAAAATCAAGCACTATCAACTTTGATCTTCATTGATTATATCATTTAAACATGATTCTGACAGTTGCAATGCTTATGAAGATCATGCACAGAATGATCTTTGTCTGCGCTTGAAAGTGATGACACAAAAATTCATATAGAAACGTTTTTTCAATGTCTGCAGAGTCATGAATGAAAAAATGTGCAGTCTTGAGCAAGTCTGTAACTGTTGAAACAATACTGTTCAAGACTTAATGCTGTTTTTCATTTAATTAAATGATCTTTGCATCTTGTAATTTGATTTATTCAATTTGATCATACTCAAGCTTTGCTGAAATCAGAAGAGAAACAATATTATCAGATCAATTCAAGATTGATGCAAATAAATTGAAATTTATAAGAATTTTATCATGTTGTTGCAGCATCTTTGCAATCAGATATAATTCATAATTAAAATGTAAATTCTTGAAATCAATTGATATGAAAGAAAATTCATGCATACAACAAGATAAATCATCGCAGAGATCAACACAAAATCTCTTTCATAATGCATATGAATTTGCAAAATCATTGTGCATCAGAGCAATTATAAACAGACTTCATAAAGATGAACTCGTAGAGAAATGTACAATCTTGATAAAATAACTAATTCACTCGTCATTATCTTTAAGCAGACGCAGAGCAGTACAGATGAAGCAATAAGTGAGATACAGTACTTCATCAACAGTGCGTATATCATCAAAGCTTTAAGCGTCTCATACAGTCATTAAAAGAAGTCATAAATAATGTTTTTTTCTTTGCATTGAAGTGAAATGATACATATGATCAATTGTTGTATCTCATTATCTTGATGTTCAGCGTCGTTGTTTTCTTTTCAACTGATAAATGTAATGAGTTGAAAACTCTTGATACAGAAATGTATGTTCATTTAAATGTTGTTAATTATATTGAAATCATGCAGTAAGCATCATTTCAATCTCATTCAGAATGATTTGTATCTGTTTTGCTATGACATTCTTTGAAAAATACATTGATTATTCATCAGAAAGATGCATGATTAAACGCGTAATGAAAGAATTCTTGATATGACTGTGAAATTCAAACAGATTTCACGCAGTCTGATTCAAAGAAATATAATGATCATTCAAGTGACGTGTGATCTCATTCAAATTGTTCTTTAACTTCATGATTGTTTAATCTTCTTCTTTGTACATGTATTTATGAATGTACTTGATGATCTGTATAAATTCGCAAATTTCAACATTAATATGCGCACTATACTTATGAATCAGATAAGAATTGTACGACATCACTCATGTATTATTCAGATAAACATTTTTATTGTTCATATGTTTCATTCAAATATGATTATTCTGACATCTTCTGTACAAAGAATAATCATCAAGCTGAATCATGATTTTGATTTGATATAACTTTGAGAACTTCTTTTTACAGACTCATTCAGAATTTTTCGAATTATTTTTCATACACGACGCAGAAGAATTTCAAACGTTGCAAGAATCATGCATCAGTTGACTTTTAACAATGCATCATAAAGATTCATTTAAATCAATATTGAGATTCAAAAGCTTTGCACAGATCAGTTTATTCATGCAAGCTCATTTAAGAAAGTTATTCTCTCGATGCAAAAATAGTAAGATATGTATATGAGATAAATTGCGTTTCTGATATTCAATAGTTCATACAATGTCAAGATATTGATTGTACTGAATTTTAAGATTTTGCAATAAAGTCTTTATCTTCTCATGAAAGATTCATGCAATTATATTCAATTGATTCTCGACTTTTTGATTTGATTCAAGTGCAACGATAATTTCAGATTAATGTGAATTTGCAATACATGTTACAAACATGATAGACTTTTCAAAATGATGAGTCATGATCATGAAATTCTGATACAGCTGCTGCATTCATCTGTTTCTCTTTATGTAACTTGATGATAGTATAATTCAACAATTTATAAACTCAAAGTCATCATTCTCTCTAGTAATTGCATCTGCAAGATCTTTGTAAAGATCAACATAAATAATTTTCTGATCATATTGAAGAAATTTTAATTAACTCTGATCAATAATTGCAAAACAATCAACAATATACTGCTAAAATAATCATTGATTTCTTTATACAATGAAGTATTGATTTAATCTTTTGAAGAGATGATATTGCAGTTATGCACGTCGATTGTAATGAATCTTTATGCGTGAGTAATCATCATTACATAATCAAAGTGCTCAATGTCAATTTGATTTATCTTCAGAAAAGAATAGTATATAATGTAAAGAAAAGTATGTGACATTATCATAATTAATACAATGAAATCGCGATTCTTCATCGACAGCTGTATGCTTCGCAAGAACAATATCTTAATATTTGATTTCATTATACTCATCTGAAATAAACACAGCAACTTCACTGATCATGAGTAAAGTTGTACATTGTTGATCAGAATTACATTCTACTATCAACTTAAGCTGCAAATTTAGAATAATACACATAGAATTTGTACTCTGTTGAGCAATCTCAAGCTGTTTTCATGCAGACTTGTACATGTTAATAAATGAATTATCACATGCTTGTATCATCTTGTTCAGCTGTCTTAAAAGACTTTCGTGAAGAGTGAGACTTTAAGTCAAGTGCATAGTGATTATCTGAGCAGAATCATGAAAGTAAAGCTGTGCAAAGCATGATAATTCTTGAACAGTTGAATGTAAAGATTTTTGCAGATGATATAATTCATCATGTACGATAAATGCTTGAATTTCACGTTGATTCGTAAAACATTTGTTCACGATGTACATGCAAGATGTAAAGATCAATGCATGATTGTAATCTTGAATGTGATTTAGAAAATGTGTTGATTGAGCTGTATCATCTTTGAAAAAACTTTTAATCAAAGATAAAGAATTTGATAAAGAATTTAACAGTTCATCATTTTTAAAACAACAGACAATATATGAATATAAATTGAAAACAGATTTGAACTTTCAGTGCAATGCTGTACAGTGTAAACAACATTTTATAAAAGATTCTAAAGTATGTTCATTGTCTTGATAATTGAATATAAACTCTTGAAAAGCATTGCAAGAAAGATTAATCGAGCGAGAAGCAGATGTTGACTGTTGAGAAGACTGTATAAAGTTTAAGAGATTTATAAAGATTGATAAAGAAGATGAAAAAAACTGTATAAAGTTTGAAGAATTTATAAAGATCAATAAAGAAGATGAAAAAGATGATTGAATCAATGTAGCATGAACATGAGCACGTTTGAATTGATGCAATGAATTTGGAAAAATATTCAAATTTAACTCTTGAAAAGAACGTCTTTTAAATTGAGTGAAAGTTCATAAAACAGTCAGTAAAGTTGAATACAGATAAAAGCAGAACTTACATGACAGAATGAACAAAGATTCAAAACACACGTTGAATTAGAATTAACAAATTCATGAATAAGATGATTATGAGCACAGCGAGTACAGATGCGTTGAGACATGAAAAACGATCGTAAAAAGAGATAAAGATTGATATATATGCATACAATGAAAGCAACGACAGATGCAGATATGTACGAGTAAATAAATAAACAGATCAAGAAAATTTCAATCATTGATCAGATGATTTTCGATCATCTGATGTACATACAACGACTTCAATGAACTGTAAAAATCAGAATGATAGTTTAAATGAAAGAAAACGACTTGCACGAGTTGATGCAGTCAAAAACATATTCATGTCTCTCACTTTCGCTCATTCTTCGCTTAGTGCTCATCAGTCATACATCACTTTCAGTCATGCATCACTAAATTCAACTACTCATTATATACACGTTGATTTTTGAGCAATTGCTTCAAAATAACTCGTCGTTTCTTCTGATAAGTCTGAACGAACTTAATATGAGCAGCTCTATGAGACTTAGTAACTCTGTAGCACTTCTTTAGTGCATTTAAATAATGCTTTTCTCAGATCTCTTTGCGCTTCTTCTGTCTCTTGTTCTTCAATTTCTGTCTATCTTGAGTCATACTTCAAGCATTTTTGATGTACAAAATATCTTTAATTTTGAGAATCTTATCAAACTGCTTTTTGCGTGCTTTGCGAGCATTTTCAGCAACTTCTATTTGACTTAATTGATTCTGCAACAACTTCATTTTACAAGTTATTGCATTAATGTCTTTTCAGAATTAGACTGATCGTCGAGCCGAGTTTTCATACCTACTTTCTGACCCGCTCGAGTACTCGATACCAATGTCGTGACTCGGCTCGAATACTCGATACCAATCTCGTGACTCGACCTAGTATTGATCTCGAGCCGGGTCAGAATCTGCTGATTTGACTCGACTCGCCAAGCAATCGAATATGACGTCAAGAGGGCTAAATATAGAAATTTTTCCGGTTTTTTGCTTTTGCATTACCTTTTTGCATTACCTTTTTGATAGAGAGCCATGACGGGAAACATGAAGGCTATTTGGTAGGGAGCCATGAAGGGGAGCCATGGTAGGAAGCTATGAAGGGGAAACATGAAGGCTATTTGGTAGGGAGCCATGAAGGGGAGCCATGGTAGAGAGTCATGAAGGGGAAACATAAAGGCCGTTTGGTAGAGAGTCATGAAGGGAAGTCATGAAGGAAAGTCATGAAGGAGAGTCATGAAGAGAAAACATAAAGGCCGTTTGGTAAAGAGCCATGAAGGAAAGTCATGAAGGAGAGTCATGAAGGGAAGTCATAAAGAAGAGTCATGAAGGGAAGTCATAAAGGAAAGTCATGAAGGGAAGTCATGAAGGGAAGCCATGGTAGAAAGCCATGACGGGGAAACATGAAGGCTATTTGGTAGAAAGTCATGAAGGATGAACAAGCTATTTACAACTACCTATCTACCTTTATGTCTTGGCGGGCCGGGTCGGGAATCCGGGTCAATACTCGGTTTCAACACCCTAACCCGGCCCGAATACTCGGTCCAAACATCGTGACCCGGCCCGAATACTCGGTTCCAAAATCCTGATCCGAATCGAGTCTTGGCGAGCCGAGAACCCGGCCCGACCTCGATGACTCGACCCGACGCGGCCAGTCTATTCAGAATGTACAAAGCTTTGTAGTAAATTCTTCTGATGTCGATTCATCAGTTAGCTCAAGCAGCTGATTTTCAAGTGCTGCTTGACTAGTAGAAGTCTTTCAAATGATTGAATTATTTATAGTAGATAAAGATGTAATAGATCAATTCAAACATTCAATAATTTGAACTTTATTCAATATTATCTTTGAATCAAAAGAAATTAAGTCAGTATGCTTTCATGCAGATTGAATGATAGATTCTTTGAAGACTTTGATTCAAAATTCGTTGAAGACAGTCAAAAATTTAACTTTTGAAAAAATCTCATCACTCATTTGAACAGCTCAATTAATTGTCTTTGAATGTCAATGCTTTAATGATTGAAATACACATACATCTAATGATTGAAGCAGATAAGTAGTATGCAAAGATAAGTCGAAGAGTATGATCTTGTGATTCTCACAGTAGAATAGAAATTCGTGTGTATAATGAGATTCATAGTCATTCATCATCAGCATTCTTCAAGCTTTCTTTTGATGCTTTTGACTAAAGCGATCAAAGTGCTTCAGACATTGAAGAGAAATTCAGTCATTTGAATAGTCTGTATCAAAGATAGTGATTAGCACGTTGTTGTCAAGATCGTTGTTGAAATGAGAGATCAAAAGTTGAACTTCAGTCATAATTAGCATTGATGATATATTCTTGCTCTCTTCACTGATGCATTCAATGTTTATTAATGACTTTTTATTATTCAAATTCTTGAAGTAGATTCTTCTATTTGAATCTACAGTAACAATTTAATTAAAGCGTGCAATGCTCATATGATAGTCGATTTCGTCGAAATTTTATGTATCATTCTTCGTTATATCATATTTGATGATCATCTTTTTAAACTCATCAAAATGAGTCTGTAGTACTTTTGAATCATGCGCGTTCTTTCTGTCAGCTGCTATAGACTTTCGTCTAGCTTTGAAGAGATCTGACTGACAATTTAATCATCGTTTGACTCATTGAGTGTTCAGTAGAGATGAAGAATTTCAACGAGCAAAGTCTTGAGCACGAAGAGCGTTTGTCGTTGATTGCATCATGTGTAGTCTAGCTGACAGATCTAACTGATTCACTGTAGTTAAGTATTGTCATAAAGCTGACTTCTGATCAGATTTTAAAGCTTTATTATGCAGTTCTTGTACTGCTGTTTTGAACTGATAATCTCGTAGTCTAGATCGAAGTCGATCATATGAAACACGAAACTCGCGCGCAATTTCGGCTCGATTAGGATTTTCACGCGTGTTTATGGCGTCAATAGCCTTCTGAATGCGACCCTCGATGATAGCGTAAGTAGCAGCCATGTGGTTGAAATTTGGTGGATTTTTGAAGGTGGTGGATCAAAAATATGAAGATTTAGTGGTGTATGGCTGAAAGTGGTGTATGGCCGTCGAGCACTAAGCGAAGGATGAGCGAAAGTGGGGGGCACGGATAGTGCGGGATCGAAAAGTTTTGATGTTGGGTCTCCTGATGTAACACTTGGCAACCAACGATCAGAATGGACTCTTGCTTCAGTACTATATAGAAATTCCCTGGGCCCAGGCTGGCTGCTTTGACGCTTTGGTATGAATTCTACTACGATGTTGTCAAGCGTGGCAGGTACACCTGGAAGATCATGGAAATGCATGCGCAATATGGTGAGCTTGACGCCAATGGAGCACAATGCTCCATTCGATGATGTTGATTCACCTTCTAGGCCCAATCGTACGCATCAGTCCCTATGAATTACACATAGATGATCCTGAGTAGCCACACAACAGGTTGAAGATTGGTTGAGAGATCACTGATGAATTTTAGATACTACGACGAGTTGTATGTAAGCTCGTCGAGAAGGACAATGAAATACGAATGGGCGATGAGAGGGTTCGGTCCAACCATTTCGACCTTCGCCACCGAAGACCATGACCTTCATCGCACGCGGCGTGGTGCTTTGGCACCTTTCTTCTCCAAGGCCTCTGTGTACCAACTTGAGCCTTCTGTGCAAGCTATCGTTACCAAATTAGGGTCGCGTCTGGAGACAATTCAGGGATCTGGGACCGTTGTCAATCTGATTGATGTTTTCACCTCCTTAACGGCCGATATCATCTGTCAATATGCCTTCGCTTCGCCATACGGCTTCATGGACAGGCCAGACTTTGCGCCTCATTGGCATAAAGCAGTGATGGATGCTTCGGAGACGTCGCACTTATTCAAGCAATTTGGCTGGGTGGAGCCCATGATGCGGAAATTACCTCCGCGAATCGTCATGGCTATGAATCCCCTGCTTGGGGCCTTGTTCAATCTATCAGAAGTGCGACAGCCCATGATGGATCGATTGCCACACTAACGGAAAGTCAGATGGTCCGCGATAAAGTTTCCCATGTAAAGGCTGAGGTCGCCGAAGGCAGAAAGCCCGAGGGTCAAAAAACGGTTTTTTATGACCTGCTCATGAATGAGCAATTGGCACCGGAAGACAAAACAAACGACCGTGTTGAGGCTGAGGGAGTATCAGTTGTTGCAGCAGGGTAGGCATATTAATATGATTAAATTCGCGCAGACATTTTCGTGGTGCAGGATACATCTAATGTTGATGTAGTTCGATAACAACGGCACACATGCTTTCTGTAATATCATTCCATGTAATAAACAACCAGGAGATCTTGAGCAAGCTACAGACAGAATTGAGATCTGTCTTGCCACGACAGGATTCCCAACTCAAATGGAGCCAGCTTGAACAACTGCCGTATCTTGTAAGTTCACCTCAATGTCCCTTCCTAAAACCCCTCTTCTAACAGATCCGCAGACTGCTGTAATCGCGGAGGGTCTAAGGTACATCTTCATCCACCTCACGCAGGTTACAGTACGACTCAATGGGCTGATCATCAAAAGATGGGGCTACGGTGTGACGCAACGCCTCGAGCGCATTTCCCCGGACGCAGCACTGCAATACAAAAACTGGACCATACCACCCGGTGTACGTTCCCCTCTCGACCAAAAATCCCTCATAACCTCATCATCCTAAAACCTAAATCACTTCTCCAGACCCCCGTTGGCATGAGCTCAGTTCTCATGCACTCCAACCCCACCCTCTTCCCCGACTCTCGCTCGTTTGCGCCCTCGCGCTGGCTCCAGCCCGACTCTTCTCGCCTCCGCAAATACCTGGTGACATTCAGCAAAGGCTCGCGACAGTGTCTAGGCATGAAGTAACACCCCCTTCCCATACCATTCCCTTTCCCTCTCCCCGTCCCGTACCTAACTTCCCAGTCTTGCATACTGCGAGCTCTATCTCACCCTCGCGGCTATTTTTTCCCCAGGTCGCTTTCGCTTCGAGCTTTTCGAGACGGATGTCAGTGACGTGGAGATTGAGCACGATTTCTTCAATGCGTGCTACCGGTTGGATTCAAAGGGTATTCGTGTGCTTGTGAATTGAGATTCACATAGGCTTTATGCGATTTCGAGATGAGTGCAGTAGAGGGACAGAGGTATGAGAGGGTGACTTCAAAAGGACTGGGGCTGGTGTGTTAACGGGAAATAAATTGGTGAAGACCATTTCAGTGAAGTAAAAAAATCTTTCAAGAAGACTTTTCTCCATCATAGATTTCTACGCGCTCTTTTTCACCCAAGCCAGTCCTCATCCAATACTTTTTACACTGACTGATATTCAAAGACCACCCCCAATTAAAAGCCCCCCCAAACTCAAAAGCAGAAAGCTTGGTGCTGAATAGAATCCGTGGCAGACCACTACTAACCAAGAATCAATCTCAAATCGGGGCCACTTTTCATTACCCAACAATTATCCTAGAAACCAATATCAACTCTCATGCCTTTTTAGAGCTAATACTTTCATTGGCACCTTCAGGACTCTCATCTCTAGAACCCCTCTTCCTCCTGCTCATTCAGCTGATGCAACCACAACTGAGCACCCATTAAACAACACGAGTACCAACAAATTCACAGTACCACAGAAGACCGCAATCCTAGCATGATCCCTTCCGCCTTGTCTCTGCTCGCGAGAGACGAAAACGCAATTGCCCACAATCCCCGCCGAAAACGTCATGACGCTCAACATGAACAGCATCATGGGACACTACAGCGCGAAAAGAATAGTTCTGTTCTCTTTGAACTGTTCCGCAGTCCCGTATCTGCTCCCGTTCTCGCGGTTTCTCCCGTCTTCTATCCACCGCTTCCGGATCTGCTTCGCGTTGGACACCATGCTCTTGCTCATCGGCATCGGGAGGACCCACTACTGCTATGCACCAAGCACGATCGCCACGAGCGCGATGACGATGGAGGATTAGAGGCAGGCGAAGGCGCTCCAGGGGGACGCCGTCGATGTTGCTTGAAGAAAGAACGGCGGTGACGAGGATAGTTGCTTATCTGGCCACTGGCAACCATGCAGGAGATGGGCACAGTGAAAGAGTGGCTCGTACGTACGACAAACTTGAAGACATTTGTTCTCTTTAGGCTTGGAAGCCGCGAAATGCGTGATCGACGCGGGTAGCTCGGCATGGTCTGGGTCTAGCTGGATGATCTACCGAATGGCGTTGGCGGTGTTGTGCTGAAAGCTTTTGTGGTAGAAGAAGGTTATGAAGTGAAGGAGGAGTGTGCCATGATGCCTCTTTCAGGGACGTGGAGGTCCCTTTGATAGCAGACATACATTGAGAAATCATATGTTCGTGCGTTCGAATTGAGCTACTAACGCCGAACACGGGCATCTTAGTGAATCAAACTGATATCGATACTGTAATGTGGCAGGGCCTGCTCAAGCGCTCAGGGTTTTTTGATTAGAAGCCGACGTTTTGAAAGGCGTATCAAACGGTGCAGCAATCCCCAAAAACAGAACTCTGCTTGTAATTCACCAGATCATTGCCCAGTTGAGGAGGAAACCCATAATCACAGTAATGTCTTGTCTGTAACAATGTCTTTGACTATTGTCTGTGATCGCTGCCTCACATGTACATAAAAGGGGCAAACTTTACTAGCGTAGCTCAGCCTTATAAGGTGGAGATTATCAACCCCTTCCAACACACATACCAGCATGATCAACCACCACGCTGATTCCACCCTTCTCGCCTTTGGTGTCATGATGCTCTTTTCGCTTCTACCCGCTACTGGTTTTGCCATTCCGAAGCAATATATGCCTTCTCTGACGTCGTTTTCAGCGTTGGCTGATAGCTGCTTCAGTAATCAGTTTCTCCCTACTCATCTATACTTCGCGACGTGTTGTGACATTCAAGGCCTCGTTGTCTTAGACCTCAACAATAGTAAACAATCGCAATCGTGGACACGTGAACCGGGAGGCTGAGGGGTTTTCTACATGCAGGTGGTTCCATAGCCACTGTCTCGGTCGAATCAAGGCTAGATCTCAGCTATCGAGCAGCGGCTTTGTGGCCTCGCTTGCTGTTATGCTCACCATCATGGTGTTGGAGTTAATAGCATTGTCTAAAAAGGGCATCTACGTTCAATATGCCCGTTTCTCGTCTTGTCGCTTGCTATGTTAAGTGTCCGTTCATCACTCGAGAGCTCTCATCAATCGTGGTCAACCAACTTTTCAACCGCTCTGTTGGTCTAAGAGATTACGGCCACATGACATTTCTCACCTGTCGAATTCCGAAGCAGTTTCGGATTCAACATCAGTATTCTTGCTACAGAAAGAAAGATCTTCGCAAGTTCTTCAGACATTCGAGACTTTTGATTCTGTCTCACTTGCGTCTATGCTTTCGTTCATAATTTTCTTATTGTTGCTTAGATATATCTTTTGAACTTTTCTCTCTGTTGAAATTCGAAATCATTCAGAAAATCAACATAGATGTTCTTTCTTCGCTACGCAAAGTTCATTCAAACATTCAAGACACTGCGAAATTTCTTCAGTTGCATCTTTATTTTCGTTGATGATTGTGACATCATTAGTTCAGAGTGTCTTGCATCGTTTTATACACAGCGTAACAATTTAGAAGAAGACGCTCAACGATTCTTATAAGAATCAACCACAAGGCGACTGTGCAAGTCTACTATCTTACTAACTATCTCATACTTGCACAATTCTCTTCAATCATCTTTATATCTCTCTACTACAAGTTTGAAAGACTTCAGCTATCTAGCTTTACATCATTTTCAATATGCTCAACCTCGCAATCGTCATCTTCCTATTTGTCTTCGCCCTCGTTTCGCTATTCCTTATATTGCGAATTCACAAAATCTAATTGATAGCTGTCATTCTAGCATGAATGAGAGATGCCGTCAATGCTGCCATGGCGACGGCCTGTAACAACGACCAAGTCGCTTATTTGCTCACCAAGAATACTTTACGTTACTGGTCAAAACGCTTCGCGCATTGCCTTGGGATCAGTGAATGGGTATAGTTCGGGATATGGTCTTATCCACGAGATTATGGCTAACAGTGCTAGAGGATGATCACCGCGCCGTTCCGTTTGAAAATTTTTCTCAGCAGTTCCAGTTTCTCTTCTCAGCGTACTTCACGTCGCAGAATGAATCACAACTTCAATCCTGATGCTGCACGACGAAACCCTCATGCCGTAGCCACCTCACATCATTTATCGCTTGACGTACTTGAGTTTATCGAGAGAATGGAGGATCGCACGGATAGCGCTCAGAAGCATCAAAGGTTTTTGAATACTGATAGCATTCAAATAGATTAAGGCAGGTGACGGATGTACGTCAGCGGCGAAGGGATTGAAGTAATGAATGGAAAGAAGTGCTAGTCGAAAGGAACGAGATGGGACAGACGGCTGGTGCTTGACTTTGTTATATTGTAGAAATAGTGGTTTCTCAGTGTGTTTCCGTCGCCTCCAATACAAATGAATAGTTGAATACTACTGGCATCGAACCCGTGGTCATGGCTTGAATACTGTAGAAGTGTCGACGTGACGTTTTCGACGCTAAGCACCCTTCCTACAGCTTGACCGTGGCCGTCGGAACCGGTTAACAGCAAAATCTCCTGCCCATTTTACCCATGCCCTACCCAACGGATAGAGTGGAGTTGAGAGGTAGAACCCAAAAGCCGTCTCCGCCCAGTGGATATAGGCTTGAAGCCTCACGCATCACCACAACTGGTTAGATTTGCATACACAAGCCCAAGAGTGAAATGAGAATCCGAATGTTCTAATGGGTTCTAGAAAGCTTTATACCAACTCCATAGCTTACGCCATAGCACCTTAGCTTCATACCTCAACAGCCATTGAGTCAGGCCTGCGGCTTAGTAACCGAAACTCACCCAAGGATCCGGAGACCAGCCCTAAGCCTACCTATTGACATTTGATGGCGAGGGTTCGCTCAGTCCGTCGCAACATAAGAACTACGATGTTGATGCTATTGATACAAGAAAAGAGAGTTTCCGCGACCAGTCTTGCTAAGCCTCAGGAATCTGTGGAAAACAGAGTAAGAACATTGTTTCGGAGACAGACATGGAAAGAAGCGAAACTTGACGGCTTCCTGCATTGCAGAGACCAAGGAAGAGCCACAGCTATTGCCAAGGGCAGTTTGCCAGCTGTTTCTACCATTGTTAGCCTCAGTCTTTGTCCAAGTTGGTATTAAGCTGAACCAGGTCTTAAACACAGAACCTCTTGATTGTGTTCGCATCGTATCTCTTTGTTGTTCTCTGGCGGAAGTGCATGGTTTTCGGATATTCATTGTCCGTGGCAAGCATGCGAAACTAGTCGGAAGGCTTGTGTGTACAAGTCGTTTGCTTGATGGCTCAAGGTGCTGAAGGAGCGCTCCATGCAAGCCAAGCAAAGATGTGACTGCAGCCATACCTGCAACCTGTACACCACGGTGTTTCTGGCCCATTAGTATGTTTCATGAAAGCTTCCTATGAAGGCTTCTGGTTTGTTCCATGCAAAGATCCAACGGGCGAATCTGGTAGAGCGGTTCTGCGAACTCCTTCCCTTTGTCTTTGTTATGTATAAACGTATATCTCCTCTCTGCGTGCATTCCTCGTACCATCTTGTCTCTAATTGTTGGACTTAAGAGACTGCTACAGGCAACGAAAAACATTATCCTTGCTGGTTGCTCCACCTTTCCGTAGAATGGCAATCCAGAAGTTGTTGGACTTCATACCTGGACCTGATGAAGTCTTTTCCAACGAAGTGAGCTATCTCATATGATATAGCCCCGGATACTGATCTCTATCTCAAAGGATTCATCGAGTCCCAAGCATCAAACTCCGCCGTGGACATGTCCGGGCCTCAGTCAAAAATTGGATCCGAATCGAAGGCCCAAGGACTTCACACCTGGACCTGATATAGTATATTCTAATAAAGAGGTACATCACTTGATCCACTCTAACAATATAAAAACTGACTGGTTGACCATAGGGCCCACCAAGTCCCACGGAGAAGTATCCTATATTGCCGAGCTATCTTCTGAGAAAGAGTACGCACCAGAAATCTGATGACTCGGTAGCGAGACCTGCACAATTGTTCTCCAGTGAAGTAAGTTACTTAACACACCTCGCGAATACAATAACACTAATCGGTTACAGATTTCATCGAACAGAAAGGAATCTTCCAAGTAGATAGTGTCTACAACATCTCGTTGGATCAATATTGGCAACTTTATCTCTGTTTAGTGTATCTGTTGTAGCAGCCTAGCCAGATGACGGAAGCTTAATATAGGCATATAGTCCAGTACCAGTAGTAGCAAAGAAAGAGACATCAACGTTGAAAACATGCGTAGATACATCTATGTCATTGAACGAAGCTCGGAAACGAAAACTCTCCTATTGCTGTACACGGAAAAACATTCTATGGCTTCCCATCTCCTAACATGTACCACTTTCTTGATAAACTCACCGCCGTCCCCGAGGGTGAGCGAGTCTATACCGCTAGTCGAGGCCGGATGATGCTACTGGAAACGTCCTTAGATAAAAGAAACCTCACCTACGAGTTGTTCCTCTTCGATACCACTAGAAACGCTATCGGGCGTAAGAGCCATTCCTCTTCGTCCAGTCTTCCTGTTCGCCGTACAGCCTGTCATATATTGGAAACAGGGGAGTTGGTAACCTCCGCTTCATAGGGCTGGTAGGGCTGAGGCCCGCTAGTAGAGTTTTCACCTTCCACCTTCTAGATAGCCCTCTAACAGCGACAACCAATATATCAATATGCCCCCATATGACCTCGTATTCCTTGTTATGCAATTTGCGCGCTCCTATTCCCCATTCGACCACCCGAAGAAAACCATGGACGAGGTCAGGATACCTACCTACACACCTTCCTACTTGCTGAAACGATGTGCCGACTTCATCATCGCCATCCGACGTGTAGATATCTCCCAATCTTTAGCGCTAGCCCGTCTTCTTGATTGCGATTGGAGGCTTTAGCATTGCACAAGCGTTCGTACAAGCTTGGAGGAGGTGACTCGCTTGTGCCGAAAGGAGGGGAAAGCGTGCCCGGGTGGAGGTTAGTGGAGGAGTGTAAGCCTTTGGGGCCTTTGAATATGTTGAATAGTATTGTTTCTCCTTGATCCCACGCTAAGATTATGTTAAGTTGGAGGAGCAATAGGAACAGTGAGAGCTGGAGGAACAGTAAGGTACTTAAGGTAGTAGCAGTAGCATTACGCTGTCCACTAATCTAATTGGGTTAGCTCGGATTGTACCGCACAAAATCTAGCTTCCACTGTGGAACAAATACGCCTTTATGCAATATCAGATTCCCACATTATAACCGCTGTCGATATCTTTAATCATACTCATAATTTCTGGTACCGATACAGTGACAATTTACCAATAGCCCGCTTCCGCTTTCTGGTTTTTGCCTTAGGTGCTGGAAGGTTCCCTATTCGATTTGTCGCAAAATCATGACATTGCCGTTCCATTGTGTCACGATGAGTACGAGAATCAAGTCGCCTGGCAACAGCCTCAACAAATTCTCTTCCATGAGCATTATGGAAGTTAAACAACGCTTCCATGATGGCTTCAACCAGCCGGCGAGACTCTTTCTTGCCGCTCTTCCGCTTGACGGAGCTGCACGAAGGTGACAAAATAATCTAGCAACTCGCCAATTATTGATAGCAAGATGGACACGCAAGTCACTTGCTCGAATGTAGAAGGCTCTTCTCGAGCTCCTAAGTGTCTATCAATGCAGCGCGTGCTGAATTGATCGCTGTCAATGATCTGAGCATAGATCGGTCCTCTAGTTGTCAAGGCTCGGAGAATGGAGATAGTATGTATTATATCTTCCAGATGCTCGAACGCGAAGAAAGCTAGGTTTTCGACGAGGAATTTTGGGTACGATAAGTTGATGGACTGAAGCTCTCCCATATCCCATAATTCAAGCACGAGTACAAGTTCGCCGCAATAGTGCTCAAAGAATGCCCTACGAGAGGCGGCGTCGCTCGTATTAGTTGTCTTGAATAGAGTATCTAACTTGGGGGTAAGGTGACGGTGCTCGTACGTTGCCCCTTTATCATCCTCCAGTACCTGTAATTGTTAATTGAAAGCCCTTCTCACGGCTCCTACGCAGTAAGGTTGCAAAAATCTACCGTACCTTCTGTACATTTCCTGCTGTTGTTTCGTCGCAATGCAGCGGACATCCAGGTTGGTTGAGATCCCGAGTGACACCCAGGTATGGTATAGTTCCTGAGGTGGCACGAGGCCTTCAGTCGAGATGACTGCAAGAAGCTTTACAGCTTCCAGTGCAGAGGGGCCCTGGCTCGTTGCAATATCACGCAGGCTATGCAAATATCGCGAGACAAGAAGCGCATCAATTCTGTCTCGGTCATGCACGTCCGACGCAGGTAAACCATTCGGCTCATTGTCAAACAAAGCGGTCAGTGCTCGTATAGTTATTGTATGAAGTTCGGATGCATCTGGCCTTAGGTTGGCAGAGAAAACGGCATGAACCTTCGAATCGCGGAATTGATCTGGTCATGATTACAGAAAAAGCTCACACTCATGACTACATTAAGCCGCGGCAATAAGGCATTGGCAATTCTATAAAACCAGAGATTCCTACAAGCTTTCAGATATCGCTTATCGTACGAAATAAACAAAAGCAAGCTCTCTATCAGAACATTGCTGAATGGTTGCCTTGGTTGTAGCTAACGTGTCTTTGGTCTCATCACGGCGAGCAGTGGCAGCCTCGAGGATGTCTTCAAGCCACACGCCCTCCAGCAACTTTCGTGCCATCATCAAGACGCTCTGATTCGAATCTTTGACTCTCAGTAACAGCCGCAAGGCAGCTGATATTCTGGAATTCCAATCTTCAGAGCTTTGATATACATCATGCAACATTCTAAGAGAGCGTTTCCGTAACCTTATCGATGAACCAAAATCATGGCACAGCATGGCGAAGATTCATTGTCTGAACGGTGAATGAATATCGATCGAGGCATTCTGCATGCATGTCAAAGCAGCCTCGCGTACTATATCTGAAGGATCAATGGATAAGTCTCATCAGAAGAAATTCAATGTTTCTCATGCGGGTCAGAAGCATGGAATTGTTTTTCAGTATTTCTATCAATCCATTCAGGAATGGGACGCGGACAGACGCTGCCTCGGCTCTCAGACCATCTTGAACTATTGTGTAGATACGAGGCAACTGGCGGCAAAAGCCTTGTGCCATTAGAACTACACTGTACGCCCTACAGCCTCAAGTGGATGGCGTTAGGCAACCTAGGGAGTCGGCTATCTTGAAGGACTGGCTGGGTACGGAACGAGCTCTGGCTAGGAAGTCCTTTAGAGAACGATCGCCCATATCGGTCTCTTCTCCGAGCTCATCGTTCTCGCCAAAGACAGATCTCGCCTATTGCATGACGAGGTAAACTTTGGCTGATTTGGCATGAAGGTCGTCTGGCCCAGCACATTCGATACTGTTGCTGGCGAGGTGATAAAGACCATCCCAGCAGCAAACGTAACTGGCAGTAAGACAGTCAATTAGCGGCTGCGGACCTTCGCTAACAGCGATGCCTGTCTTTTGGACATCGTCGTACAGGCATGACATTGCAACTCCCATGAAACCCAGAATTTCCAGTGCAGTCTTCCTCGCCGAAGTCGAGACTCTTTTGTCTTCCGCAACGTTCAACATCGCCAGCAGAAGAGCTCTCAACAGTAGTTCGGCAGCAGACCACTTCGGCAAGCACAAAACTGTCAGGAGGTCTCGGCAAATTGTACGAACAAAGAAAGGCGAATTTTGTTTTAGGCAGTTCTGCACAATTTGCAGTGCATACCTGACGGCAGTGTCTATGGCTTTGGTCATAAATTGTCTTACCGGATCCTTCGCGGGCTCTTTCAAGGGCTTCTTCACTGGAGCATGCACCGAAACCAGGCTCCGCGCCCCTCCATTCGATGGCAGCTCGTAATACATATAGCGTCGTTCGACGGAACAGAGTTCAGGACGTCCGTGACGAGGCAGTCACGCTCATCTGGGTAATGAAAGAATATTCGGAAAATCAAATCTGTTGCCGCAACTTTTGGCAGTTTCACTATGGTTTTGCGGCAGACATCGAGTTGTAGAATGTGTATAGCGAGAGACTGGATCGAAGAAATGTAGCGACTGACATCTACCTTCGCCACAAATTGGCTTAGTATCTGCAACGTCTTTTCTGTCTGGCCCTCGAGATGTTTCGATTCCTGCCCAACGATCTTCTCCGATAGTGATTTCACGAAGCCCCTAGTCTTGTGCAATGTACTGAGCACCATGCTAATCAGCTCGTCCGAACAGATCTTGCGCTGGTTTGGTTGGCCGCACATGATCAGGAGTGCTATTCTGGCAGACGTAAATGCGTCTGTTACCGTCTCGACACTTTTCGCGCTCGACACTGCAAGAACCACCTTTAGAGCGTCTATGCAGGTATCTTGTAGCCGGCATAAAAATTCGACCGGGATTATCTCGGACTGGCTATTCGAAGCAATCTTCTTTAGATTACGCTCAAGCTTGAGACGGACGCCATCACTTATAACAAGGAAACTCTGCCCGTCGTGCTGCAGAACCTTGAACTTCGCGCGTAGCTTAGAACGGCCGGTTGGCAGTTCGCCACAGGATTGGAAAGTACTGTGTACCTCCACAATATCCAGTATAAGGTCCTTCAACCCACTACTCGGCATTTCCCTAGCTCACACGATGGAGCAACGTATTTTTTGTTGAGTTTACGAATCGGCCAAAATGTGAACACACTTTGGAACAATCCTATTCAGGTATGTATAGCATATTCCAACATTTTTCCAAGATCAAATGGTGTCCTCTTAAACTCGGAAGCGTTTGCGCTACTTCCGCAGTCCAGTTGTATGTCAAGCGACCAGAGTAGTAAGAGGACAGAATATCGACACCACGACGGTGGTAAGGTAGGTAGAGAAATTGACGCCCTCAGCCAAGTTTTTGAATATCGAAATCTGCGTCTGTTGGCGGGAAGTTCTGATGGAACTGGGGAACAGACACTTGACCACATTCTGTGCGTGTGCCAGTCAGTAATGGCCATTGGGTTCCTCACAGCTAATGATTCTCTCAAGTCTCAACATCTTAGGTAGCAGACACACCACTACTGTCTGACTGGGCTAAGCGGAGTGCATACGTGTATCGCACGCAGTTGATCAAGATACATGTTCTTGAATGATATGCTCGCATCCATGTATTATTGAATGCTCGCATCCGTGAACCGAACGACCTTCTCACGAATCTGTCTTAGAAAGGCGTTTCGCAACATGCTATGGGAAAGGGGTTTGAGACAGTCTTCCTCTCATTGTTCATGCCTATTGCCTGCGACAAGCTTGAACCCTGCAGAAACACTGACAAACGAGACAAGAAGATCGGATAAGATAGCTAGCGAGGACGACGTGTGTAGAGGCTGGTGAACAAGGACAATGAGGCTTTGAGAACAAAGTTTGAGGAAGGGTTTTGTTATCGATGAATCAATTGTTCTCATGAATGGGACCACCACTACTAATACATAAAGGTTTCAGTTCGCATTGGGTAGGTATTCAAAGAATCAATATCTACCTCAGAGACCTCACCCAGGGAACTCTAACCAAGGCGGACAGGAGATCTTAGCCGTAACCCTGGCCCATCAGGTCAGATGCAGATTGGGAGGAGTGCACACCCATTCTCTCGAGAAACCAGATCTTAAACCAAAGTCCATGGCGCTAATCCTCGCAAAGCACGATATGTTTTTCAAAAGTTTCCAAGTACCAATCCCTAACACGAAACACGAGCATGGGACGGAACGATCGATCGCAGTCCATACGCAGACTTAAACAATAAGACCATACTAGTATCTAATTTGCCAACCAAACCAGAAATCCGTTGCAGTTACGACTTTTTAGCAAAAGCAAAAAACAGCAAGTAGAAATATATATATCAGACATGGTCAGAAAGAGACCGGAAACGGATTTAGAGGGTTCACGACCTCCATGGATGATGGGAGATGTTTGAATTTTCTTGTAGGAGCAACGCCCGCTGCGCTGAGAGTGACTACTGTAGTATTTGCGCTTTGGGGTACCGTACGCCAATAGTTCATTGGGGTAATGAGATCGCCCGATGGAGATAATAGGCTATTTCTGCCATTTTTGACCATTTTCTGTGGAGATGGGTGACAGTAAGAAGAGGTATGTAGAATCAGCCAATGGATTGATTTCCTGGGAGAGCTTCGATGGGATGGGAAAATTATGCGCGATATCGGTGTTCGACTTGAGAGAGAAAACAGTGCAGTTTGGCCGTTCCTGGATACATGAGTAACCAGTGTTTGAGGCTTCACGAGTCCGAGTCAATCTCTATTCGGGGATGGAGATGAAACTATATAGTACTATAAGGGAGATATAGATAGAGAGAGTTCTTGATCATACAAACCTAGCTTCTTCTTCCGAGGGAGTTTCTGAAGCTCGGCTTTGCAGAGCAAAGGCTACGCAGAGCTGGAAGGTACGACTTCCGCCTGGTTCTGCCCGAACCGTGCCTCAAGCCCCTTATATACCTTGGCTTTATTGGGCGAATGACAGTTGACCATCCAACGCCACACAAGGCATCTCCTAAAGACCTGTGCATCTGCATCTGATCCCAGTTCAAGAATGGTTCGATCAAGATGGAGTCGGCAGGTGACCTGATCAACCAACAACTGGCTGCAACAGCAGAAGAATTGTTCGACCTGAGAATGTTGATGCATTGAAGATAAGACCCTGTGGCATGTTCGGCGATCTATGGAGTTCGTGCAGCTGAAGTACCGCGGTCGTGGTTAGGCTAAACCCTATTCATTGCAACACATCATCTCCCGCCCGCAGCAGCGCCGCCGGCCTTGCTGGGGTGTCAGTCTTCCTGGGAGCGGATGTGTCCTCCCTATGCCCTAATGCAAGGTAAGAAGACGTTGAATCGTCGTCGAATCAGAGCAAAAAGTACAACCCTTGTCAGTTACTCCCACACCATTCTACGTAGTAGAATGTTACGAAGGAATGGATATGGAGCATGCGTAGTAAAGCAATGGAAACGTACAAAGCCATAATTTTTATCATTCCCTCCCAAAAAGGTATCTCGGATCGGAGGATCTCTCGCAGTTTTTGCCACTGCCTTGCTGAAGCAGAAGGATCTCTGATGTGAGGACTTTGCAGTAGTTTGTCCGATAGAACGTGGTACTGGACCCGACGAGGTTGGGTTGGTCAAATTATGGGAAGGTCTCTTTCCCCACCGTTCTCCCTGCAGGCTGCCATAACAAATGATCGGCGTCGCAGTCTTGAGGTTGCCCTTAGGTCCAATGCAGATCAGCTTCTAATGCGCCCTTCTAAAACTCGAAAATGCATTGAATACTACCATTCCTCTTGTTGTTATGTAGATGTGATGAGCTGAAATTGATTTCAGACATCAATATTCGCCTTGACTCTGGTATTGCTTCCCACATGAGGTATTTCACTGGCCGGTTTGTCTTTGTGGATTTCAGGGCTGCCGGCGATGTTCACTGTTGGTGCATGGCCTTGCTGTAGCCTAAAGAATGACACAGCAGAACTTCGAGAACACGTTATGCCCATGTGATGTCTGGGCTTGAAGCTTGTCATGCAGCTGTCGAGCAAAAGAGTTAGTAGCACTAGCCATGTCGTGTCATAGAAAGTCCCCTCACGGAAACCGTCAAGTCTAGCAGTCTGGTGCATAGAGCCCGTCAAGTTCTGACTTGGCGAGGCCGTAATCATCCGCCACTTGCCGCAACAGAATCGGCAACGCAAAGTCCGCTCGTAGAGTATCGCATCTGATTTCTTCCCTCTATTGTCTGTTCGTTGTCAGAGCGTTTGCACTCTGAGCAGAAGACCATTTGTCAGGAAGGAAATGATACTACGGCGCGAACAGAAGGAAATATGGACATGAATCGACTTGCACTGCCCTGCATGGTTCCACCATCCGCTCATACTCATTGGGATGTGCAGAACAAGGCAGTAGACAGTAGACAGTACTGCAGGCTCTTTCCTGCTTAAGGCAAGTTACACAGGGGCCTCACATGCCATCGAAGCGCAGTAAGTAGCAGTGGACGTGCCTTATCAAGCATTGTCATCGTATCATCTGGTAAAGCTAAGTAAGGTATGTAAGCTAAGGTAGCGTCGGACAACAAACACATGGGAAATGGAAAATGATGAAATCCCAAGCGACCGGTTGCTGTACCTTGTCACTTGTTTGTATCCGCGTCGGTAGGTACCTTAGCGCTGCGCTATGTCATGTATCGTAAACCTCATTGTCATGTATCGTAATGGTCTAATGGAGTTTCCACTTATCCTCGGACTACCATCCAATCCATCTCTTCAGCAATGGCATTAGGTACAACACCATCATCCATACGTTCCATACTTTGAACGTCAACTTGTCTCCCCGCAAGGTCCTGACGAGTAAGACCCTAGAGCTGACGATGGTGCCGAACGCGACTGGAAGTACAAATCCTACCGCCGCAAATGACCAGAAAAAAGGGCAGATGAAGGACCAAAGCATGACAGGAACCGCGATTGTCCATCTTGCAGGTCCGTCGCCCAATACCAAAGGAACCGTCCGTCTGCCACGGGCACTGTCTCCCTCTTGATCAGACATGTCTTGCAGCTGGACTGTGGTAACGACGACGGCACCGATTATCAAAAGCCAGCTATACGCCATCTCGTTGAGAAGTAAATGGCCGCTCGCGACAATCGTGGCGCCGGAAGCAAAGGATAGGTACCCAATCCCGTTGATGAGGTTTCGGATAATAGAGCTCTTATCAGCTCCACCAAGCTCATTGTACACCCAGCCAAAGAATATCAACATCACACTAGGTTTTGTGGCTCCAAGATATACGCTAAGAACGAGAGCCGCGGGATAGGCTATCAGCATCAGAATCTTGGCTTCTTCGGGTGTCAGCCGCTTCGACGGCATTGACCGCCATGGCTTGTTCAGCTTGTCTTCTTCGATTGCCTTTGGCTGTCGCTGGTTGTTAATAGCGAACGGCAGCAAGTTTATCCAGATCCAGAAGGCCACAAGAGGTAAACGGCAGATGATGAGACTGCTAGGCAAAGGGTTCACCATGAGCACTGGGCCGGACAGTGCTGTGGAAATGCCGAACGCTATCTTTGGAAAGACAATAGTCTTCAGATCGCTAAAGGTAAATAGCCAGACACTGTAGAGGTGGTACGAGAACGAGCGTGAGTCTAGTGAGTCGAGAGCTACCTTCAGAGGGATGTCAGCCATATAAGCTTCGCTCTTCATCCATTTGTCCTGTGACACCAGCAGAGCATATGTCCATCTGCCAAAGACCACGTACCTGGTTATCCTCTTTCTCGGAAAGTATCTCAATATCAGAAGCCATGGTCATCTCGTGCGTTAACATCTTGAAGTAAGGCATAATCTGTTTCCTGGTGGATGTCGGAGCGAATTGGTTTTCCAAGGAGCAGTATCCTGTGGGCGAGTTCAGGATACAACTGGTGTGCTTGACGTGTGTTCTAGTCTTGCAAAATATTCTATTTGTGCTTTGAAATTCAATACCAGTCCGTTGATCTCTGAGGTAGCCTCTAGTTGGAAGGTCTTTAGCGTGGGTAAACCCCGAATGTTCTTGCAGCAAGCTAATAGCCCGTGTCCTTGGGCTTGTCGGTATGAAATTACGGATGGCGGTGCTTAAGTGTGAATGGGGAGCAGCTATTCCACGTGATTGGATGTCAATCGTTCCATTCACCGGGAATCCCACCCACAGACCGAGCCTTTGGGCGCCTTATTCGCGCGGCAAATACCATTGCGTTGTGCGACATTCACTGCCCTGGACCCTCCTGCACTCTAAAGACTCAGTGGGAACTTAATCACTCCCCTGGGTTGCCAACAACCACTGGCAGTGGATCTAGATCCTGCCTCAGCTTTGATCCAGTTTACAGGTCAGTGCGTCACACCGAACCGCTAAACGAGAGGATACTTTATCTTAAAGAACCTTAAACCTGGAATCCTTCTCCAGGACGGAATTCTTCTCAAGGACGACAAGAAAGACGATGCATACTCTAGATCACGATCAGCATGCTCACGAGTTATTTGCAATTGATACATAGGTAAATGATTCTTTTGTTACTTCGGATCGGGGCGTCCCGGCTCCTAACATTTATGCTTGCTGGCTATCTGCTGAGGTCCAGTCGGGACATCATCGTCTGTGAATCTTTCTTGCACAGCCCCAGATACGGTTGTTCTATATCCCATTCATTGTGTCGTAGCACTAAGCCCATTTGCCGAGCCTTGTTGCGGCAACGGCGGGTATTGAGTCTCATGGTGTAACTCTCATTCATCAAGAGCTTCATCAAGAGCTTCATCACGAGGGCCAACGAACATCACGCTCTGCTCCTTTGTCCCTCACTGTTCACTCACGGGGTCACCGGGCACTTCTCGGCATGGCACAATTATGAGGAGATATTCTAAGTTGAACCCTGAAATATGTTTACTTCTTTCTTACAATCATCCCCAATAGAATCACACATCCCTCAGGCCCTAAGCTTGGCAGGTCCTCAACGACCCAGCCGTCAGAGACATATAGAACGATGTACGCTACCTCCAGCGGCGCTTAAGCCGGCACAGGACAACGCCAATCACGATAGACCTTGGCACATCGTGGACATACCTCTTACTACCAAAGATCTAAGGTGCTCTACTTCTCTTTATCACCCGATCAACCTTGTTGTTCACTTCTTCAGATACCAAGTAGCCGCATCACAGCTACACCCACCAACCCTCCAAATAACCTCCCAACCTGCCATAACCCCCTTCACACCACTCCTCAGTTCCCAATACATCAGCTCGGACATCACCAGAAGTTCTCACATCCGAAATAGTCCCCCTTCGCATGCTCAACAATGGCGCAACTCACAAACGCTGTCGACGTGTTTCATCGGGGCCTGGCATGAACTTTCGTTCTGGCTGCTTCACTCCTTCTGCTTGCCTGTTTTTTAACATGTGGAGTATTTCAGACTTTACTACGAGATTTATCAGGACGACGGAATGCAACGGAACGCTCAACAATCACAACCCCGCTCTAGTATGCCAGTCCCCTTCCACTCCCCAAAAACACCCACACTCCCGATTAAAAGCCACCAGCCTCAACCCCTAGAAGCCCGTAGCATCTCCCCCCTCTCCGCCATCTTTCCCTAACCCAAGAAGAGCACAATCCCGCATCTCCTCCGCCTTCCTTCACCACGCTCCTATAGCCCATAAAAACTGCGTTCATTGCTATCAAGCACGGAAGAAGGGAGAATAGAAAAACCCCAACTGCCGCTGGCGACTATTAACACAAATTCATAGAGAAAAAAAACCGGATACCGTCTACCACCCACCTACATACCTCTCTTTGGGGGCCAACCTAAACCAGCCCCAACTGTTTCCCATCCGCGTCTCTTTCGCAATCGTGCCTCGTTTGGAAGCTCATACCACGAGCACCTACCTAACCAGTCCTTTGTTGTTGCTCACTCATCATACGCGATATAGGCGCTACAATGTTATAAACCCGATGTCCCCTGCTCTTCCTTTCCCACACCTCCCTCCCCGCCCGCTTTCCTCCTCCACCCAAATATATATATATATAATCCCGCCCTTCCTCCCCTCCTTTTTCCATCAGCTAGTCCCCCATCACCTCCCAACCATAATTCTCACACCCAACTTTCCCACCACCAAAAAAAGAGAAAAAAAAGGAAAACTAGCCACAAACAAACACGACATCCCAAACATCAAACCCTTACAATTCCCATCACAGTGGGAAAACTTTGCTCTACCGCAACACACTCGCCTCGCATCCCTTCCTACCCTCCCTTCCCCACCCCCCTCGTTGACGTCCCCAACTACCACCACCACCACCACCCACCACAAATCTCACTCCCAACCTCCCAACCTCCCAACCTCCCAACTTCTTGGAAAGAACAAAAGAATTAAAGAACAGGAGATGGGAATGTTGGGAATGTCGGTGGTAAGAGCGTGGGAGTGAAGTGGGGTGGGTTATGAGTGCATTGGATATTTTTGAGATGGGGGTGGGGATGGATGGGGATGGGGATGAAGAGAGGTGGAGATGGGGCATGGGGTGGTAGTGGAGGAGGAGAAGGGGGGATAAGGAGGAAAGGGGTGGGATAGGGGAAATGGGAGGGGGGAACCGAGATGGGAAAGGGGAAGATGGGGGGGGAAGGAAGGTGGTGGGATGACGGGGAGCTGGTGGCCGGAGCAGTGGTGAGAACAATGTAGCTAATACGCGTATGCTCACGACTCTCCTCTTTCTAAGAAAAATAAAAAAAACCTTGCAAGCAAGCATTCCCATCTCGATACGATCCTCGACATCATCACCAACCTATCCACCAAACCAAACCATCCCTTCACCAGCCATCTCCCGTCGCCAACGAACAAAGCAAGGGTACGAGTACGGGTGCGAAGCGGATAGAAGCATAGCCAAGACATTGAGGGGTGTATTTTCCCCCAAAAGGTAATATTTATAAATAATATATACACCACCCAGCAACCAAAACAACGGCACGTTTCGCACCAGCGACCGTTTTGCACATTTCTCAATCCAGTTGAGGAAACAAAGAACGGGGGTGTAGCAGATACGCCGACTCGCTGCTATCGATCCTACAGAAGAGCCGCCATCAATGGGGTTGAAGAAACTATAGGAAAAGATTGCGTATGCGTGTGCGTGAGAACGCCTTTTTTCTTTTACCCAGCCAGAACCAGTTCCCCGGCAACAAACGCTCGAGAGGAAAAGTGGGGAAAAAAAGAAATTGTAGTGGTACATGCGCTTGCAAGTCGTTGCGTCCTAAAACCGTATATTAAGAACTTGCGATGAAAAAGAGAATCAGAACATGGCAGCCGACGCCGGCACATGGCTCCCCTCAAGATGCACCGGCGGCGCATACGGCGCAGCCGGCGGATGATGAAAAGCCTGTAAAGGCGCCGAATTCGGCGTATGCGGTGATGGCGAATAAGTAGGTACGGCCGGACTCGGCGCCGT
>JAABUR0100001676.1_pt1 | contig 38279 bp, 47 predicted proteins | sample 5560091 | NCBI WGS metagenome assembly JAABUR01 (sample SAMN10711879, study PRJNA513375) | rock metagenome | isolation source: Antarctica rocks | place: Antarctica: Victoria Land, University Valley sud | reverse complement strand
TTATAGTAAGATCTTGAAAGAACATAAAATTCATGTGAAAGAAGTGTTAAACAAGCTTCGCGAAGTTGACTTGCAGATAAACATTAACAAGTGCGAATTCAAGATTCAGAAAATCTCGTTTCTTAAACTACTGATATTCATCAATGATCTGCGAATGAATTCTCGAAAAGTAGATGTGATTTGAAACTGAAAAGTGTCTCGATCATTGACTTATGTGCAGATCTTCATTGATTTCTGCAATTTCTATTGATGATTCATAAAGAACTTTTCAAAGATTGCTTAACTCATGATAAAGCTGACTTGAAAAAATTATCTTTTTGAATGAACAGAGATTTATCAGATGATCTTTGAAGAACTGAAGTAATAAGTGATGATAGTTCTCGTTCTAAAGCATTTTGACTTGATCAGAGAAGCTATTCTGAAAACTGACTTCTTGAACTATGTTAACGACGAAGTATTGTCTCAATATGACGATGAAGACATTCTACATTCAGTGATCTTTTATAGCAAGAACAATATTTTCGCAGAATGTAACTACAAGATTTATGACAAGAAACTGCTGATCATCATTTGCTGCTTGAAGCATTGATGCTTTGAATTGAAATGTATGAATATTTCAATCAAGATCTTCATCAATCATCTGAATTTAAAGTACTTCATGATCATTAAAGAACTGATCAGATAACAAGCTAAATGAGCTGAGAAGTTATCTGAATATAACTTCAAGATCATATATCAGTCGAAAAAACAGAATCTGAAAGTCAATGCTTTGATCAAAATGTCAGACGTCAAGTCAGTTGAAGCAAACGATGATCATAAGCTATATCAGCATCAGATGCTACTGTCAAAAGACAGATTTAAACTTCAATCAATAGAAAATAATCAGAAAGCTGATCAAGATTTGACTCAAATCTTGCTCAGATTTGACTCAGAATCTGACTCAGAATCTGACTCAGATTCAAAACTCAAATCAAAAGCTAATCAAAATTCGATCGAAGAGATGATTTTTATTCAGAATCAGATTATAGTCGAAAATTGAACGAATTAACTGTGCTTCGATATTCAAATAGTCATGAAATGTCAGAATCATGTCTAGAATCTAATCACACTGCAGCGAGATAGTGCGTAGCTGAATAGAATGTTTGATCAATAGAGATAGCTATAACTAGAATATTAAGAATACAGAAGAAATCAAAGAAGAATTTCGAGCTGTATCTATAGTAGAGCAAAACAAAGAGAGTGAAGCAGATTTGCTTGAGTATCAAAAGCGCTAGAATAAAGTGTTGAGACTAGAGATTCAACATGAGTCAAAATCTCTAGAGCTTGTTGACTAGAAAACTCTATTCAATCTCGACACACTCGTAACATTATCTTCTTCTCTTTAAAAGTCATGTCTCTATGACTTGTAGTGTAGTTCATAGCATTGACGTAGAGTCTTGATGTCTGTCTTTCTATCAATCTTTCTATTGATTCAAATCAACTCGTCAAATGTCTATTGTAGCAGACTCACTATGTGAGATAGAGTGATCATTGAAGCAGACTCACTAGTTGCATGTGAACGTGAGATAGATCGATTCACTGATAGGTCAAGCGATGAGAGTAGATAGATCATTGCATTGACAAAAAGTATCATTGAAGCAGACTCACTAGTTGACTTGCTCATCAAAAAGATTAACTTTCGACTTGTCATTGTAGCAGACTCACTATTTGCATGTGAACGTAGAATCAGATTCACTGATAGGTAAGACGATGAAAATAGATAAATCATTGCATTGATGAAGAGTGTCATTGAAGCAGACTCACTAGTCAACTTGCTCATCAAAGAGATCAACTTTCGGCTTGTCATTGTAGCAGACTCACTATTTGCATGTGAACGTAGAATCAGATTCACTGATAGATAAGACGATGAGAGTAGATAAATCATTGCATTGACGAAGAGTGTCATTGTAGCAGACTCACTATGAGAACGTTATTTGTAGTAGCAGACTCACTAATTTGATTTGACGACACAGATTGTTTTGACTCGTCTGATTCACAAGCTTGATTCGAAGCGAAGAGAAAAAGAAATGAGTTGAACAGCTTATTTTCACTCGTCTGCTTCATGAGAATGGGTTGATTCTAAAGCAATTCACAAAGATTCTTTATCATGATTCTCTTAATCGAGTAAACTGTGCGTACTTAATGAGCGATAGATTCTCTAGCAATTCAAACAGTCTTGTCATTGATTCTATTGACTTTCTGATGTTGTTCTGTCTTTCGATTGCGTCGATCATCAGGTAAAACAAATTTCTTTATACTTGTTTTGTTGTTCATCAAGTAGCTTGAATGAGTAATGAAATTGATATCATGTGATAAACGAATTCTTAATATAATGTCAGAATCATGTCTAGAATCTAATCACACTGCAGCAAGATAGTGCATAGCTGAATAGAATGTTTGATCAATAGAGATAGCTATAACTAGAATATTAAGAATACAGAAGAAATCAAAGAGAGTTTCGAGCTGTATCTATAGTAGAGCAAAACAAAGAGAGCGAAGCAAATTTGCTTGAGTATCAAAAGCGCTAGAATAGAGTGTTGAGACTAGAGATTCAACATGAGTCAAAACCTCTAGAGCTTGTTGACTAGAAAACTCTATTCAATCTCGACACACTCGTAACATGAAACAGAACAGAAAGAATTGTCAAGATATTAATCTAGACAATTGTAAAATACTTGATGAAGTACTTTGAAAAGATGATAGACTATGAGTTTCTCAGTCAATAATCACTTTATTGATAAGAAAAGCATATGATCTTTCGATCAGTGATCACTCTGACATGAATCAAACGTTGAACTTGCTAAGACAATCATATTGCTGGTTGAAGATGAGAACGATGATCAAGCGTTACATTTGAAACTGTTATGTTTATCGTAGATCAAAAGCATCAAGAGATCGAATTAATGAACTGCTGAAGTCATTGCTCATACTTAAGCAGCGATGACAGAACATATCATTAAACTTTATTATCAATCTATCAGAAAGTGATGAAAGCAACGCGATTCTGACAGTCATAAATTGATTGTCTAAGAAATGACACTATATATCATGTTGATCAAATGATGAAGAAATCTTCGCAGAATAAACAGTCAAACTATTGTTGATATGAGTCTTCAGAATTTATAAACTATTAAGATCAATAATGTTCAATCGTGATTCACAATTCATATTGATTGTCTGAAAGTCTTTATGTCTGAGACTAGACATCAAGATGAAACTATTCATCAATTATCATTTTCAGATCAATGATCAGATAGAAAGAGTAAATCAGAATGTAGAATGATATCTACGAAGTTACTGCTCATATATGCAAGATGATTGATTCACCTGATTATTCATGGTTGAATTCATCAATAACAATGCTATTTCATCATTAATTGAACAGTTGACGTTTTTTCTGAATAAGAACTTTCACTCTCATATGAGCTTCGATTTGAACTCAATTGAATATGAGATTACTCAAGCTAGAATCGAAGCAGACAAAGCAGAGAATATATTCAAACACATGAAATAATCACTAGCATTAATCAAGTAAGTCTTGACAAAAGTCAGAGTCACAATAAAGAAACAGATTAACAAGCATCGAAAGAAAATGATTTACAAGATAGATGACATGATGTTTCTGAATTCTAGAAACATAATGATCTTATGATCATCAAAGAAGCTAAATGATAAGATGCTAGAACTCTTCAAGATTCTGATCAAGATTGAACATGCTTATCAACTGAAACTATCATCAACTATGAAAATACATTCGAAGTTTGCATTAAATTTGCTGCAACTAGATTCAAAGAACTTTCTGAATGAACAACGAAATAAATCGTCTGACTTTATAGTGATCGACAATAAAGATGAATGAAAGATGAAGAACATACTGAACTTCAGACATCACGAATGAGATAAACAACTACAATATTGTATCAATTAAAAAGAATACAACGTCGATCTACATTGATACAACGTTGATGAAAGTGAATTCAAAGAATGTTAGAAGATTGTAAATGACTTTCATGAATGATATTTGAACAAGTCAAGATAGAAATCAACTTAAGAAAGATCAATCGAACTGCAGCAATAAGAACATTACTAAATGAAGAGAAAAAGTAATGTTGTGATCGTGCACTTTGAGTTAGTCTAACATAGATCATGTCAGACTATCATAGACTACTATAGAACTGATGTTGACACGCTAGCGACCTAGCGTGTCTTCGTGAGTAAAACTCACGACGTGTTGCATCTTCTTTCTTCTTCAGCTTTGAACTTCTAGTTAAAATACACTCATATGATTCGCTTTATGCAAACTCATAACAGCTAGCGTGTCAACATCAGCTTTATACTAGTCTATGATAGTCTGACATGATCTATGTTAGACTAATTCAAAGTGCATGATTGCAACAGAAAGCATTGTTTGATTCATGTTATGCATTTGATCGACGCGTATTTTGAAGCATGTAGAATGTTTGATAGAGTGTTTGATAAAAAGCTCAGTCAATAGTTCAATAAATAGCTCAGTAGAAAGATTAATAAAAAGATTGATAGAAAGATTGATAGAAAGATTGATAGAAAAGTTGATAGAAAGATTGATAGAAAGATTGATAGAAAGATTGATTGAAAGATCAGTAGAAAGCTCACTAAATAACTCGATTGAAAGATCAGTAGAAAGCTCACTGAATAACTCGATTGAAAGATCAGTAGAAAGCTCACTAGATGACTCAATCAAAAGGTCAGTAGAAAGCTCACTAGTAGAAAGATCAATAGAAAGATCGATTGAAAAATCAGTAGAAAGATCAGTGAAAAGCTCAGTAGAAAGCATTGTTTGAAGCACTGTTTGACGTGTTTTGTGCGCTTGATCGACGCATTTGATAAAGCGTTTGAGAAAGCATTTGATAGAAAGTTCAATAGAAAGTAAAGTGATGAGTAAATGAGCGAGTAGATAGACGAGTAGAGTAAAGAGTAAATGAGCGAGTAAAGTGATGAGTAAATGAGCGAGTAGAATGACGAGTAGATGAGCGAGTAAATAGACAAGTAAATGAGCGAGTAAATAAACGAGTAGTAGACTGAATGCAACGAAAGAAACGACAGTGATGAAAGTGATGAAAGTGATGAAAGCAACGAAAGCGTGATTCAGTTCAATGACATATAAACAAACGCAGATTCAGTTCAACAACATATGAAATGATCACAGGTTTTATTCATAAAATCTGATCACATTCAGATGAGCTCAGCTAAAATTTCAACTTTATTTTGCTTTAAGCGACAAATGTTTCTTTAGCTAAACTCAATAATTCAGTTCACTTCTCAAACTGCGAATGTTAGAAACTAATCAAAGTGCATGCATGACTAGAATGTTTGATCAATAAAGATAGTTATAACTAAGACTTTAAGAATACAGAAGAAAGAAGATACAAAAGACAAGAAGAACATGCTTTATATAGTAGTTACTCAGATCAACGCTAGTCTTAAAGAAGACGTGTTGAAACATAAGAAAAATGTTGATTTGAAAGATGTTTATGACACAAAAAAATGTGTTTATCATAGAAATCTGTTGATCATTCGTAACACAAAGAAGTGTGTTTATTTAGAAGACAATAGAAGCTGATTAGAAGATGCTGAGTCACATCTGAGTCAAATCTGAGTCAGATTTAAATCAGATCTCGACTAAATTGTTAACTAGTTCTAATCATTATGCAGAGTACTTGCTAGCATGCATTGCAAATTGATTAAAGCTTCAGTCTTGTTCAGTCTTGATACACTCGTAACATTACTTCTCTTTTTGAAAATTCATGTTTGCATGAATGTAGTTCATTTGCTCACTTCTGTTGATAGTTATTTCGATATTTAGCGCGATTTGTTTGAATATAGTCTATGAAATTCATTCAAAACTTTCTCTGAGTCATTGAATTTTTCTTTATTGACATAGTATCATTCATTGTTTCTATCTAGATTTGTTCATTTGACTTTGTACTGTATTTGATCTTGATAGTGTCTGAAGTTCAATATATTGTTTATCTTTCAATATTCATTGTCTTTAATAATGATTGATTTGAGTGATTCTGAATGCTGTTCTGATAGAAAATCTTCTGAATATGATTGCAATAGCTTTAAGCTGAACATTGAATGCAGATGCTTCATGCTTATCAATAAATGAAGATGATAGAAAATCTCAACTTTGATAGTGATTTGATAAAGTTCTAGCTGTTTATCTTTCAAATCTTTGCACGATCTTGTTGTTTTGATGTTTCTGAAGAATAATCAAACTCAATTGTTTACTTCATAAATGACGTCTTGTTTATGTTTATTGATCTGAGCTTTAATGATCTGCTTCATCTTTTTCAATTGCTGACAATCAAAGATAAAAAGCTCTTTCATTTAAATGATAATATTGTCTGCTTTTCTAGCTTCAAGATGCTCACAAGTAGTTTCGTAGTTAGTTGTATCTGAATTGAAACTCATTCGTGAGTGAAAACTCTTATTGAAGTAGAATGAAGTCATTGAAATGATTGAGAAAATATTGAAATTCTCGCTGAATTCTATCATTGATAGTCATTTTGCTCAGTCATTTTGCATGTAATTGCAGTAGATTCTTAGTTCGCGTTCAACATCTTGATTAGCTTATTTCAATTGATCATTGATCTCAAAATGATAAACTATTGATAAACTAGCTGTGATTCTTAGTCATTTACAAAAACTTTGTCACATTGTTGATATGAATTGAAAGTCTCTGTTTGAAACAATAGAATTAGATAAATTATAAAGTTGATAAACATTTCATAGCATGATTCAAACTGTTTCTTCGACTGAGATGTTCTCATCTTCTCAATGACAGAGAACAAAGTGATGTTTCTTGATAAATCAACATATGATTATGCAAATGACGTTATAATCTTCTGATAGAGATAGCTCAGTGATGAAGTTCATAGCTATATCTTTTCAGCGTTTCTGTGAAATCAAGAGAGAATGAAGAAGTTCATTGATGCTATTTTTAGATATTTTGCTTTGTTAATAGACATGACAGTTTTGAATGTAACGTTTAATCATTGCTCAATAATCTGATCAATAGTAGAAACGTTGAACTAAATCAGTACTTCTTTGATTGTCAAAGTGAGAGATGAAAGATTGATCATGAATTTTCTTTAGCAATTTTGTATGTATATTCTCAGAAACTTACAGTAGATTTTTTCTGAACAGAACGTTGTCAATGATCTTGCAGTGCTTCAATTCAATGCTATGTAGCTTGAGCTTGTTTTTGCTTATAGCTTGTTTATACTCATTGCAAAGCTCATTTGTCTTGTTGACATCTTTTACTCGCTGATAAAGATCAACTTCAAATTCAATAGCTAGAATATTTATTCTATTGAATGTCAGAATGATTTGATAGCGATTTTTAGTACGCTGAGTTAATTCAGAGACGTTGATCAGAAACATTCTGATTAGAGCATTGACTTTAAAGTTTATTTTGCCTGATTAAAAAATGATCTGAAAGTTAAACTTAAATAGAATGTCTAGATAATTGACTTGACGTCAAGTTAACTGTTTGTTTTTCATGAAGATTTTCAAAGTCTGATGATTAATGAACATCTGAATGAGCAGCTCTATACATTCTAGCTTAAGTCTTCAATGTTCAAAACATTGAATAATGACTAGCAATTTCTTGTCATAGATGTGATAATTGCATTCAGCGAGAATCATGCTTTTGCTGTAAAATGCTACTGAGTGAAGAACATTCTCATCATTATACTGTGATAGTATTTCATCTTTGACGTAGTCAGATGCATCGATTTTCAGAATAGTCTGTCATTTGAAATTGAAGTGTCGTTGTTAGAAATCTGTCTAAAGCGAGTCAGATAGAAGTGTTATTTAACTAGAAGATAAATGTTAAGAAAGAAAGATAGTTACAGAAAAGAAGCTGATTACATATGTGTATTTCTCAGTCGACGCTAAACTTAATAGAAACTAGTCAAGATAACAAAGCGAGAATAAATCTGACAAGACTAGAAGATTGAGTCTGACAAGACTAGAATCGTGACATTATTTCTTTTCTTCAATGATTCATGTTCACATGAATGTATTTTCTGCTCGACTTGATTGATTGATTGAATTGTTGATTAGCGCGATTTGTTCAAGTATTGAATATGAAAATCATCAATGATCTTCTGAGCATTCATAAATTCGTCATCATCAGCGTTATATCAATTGAGATCATTGTCATAATCATTTTATTTGACTTTATACTGAAGTCATCTTCAATATCAATGAAAATTCAATTTATCATTGATTTTTCACTCATCTTCATCGTTTATCACTATTGAATCTAAGAATTCATTCTTTTAATCAGACAAGAGATTGTCGACAACAAAGCAAAGCAGATCAGAATGAAATACATCATGAACATGCATAGACTTTGATAATTTCAGTTTATATGAAGAGTTGACAAGATTTAGATTAATGAAAGAATTGAGCATTTTGTCATTTAGCTTTTTGAAAGATCTTGTGTCAGAATTCAGATCTATGAAAGTCAGAGTTCTTCAGAGAATAAAGAATAAACACAAGAACTATTCTTCAAACACTATCATTGAGTTCTCAAACAAGAATTTAAGTCTATGAGAATCGAGACACTGAGTTTACAAAAGATTTTACTGTCGATTCTCAGAGACATTGAGTCTACGAGAATTTCTACCGTTGATTCTTAAAGACTCTGAGTTTACAAGAATTCAAGTCACATATAAATCTTGATGTTTCATCGACGATAAGAATTCAAGTCACATACAATCTTCAAGAAATCTTGCAGAGATTGCATGTAATTTTGCTAATTTCATTAATGATGCTTGAACTTAGTCTTCTGAATATATAGAGAAGAATTCACTTCTGTATTTTGTAGTCTAGTATTAACTTTCTATACAAATAGATATTACTAAGCTACTATCAAATTTGATCGTATTATCTATGTGCATATTCTCTAGTGTGACTGCACGTTTCTTGAGCTACTCACAATTTTAACACTCTACTTTATTGCAGAGATGATAGTTTGTATGATCAAAAAAAAATCGTCGACTTGAACAGCAATTCTTCGAATATAACACTCAATCTTTGTAATGAATCTCAATTTCTTTTTATTCTTGAGACTTCTGCATCTTTGACTCAAATGATCATCATCACTGACGTTGTAGATGTATTCTTCAAGCATCATGATCAAGATACGATTTTTCTTGATGTTGTGATCTCATCTTTTGAAAGCAATATTTGCATGTTTTTCAAGAGCGTTGTCTTGTCTACTTTCATCATCTTCACAAAACTTGCACTCGCTTTGCTTGATCAGATTTCTTGCAACAATAAAGAAGAGTTTCAATTAAATTCAACGAAGAATCTTGCACAGCATCAAGCAATCATCATCAACATCATGACTTCATTGACTCAATCATCTTCTGATTTTGCAAGCATTAATTTGAAGAATCTATTAGAGATTCATCATTATGCAGCATTGAATGAAAACATCAGAAGCACTCATGTCAATGTAGAAAGAAAAGAGAGATAGTGCATGCTGCTTCAGACAAGAATGAAAGTCGTTGAACATGAATTCTCGTTTGTCATCTTCAACAAAATTCAAAGCATTATCGATGATGTGAAGATCTTGCAGAGACAACAAAATTATTTGAAGATGTGTGCTTGATGTAAAATGTTGTTCATTGAAAATGTCATTCTGTTAAAAGATCTGAATCAAGCGTTTTGCATGTTGAACTCTGATTACTTTTTAACATGACGAAGTCGTGCATCTAATTATTTCGAATTGAAGTTTCGCAAAAGAATCATCATTAAAGTCATAGAGAGTTCTTTCGTCAATGATGATTCTTCTAAGAAGAAAGTAATTATCTCTAAGATCATCTTCTTGAATAAGTTCTCAAAAGAGAAGAAGTTCAAGTTCATCATCAACAAGAATCTAAAGTTGTTTCTCAGAAAACTAAAGTTGAACTTCATCAAGATGAATTACATTAAAGACAACGACAAGCTTGATTACATCATGAAATATGTAAAGATCACAGCGATGCACTATCTTCAACAGATCAAGAAAACTGTCGAGAAGAAAAATTGTAGAATCACATGAGCGAAGTTTCTCAAGACTCTTCAGCAATGCTTGCTTGACGTTGTTGAGAAATAGAATACAGATGCGATATAGGGAGCTTCGGAATCAACAGAGCGAGCACGAACACATGCAACTAGATAGATAGATCTAGAAGGTAGGCTAGATACAGATAACTAGGTGGGTAGATAGATAGGTAGGTAGATAGGTATGTCTCTATGTCGATGCCTTCGTCTAGAAATGAGGTGAAAAGATGAGTAAAAAGATGAAGAAGGAAAACTCCGCTCGGGAAACCCATATAAATGATAGCCAATATCCCCATGGACTCTGAAGGTGCGGCTGAGTCATGCTCGGGAAACCCCTATCAATAGTAGCCAATGTCCCCATGGACCCTGAAGGTGCGGCTCAATAGCCCTGCTCGGGAAACCCCTATGAATGGTAGCCAATGTCCCCATGGACCCTGGAGGTGCGGCTCAATAGCTCTGCTCGGGAAACCTCTATGAATGGTAGCCTATATCCCCATGGATTCTGAAGGTGCGGCCGGATCAATGCTGTTCCATGAGTCATCGAGGGGTGAGGCTTCGCCCCACGACATTCTTCCCCCACCCATTTAATGCTCGTCCCTTGAGCATCAATTTGACCCTTCAATGGTACTGACTAGGCGAATCGAGCTGTCGGTCAGAGCGAAGGCGAAGGGCGAAACCGGAAGCGAAAGCAAAAGCGGAAGGTGAAGGTCCAAATCATAGAGATATATGACTAGTCAGTAGATCGATAGCTAGAGGTCGATATTTCCTAGTGCGAAGGCCGAAATTGAATAGGGCCATCAAATATCTAACCCTAATCATTACGCAGGGTACGCGCTAAAGTTCACTGCGTAATGATTAGGGCAAGCCTCGATCAGATGAGGTAGTAGCCACTAAATCGACGAAAAATTGAGGGCGACGAGGTGTAGAGGTGACCGCATGGTTGATAGCCAATATTCTCATCAATTCTGAAGGTGCGGCTCAATAGCTTTGCTCGGGAAGCCCCTATCAATAGTAGCTAATGTCCCCATGAACCCTAGGTGCGGCCGGATCAATGCTGTTCCATGAGTCATCGAGGGGTGAGGCTTCGCCCCACGACATTCTTCCCCCACCCATTTAATGCTCGTCCCTTGAGCATCAATGTGACTCTTCTATGGTACTAGCGAGACGAAGGCGAAGGCGGAACCGAAATCGAAAGCAAAAGCGGGAGGCGAAGGCCGAAGGTATAGAATAAACTCGAGCAAAGCGACGATTAAAACAATGACTAGTCAGTAGATCGATGACTAGAGAACCAGGTTTTCGAGGGGGAAGGCGAGGTATATGACTAACTAGTATGTCGATAGCTAGATGGCGGGATATTCAAGGGCAAAGGTGAAGCTTTGAACATGACTAGCTAGTAGATCGATAGCTAGAGGGCGATATTTCCTGGTGCGAGGGCGAAGCTTTGAACATGACTAGCTAGTAGGTCGATAGCTAGAGGGCGATATTTCCTGGTGCGAGGGCGAAGCTTTGAACATGACTAGCTAGTAGGTCGATAGCTAGAGGGCGAGATATATGAGGGCGACGATGAGGTGTAGACAGTCGCATGGTCTTACGAAGTAGTAGAATCTACCCTGCCACTGAATATTCGGCTGTACAGTCCCTTATTTTCCCTACGAAACTATTTTGTTCCTTACGGAACCATTTTCTTCCTTCCTTCTTACTATTCCTTATTCTTTATATATAACAAAAATGAAAATAACAACGAGCAATGCTAGAGTTCGAACACATGACCTTCGCATTTGACAGGCCTGGGCCTGTGAAATCCTGGTTGGCTAGACCTATCGAATCCAGGAAGATAGTTTCGCCTTCGATCTTTGAAGAAATCGCTTTAGAGGACGCGATGATGAGGCAGAGGTAGGGGGCGAAATCGAATATGTGGGCTCGGGGAAGGCGCGTTGCCTTTGGCCCTGCGGCGCGTGTTCTTCCCCGCTGGGTCTATGAAACATGACGTATAAATCCTCCACGGATAAACACGAAGGTGAGCCGCGAGCTGAGGGGGTAAATGAACCACGAGGGGGGGTTCGAGCAGATGAGCCATGAAGGGGGGTTCTTGTAGGTGAACCACGAGGTGAAGAAGTACGCCATGAGCCATGCGGAGTGCGAGGTGACCTAGAGGGGGAAACAGAGGCATTTCGGGTAGGCGTTCGGCGATAATTCCGAGCAGGTGAGTAGCGAGGTGAGCTACGGGGTGAGCCATGAGGTGGCGGGGAACGCGGCTGGGAAACAGAGGGCCTTTGCTTGGGTTTTCGGCGTAAATCCCTAGCATCTCGAGCAGGCGATCGAGCAGGTGAGACAGAGGCTGAAGTGGGAACCGAAGAGGCTGGGGAAAGAGGAGCGATTTGGGCGTAGGATCGCTGCAAATCCCGAGCAGATGACGAGCGAGAGAATGAGCTTGTAGATGAAGTCGGGGATCTAGGCGAAGAACAAGAGGGAGAAACAGTGGGCTTCCGGGCTGGCAACTGAACGAATTCTCGAGTTTCTCGAACAGGCGAAGCAGGCGAAGGAGACGATCGAGCTGGGGAAACGGTAGGCTTTCGGGCTGGCAACGGGACGAATTCCCAAACAGCCGAAGCAGATGAAGCCGAATTAGGCCATTCAGGCCAAACAAGCTTTCGAGCCTGCTGTCGAGTCATTTCCCGCTTGCACATTCGATGTATTTCATTCAAATCGTCATCGCCATTGAGTAGCTTCGAATGCTCAGTTCCCTCTTGAGCTCGAGCTTGAGCTTTCTCTAGATTCAGCTCTTTCTGAGCTTGAGCTTCGTTCTCTTCAGCCTCAACACACATAGCCTGTATATGCTCGTATAGTTGAGCTCTCTGCTTCTTTGATTTTTTCTTCCATTCATCGAGTATGAGTCTTAATGCCTGAGCAATATGTCGATCTTTCAAATCAAACGTCTGTAGCAGCTGTTTTCTAGCCTTTGAAGAAAAGAGTATCAGCTGACTTAAACTGATTGATGCGTTCAAATTCAGCTGGTTCAAGCTGTTCATCGATGCGTTCATGTTCAAGCTGCTCATCAATGCGTTTATTGTTGCAGAGATGAACGTGTTGCTTTCTGTTGTTTCGTCACTGCTTTATTCAATATCATGAAAATGATATTCTTGCGTTGAGCTTCAATGTCAAGAAATAGAATACAGATGTGATATAAAGAGCTTCGAAATCAACAGAGCGAGCATGAACACATGCAACTAGATAAATAGATTTAGAAGATAAACTAGATACAGATAACTAAATGAGTAGATAAATAAATAGATAGATAAATATATCTTTATGTCGATGTCTTCGTTTAGAAATGAGATGAAAAGATGAGTAAAAAGATGAAGAAGAAAAACTTCGCTCGAGAAACTCATATAAATGATAGTCAATATTCTCATGAACTCTGAAGATGCAACTGAGTCATGCTTGAAAAATCTCTATCAATAGTAGTCAATGTTCTCATGAACTCTGAAGATGCAACTCAATAGCTCTGCTCAAGAAATCTCTATGAATGATAGTCAATGTTCTCATGAACTCTGAAGATGCAACTCAATAGCTTTGCTTGAGAAATCTCTATGAATGATAGTCTATATTCTCATGAATTCTGAAGATGCAATTGAATCAATGCTGTTTCATGAGTCATTGAAAGATGAGACTTCGTCTTACGACAACGTGAAGTTGCTTCAGAATCAAATGAACAATTTATGAAATATCATTATAAAAAGAAGCGATCAAACATGTATATCATTCTTTCTGAAACTCAACAAGATACATTTTCAAAATCGTGTTGAAGTCATGAAGTCTGAGAAAGTGCTATTATTCAGATTTCTGAGTGAACTACTTTCTTTGAACGAGATCAAGCTAATTGTACTAACTTTCGCTTAACGAAGCAAGATGTTCTGTCGAGAACTGACGAAGTACATCGACATGCAACATGCTTTGAACTATGCTCAGCAGAATCAACAGTTGAAAACAAACTCATTTCTCAAGAATTGATTACACAAGAAGAGTTTGCAGAGTTTCTTGCAGAGAATTAATGATTGAGAAAAAGAAGAATACTTTGATGATCAACAAGAACAACAAGAATCAGAATTGAGAAAAACAGTCTTTCAAAAGAAAAAATATTGTATACAAATTTAAAGATCATGCAGAATTGAATTATTTAAATTCATGATTCATCTTTTCAGAAACTTTCTTCTCAGAAGCTTCTTCTGCTTCTAACAACATTCTCATTATCAACATCTTGAAAAAAGACTTAACTTGATAGATTTCTTTCATTTATTGATCGCTCAGAAGAAGAGAGCAACTGAAGAGTACAGAACTCAGTGAATCAATTTAATCAATTAACTGTCTGTTAAACTGAACGCGTTGACAATGTTAAAGAACTTAAACTTTGTCACAACATCATTCATTCTTGTAGTCAAGATCAAGTCAGAATGTCTTGATCTTCTTGAAACTTAAGTCATGATAAACACTAAGTGTATGTTAAACATAATTTGTCACAGTCTCGTGAAACGTTTAGATAAGATTGAGAATATTCATTCTTGAAAATTTATGAAAATTTTCTTTGATGATAAATTAATGTGATTACATGAAACAATACTGCTTGATCTGAACATTCAGAACTTTAATGAAAGCAATTTATGCATCTTGAAGATCTTTATCATTGTTGAATATGTTTCAGAGAATCTTATGTTAAATCTTTCATTCTTTAAGAAGCATAATCTTATTCATGAGTTTATTCATCAATGTTTACACTAAAGAATCTTGTGTGCTCAGAATGAAAGAAAGAGACTATCTCATCAAAGAACAGTTTTAGAATCATCTTATGTGATGTTCAATGAAGCAAGACTTACGTCAAGTCTTTTTGCATGCAATATTCGTCAATCTAGTTTTGCAAGAAAAGTCATTCTCAAGTTTTTTCATCAATGTAATCAGCAGAAGAAACAAGAAGTCTCAAGCGCTCAATTAACTCAGAATCTTAAGCAACAGAGCATCACAATACACATTTGATCACTTTTAAATGCTCTGTACAATTCTTTGAGTTTCTCAGTGACAGAAGAAAACTTTTGATTCACACAGATTGAGAATACGATAGTCGATCAATTCTTAAATGTTTCAAAAGAATTTATGAACTTCGCGAATCTTTTCACTCAAAAAGTCAAAGTTCTTTCAATTTATGAACTTCATGATCATACTATTTGCATCAAGAAGAGTTGTATTGCTTTCTGAGATTCTTTGTACAATCTTTTTGCAGTTGAACTCATTGCACAAAAGATGTATATCAAGAAACAGCTTTAAGCAAACATGATATGATATTTCATCTCTTCAGCTGAGATGCTCATGCTCTTTACATCTAAAAAATATGAAACGCTGCGATCATGCATTGATTATCAAGAACTCAACATGATCATTCTCAAGAATAAATGTTTTCTTTCGCTGATTGATGAAGCTCTCAATCATTTTGCAAACATCAAGTGATTTATCAAGCTTGACATCAAGAACGCGTTCAACAAACTTTGCATACAAGAAGAAAATGAATGAAAGATGACATTTTGTACAAGATTTGATTTATACAAGTATCTTGTAATGCTCTTTGATTTCATCAATGCATCGACTTTCTTTCAGATCTATATGAATCAGACTTTGTTTAAATTTCTCAATATCATCTGTCTCGTCTATCTGAATGACATTCTGATATTCAACGAAACTCGCAAGAAACATTTTCATCACGTACGATAAATTCTTGACAAACTGCAGATTTTAAAGCTCTACATCAAGCTCTCAAAATGCAAATTCTTCAAGAAAGAATTATTCTTTCTAGAATATAAAATAAAGAAAAAAGAAATTTCAATGAAGAAGAATTAAGTGCAAATCATTCAAGATTGATCATAATTGAGAACAATGAAAGAAATTCAAATGTTTCTTAACTTTGTCAACTTCTATCATTGATTCATAAAGAATTATTCAAGAATAGCATCATTCTTGATTGATCATCTTAAAATGAGTCTCTTTTCTAACATAAAAAAGAGATGAATTCTCAAAGAACAGATGAAGTGAATTGAACTCATCAACAATGCTTGAAACACTTTTCAGAAGCTGAAAGTCATCTTTGCTTAAAACATTATTCTTCAGCACTTTAATTTTGCGAAAGTCATAAGACTGAAGATGAACATTTCTGAATTTGCAGAGAAAACGATGATGTTTCAACAAACAGATATCATACTCAAAAATTTACATTGATACTCAGTAATCATCTGATCAAGAAAGTGATAATCAATTGAATGAAACTATAATGCACATGATCAGAAAATGCTGATGATCATCGAAAGCATGAATCATTGAAGACATTATTTAGAAAAGACTTGACATGAAATAAAAATAATCAATGATCATGCAAATTTTTAATACTTCATGATAACAATCAAGCTCTCTTGCAAATAGATGAAATGAGTTAACAAACTTACTGTGTACAATTTCAAGATTTTCTATCAAAAGAGAGTGAGCAATTCTGTCAATAACTCGTCAAGAAGATTTAACTATGAGAAAAATATCAACGCAGACGAGAGAAAGTTCACTTATGATCTAACATACATGAAAGAACTTTTAAAGAATTTCTTGAGTCAATCAGCATCAACGCTCGTTGTCTTCACTCAACAGTTCAAGACTCTGAGCATCAAGAATCATGAAAGAATAGTCATTAAATCATTTGAAAAGATCATTAACTTATCAACGTTCACAAGAAGAATTAGAAGAATTTCTTAAACTTTGAAGAAATTCTTGACTGCTGAGTGCTGACAAAAAGTTTCAATGATGATTTCAAAATATCATTATTTCTTATCAGAAGAACATTTGCTTTTACAAGAACATTGAGTTAAGATCTACTACTGTTGCTGAGACTTGAGAAGATATCAATTCTCACAAGAACATTGAGTCAAGATCTATTATTATTGTTGAAACTAGAAAAGATGTTTACTCTTGCAAGAACATCAAGTTAACGTCTATCACTGTTGCTGAAACTGAAAGAAACGTCATTCAGATGAAGTGAAAATGCAGAAGAGCAAATTCTTCTATTGAAGAAAGTGAATGTTTAATCATGAGTCAAAGCAGAAGTTCAACTATATGTTGTCTCACTGACAAAAGCGAATGTTTGATCATGAGTCAAAGCAGAATTTCAACTATGCATCATTCTGTCGAGAAGAACAAATGTTTGATCATGAGTCAGAGCAGAGTTTCAACTATGTGTCATTCTGTCAAGAAAAGCGAATGTTTAATCATGAATCAGAGCAGAGTTTCAACTATGCATCATTCTGTCGAGAAGAACGAATGTTTGATCATGAATCAGAGCAAAGATTCAACTATGCATCATTCTGTCAAGAAGAATGAATGTTTGATCATGAGTCAGAGCAGAGTTTCAACTATGTGTCATTCTGTCAAGAAGAGCGAATGTTTAATCATGAATCAGAGCAGAGTTTCAACTATGCATCATTCTGTCAAGAAAAGCGAATGTTTGATCATGAGTCAGAACAAAGATTCAACTATGCATTATTTTGCTGAAGAAATGAAGAAAGCTTTATTCACAAGAGAGAAAGTGAATGTCTCAGAAAGTTATTTCATTGCAATTCAAAATGATTTAAATGAGACAGATGATGCAGTTTTAAAGTTTATAAAAATTCATAAACACTTTAATTTGTTAATACAAAATGATGTTTTGATCTTGAGCTTTGTCAACTTTGCAAGCTACTCTTTCAAGAGTCTGACTTAACTGATTTGCAAACAGCAGAAAATAAATCATCTTGTCATTACAGTACAAGAATTAATGAAAAAGAGAAACTTAAGCACACATGATACTGAGATTGACTTCAGCATCTTCATGATCAACTGATTGAAGAAAATCACAGATGACATCATGATATTTCAAGAATTCATTTATGTTTTTGCACAAAATGAATTTAAAGCAGAGATTATGAAATGACATCATGACAGCTTTCTTGCAGAACATCTCGATCTTTGATAATGTTTAAAGCTTGTTCAATGAATCTTCAACTGATTGTTTGCAAATAAAAACATTAAGAAATACTGCAAAATTTGTAGATCATGTCAGCAACACAAGATATTATATCACAGAATTTGAAAACTTCTGAATAGTTTGCTCATTTCTTGAAAAGTATGAAGAAGCATTATCATGAACTTCATCATCAATCTTTCTGACAGCACAAGCGTCTCAGACATCTTCTATGACAGCATTATGATTGTAGTCGATCATCTTTTCAAGATGATGCACTACATTTCTACTTGAAAGACAATGACTGCTTTTAATCTGATTGATCTCTTTCTTGACAAAGTAGTTTGATATCACGAAACTTTTGATGATATAGTTTCTGACAAAGATTTCGTATTTACATCACACTTTTGAACGTCGTTGTGCTATCATCTTCTGATCAAGCAAAAACTTAGCACTGCATTTCATTCTTGCATCAATGATCAAATCAAGAGATAGAATCAAACTCTCGAGACTTATCTTCAAGCGTACTGCAACGATGTTTAAAATGATTGAGTTCATCTTCTTGTCATGATTGAGTTCTTCTACAATAACAACGTTTACATTGCAACATTGATAACGTCATTCTTTGCAATCACAGAAAGACATTCAAGAATGAAGTTCAGCGTCAAGAGTCATTCAAAGAAATCAAAGTCAGTCATGAACTACACAATGAGAATGAAAAAACTGCATGAGAATCTTTGCTACAGACTTGCAGAAGCAAACGTTGACTACATGACTCAGCATGATAAAAGACACTCTGCTAAAATGTATCTTGTCAATCAGTTGATGTGATTGAACGTCAAGAACATTCAAATCAAGAAGTCTTTCAAGAAACTTAAAGCTAAAAAATACAAATTGTACAGAATTCTGAAGTGACTGAGCAGACAAGTCTATCGTCTGAAACTGTCTTCAAAAACATGTATACATTCAATATTCAATGTCAGTCTGCTGAAATCATTCTGCTTAAGAAAGAAAGAGTTGAACAAGTTGTTGATGAAGAATCTTGAGCTAAAGAAAGAAATACATAATAGTTGAAAGATTAATAACATACTAAATAGTTGCATACAGAATGATCAGTTGCAATATCTGCTTAGCTGAAAAAACTTTGAAGCTTCAGAAAATATCTGAGAATCATTAAACTGTCTTGACAACTGTAAGATTTTATTGAGATTCTTTCATTGCAGACATCTCATCAAGCTTGAAAGTAAATCATTAATTTCATCACGAAAGATCACAAATATGCATAAAACAAAGTAAAAAGATTGATAGTTATCTAGTTATCACTAGAAAGAAAAAAAGAAAAGAAAAACAAGACTTTCTCACTTAATCGTTCTCATCAATACTCGACTCAACAGTCTAAAAAAGTCGTTAGCAGATGCAGAAATCAATACATGAATAGCTCATGAATTTCATATGATATGTGTATCATTTAGCTTTCACTTTCTTGAAAATTTGAAGATTAATGAAAGTAAACTCTTGCAACTATTAGTCAGATAGCACAAAACATACACAAGCTATCGTACTGACAGAATAAATGAAATAAGAAACTCATATCAAAGTTTATTGTATTCTTCATTTTTTCAATGATAGACTGCATGATCAACATCAAAGATGAAAAAAGAGAAGAAGTTATCAACAGAAATGAATCAGACGAGAGCAAAAACAGAGAGACATGAGAAAGCAAAGAAAACAAGAACGAAGATGACATCACAGAAAAGCATGTTTCAATTACGACAGAGACATTCTGATCTTTCAAATGCATTGCAAGAAGAGTCAAAGCATTTTGAGTCTGAGCAATTAAGATGAGTCAAAGATTGTCATACTTCTCAATCTGCTTTCACAAATCTTTAATGATCTTGTTTTGTCTTGCAATTTGACACAGCAGATCATTGATTCAAGTCTCTTGTGTTGTCATTTGCTCTTGCATCTTTCTACAATTAATAGTCACGTCTTCAACATTCTTCTTCATTTCACTGATATCATCTTTGTTTATCTTAATATTAAGAACGAGAAAATGCAGCTTCTTCTCAATATACTCTTCAAATTCAAGAAACATCTGACTCTGAGCTGAGTTGAGAGAAAGATCGCGAAAGATGATCATCATCTTCTCAATTACAAACTCAGAATCAGATGCAATAAAGAACGAAGAAAGACTTGCGTGAAGTTGAGAAGAAAAAGAGCTTGAATGAAGTGATGAAGAGACAGAACTGACGAGATTGAACTCAAGATCAGACATAATTTCAACATGAGAAGAGTTTAAGCAAGACAGAAAAGTGCTTGAATCAGACGAAGAGAAAGCAGAGCTGACAGAAATGAGCGTTGAATCACTCTTGAATGCTCTAAAAAGTATCAATTAATCATTGAATTTTCGCATCTTGAAGCTACTGAAAATTATACTTACGACTCATATTGATAATTTGTCTTGAATACTGCGCATAAAGCGCATTTCTTTGAGTTCTTTGCAATAGAAAATTTAATCTTAATGCATTTAACATCTCTTTCAATGCATTTCTTGCATCTCTTTACTGAAACATTCTTGCAATACACATTAATAGCGATTTTATGATGCTGAACTGAAGAAGATAGATTCTTCATGTAAACGAGCATAATAAAGATGACAGAAGATGCATGAGAATGATCATCAGTAACAGATAAAGCGATCAGATCAGAGACAGCAGAATCAACAGCAGATGAAGCATGCAAATGAAAAATGAGTACATTTCTGAATCAAAGAAACAAGAACAATAAGATACTTTAATGATTTTCTTTCTTTCTTATCTTCAGATGTGAAATGATCAGCTCATTGCACATCAAATCAAGAATCTGACTTATACTCACTACTGTTATGATACTCAATAAAATTGTACAGAACTACTTTATAGAATGAGTAGAAAATTGAGTAAGATAATGAAATGAAGATTGAATGCAAGAACAAAAGTTGAAGAAGAAAGAAAATCAGACAAAAGATAAAAGAGATGAGTTGATAAAAATTTACTACTTCACAATAAACAAACATGAATATCAATGATCATCATTATCACGCTAGTCATAACAAACAACAGAAGCATTGCTCTTCTGTTCATTATTTACTTCTACTATCTGATACTATCTTCTGCTCATTGTCTGCTTCTACTATTGAGCATCATTTACAGAAGAAAACTTCAAATCAAGCAAATCTTAATTCTCATTACAATTCTCATCATGAAAATTCAAGTCTAGTTGATGTGCATGCGTTAATGAAAGAGAGCATCGAGATCATGATCACACTGTGCATGAAGCGACAGTCAAAATATAATGAGACAACAAGATAATTATCAAGATTCAAGTTTACAAAATTCAGAGAATAAACACAAACAATATTGCTGATCATCTAGAGATTCTACGTGAATTGCAAAGAATGCTCAGTCTACATTTACAAAAATCAGAGAATAAAGAATATGCTATCATCAGTATTTAGATTTACGAGAATCAGAGAATAAACATGAATGCTATCGTTAATTCTTTAGAAACTTAATGCTCGCGCTATTGAAAGAGAATCTTGAAAACACAATGATGCATAGCGAGCTTTGATATCATGCATTGCATGAAGAAATGAAGCAATTCAACAACAAGAACGTTGTTATTAAAAGAGAGAATAATTGTCAAAACTCAGATTTATGAGAGTCAGAGTTCTTTAAAGAATAAAGAACAGACATGAGAATTATTCTTCAAACACTATCATTAAACTCTCAGATAAGAATCTGAATCTATGAGAATTGAAACATTGAGTCTACGAGAAACTCTACAGTTGATTCTCAGAGACACTAAATCTACGAGAATCTTTATTGTTGATTCTCAGAGACTCTGAGTCTACAAGAATTTAAGTCACATACAAACTTCAATGTTTCATCAATGATAAGAATTCAAGTCACATATGATCTTCAAGAGACTTTGCAGAGATTGCATGTAATTTCGCTGATCTCATCATTGATGCTTGAGCTTAGTCTTCTGAGTATATAAAGAAGAGTTCACTTCTGTATTTCATAGTTTAGTGTTAACTTTCTATATGAATAAATATTACTAAGCTACTATCAAATTTGATCGTATTATCTACGCGTATATTCTTTAGTGTGACTGCGCATTTCTCAAGCTACTCACATCTCGCTGTAATAATGTTTCTTTCATTCAGAAACATCTTTGATTCAATCTTATAATCAACTTTTTTTCTATGTTTATTAACTTGTTTCATCATTTGTTCTCATGTTTTGACTAGTGACTTGCGAGCAAACTTCAGTATTTTGTTCATATGTTCAGATATATTCTCGACTTTAGTCATTTGCAAGCGTTCATGAAAACTTTCATATTCAATGACATTGAGTTCAAAACTCATACAAGAATGAAAGTCTTTGTTTAAAAAGAAAGAGATTGAGAAGATGATTGAGAACAGAGCATTATTGTTAATGAACTCAATCATGAATAGTAGTTTAGCTCAGTCATTCTGCATGTATGAACAGAAGAATCAAAAATATCTTTCAACGTTCTGATTGACTCATTTACTTGAATCGTTGATCTGAGAATGATAGACTGTGAAGAGTTGAAGATTAATGTTTAGTCTTTTGCAAAGTGACTTTCATAAAATGAAGATAAATTGAAGATCTTGATTCGAAACAATGAAATTGAATAAATCATGTATTCAATATATTCACTGAAGCATTAGCTCAGCTGTTTTTTCTGCTGTGATTCTCTCGTCATCAGTGAAGCAAGAAATATAATGTCGTTTCTTTGTTAATTTACATATCACTGTTAGTATGATGTTTTTGCCTTTCAAAGAAGATAAGTCAATGACGAAATTCATGACTATGTTCTTTCATTGCTGTTCAAGTATGAGTAAAGAATGTAGTAGTTCATTGAATTTATCTCAAGAAGTCTTTGATCGCTGATAAATGTAGCAGTTTTGAATATATCAATCTATTATCTTTTGCATTGAAGATTAATAGTAGTATCTTCTTATGATCTTCAACGTTCTGAGAATTTCGAAATGATCAATAAAAGATTGATCGTGAACTTTTTGAATTAACTTCATTTGAAGATGCTCATTGAAGAAAACTCATAGAAGATCACTTTGATATAGTATTTTGTTCTGAACTCGACAATTTCTTAATTTAATATCTTTGTATTGAGCTTCATCTTTTAATACAACTTCACGAAGTAGAATACAATTCTCATTGATTTTGTTAGCTTCTAGAATCAATCAATAAATTGATTCATCATTCTCTTTCTCTTTTAGATCAATGATTTTCATTCGATTTAACATGAGAATCATAGTTCATTGATAGTGATATCATTCATTCTCGAAGCTTCTAGAAACTGAATTGACTTGACAAGTCAATGCATCAACTTTGATGTTTTATCTGTTTGAACAATACATGATTTTGAAGTTGAAGTCAATAAGCTTTTGTACTCAGCGCATTTAACGTTTACTTAGCTCTTTATCTTTCATTAATGACGTTAAAGCTTGATGATCAGTGAACATTTTAATGAGTAGCTCAGTCAATTTTAGCTCAGATCATCAATGCTTGAAGACACGAATGATTGCTAGTAGTTTCTTGTCATAGATTTCGTAATTGCACTCAGTGAGACTCAGATTCTTGCTGTAGTAGATCATTGAATGCAATGTTTCTTCGTCATTATACTGAGAAAGTATGTCATCATTGACGTAGTTGAATGAGTCTGTTTCAAGAATAGTCTTTTTATTCTGATCAAAATGACGAAGAATAAAGACTTCAGTCATTCATTTCTTCATATAATCAAAGATTATTTGACAAGCTTAATTTCATTTAAATATCATCTCTTTTTAAATTAGTTGAATCAGAGAATGAACAATCTTTGAAAAGTTGTTTATAAAACGTCAATAAAAATTGCAGAAGTTGACGAAAAACTGCATCTGAGTGAGATTTGTAGAAGTAGATCATTCAACTACTGCTTGTACTTTTCTGAGATTCATCTTTAGTTCTTTGATGAATAGCAATAGTCTCAGAAAGAAGATCTTCTGAACATGAAACTTGCATTTGTTTATATTCATTTGAAGATCAGTCTCTCGTAGTCTATGTAGAACTAATCGTACGTGTCGCTTATGTTTCTTTAGTGTTTTGCTGTAAATGATAATGTCATCTAGATAGATTTGACAAAACTGATGAAGATAGTCAAATAACACGTCGTTTATATAGTGTTGATAGAAAGTCAAGTCGTTGATTAATTTGAAAGACATCACGTGATATTTGTAGAAATCAAAAAAGATGATAAAGATAGTCAAATCTTCACTGCTTGAATGCATATGCAGTTTGTTGAAGACGACAATGATGTTCAATTAAGTCAGATACTTGCTATCTTAAATACAAGCGAGAGTTTCGTCTATTAGTGATAAGAAATAACGATCTCGTTTAATTAAAGCATTGAGCTTTCTGTAGTTTATACAGAAACGCAAGCTATCATCTTTCTTTTCGACGAATAGTATGAGCGAAGCGTATGAAGCTGAGCTAGAAGATATAAAGTCTTTATTCAGATGCTTGATCAGATAATTCTTCATCTTTTGAAGCTTGTAATCAAACATATGATAGAGACGACTTTGAGAAGATGTTCTCTCGTTGATCAACTCAATTTTATGATCGTAGAAGCGATGAGAAGATAGTTGATCAGTCATCGCTCGATCAAACACGTCTAGATAGTCATAATATTTCGAAGAAAGCTTAGCTTTGACTTCTTTCAAGATCTCTTTATGTGAAAGCTCTTGTAGATTTACATTTTTGAGTTGATTTCTAGCTGTTTTTAGAAGTCGATCGATTTTCGTGATGATGATTGCAAAAGTAGTCACATTCGATTGTTTGACTAGTGATCTATATGCTGCAGTCTCTATCATTGCTATGTTCATTGAATTGAAAGACGAAGCGAAGTTGACTGAATTAGATGATTTCACGATTTTACTAAATGAAGATGACTTCTCGCTGAGTTGAGTGATAACAGAAGAGATAAATCTTCTTAGTATTTGAGTAGAGATTGAACTCTTCTGTTCTATCGCGATTTTCTTGCTTGAAAGAACAGTTGAATGAGCTTTGATAGAAGCTTTGATATGAGCTTTGAAACTAGAAAATTGAAGACGATCATCTTTCATATCAATAGTCACTTCAATCTTGTTCATTCATGTTTTTTTGAGAATCATCTGATGTTGATCTAATCGAGTGATCAGCATAAAGATGAAACGTTTCATATGATCTTGAACAGTTAGATTTGAATAAATTGCATGAGTAATGAGCTTTTTTGCATAATGATCATCGAATTCTCTTATTAATTTGAGCTTGATTAAAGATAAAGATTTAATTTGCAAATGATCACAAACATTCTGCGCGATTAATTCATCAATGAACGAATAGTCAGCTGCTTTAATGTCAATCAATGACTTTAATGAGTAACTAATTTCATTGCTAAATAATACACATTCAGTAGTCAAAGATTTCGAAGCAAAGAAATCATTTAAGCTGCTCATTGTTGAAGAAATTAACACATTTTTCATTGCATCTTTGATGAAAGTCACTAGTTTTTTGCCTCATTCTTCAATTTCTCTGTAACTAATTTCTTTTCTTCTTTTGACATGATGATCTCATTGAGACAAGAAATGAATGCACGAGATGTTGAAGTACTAGTTTTCAGCTGAGAGCAGTTCTTTGAAAGATGACTTGATACTTTGCAGTTGAAGCAGATGATTGACATTCTTGATCATTCAGATTTGAGAATGAAAAAAGTAACAAGTTGAACATAACTAGTAATCAAGACTGAAGTTGATGTTGATGAAGAAACAAAACGTTTTTTCGAAGCTGTTATCGATTTAACTGTTTGTTGCTCATCACGTAACTGATAATTAACTTGTTGTTTATTATTCACATTTTGAAGAAAGATCTTGAGCTTATCAAGTGAGCTAAACTTTATGAGACAAACTGACAACACGTTCTGAAGACAATTGTTAATTTTATTCTGAATGTTGTTCATCAGAGTGATATCATCATAGTTCAGAAAGCTGAATATTCTAGTGAATTCTGAATAGAAAAAGCTGAAGAGCTTGTTGAGCTGCTTCAGAGCGACGTATTTGTAATAACACTTTCGAATCAGATTTTGATCTTCATAAATTTCTTTCAAATGTTTCAGTAACTTTGATAGTGATTGATAAAATAAGAAAGCATCAACACGATGCTTTGCATAAATTTGCTGATCAGCATCATCTTCTAGTCTGAAAATCACATAAACAATACAAATCTTTTCAGTAAAATAATGATTCACGTTGACATCGAGCTTGTCAGCTATTTTGATGTTTCATATTTCTCAGGTAGAATCATTTATTTCAATGAAGATGAGTGAATTTGAAAGCTTGATGAACTTGTGATGATTGTTTTCGTTATCAGATAGAGTAGAAGATTCTCATTAAGAGCGAGCTTCTTTCTGATTGACTCGTTGCTCAGCTGACTGAGTATCTTGATGAGACATAGATTGATCAGCTTGACGTTGTTTGACTCTGAAGTTCAATTGCTCGTCTTGCAGCTGATTGATCTTTTTCTCTAGTTCATCATTTTTATCAAAAGTGACTTCTAGTTGTTTCGCTCTCTTTTTGTGATTGTCTTGTATGAGAAGTCAATGTTCATTGAGTTGTAGAGTTAAATCTCGCTGACTTCAAAGCTCGTTCAGCATATTGATGACTTTGTTGAGTTGATTGCTGACTCAATGAAACAGTTGTTCTTCAATGTTTATGTTTCATGCAATGACAGCTTTCTCAGCTTCAATTGAAGCATTAATGAGTAGAAGTGAAACTCTTTTATTGACAGTGCTTTTAAGCAGACGAGTTGTTCAAGACTCAACTGACTTGACATCACATGTCATGATGAGAGAAGATAGAAGTTGTTGAGATAAGAATAAATGAGAGATTGATGTTTTGAATTGATGTTTTTTGATGAGTGAAAATTCAAAGAATTTCTTGTGAATTTCAGGTAATAATTGAGTGCTTTATTCAAAGAATTTCTTGCGAATAGAATGATGAAAATGAGTGTAGAATCGAAGAATCTCTTGCAATCTAAAATGATGATGCAAATTTTCCTTACTGAATAGATTGTTTTGTATCATTTATTCATTGATAGCAAAGTAGTAAATGATGAGCATTTATTTAATGTTAAAGATCTGTTTAGAGCGAGTCAGATAGAAATGTCATTTAACTAGAAGATAAATGCTAAGAAAGAAAGATAGCTACAGAAAAGAAGCTGACTACATATGTGTATTTCTCAGTCAACGCTAGACTCAATAAGAACTAGTCAAGATGACGAAGCAAGAATAAATCTGACAAGACTAAAAGACTGAGTCTGACAAAGCTAGAATCATGACAGTCGTAGTATTGAGATCGAGCTGACTTGTTTCTTTAGATTATCAAAAGCTTAAACACAGACTTCATTTCAAACAAAAGACATGTTTTTTCTAGTCAGCTGAGTGAATGATTTGACTAGCTTCAAGAAGTTCTTAATGAAACAATGATAGAAGTTAATGAATTTCACGAAGCTCTGAACTTCTTTTAGATTGATCAACGTAGTTCAGTTGACTATGACTTTCACTTTGATAGAATTCATGCGAAGATCTTGTTCTGACACTATGACTTTTAAGAAGATCATTTCTTCTACATTGAATTTGCATTTTCAAATATCTACTTGTAGATCAGCTTCTCGTAGATGATCTAATATCATCTTGACATGTTATCAAAGTTCTCATTGAGTTTTGCTGTAGATCAGAATGTCATTTAAATAAACTTGACAAAAGTCATTTAGAAAGTCTCAAAAAACGTCATTCATATACTGCTGAAACAAGATAAAATCATTGATAAGTTTGAAAGATAGCATCTTTGATTTATATGCTTCTAAAGCAATGATAAAGATAGTGTAGTTTTCACTATCAGAATGCATTCGCAGTTTGTTGAAAGTTGAAATGATATTTAATTAAGTCAGATACTTGCAATCAACTATTTTGTTAATCATCTCATTTATGAGTGATAGAGAGTAGCGATTTCTTTTGATAATAGCATTGAGCTTTCAATAGTCAACGCAGAATCATAAATCTTCATTTGCTTTTAAAGCGAACAGAACGAGTGAGAAATATGAAGCTTTACTAGAGATTATAAATTCTTTAAAAAGATTTTCATTCGAATATTTCTTTACTTTCTGAAGCTTGTAAAGAAACATTCAATATGCTCAACAGTGAGATGACGTTACGTCACTAGTAAGCTTTATCTTATGATCATATGAATGATGAGACAATAACTTATCTGCTTAAGCTCAATCAAAGATGTCTAGAAAATTCTGATATTTCAATGATAGCTTGACTTTAATATTTTCTAGATTCTGAGTCGTTTCATCGACTGAAAAGATGTCTATGACATCTAGTTTGCATTGAGTATTGTAGATGATTTTTCTATTGATGTCTTCGATTGACATAGCGAAAATCTCTGTCTGATTCTTCTTTTTTCATTTTACTAGTGCTTAAAAAGAAGTGACGTCTATGTTTTGAATCAAGAATGACTCTTTCTGAAAGAATGAAACTGAGTGCTTAAGCATCTTGAAGATCTTGCTGTGAGCTGCTGAAGAGATCAAAGTTGATCGCGATCAACTTGAGTGCTTTGTATTTGACGAGATTGAAAAAATCGAAATAGAAATATTTAATTGATCAGAGAATACGATAGTATCATGCCTCATGTTCAATAATATCTCATTTTTATTCATTCATGTTTTGCTCAATATAGCTTCATGATGCTCAATATCAGCTATCAGCATTGACATAGTCAATTTCTTATGACTTTCGATCGTAAGATTGAGTAAAATCTTATGAGTAATAGTCTTTCTAGCTAGCTTTTCATCATAGTCTCGTATTAACTTCTCTTTTGCTAGTGACATAAATTGTATTTCAAGTTTCTGACATACTTTATTGACTAGCTTGTCATGTATCAGCATGTAGATGATGAAATCACCATCTATCAAAAAGCGAAGGCTGAAAGAATTGCTCTGAGAGATAAAAGAAGCATTGATCAAAAATGACTTTTTAAAATAGTTTTCTTTCAATAGAACTTTGATTTGACTGCACAAAAATATAATCTCTATTTCTTCAATGACTTTGAAAGAGATAGTTAGTTTTTTGAATCTGAATTGAACTCAAAGTTCAATATAAATTGATTAAACTCATCATCTTCTAATGCATTGACTCTCGATCAATCAGAGCACTTTCTGAAAGTATGATTTGATTTGTGACAGGTGAAACAGATTTCAACTTGTAAATCAATGTCTTTGATGCTAGTTAAAATCACGTTGCATGACTTTGAATGATTGACGAGTGTAGTGACTTCGATCTTTCTATAGAGATTCAATGAATCTCGTTTCTTAGCAAAGATAACTTGCTTTCTGACTTTGATCAAGAATTTCTTTTCTTTGATGTCATTCATGACTCGATGCTCATTGTTCAAATGAATCAGATAACTACGAATTTCATTGAAAGATTCTGACTGAATCAGCTAACTATTTCAAGCTGTATGAAGATGATAAACTATCTTGTCTTGTAAATCAATGATCAATTGCTTTTTGTGATATTCTAGATAGAAGAACAGACGTTGAAATATTGAATAAAAGTCGCTGAATTTGCTCTTTTCTTGAATGAGATTAGCATATTCTCTTCGAAAGTTTGTCTCTTTGTCAAAATCATTGTATAGCTGAGCAAGTTCATCTAACAAATCATTGATTATTTTATAAAGATTCAATGAATTGTGTTAACATCAAGTTAAAGTAGCTTTGACTGCATTTTCATTGATTCTGAAGTGAATATAAATCAGTATGATTCTATCAGTATCAAAATGATCGACGTTGATCTCTAGCTTGTCACGAATCTTTTCTTGTTAATCATTTCAGAAACATTCTGTTTCATCAGTAAATAAAGATGAATTTGAAAGCTTTTGAAATCGCTTGAATGAATTGAACATGATGAAAGAAGTAGAAGTATCTTCTTTAGTCAATCGCAATTGATGTTGTAGTTTCATCATCTGATCTTGAAGCTTTTTAAGATTTAAATTTGATCATTCTTTTACTTAATCAATTTCTTCAAAATGAATCTTTCATATCTGTTCGCTGAATATTTTATTAAATAGCTTACAAGCTTCTACATTTAAATCTCGTGTTACGAGCGTATCAAGATCGATAAGATTGATAAGACTGAACAAGACTGAAGCTTTAATCAATTCGCAGTGCACGCTAGCGAGTACTCTGCGTAATGATTAAAACTAGTCAATGATCTAGTTGAGATCTGACCTAGATCTGACTCAGATTTGACTCAGATATGACTCAACATTCTTTTTCTTTCTCAACACTCTTTTCTTTCACCAACATCTTGTTCATCTACATCATCTTCTTTTCGTGTCACATACACATTTCTTTCGAGTCTAGCGCAGTCTTTGAACATTACATAAATAGAAGCTCTTGTATCAATCTTCTTCTGTATTCTTAATATTCAGTTATAGCTATTTCTAAAGATTAAGCACTATTAACTCTGATCTTCACTGATTGTATCATCTAGACACGATTCTGACATTATATTAAGAATTCGTTAATCACATGATACTGATCTCATTACTCATTTAATCAACTCGTACAGACGAATCAAGTCTAAAGAAATTTGTTTACCTGATGATTTGATCTCGAAAGACAAGAACAACATCAGAAAATTCATAGAATCAACGAGAACATACAATCATTGAATTGCTAGAAGATCTATCGCTCATTCAGTACACACTCGTTCAGAATCAATTAATAGAATCTATGATAAAGAATTTTCGTGAATTGCTAGAGAATCAAATTGATCAAGAGAATTACGATAAAGAATCTTCGTGAATTGCTTCAAGATTAATTGCTCTCACAAACATCTTCTTTGTTGAACAAATATTCGTCTTTCTTCATAAAATCACTGAGCTTCGTTCTTCGTTCAGTTCAAACCAATTCTCATCTTCTTCACTATGACATCTAAGAACACATCTGATAAAGATTAAGCTCTCGTTGACTTCTTGCAACAAACATGTTCACAAGCTTTCTCTTCTATCGTCGACTCACAATACACTTCTTCATTCATTGCTTTCAACAAATCAAACGCTGAAATCATCATACTCAATGATATAAAAGTATGAAAGAAATGTATGTATGATCTTAATAGAGAAACAGATTGTCTCATTGAAATGAAACAACGAGACAAGAGCGAAATTCAACAGTTGAAAGCAAAACTACAAGCTTTCACTGCTATCACAGTCAATGTAATCATCACTGCTTTCTCGATTGTCATTTACTTCGAACGATTTAGATATCACAAAATACTTGACTCTTCAATGTTCACTGATGAAAAGAATTCTACTTGAAAGAACTGATCTCTTGACATACAAAAGAAGTTAGCAATGAACATCAACATCTTTTCAAATGAACTTTACAAGCTGAGCTACATTAACTTTTGACTAGCAGATGACGTCATCGAAGTCATTCAAGTCAGACGTGATCTCAACTGTGATAATTTCTATCTGACTGTCAATAAACTTCTAGAGAAACTAGCTTAATCGTTTCATGACTCTGATAAGAAAGATAACTATCGTAGAGAATATATTAATCTGATTCAAGAATCAAAGAAATTCAGCGATTTCTTTAATCAGTTTCAACGACTATACATCTATCTAAAGTATCAGAAGAACGTACTAGTCGTTGATTTAAAGAATAAAATAAATTCTCGTCTTTGAATCTTTTGAACAGCTCAGATGAAGTCGCTCATCAAGCTATTAGATATTCAAAACTATCTGATTCGCTTAAACAATGAATATAGAGCAGTTCAAGAAATCAAGAACAAACTACTCAAACATGATGATTCAAAGATCATCATTTCTAAAGCAACTATTACTGATCAGTCTTCTGCTTCAAAGTCTGACTGATCAAAGTCACGCAGCGCAGTTTTGACTAACGTCAAGAATGCAGACGTTCTAGTTAAAATCTGTTTCATATGTTACAAATCAGATCATAGTTTCAGAGAATGCTCAAATTGATCTATCAAAGTCAATGCAGTTGACGAGAACTACGATCGTTTTGAACTCAATACTGAATCAGAGTTCAAGTCAAAAAACTAGTTATCTCTTCAACAGTTACTGAAGTGAAGATTATATCTTTGTGCAATCTAGACGAAATTCTATCGAAAGAGAATTACTTTGATAAGTCGTTTCTAGTTGATGCTCTTCTCATCTTGCAGAACGAATCATTCAGCCTTCGCTCTTTGATAGACAGTGATTCAGTCGTCTATACAATCATACATATCAACCTAGTTGATAAAGTATGTAAAGAGCTGAGAATTCAACCTATATCACTGACAAAAGAGAAGTTAATAAAAGAATATGATGAAAAGATATTTAAGAAGACTATCACTCATAAAATTCTATCGAATCTCATCATTGAAAGTCATAAGAAATTGACTGTTTCTATGTTAATAGCTGACATCAATTATCACGAAGTCATATTAGAAAAATCATGAATGAACAAAAATGAAATATTACTGAATATGCGAATCGACGTCATCGTTTTTTTGAATCAATTAGATACTTCTATTTCGATTTTTTCGATTTCTTCTAATTCAAAGCACTCAAGTTGATCGCGATCAACTTCGTCTACTTCTACTTCTCAGTCAAAGATTTCTAGAATGCTCAAATGATCTGTTTCAACTACAATTCAGAAAGAGTCATTCTCAATTCAAAGCATAAACGTCGCTTCGTTCAAAACACTGTTGAATCGCTCAAAGAAGAATCAGACTAAAGTATTCGCTCTATTCATGAAGAATATCGATAGAGAAATCACGTACAACACTCAGTGCAATTTGAACGCTCTGAACGTCTCTTTCGTCGAGAAAATCACTCAGAATTTGAAAGCTATTAAAGTCAAGCTGTCTTCAGAATATCATGATTTTCTAAATGTTTTTGATTGAGCTCAATTGAATAAGCTACCTTTGAATCGCTTCTATGATCATAAAATTGAGCTGACTAGTGATTCAACTTTCTCTCATTGTTGAGCATATCAAATGTCTTCTCTTTGATAGAGTCAATATTCTATCTATTGACTTGAAATCAAGCGCAAATTCGAAATCAGAAGTCAATTTCTATCAGAGAGTACAATTAGTCAATCAAATGAATGAGTTCTGCAGCGAATATAAACAAGCTAAAAACGACAACAAGCTCAAGCTTCATAGCACTAAGATGAAGAACTGCAAAATTATTGACGACGTTCTATATAGAAAAAGATTACTTTGAGTTCTCAAGAACATGCACATGAAACTATTACAAGAAGTGCATGATCAATCTTTCATCTTTCACCTCAACAATAAACGAACTATTGATCTAGTTCAGCGCTTCTACTATTGATCAGATCATCAAGCTACTATCAGACAGTACATTCAAAACTGTCATATCTGTCAACGAAGCAAAGTTTCTAGAAATGCAATCAACGAACTTCATCAACCTCTATCTATCTCACTAGAATGATGAAAATATATAGCTATGAACTTCATAACTGAGCTATCTCTGTTGAAAAACTATAACGTCATTTGCACAATCATATGTCATCTCTTCAAAGAACGTCACTATGTTTTCTGTTATTGAAGAGACGATGATATCTCAGTCGAAGAAACAGTCTGAATTATGCTATGAAACGTTTATTGACTGCATGATCTACTCAGTTCTATTGTTTCAAATAGAGACTTTCAATTGATATTCATCATGTGAAAGAGTTTTTGTAAGCGACTGAGAATTATTGCTAGTCTATTCACAGTTTATCATTTCAAGATCAATGATTAATTGAAACGAGTCAATCAAGACGTTGAACGCAAACTTAGAATCTACTGCAATTACATGAAGAACGACTGAGTTAAATGAATATCTATGATGAAATTCAGCGACAATTTCAATATCTTCTTGATCATCTCAATGACTTCTTTCTACTTCAATAAAGAATTTCACTCTTGAATGAGTTTTGATTCAGATACAACTGACTACGAAATCACTCATGAACGAATTAAAGCTAGAAAAGCAGATGATATTGTCATTCAAATGAAAAAGCTACTGAACTTTGATTGTCAACAATTGAAAAAGACTAAGCTGATCATTGAAGCTTAAGTCAATAAACATAGACGAGATGTCATCTACAAGATAGATGATTGTTAAAACTCTTTTGCATGAGATTATGTAATAGCAATGATTAAATAATCATTGAATAATCAGAGTCTTGAAGTGATTGCTCTGATCGCTTGAATCAGAAGTGATCACAGTGAGCATGATGAGCATGATGCTCATCTTGCTCATCTTGCTTGAGAATGATCAGAGTGATCATTCAGAGCAGAGATGACTTGACATGATTCTTCTATGTTTATATAACAATGATTGTTTTCTTAGATAGAAGCTTCGTGCTCAATTCATGTAAGTAATCAATACATATTATTGTCTCAGCTATTTTCAGATCTCAAGTTTAGTAATAGTGATTACTGTTTAATCTCTGTATATATCTTGTATTGTTAAAGAAACAATCATTACACTTTGAGCATCACTCTTTCACAAGATATCAGAGACGTTCATTTTCTTCAGTCATGTCTAGTCAGTCAAGACGAGTCATGCTCAGTCAAGAAGCAAGCATCTTCAGCGCAGATAAAATCAAAATCTCAACATCAAACTTGTATCATGATGATCAAGATAAACTTGAAGCATATCTAGTACAGATAAAGCTATACATCAAATGACACTCATTTCAGTTCAAGTTCATTGAGAACAAAGTACTCTTTGCATTCATCTATCTAAAAGATAATGCATTCACATGATTTTATCACTATTTAACGAATTATTTGCAGAAGAAATCAGAGAAACGAGAAGAAGAAATCAACACAATATTTCATGACTTTCAGATGTTTGAGAAACGTTTAAGAAGAGTATTTGAAAACATTGATAAGAAATGTACAGCGAAACGACAGTTGTACAATCTGCAACCGAAAATCTTCGCAGCGACTTATTCAATCAGCTTTCAGCATATCGCGATGAATACAAAATGAGATGATGCAACTTTCATCAGTCAGTTCTATCAGAAACTGCAAGAGAAAGTCAAGAACAAAATCACTAGAATTGATAAACTCAACGACTTGCAGAAGATAATATTCAGAGTGATGATCATTGATAACAGACAGTACAAGAGACATCTGAAAAAAGATAAAGAATTGACTATGTCAGTGATATTGAATCGAAAGTTCAAGAAGAAACAACGACAGTCATACTATGATTCTCAATCTATGAAGTTAGATGCAATTTGAAAGATATCAATGAACACTCGCGATAAAACAGTTCAACAGAGCAAGACATGTTACACATGCAAAAAGCTGAGTCATTACTTCAAGAATTGTACTCAGAATAAGTACAAGAACAAGTCAAAGTCTTATGATAAGCAAGACAGATCTTTTGCAGCAATGAAAGAAAATCAGAAAGACAAGCATCAAGCGTTGTCATAAACAGCATGTTACAAGAACAACTGTCACACTCATCTGAGTGATAAGAAAGATTCAAAATGATATTCAAAACTTTCATGAAAAAATCATTTTTACGCAGCAACTCATCGTCAATCAAAAGTGCATGATGAGAATAGTGACAAAAGTTCGTTCACTATGATCATGAAATCAGAGATTTTCGACAGCGAAGCATATAACTTGAATAGATCAAACAGCATCAAAGAAGCTATTCATCAAGCAGTTGAAGAAGAAAATCAACTTAGCGAAACTCTACAAGCATTCACTATTGCAGCAGAAGACATTCTTGAACAAGAAGAAGATCATCTTGAAGTAAAGAAAGATTTCAGAAAGCTTACAAGTTAAGCAAGCTTTATAAGCATGTACAACGAATTGTACACTTTATTTAAGCAGAAAGAGAAAGATTTTTCACAGCGAATGCAACAGATCAAGAATGATATACATTAAGCTATTTATGACACTATGCAAAATGAGTCAGTCACATTGCACAAAGACATTCAATATCATGACATAGTCATGAAGAAGTCACTCACAAAAGTCAAGTTCATTAAGCAAGAAGAATATGTACTTTTCGATGAAGATCACATATTCAGAAAGCTTAAACAGATGACAAAAGTCATCAGAAAGAGATTTGATCTGTGTGATTCAAAGAAATATTTACTTAAAAAGATCAACTTAAATCAATTTCAGTACATAAAATAAGTACTGAAAGAAAAAGCTTTTAGTTCAAAAAACTAGAAGATTCTTTGATTGACAAATCATTGAAGAAGTCTAGTTGAAGATTGAAAATCGAAAGCATATTTGTTTTCATCAACGACTCATTGCAGTTATGAGTCTGAGTCAAAGTTAATGATCACGCAACATGATTATTTATAGACAGTGACTGCATGAGAAATTACGTGTTCTCAGAATTTGCTACAAAGATGCAAATACTCACGCAGAAAAAGAAAGAATCTTACAATCTGCAAAACTTCAATGAAACATTCATGAAGTACAATAATGAACTAATAGATCAAGAAACTCAACTCATTCATTTGAGACTTGAACGATACTGAAAGAAGTTACGTTTAAATGTTATGAAGCAGTCAGACAGTGATATAATTCTAAACATATCATGACTTCATACAATCAATTCAATGATTGATTGAGTTAACGAGACAATTGCATTTCTAGATACAGAAGTGACGCAATTACACTCAATATTGAAGTCATCACAAAATGTGAAGATATTCATCATGACGAGCGAAGAAATGCGCGAAGAGTTCAGAGAAATCAATGACGCACAGATGTTATGAAGCAGAGAGATTCAGAGTGATCACTTAAAGAATCTCGTCATCGCTATTATCTTTAAAGAATATCAGAAATATAAAATTCTGTTTGAGAAAGAAAGTGATCAGAAGACACTACTTAAACATCAATCATGAGATCACGAGATTAAGCTCGTTGACGACAAGAAACTCATGAAACAGTTCATTTATTCATTGTTGACAGAAAAGCTCAATGCTTTGCAACAATATTTGAAGAAGAACATGTGAAAAGAATTCATTAAAGAATTACAGTCATCAGCAGAATACTCAATTCTGTTTATTTCAAAATTAAATGAAAGTTTAAGACTATGTGTTAATTACAGAGCATTGAATAACATCATGATTAAAAACAGTTATTCATTATCGCTCATAGCAGAATTGCAGAACAGATTGCAGAGTGTACAGTGATTTATGAAATTCAATATATTCAAGATATTCAATTGAATATGAATCAAAGAAGAAGATGAGTGAAAGACAGTCTTTCACACTCAACTAGAACATTATGAGTATTTGATCATGTCTTTCAACTTAATTAATGCTTCAGTCATGTTTCAGATCTTTGTAAATAATGTGCTACAACGTTATTTGAATCAATTCATCATAGTATATCTGAATGATATATTAGTATACTCAAAGACGAAGAAAGAATATGTGCAACATGTTAAGAAAGTTCTACAGACTTTGAAGAAAGTCGATCTGCGCATCAAGTCAGAAAAAAGTGAATTTCATGTACAGAATGTACAGTTTTTGAAATTCATAGTCACATTTCAGAATCTAAGAATGAACTTAAAGAAGATAAAAGCTGTTACGACTTAATCAACGTCAAAGTCAAAGATTGAAGTTCAATTCTTTCTAGAATTCGCGAACTTCTATAAATGCTTTATAAAGAAATACTTCAGAATCATCTCATCACTTACAAATCTTACGAGAAAGAACATATTATTCATGTAAACTGAGAAAGCAGAAGAAGCTTTCAAGAAGCTGAAGAAATTGTTCATCTTTCAGTCAATACTGATCATGTTTGAATCAGAAAAACTTATTACACTCAAGATGAACGCGTCAGATGAAGCTATTAAAGCATGTATCAGTCAATCAGACAATAAGAGACATCTGCATTTCATTGCATTTCACAGTAGAAAGCTTACAGATGCTGAATTGAACTATAA
>JAABUR0100001675.1_pt1 | contig 38317 bp, 35 predicted proteins | sample 5560091 | NCBI WGS metagenome assembly JAABUR01 (sample SAMN10711879, study PRJNA513375) | rock metagenome | isolation source: Antarctica rocks | place: Antarctica: Victoria Land, University Valley sud | reverse complement strand
GGCGAGAAGACGTCGTGGGAGGAGGTCCTCGTCCTGGCCCGGCTGCACCGAACGGCGTTCGAGCACCTCGGCGTGCAGGCGAAGCCGAAGGTCACCGGACGCCGCGGCATCCAGGTGTGGATGCCGATCGAGCGCGGTCCCACGTTCGCCGAGACCCGGGAGTGGGCCGAGCGGCTCACGCGGACCGTGGGCGCCGTCGTGCCGGAACTCGTCAGCTGGAAGTGGGAGGTGCGAGAGCGCGGCGGCCTGGCGCGACCCGACTACACGCAGAACGCCGTCAACAAGACGCTGGTCGCGCCCTACAGCCCGCGCGCGGCCGCCGGGGCCCCCGTGTCGGCGCCCATCGCGTGGGACGAGCTCGACGACCCGACGCTGCGGCCGGACGGGTTCACCATCGCGACGATCCTCGACCGGCTGGCGGACCGGGGTGACCTCTTCCACCCGGTGCTCGCCGAGCCCCAGCGGCTCCCGCCCCTCGGTTGAGGCGTCGAGACCGGAATCGCGAAAGCTCTCGCCCACCTCGTCGCCGAGAACGTCGACGACGCCCTTAGCCGCTGGATGCAGGTGCTCAACCGCGACCGCGCCGACTTCGCGCCGAGTCACGCCGCCGGGCTCCCGGCCGCGGAGTCCGCAACGTACGCCAACGGTCATGTCGTCGAGCCCGGGTGCTGAGGCGTCGGCCGCCCACGCCCGAGGCTCGGCCAGCCACTGGAGACCTAACGCCCCGCGACGTCGGCTGCGGAGGCGGTCCCGGTCGGTCCGGACGACCGGTGGTCACCACCTGCCGAACGACCTGCGGAACGAGCTGTCCCTAAACCGACCCTCCAGTAGAAACGCTTGCGCCTTCTCTCGCTTTTTCTGTGAAAATGGGGGCATGGCACGGAAGAAGACGACGGTGTACATCGACGAAGCGCTGCTGCGGGCGGCGAAGGTGGCCGCAGCACGTTCCGGCAAGCGCGAGTACGAAGTCTTCGAGGAGGCGCTGCGCCGTCACCTGGGTTTCGCCGGCGCGGTAGAGCAGATATGGGCGGGCATCGCCCCGGAACAGGCGCCGAGCGATGAGGAGGCAGCCCGCATCGCGGCCGAGGAGTTGACTGCCGTACGTGCCGAGCGCTCCAGCCGCAGGGCGGGCTGAGCTCTGCCCGACCCCCTCAGAGCAGTCATCGACCCCAACGTGTGGGTCTCCGCGGTGATCAATCCCTTCGGCGCGCCTGCGCGAGTGGTGGAAGCCGTCACCAGCGAGGAGCTCGTGGCCGTGGTGAGCCAGCATCTGCTCGACGAGGTCACCGCGGTGCTGATCCGACCGAAGTTTCGCCGCTGGGTCAGCATCGCCGACGCAGTTGCGTTCGTGGAGGCCTTGGGCGGCTACGCCGATCTCCATCCCGACCCTGACACTCCGGCGCCGCGCGTACGCGACCCGGAGGACGACTACCTCGTCGCACTCGCCGAAGCTGCCGAAGCGGTCATCGTCACCGGGGACGCCGACCTACTGGACGCCGACCTCAACCCGCCGGCGATCACTCCCCGCGATCTGCTGGCGCGAATCAGATGACGATCCGCTTGCGGTGCTCACTGCCGCCGGCAACTTCGGCGGTTGGGGCATATGAGGTGTCGCCAGCTCGGTGAACGGTGGTCACCTCGCTGAGTGCTTCGAGGTTCGGCTGATGGGTCGTCACGCTGCTGAGGACCGGACCCGGACGGCGGCCGGGGAGCTGTGGACTGCGGCTCTTGCGGACTCTGTGTGGACTAGCGAGGTCCCGCTAGGCCTCTGAACTGCGGTTATGCGCCCAGTCAGAAGTACCAGGGGAAGGGGGACCAGTCGGGGTCGCGCTTCTCGAGGAACTGGTCGCGCCCCTCGACGGCCTCGTCGGTCATGTAGGCCAGCCGGGTCGCCTCGCCCGCGAAGACCTGCTGGCCCATGAGCCCGTCGTCGACGAGGTTGAAGGCGAACTTGAGCATCCGCTGGGCCTGGGGCGACTTGCCCATGATCTCGCGGGCCATCTGCAGCGCCTCGGTCTCGAGCTCGGCATGGTCGGCGACGACGTTGACCGCCCCCATCCGGTGCATGTCCTCGGCGGTGTAGGTCCGGCCGAGGTGGAAGATCTCGCGGGCGAACTTCTGCCCGACCATCCTCGCGAGGTAGGCCGAGCCGTAGCCCCCGTCGAACGAGCCCACGTCGGCGTCGGTCTGCTTGAACCGGGCGTGCTCGCGCGAGGCGATGGTCAGGTCGCACACGACGTGCAGCGAGTGCCCGCCTCCGGCCGCCCAGCCGTTGACGACGGCGACGACGACCTTGGGCATGGTCCGGATCAGGCGCTGGACCTCGAGGATGTGCAGCCGACCGCCCTGCGCCTTCACCCTGGCGCAATCGACCGTGTCGGCGGTCTCTCCCTCGGCGTACTGGTAACCCGAGCGGCCACGGATCCGCTGGTCGCCCCCGGAGCAGAAGGACCGCTTGCCGTCCTTGCGCGACGGGCCGTTTCCGGTGATGAGGACGCAGCCGACGTCTGGCGTCATCCGCGCGTGGTCCAGCACGCGGTAGAGCTCGTCGACGGTGTGCGGGCGGAACGCGTTGAGCACCTCGGGGCGGTTGAAGGCGATGCGGACGACGCCCGACCGCGCTCCCGTGCCGTGCGCCCGGTGGTAGGTGATATCGGTCAGCTCGAACCCCGGAACCACGTCCCACGCGCTCGGGTCGAACGTCTCGGACACCGGGTCGGGCTGCTCGTCGCTCACCTGCGCGAGGATAGTGGCGCTCAGGCCGGGGTATGCCGTCAGCGCTCGCCCAGTGCTCGCCCCCAGCGGTGCCGCAGGCACTGGGACCCGTTCAGACCCCCTCCGCATCAGGCTAGGAGCTCGCATGGCACTCAGGTGGTACACGTCCAGTCGCGAGTGCTGACGCCGGGTGGCCCGATGACCCTTCCCGACCTGGACGCGCTCCTCACCGGCCTTCGCGTCGTCAGCATCCCCATGCGGGTCCGGTTCCGAGGCGTCGACCACCGCGAGGTGACCTTGCTCCGTGGTCCTGCTGGGTGGGGTGAGTTCTCCCCGTTCCTCGAGTACGCCCCGCCCGAGGCAGCGCGCTGGCTCGCGGCCGCGATCGAGGCCGCCTGGCACGGGTGGCCACCCGCTCTCCGTGACCGTATTCCAGTCAACGCAACGGTTCCTGCGGTCGCGGCCGACGACGTCGCCGCCGTCCTGGCTCGCTACGACGGCTGCACGACGGCGAAGGTCAAGGTCGCCGAGAAGGGGCAGTTGCTCGAGGACGACGTATGCCGGGTGGCGGCGGTCCGCGATGTGATGGGGCCTCTGGCCCGGATCCGGGTCGACGCCAACGGCGGATGGAGCGTGGACCAGGCCGTCGGCGCCCTCGGCGCCCTCACGGCATACGGGTTGGAGTATGTCGAGCAGCCCTGCGCCACGGTGGACGAGCTCAAGGAGCTGCGGATCTCGTTGGTCCGCAAGGGTATCGATGTGCTCGTTGCTGCCGACGAGTCCATCCGCAAGGCCGAGGACCCTGCCCGGGTGGCCCGGGAGCAGGCCGCCGACATCATCGTCGTCAAGGTCGCCCCGCTAGGCGGGGTGCGCCGGGCGCTGGCCGTCGCCGAGCAGTGCGGTCTGCCGACCGTCGTCTCCTCGGCCCTCGACACCTCGGTCGGCATCGCCGCCGGCGTGGCCCTGGCGGCCGCGCTCCCCGAGCTGCCGTACGCCTGCGGGCTCGCCACCGTGGAGCTGCTGGCGGCCGACGTCGCTCGACCGTCCCTCGTCCCGGTCGGTGGCTCCATCGTCGTGGGCGCCCCCGCGGTCGACGAGTCGCTCGTGGACCAGCTCGGCGCGTCGGCGGAACGGGCCCAGTGGTGGCGGGACCGGGTGGCCGCGTGCCACCAGATCCTCGAGAGCGGCCCGGGATGACCTTGGCGGCCAGCGGAATCAGCAAGGCCGACGGCGGGTGACAATGGGCCATGCTCAAGGTCTGCCTCAACGGCGACCGGCCACCGCGGGAACGGGTGCCGGTCACCCCCGTGCAGCTGGCCGAGGCGGCGCGGGCGGCGGTCGACGCCGGGGCGTCCGCGATCCACGTCCACCCGCGGGGTGACCTCGGCCGGGAGTCGCTCGACGGCGGTCTCATCCTTCGGACCCTCGACGCCATCCGCGAGCTCGTGCCCTCGGTGCCGGTCGGCGTCAGCACCCGTGAGGCAATCTGCCCGGACGCTCGCGAACGCCTGGCGTTGGTCAGGGAGTGGGCGGGTCCGGAGGACGGCGGCCCCGACTTCGCGAGCGTCAACTGGCACGAGACCGGCTCGGTCGACGTGGCAAGGATGCTACGGGCCCGGGGGATCGGCGTCGAGGCCGGCATCTGGACGCCGACGGCGGCGTCGGTCTTCATCGCAAGCCACTGGCCGTGGCAGGTCGAGCGCGTCCTCGTCGAGGCGATCCCCGGGCACACCCCGGGGAGCGACGGGGTGTGGGCCGTCGAGCGGGTGCTCACCGCCCTCGGGAGACAGCCCGCCCCCGTCCTCGTGCACGGTGAGGGACGGTGGACGTGGCCCGTGCTGCGCTGGGCCCAGAAGCACCGCTACGACACCCGGATCGGCCTCGAGGACACGCTCGTGGACGAAGTAGGCCTGAGGGTGCGGACGAACGGCGAGCTGGTCAGCGCTGCCCTCGCGGTGCACCACCGGTGACCGGCTGCGTCCGCCGGGCTGGTACTCGGGTGCGCGGCGCCGGTCGTGCCTGATTTGATGTGGGGATGGCAAGGGGTGGAGACCGACTCGCCAGCACCGCCGAGCACTCGGCAGCGACAGGCCAGATCGTCAGGCAGTTCACGCGGATTCCGGCCGACGCGCCCGTGCGGCTCGCCAAGCGCACCTCCAACCTCTTCCGGCCACGGGCGGCGGCGGTCGGTCCGGGGCTCGACGTGTCAGCGTTCTCCCGGCCTCTCGAGGTCGACCCCGTCACCCTGACGGCGACGGTCCAGGGCATGACGACCTACGAGGACCTCGTCGAGGCGACCCTGGCCCAGGGGTGCATGCCGCTCGTCGTGCCCCAGCTGCGGACGATCACCCTGGGAGGAGCCGTGACCGGACTGGGCATCGAGGCGTCGTCCTTTCGCAACGGCCTCCCGCACGAGTCGGTTCTCGAGGTCGAGATCCTCACCGGAGCCGGGGAGGTCGTCGTCGCGCGGCCGGAGGGCGAGCACGCCGAGCTGTTCCACGCCTTCCCCAACTCCTACGGCTCTCTGGGATACGCGCTGAGGCTGACCATCGAGCTCGAGCGGGTGCACCCCTATGTCGCCCTGCGCCATGTCCGATTCGACAGCCTCGACGCGGCTTGCGCAGCCATCGCCGAGATCATGCGGAGCCACTGCTGGGAGGACGAGCCAGTCCACTTCCTCGACGGCGTCGTCTTCGGCCGCACCGAGACCTATCTGACCCTGGGCACGTGGGCGGACACTCCGGGGGAGCAGTGCCTGCCGAGCGACTACACCGGGCAGCAGATCTACTACCGCTCGATCCGCGAGCGCCCACGCGACGTCCTGACGGTGCGCGACTACATCTGGCGGTGGGACACCGACTGGTTCTGGTGCTCGCGGGCCTTCGGAGCCCAGCATCCGGTGGTGCGCCGGCTCTGGCCCAGGAGCAGGCTGCGCAGCGACGTCTACTGGAAGATCGTCGCTGTGGAGAACCGCCACCACGTGATGTCGAGGATCGACGCCCGCCGGGGAAGGCCGCCGCGCGAGCGGGTCGTCCAGGACGTCGAGATCTCGCTGGGACGGGTGGCCGAGTTCCTCGACTGGTTCCTGCGCGAGGTGCCGATCGAGCCGGTCTGGCTGTGCCCCATCCAGCTGCGGTCACGGCATACGGGTCCTGCTGTCGCACAAGGCGAGCGAGCATCCGGTGCAGCCGGCGCGCGGTGGCCGCTGTATCCCATGCGGGTGGGGGAGCCATATGCCAATGTCGGGTTCTGGTCGACGGTTGCGGTCCAAGCCGGGCAGGTGGACGGCGACGTCAACCGGGCCATCGAGGACGAGGTGACCCGGCTCGGAGGCCACAAGTCGCTCTACTCCGACTCCTACTACGACCGCGAGACGTTTGACCGGCTCTACGGCGGGCAGGCATACCGAGTCGTGAAGCAACGGTACGACCCCAGGGGGCGGCTGCCCTCGCTCTACGACAAGGCGGTGCGAGCACGATGAGCATGACGGTTGCGGGGGCCTTCGCCCGAGTGTTCGGGACGAGTGCACCGGTGCGGTTCAGCGCCTACGACGGTTCTCGCTCGGGCGCCGATGACGCGCCGCTGAGGATGTCGCTGAAGAGCAAGCGCGGGCTCGACTACGTCATCACCGCACCGGGCTCGCTCGGGCTGGTGCGCGCCTACCTCCAGGGCGACCTCGTCATCGAGCCGATGAACCAGGCCGACCCCTACGAGGTCCTGAGGTTCCTCGAGGACGAGCTCCGCCCGCAACGACCGAGGCTCGAGGAGCTGCCCGACCTCGCCCGGTTCGTCAGGGAGCATCGGCCCTCGATCCCCGAGCTGCCCGCTGAGGAGACGCCCGGAACGGTGCGGCGGCTGGCCGCCGGGCTGAGCCATGCCCGAACCCGTGACGCTCTGGTGATCCGGCACCACTACGACGTGTCCAACCGGTTCTACGAGATGTTCCTCGGCGAGTCGATGGCCTACACCTGCGCCGTCTATCCCGCCGAGCGCTCGACGCTGGAGGAGGCGCAGGCGGAGAAGTTCGACCTCGTCTGCCGCAAGCTCGGGCTCGAGCCCGGGATGCGGTTGCTCGACGTCGGCTGCGGCTGGGGCGGCATGGTGCGGCACGCCGTCGACAACTACGGCGTCAGCGCGCTCGGGGTGACCCTCTCCAAGGCCCAGGCCGACTGGGGCGCAGCCAGAGTGGCCGAGGACGGGCTGTCCGACCGGGCGACGATCCGGCACGGCGACTACCGGGACGTGACGGAGTCCGGTTTCGACGCGGTCTCGTCGATCGGGCTGACCGAACACATCGGCGTCGGCAACTACCCCGTCTACTTCCGCTTCCTGCGTGACCGCCTCACGGACGGTGGCCGGCTGCTCAACCACACGATCACCCGCCCCGACAACGGGCACCCCGGCATCCCCTCGCGCGGGTTCATCAACCGTTACGTCTTTCCAGACGGGGGCCTCACGGGGTCCGGCGACATCGTGCGGGTCATGGAGGACGAACGTCTCGAGGTGCGCCACCAGGAGAACCTGCGCGAGCACTACGCCATGACCACACGCGACTGGTGCACCAACCTGTCGAAGCACTGGGACGAGGCGGTCGAGGAGGTCGGGCTCGGTGTGGCCCGGGTCTGGGGCCTCTACCTCGCCGGCTCGCGGCTCTCGTTCGAGCGCAACCGCATCCAGCTGCACCAGATCCTCGCGTCCCGCACGGACGACGCAGGGAGCTCGGGCTTCCCGCTGCGCCCCACCTGGGGCAGCTGACCGGGCTGGCGGTCAGGCGCGCGGCGGCCTGGCGCCTGGGCTTAGACCCGACTGAAGCCGCTCCCGGCTGGACGGTCAGGCTCGCGCGGCGGCCTGGCGCCTGAGCTCCGACCTGGCGAGGGCGTTCTTGTGCACCTCGTCGGGTCCGTCGGCGAAGCGCAGCGACCGGACGCCGGCGAACGCGGCCGCCAGCGGGAAGTCCGAGCTGAGCCCACCGGCGCCGTGCGCCTGGATGGCCTTGTCCAGGATCCACTCCACCGTCCGGGGCGTGGCGATCTTGATCGCCTGGATCTCGGTGTGCGCGCCCTTGTTCCCCGCGGTGTCCATGAGCCACGCCGTCTTGAGGACGAGGAGACGCAGCTGTTCGACGCGCACCCGCGACTCGGCGATCCAGTCGCGCACCACACCCTGCTCCGACAGCGGCCGCCCGAAGGCGACCCGCTCGTCGACGCGCGCGCACATCAGCTCGATGGCCCGCTCGGCGACCCCGATCGAGCGCATGCAGTGGTGGACCCGCCCGGGACCGAGCCGGGCCTGGGCGATGGCGAACCCGTCTCCCTCGCCGGAGATGAGGTTGGTCGAGGGCACCCGCACGCCGTGGAACGCCAGCTCGGCGTGGCCACCGTGGTCGTGGTCGTCGTAGCCAAGGACGGTCATCGCGCGCGTGATCTCGAGACCCTCGGCGTTCCGCGGGACGATGACCATGCTCTGCTGGCGGTGCCGTTCGGCGGAGGGGTCGGTCTTGCCCATGACGAGAAACAGCCTGGCGTCGGGGTTCATCGCCCCGGTGATCCACCACTTGCGCCCGGTGATGATCAGGTCCCCACTGCCGTCGGTGGCCCGCTCGATGCGGGTCGCGATGTTCGTGGCGTCCGACGACGCGACGTCGGGCTCGGTCATGGCGAAGGACGAGCGAATCTCGCCGCGCAGCAGTGGTTCCAGCCACTCCTCCTGCTGCTCAGGCGTGCCGAACGTCTCGAGCAGCTCCATGTTTCCCGTGTCCGGGGCAGCGCAGTTAAGGGCGGCCGGCGCCAGGGCGATGCTCCTGCCGGTGATCTCGGCCAGCGGTGCGTACTGCAGGTTCGTTAACCCGGCACCCCGTGGACCGGGGAGGAACGCGTTCCAGAGCCCACGCGAGCGGGCCTGCTCTCGCAGCTCCCGCAGGACGGGCACCTGGCTCCAGGCCCATCGGTCGTCCAGAGCCTCGACCTGCTCCTCGAACACCGCCTCAGCGGGGTGGACGTGCTGCTCCATGAGGTCCAGGAGCGCCTCGCGTAGCTCCTCGGTGCGGGCGTCGTGGGCGAAGTCCATCAGTGCTCCTCCATCGAGTCGAGACCGAGCGCGAGCAGCGGCTCCACCATCGCGCCGATCTGGCCGAACCCCGCGCCCACGGTCTGTCCGTGCGCGTGGCGGAAGTGGATCCCCTCCAGGATCACGGCGAGCTTGAGACAGGCGAGCGCCTCGTAGAACCCGAGGTGGGTCAGGTCGCGGTCGCTGCGGGCGCCGTAGCGAGCCACCACGTCGTCTCTCGTCACGAACCCCGTGGCGCGGGATGCTGACGAGACGCCTTGCCCCACACCGAGTTCCGCGATCCGGTGGTAGGTCAGCAGGAGGGCCACGTCGGTCAGTGGGTCACCCAGCGTCGCCATCTCCCAGTCGACGACGGCCGCGATCTCGTCGCCCGGGCTCACGAGCAGGTTGTCCAGGCGGTAGTCGCCATGGATGATCGACGGCGCGGACTGCCGCGGGAGCCGCTCAGCCAACAACGCGATGAGCTCGTCAGCGCCCTTCAGGTCGCGCGTGCGCGAGCCCTCCAGCTGCCTGGCCCACCGCCGAACCTGGCGCTCCAGAAAGCCCTCCGGCCGGCCGAAGTCGCCCAGCCCCACCGATGTCGGGGCGACCTCGTGGAGGTCCGCGAGCGCGTCGACCATCCGCTCCCCGATGCGCCGGGTTCGTTCTGCGCCAAGGGAGTCGAGCTCCTCGGCGGACCGATAGGGGACACCCACGACGAGCTGCATGACGTAGAACGGTGCGCCGATGAGCGTTTCGTCCGGGCACACGGCATACATCTCGGGCACCGGGACGGCCGTCTCGTGCAGCGCCGCCATGACCCGGTGCTCGCGCACCATGTCGTGCGCCGTCGCAAGGACGTGCCCGAGCGGGGGCCGCCGGACGATGACCGACCTCGTGCCGTCGCCGACGACGTAGGTGAGGTTGGACTTGCCGCCGGCGACGACCTGGGCGCCCAGCGGAGGAGTGAGCAGGTCCGGCGCCGCGCGGCCGAGCCAGGCTCCGAGGGCCGCCAGGTCGAGCCCCGGCGGATCGGGCTGAACCGCCGGATCCGCCGGGTACGCCGGGTACGGGTCCGCCGACTCCGCCGGCTCGAGCCCGGCAGCGGACCGAGGGTCCGGCGGGTGTGTCATGCGGTGGCCTCCCCCTCGGTATGCCGGGTCATCACGCGGTGACGTGGCGACGAGCCCGATGCTCGCCCCGCTGTGATCTTCAGCGACAAGTAGCGCGGTTCTGACGGCGCTCCTCGCCGGTCGGCGACGGTTCGCCATTCTTGGTCTCGGGTCGCAAGGGATCCTCCCACGGTAGAGCCCACGTGGTTGGCCAGGACCGCCGACCGTGCCGCGTGGCGCTTCGAACAGCCCCTGACACAGCACTGCAGCCGATCGCCGCCGCACCGCTGGTGGACGGTTCGCAAACGGTCGTTGTCGGGTGTCACCGATGGGTGCCATGCCGGCCCTGGTCGGCCCTGCCACCCATCAGCCGGCCAACCGCCTCGTCGTCTGGCGGACAGTCCGCTAGAGTGGCATCTACCCCCGGGGGTACCCAGAACAGCGGGTCGGACGAACGGGAAGTTGGACATGGACGTGGAGATGGCGCAGCTTGAGGACGTTCTCGGGCGCCTGAAGCGGGTGCAGGGGCAGGTCGGGGGAATCATCCGCATGATCGATGAGGGCCGTGACTGTTCAGATGTCGTGACGCAGCTTGCCGCCGCGTCCCGCGCGCTGGACCGTGCCGGGTTCAAGATCATCGCTACGGGAATGCGGCAGTGCATGGTCACCGACGACGTGGGCACCCGTCGGCTGGACGAGGCGGAGCTCGAGCGTCTTTTCCTGACCTTGGCCTGAACCCTGTCCTGCGGCGCCCGACCGATCCGACAACATCGATTGATCCGACAACATCGACCGAAGGAGCCACTGATGGACTACCAGCGCAGCACCACCGTAGACCTGCCCTACGCCGAGGCGGTGGACCGCATGCCGCCCAGGCCTTGGCCGACCAGGGCTTCGGGGTGCTGACCGAGATCGACGTGCAGGCCACGCTGCGCGACAAGCTCGACCTGAACATGGAGTCCTGCCTCATTCTCGGCGCCTGCAACCCCGAGCCTGCCCACCAGGCACTGGAGGTCGACCGCAGCTTCGGGGTGCTGCTGCCCTGCAACGTCGTGGTGAGCAGCCGCGGCGACGGGTCGGCGGTGCAGATCCTCGACCCGCAGATGATGGCTTCGGTGACCGGCCTGGCCGCGCTGCAGCCGGTGCCGATGAAGCCTCGCGTCGCCTGCAGTCCGTTCTGGACAGCCTCAGCAGCCGCTGAACCGCAGCGCACCAGCCCCAAGGGGACGGATTCTCGCCCCCACAGTCGCGGCAACGACAACAGGAGAAGCACTGATGGACCCCAAGACCGTGCAGGAACAGCGCCACGATCTGCAGATCCTCGATGTCCGCGAGGACGACGAGTGGATCGCCGGGCGCATCGAGGGGTCACGCCACATCCCGCTGGGGCAGCTGTCCGCGCGCCTCGGTGAGCTGGACCAGAACCAGCCTGTGGTGACCGTGTGCCGCAGCGGTGGGCGCGCCAGCAAGGCCGCCGAGCAGCTGACCCGGGCCGGGTTGACCGCGCACACCATGTCCGGCGGGATCACCCGGTGGGCGGACGACGGCCTGCCCGTCAGCACGCCGGACGGGCATCCCGGCCGGGTGGCCTGACGGCCCACAACGCCCTACGTCATTTTCGCAGCGAATACCTGACCCGGTAGGGAAAGGAGCAGCAGTGATCCAGATCGAGACGATCGAGACCTCCAGCCTTGGGGACCGCAGCTACCTGGCCACGGACGGCGAGGTAGCCGTCGTGGTCGACCCGCAACGCGACATCGACCGGGTCCTGACGCTGGTCGATCCGCGTGGGGTGCGGGTGACGCATGTCGTGGAGACGCACGTGCACAACGACTACGTCACCGGCGGCCTGGAGCTCGCCCGACGCACGGGCGCGGCCTACGTGCTACCGGAAGGCAGCGACGTGGCGTTCGAGCACGTCAGCGTCGGCGACGGGGACGTTCTGGAGGCCGGGGCAATGCGGCTGCGGGTGCTGCACACCCCCGGGGACACACCCACCACCACGCCAGCTACGCCCTGACTGACGCCGGGGGCGACACTGGGGCGCTAGGAGTCTTCACCGGTGGCTCGATGATCTTCGGCGCAACCGGCCGTACCGACCTGGTCAGCCCGCAGGACACCGACGGGCCGACCCGAGCCCAGTGTCACTCGGTGCAGCGGTTGGCCCGGGAGCTTCCCGCTGGTGCCGAGGTGTTTCCCACCCACGGCTTCGGCAGCTTCTGCTCGGCCACCCCGGCCGGTGGTGACTCCTCCACCGTCGGGGAGCAGGTCCGGGTGAACCCGGCGCTGACGTTGGCCGAGCAGGAGTATGTCGACACGCTGCTGGCGGCCCTGGACGCCTACCCGGCCTACTACGCGCACATGGGGCCGATCAACCGCGGCGGCCCGACACCGGTGGACCTGAGCCTGCCCGTCCCAGTCGACCCGCCTGAGCTGCGCCAGCGGGTCGAGGCCGGTGAGTTGGTGGTTGACCTGCGTGAGCGCCCTTCGCAGCGGGACATCTGGCGGGTTCGCTCGCCTTCGAGCTGTCCGACAACTTTGCCACCTATCTGGGGTGGCTCTACCATTACGGCAGCCCGCTGACGCTGATCGGTGAGAGCCAGGAGCAGGTCGCCGACGCGCGCCGGGAGCTGGTCCGCATCGGCATCGACTCACTCGCCGGCATGGCGGTCGGGGACATTGCGGCCCTCGCCGACGGCCAGCCGCTGCGCTCCTACCCCGTCACCGACTTCGCCGGCCTGGCCAAGGCCATGAAGCGCGCAGCGGTGCAGGTGCTGGACACCCGCCGCAACGACGAGCGGGCCCAGGGGTATGTGCGCGACTCCCAGCACATTCCGCTGCACGAGCTCGCCGACCGCATGGACGAGGTGCCCGAGGGTGAGGTGTGGGTCCACTGCGGCTCCGGTTACCGCGCCTCCATCGCCGCCTCGGTGCTGGATGCCCGCGGCGGTCAGATCGTGCTGGTCAGCGACTCCTACGACGCCGCGAAGGCCGCCGGCCTCGAGGACGACGAGCCCGACCGAGACGCCGATGCGACGACAACTGAGCCCGAACACCCGTGACCGGGTCAACGCCGACATCCTGGTGTTCTGGACTCGGCAGCCCGACGCGGTGAGCATTTCTCGACGTCGGGCAAAACTTTCACCTCCTGGTCGACGGGCTCAGCGGCGACGTGGGACAGGCCCCGCCGGTTCCTGGAACGTCCGCTTCGCCGGGTCGCCCGGTCACGCCGCCTGACGAGCGTCGCAGCGCGCGCGTGTCCCAAGGCGGCACTGCTCGCGGGTGGCATCGGGCCCCGACCAGCCCGGTCCGCCCTGGCCGACACCTGCGCGATGGGCCGGATCAGGTCCGTCCTGGCGCACCACCGCGGTCGCCGGCACCGCATCGATGCCAAGATGCCGGGGCAGCTGGCGAACCGGCACCGGGCAGCATGATCCGACAACGGCAGGCCCGCCCGGACCCGGCGCAGGGTCGGCGTCCGTGATCGCGGCGGTGGGCCTTGGCCTGGTCATCGGCGTCCTGCTCGGGCTGCTCGGGGGGGCGGGTCGATCCTGGCTGTCCCGGCCCCGGTCTACGGCGCTGGGGTGCCCCTGGTCGCGGCGATCCCGACGTCCCTGCTCGTCGTCGGCATCTCCTCGGCCACGGCGCTGCTGCCCCCGCTGCGGAAGGGACGGGTGCAGTGGCGCCTCGCCGGCGTGTTCGGCACCGCTGAGGCAGTGTCCGCGTTCGCCGGTGCCGCCGTCAACCGGCTGCTCGACTCGCGCCTCGTGCTGGTCGGACTCGCCGTCCTACTGGTCGTCGCCGGAGTGCGGATGCTGCACGAGCAGGCCACCGCTGGTGGGGACTGCGCCCTGCCCGACGGCGGCATCAACTGGCGTCGCTGCCTGCCCAAAGCGGTCGGATCCGGTGTTGTCGTCGGATTTCTCACCGGCCTGTTCGGCGTCGGCGGCGGCTTCCTCATCATCCCCGCCCTGGTCCTGCTCCTCGGCCTGCCGATGACGGCCGCGGTGGGCACCTCGCTGGCCATCATCGTGGTCAACTCGATCGCCGGGTTCGCCGCGCACGCCGGGGACGCCACCCTCGACTACGGCATCGCCGGCGCGTTCACCCTGGCCGCCGTCGCTGGATCCCTCGCTGCGTCAAGGATCGCCACCCGGCTGCCGGCCAAGCGGCTGCGCCGCGTCTTCGCCTACCTCGTCTTCGCCGTCGCGGCGTTCGTCATCATCCAAGCCGTGCTCAACCCGCGCGCTACCGGTTGAGGAAGAAGCGCAGGCATGGCGGCAGACAGGGGGCCGGGTTGACTCCCAGCGCCCGTGGTGCGCCGAGCGAGTGCACCGGCCAGCGTCGCCCTGCAGCGCCGTCCACACCGTGTCGGCCACCTCGTAGGGCTCGAGCGCCCGGTCGCGCGCGAGGATGTCCTTGAGCGGGCCGGACCGTTCAGGACATCCGGGTCCGCCCTTCGCACCAGATCGCCTGGACGACCACGCCTTCGCCGAGTGGCTCCGAGTGGCTCCGGGTGACCTACGGACGGCGCGGCATGACGGAGGCCTCGAGGAGCGCCCCGTCGGGCTCGGGCGTGTCGACCCGACCGACCTCACCGACGCGTCGAGGTCATGCGCCGAGTACGGGAAAGTCGCTCATCCATCAAGCGTTCCGAGATGGCTCGCCCGATCCCACGGGCGGCTGCGGTGACGACGGCCGTGGCCCCCACGGCATACGCCTCAGATGCCGCCCGTCAGGACGAGGCCGCCGTCGACGACGACGGTCTGGCCGGTGACCCAGCCCGCGTCGGCGGACAGCAAAAAGGCGACGACGCTGCCGATGTCGTCGGGCACGCCGAGCCGCCGCAGCGGGTAGGCGGCGGCGACCTGCTCCTCGCGACCCTCGTAGAGAGCCGTCGCGAAGGTCGTCTTGACCACCGCGGGAGCGACGGCGTTGACCCGGATCGCCGGTCCGAGCTCCACCGCGAGCTCCTCGGTGAGGTGCCCGAGCATCGCCTTGCTCGCTCCGTAGAAGCCGATCCCCGGCGCTGGCTTGAGGCCCGCGACCGACGAGACGTTGACGATGGCGCCGCCGTGCTCGCCGAGCCAGGCGGCATGGGCCTGCTGCACCCAGGACAGCGCGGCGATGCAGTTCACCTCGACGATCTTGCGGGCGACGTCCAGGTCGAGGGCAATGAGGGGCCCGTACGCCGGGTTGATCCCCGTGTTGTTGACGAGCAGGTCAAGGCTGCCGAACGCGTCGACGGTCCGGGCGACCGCGGTGCGCTGGTGCTCGCGGTCGTCGGCCCGGCCCGCGACCGCGATGGCGTGCTCCGTCCCGCCGAGCTGCTCGACCGCGGCATCGAGCGCCTCCTGCCTCCGGGCCGTGACGCAGACCCTCGCGCCGTCGGCCACGAGCCGATGCGCGATGGCCAGGCCGATGCCCCGGCTTGCTCCCGTGACGAGGGCGACCTTGCCGTCGAACCGTGCCATGACTCTCCTTGCCGATCCTGCTCCGGTATGCCGGGTGCTCACCCCCGGCGGCCGGCTCGCCGAGGGCTGGGGCGACTCCACGACTCCACGACTCCACGACTCCACGACTCCACGACGAAGGACTGAGCGCTCGCTTACCCTGACGCACCGACAGTCCGGCGTCAACCGAGAGCCGGGTCCGGTCGGGCCGGAACCCCCGCCTCCGCTCGATCATTCGGGCTCAGCTGCCGGGGCGGCCCTGGCGGCCACGACGCGGAAGGCGGCGCAGGACCGGGTCGAGGAGGTCCCACAACTCCCGGATCCGGAGCACCGAGGCCATGAGCAGGTAGACGGCACCGAAGACCGTGCCCGCGACGACGATGGTCAGCAGGGCGCCGACGCGACCGGTCACCAGCCCGTCGAACCCCAGGACCACCGGCCACGTGATGGCCACGGCCACCAGTGAGGCGGCGCCGATGCGTAGGTAGGAGCGCAGGATGGCTCGGATCCCGAGGTGCCCGAGCCGCTTCCGGACGAACCACATTCCGAAGAGCGAGCTGAGGATGTTGCTGACGACGATGCCGAGGCCGATGACCGCCACGGTGTGCTCCGGTCGCAGGAGGAGCGTCCCGAGGGTGATGGCGGTGGCCGAGCCGGTGAGGACGACCTGCTCCCCGAACGCCGTCCGCCCGTCGTCGTGGGCGTAGAGGAAGCGCTGGTTGAGCACGTCGATCCCGAACGGCACGACCCCGATCGCCATCGCCGCGAGCACCTGCGCGGTTGCGGGGATCTCGGCGGGATCGCGCGAGCTGAAGAGCAGCACGGTCACGGGCAGGGCAAGGGCGACGAGGGCGAAGGACGCCGGGAGGGTGAGCGCCGTCGGGACGGTCAGGCCGCGGGCGTACTCGCGGCGCAGGACCGTGGTGTCCCTGTCCTGGGCCGCCGCCGAGATGCGGGGGTAGAGGGCGGTGATGATCGAGAGAGCCACGAACGAGTGCGGGACCATGAAGACGAAGAGGGCGTTGGAGTAGACGAGGACTCCGGGGATGAACCGGTGCAGCTCGTCGGCCTGCTGTGAGGCGCGCCAGATGACGTTGGAGGACACGAGGAAGCCCGCCTGCGCGAGAAGCAGGGCGGCAAAGGCCCAGGCGGCGACCCGTGACGTCATGCCGAGGCCGACACCTCGCAACCCGAAGCGCGGAGTCCAGCGAAAACCATTGCGCCACAACGGGATGAGCAGGAACAGGGCCTGCACGACGATGCTCGCCGTGGCCGTGCCGGCGAAGAGCCAGACCATGGGGCCCGACCACTGACCGGGCCGGACGTGGCCGTCGAAGAACCCCATGAAGGCGACGAGCCCGACGATCTGGACGACGTTTGCCAGGGCCGGGGACCAGCCGAACGCCGCGAACTGCCCGCGGGCGTTGAGGACCTGACCGAGCACGGCATACAGGCCGTAGAAGAAGATCTGCGGCACGGTGAGAAAGGCGAAGAACGTCGCGAGGGACAGGGCATCCGGCTCGATGTCCGTCGCGTAGAGCCGGATCAGCAGTCCGGCGCCTGCGGTGCAGACCAGCGTGACGACGAGGAAACCGACGCCGGCCAGGGTGAGGATCCGGTCGGTGAAGTCGCGACCTCCGTCGGGGTTGCGGGCCGCCCTGACCAGCTGCGGCACGAGGATCGAGTTGAGCACCCCGCCGGCGATGACCATGTAGATGACGTTGGGCAGGGTGTTGGCCGTCTGGAAGGCGTTGCCGGTGAGCCCCTGGCCGATGGCGAGGACGATGAGCGACTGCCGGACGACCCCGAGCAGGCGCGACGCGACCGAGCCGCCGGCCATGGCCATGCTCGAGCGCGCCATGCTCGGGGTCGTCGTCACGAGGTCAATCCTTGCCCAGGGCGGCGAGGAAAGCCGCCTGCGCGCGCCGGTCGGCGCGGCTGACCCGCGCCTCCACGACGCGGATCCCGGCCGGCTCCGCGGCGAGCGCCCGCTGCAGGCCAACCACGTCGGCGACCCGCAGGTATGCCGTGTGGCTGGCTGCGCACTGCGCCTCGAGGTCCGCGCCGTGCGGCGTGCCGAAGACCCGCTCGAAGGCGCTCGCGTAGTCGGGACCTCCCTGCTCGAGCCCCGAGAAGATGGAGCCGCCGTCGTCGTTGACGACGACGAGGGTCAGGTCGGGGCGTGGCTCGTCGGGGCCGAGGACGAGCCCGGTGCTGTCGTGCAGGAAGGTCAGGTCGCCGAGCACGGCCACCGAGCGGGAGGCGCCGGGCCGGCCGAGTGCGACGCCGACGGCCGTCGAGACCGTGCCGTCGATGCCGGCGAGCCCGCGGTTGCCGACGACGAACCGGTGTTCGTGGGGCGGGTACCCGGGCATCATCAGGTCGAGGTCGCGGACCGGGTTCGACGAGCCGACGACGAGGGTCGCGTCTGGCGTGACGGCGGCGGCCACCGCACGGGCGACGTGGAGCGGGTCGAGCTCGGGGAGGGTGTCCACCCAGGCGTCGACCCGGGCGAAGAGGTCGGCGTCGGCGTCCTGCCAGGCCTGCAGCCAGGCCAGGTCGTCAGCGCGCGGCGGCGTGTCGGGGTCGATCGTGGGCGTGGCGTCGAGGTGGCGGGCCACCCTGCCCGGGTCGGTGACGACGCCTCCCGGCCCGGGAGCGGCCAGCACCTCGAGGTCGGATCGGGAGAGCAGCTCCGTCACCGGGCGCGAGAGGGTGGGGTGGCCGAGGACGACGACCCGCTCGACCTCGCCGCCGAGTGCCGTGCCGAGCAGCAGCCGGTAGGTCCGGATCGCGTTGGCCCCGACCCGGGCGCCCGACGTCGGCTCGGCGAGCAGCGGCCAGCCCGCCCGCTCGGCGAGGACCCGGGCCGCCGAGCCGGCCTCGTCGCCGGCCACGACCACGGTCCGGGGCCCCCGGTCGAGCACCTCGGCGTTGTCCGACTCGTCCGGGTCACCCGCCTGACGCCTCGAGATCTGTGTCGAAGAATCGCGGTTCCGTGCCGGAATTGGGCGATTCTTTGACACCGATGTGGGCCACCAGGGGGACTGCGCCGAGTCCGGGCCGTCCGGCAGCAGCGGGGCCTCGAGCTGGACGTTGAGCTGGGTCGGCCCGCGCCGGTCGCACGCCGCCCGAACCGCCGCCGCCACGTCCTCCCCGGACACCGTGACCGCCAGGTCGACGCACGGCGCGAACGTCCCGAAGATGCCGGCCTGCTCGGTCGTCTGGTTCGCTCCCGTGCCACGCAGGGAGGCCGGTCGGTCGGCGGACAGCACGATGACCTGTCGCCCGCTGTGGTGGGCCTCCATCACGGCGGGCAGGAGGTTGCCCACCGCCGTCCCGGAGGTCGTCACGACCGCGACCGGCCGTCGGGAGCCGACGGACAGCCCCAGCGCGAGGAAGCCCGCCGTCCGCTCGTCGACCCGCACGTGCAGCCGCAGGGCGCCGGCCACGTCCGCGGCATACAGGGCGACGGCGAGGGGGGCCGACCGCGATCCCGGCGCGAGGACGACGTCGCAGACGCCCTCCGCCACGAAGGCGGTGAGCAGGCGCACCGCGCGCTCGGCAGAGTTCACAACGCGCCAGTATGCCGTGCGCCCCGCGGCGTGGGAGGCTCCACGCATGGAGCTGCGCATCTTCACCGAACCCCAGCAGGGCGCGAGCTACGACGACCTGCTCGCCGTGGCCGGCAAGGCAGAGGACTGCGGGTTCGCCGCGTTCTTCAGGTCCGACCACTTTCTCGGGATGGGCGACGGCGACGGCCTCCCCGGCCCGACCGACTCGTGGGTGACCCTCGGCGCGCTGGCGCGGGAGACCACGACGATCCGCCTGGGCACCCTCGTCACCTCCGCGACCTTCCGCCACCCCGGCCCGCTGGCGATCAGCGTCGCCCAGGTCGACCAGATGAGTGGCGGCCGGGTCGAGCTCGGGCTGGGAGCCGGCTGGTTCGCGGACGAGCACACGGCATACGGACTGGAGTTCCCGGACACCGTGGGGCGCTTCGACCGGTTCGAGGAGCAGCTCGCCGTGATCACCGGCCTGTGGCGCACGCCACCCGGGGAGAGCTTCTCGTATGCCGGGAAGCACTACACCGTCGTCGACTCGCCCGCCCTGCCCAAGCCGGTCACCCCCCACGGTCCTCCGGTGATCATCGGCGGCCACGGCAAGAGGCGTACGCCGCAGCTGGCCGCGCGGTACGCCGACGAGTTCAACGTCGGCTTCTCGCCGCCGGACGTCGTGCGCGCCCAGTTCGCCCGCGCCCGCGCCGCGTGCGAGGCGATCGGGCGTCCCAGCGAGGAGCTCACCTGCTCGACCGCCCTCGTGCTCTGCTGCGGCAGGGACGACGCGGAGGTGGCCCGCCGGGCCCGCTCCATCGGGCGCGAGGTGGACGAGCTGCGCGAGAACGGCGTCGCGGGGACGCCGGCCGAGTGCGTCGAGGCGCTGGGCCGGTTCGGGGCCGCGGGCTCGCAGCGGACCTACCTGCAGGTGCTCGACCTGGCAGACCTCGACCACCTCGAGCTGGTGGCGAGCGAGGTCATGCCGCAGGTCGCCTGAGAATGGTGCCGCGGCGGCGGGGCAGATCTACGAGAGTCTGATGGGGTCCGGCAGTCGGATAGAGACCGGTGGACCGGCCCCAAGTGGCCGGGGCCTCTCGGTCCAGGCGGCGTCTCAGCCCGAGCTGAGGGCGTCCCGCATCGGCACGAACTTCGCGTCCGACTCGGCCACCTCGCCCTCGGGGTCCGACCCCGCGACGATGCCGCAGCCGGCGAAGATCCGCAGTGCCGCCGACCGGCCCGGCCCGAACCGGCCGCAGCGCAACGCGATCCCCCACTCGCCGTCACCCGAGGCGTCCATCCAGCCGACCGGCCCGGCATACCGGCCGCGGTCCATGCCCTCGAGCTCGGCGATGAGCGCGACGGCGGCGGCCGTGGGCGTGCCGCCGACCGCGGCCGACGGGTGCAGCGAGGCGGCGAGAGCCAGCGAGGTGGCGTCGTCGACGCTGACGCCTGTGACGTCGGTCGCGAGATGCATGACGTTGCTGAGGTGCAGGACGAACGGCGACTCAGGGACGTTCATCGAGGAGCAGTGCGGCGCAAGGGCCTCCGCGACCGAGCGAACGGCATACTCGTGCTCCTCGAGGTCCTTGCTGGAGCGGGCGAGCGAGCCCGCGAGGGCCACGTCCTTGGCATCGTCACCGGTGCGCCGGATCGTCCCGGCGAGGACGCGTGAGGTGACCAGGCCCTGGTCGCGCCGCACCAGGAGCTCGGGCGTGGCTCCGACGAGCCCGCCGACGGAGAACGTCCACGTGTTGTCGTAGCTCTCGGCAAGCTGCTGGAGCACCCAGCGCGAGTCCACGGGCGACCCGGCCTCGACGCAGAGGTCGCGGGCGAGGACCACCTTGTCGAGGTCCCCCCGGGTGATCCGGCGGACGGCCTCCGCGACTGTCGCCGCCCACGCGGCGGGGGAGAGCGCACCGTCCGAGAACCGCACGTCGTGCGGCGCCTGCGGCGTCGAGGTCGGCCCGACGGACGGAATCTGCTGCAGCTGCGGGTCACGGGTGGTCGTGGTCAGCCACCAACGCCCGCCGCGGTGGCCGACGACGACCTCGGGGACGACAAAGGTGGCCGGCTCGGCAGAGTCGTCGGCGAACGGCAGGGAGCCGAACGCGACCGGTCCCGTGCCGGGGAGGCCGACCTCGTCCCGGACGACGGCGTGGCCCGCCACGGCCGCCCACCACCGCTCGCCCCGGGCGAAGCGCCGGGGTCCGCGGGCCGTGAACGTGGCCGCCCGGCCCCACCCGACCAGACCCTCGCCTCGGCGGACCCATGACAGCACCTCGTCGGGGGTGAGCGCCGCAGGCAGCAGCTCGAGCAGCGGACCCGGGTCGGCGCACCCGACGGTGCGGACGACGAGCGGCGCCCCGACCGGCGCGGCCGCGGGCTCGAGGTGGTGCTGCGGGAGCGTGGACATCGCGATCATGCTACGACCCGGTCTCCGGGGCGAGGCAGCAGCGGCCGCCGGCTGCCGGCATCCGCGACGGGTGCGCGAGGATGGAGCCATGACCCGCGCCCGCCTCGACAAGCTGCCCACGGACGTGGCCCGGATGTTCGACGGGGTCGCGGCCAGGTACGACCTGACGAACGACGTCCTCTCGCTGGGCCAGGACCGGCTCTGGCGCCGGGCGACGGTCCGGGCGGTCGGCGCACGGCCGGGCGACACGGTCCTCGACATCGCGGCGGGCACGGGGACCAGCTCCGAACCCTTCGCCGACGCGGGCGTCGACGTCGTGCCGGCCGACTTCTCCATGGGCATGCTGCACGTCGGCAAGCGTCGGCGGCCCGACCTCGGCTTCACCGCCGCCGACGCCCTCCGGCTGCCCTTTGCCGACGGCTCGTTCGACGCGGTGACGATGTCCTTCGGGCTGCGCAACGTCTCCGACCCGCTCGGGGCGCTGCTCGAGCTCCACCGGGTGACCAGGCCCGGCGGGCGGCTTCTCGTCTGCGAGTTCAGCCAGCCGGTCAACGCGGCGTTCCGGGGCGTCTACCTCAACTACCTCGTGCGCGCGCTGCCCCCGCTCGCTCGCAGGGTCTCCTCGAACCCCGAGTCCTACGTCTACCTGGCGGAGTCGATCCGCGCGTGGCCGGACCAGCGCGAGCTGAGCCGTCGCGTCGAGGCGGCGGGGTGGGACGACGTCTCCTGGCGCAACCTCACCGGCGGAGTCGTGGCCCTGCACCGGGCGGTCAGGAGCTGACAGGAGGGGCGTATGCCGGGGGCTCGGGGAAGCTGGAACGACCGGTAAGGCGTACCTCGTCCGACAAGCCCCGGGGGCAGGAATACACTTTCGGAAGAGTTCGTGAACTCCTTCACAAGCAGCGAAGGCTGAGCCAGACCATGAGCATGGACACCGCCGTCGGCATCTCTGGGGCGCCGCAGCACGCAGAGTCCGCCGACGTCGTCGTCGTCGGCGCCGGTCCGGGCGGCTCGGCGACCGCGGCGTACCTCGCGATGAGCGGTCTCGACGTCCTGCTCCTCGAGAAGACCCAGTTCCCCCGCGAGAAGGTCTGCGGTGACGGCCTGACTCCCCGCGCCGTTCGCGAGCTGGTGACCCTCGGCATCCCGACGCCGGAGGACGACGGCTGGATCAAGAACCACGGCCTGCGGATCATCGGCGGCGGCATGCGCCTGCAGCTGGACTGGCCCGACAGCTCGGGGTTCCCGCCCTACGGCCTGGTCCGCACCCGGCTGGACTTCGACGACATCCTCGCCCGGCACGCGGTCAAGCACGGCGCGCGCCTGCACGAGCTGACCAACGTCCTCGGACCCATCACCGACCGGTCCGGCGCCATCGTCGGCGTGCGCGCCGGAGCGGTCGACGGCTCGGGCCGGTCCGGACCGGACGTCCTCGAGTTCCGTGCGCCGCTCGTCATCGCCGCCGACGGCAGCTCCTCGCGCCTGTCCCTCTCGATGGGCCGTGAGAAGCGCGACGACCGCCCGATGGGGGTCGCGGTCCGCACGTACTACACGTCACCGCGCCACGACGACGACTACCTCGAGTCCTGGCTCGAGCTCTGGTCCAGCGACCCCGCCGGCAACCGGGTGCTGCTGCCGGGCTACGGCTGGGTCTTCGGCGTCGGCGACGGCACGTCCAACGTCGGGCTGGGCATCCTCAACACCTCGACGGCGTTCGGCAAGGTGGACTACAAGGACGTCATGCGTCGCTGGGTGGCGACCATGCCGCAGGAGTGGACCTACAGCGACGAGACGATGACCATGCCGATCCGCGGGGCGGCCCTGCCGATGGGCTTCAACCGGCAGCCTCACTACGACCGCGGCCTGCTCCTCGTCGGAGACGCCGGTGGCATGGTCAACCCGTTCAACGGGGAGGGCATCGCCTACGCCATGGAGTCCGGTCGGCTCGCCGCCGAGGTCGTGGCCCAGGCCTTCGCCCGCCCGGACGACGCTGGACGCGAGCGGGTGCTGCAGTCCTACCCCAAGGTGATGAAGGACGCCCTCGGCGGCTACTACACGCTGGGCCGCTGGTTCGCCCGGGCGATCGGCAACCCGGAGGTGATGCGGCTGGCGACGAAGTACGGCCTGCCGCGCACGACGTTGATGCGATTCCTCCTCAAGGTCATGGCCAACCTGCCCGAGCAGCACGGCGGGCGGGCCGACGACCGGCTCATCCACGTCCTGTCGTCCATGGCCCCGAGCGCGTGACCGCCACCGTGTCGGGCGCACCTAGGATGGGTTCTGTGACCGAGCACCGGGTGACCGAGCACCGAAAGGGGATCGTCGGATGACCAACCCGTATGTCCCGCTGCTGTTCCTGCTGGCCCTCGGTGCCGCGTTCGCGGTGCTCTCGGTCTTCACGAGTCTCGTCGTCGGCCCGAAGCGCTACAACCGGGCGAAGATGGAGGCCTACGAGTGCGGCGTCCAGCCGACACCGCACGCAACCGGCGGTGGTCGGGTGCCGGTCAAGTACTACCTGACGGCCATGCTGTTCATCGTCTTCGACGTGGAGAGCATCTTCCTCTACCCGTTCGCCGTCGCGTTCAACAACCTGGGCCTCTTCGCGCTCGTCGAGATGGTCCTGTTCATCCTCACCGTCTTCGTCGCGTACGCCTACGTCTGGCGCCGCGGCGGGCTGAACTGGGACTAGGAGAGGCTCCAGCAGACTCATGGGTATCGAAGAGAAGCTCCCCGCCGGCTTCCTGCTCTCGACGGTCGAGGGCATGGCCGGATACATGCGCAAGAGCTCGATGTGGCCGGCCACCTTCGGTCTGGCCTGCTGCGCGATCGAGATGATGGCCGTGGGCACGCCGGACTACGACATCGCCCGCTTCGGCATGGAGCGGTTCTCGGCGACGCCGCGGCAGGCCGACCTGATGATCGTCGCCGGCCGGGTGAGCCAGAAGATGGCACCCGTCGTCCGGCAGGTCTACGACCAGATGCCGAACCCCAAGTGGGTCATCGCCATGGGGGTCTGCGCCAGCTCGGGCGGCATGTTCAACAACTATGCGATCGTCCAGGGCGTCGACCACATCATCCCCGTCGACATCTACCTGCCCGGCTGCCCACCGCGGCCGGAGATGCTCCTCAACGCGATCATCGCCCTGCACCAGCAGATCCAGGCCGAGCCGCTCGGCGTCAACCGCGAGGCCGCCGCCCGCCGGGCCGAGGCTGCGGCGTTGACGGCGACGCCGACGCACGCCATGAAGGGCCTTCTCGCGTGAGTGACGAGCGCGTGGGTGACGAGAAGAAGAAGCCGGACGGGACTGGTCACGCGAACTCGCAGGAGGGCGCGCAGGAGCTCGCGGCCAACCTTCCGGCCGCTCCCGGCACCTCCCCCGACCCGGTCGTCGTCGGCGAGCGACACGGGATGTTCGGTGCCACCCAGGGCGGGGACACGTCCGGGTACGGCGGCCTGCAGGCGCCGATCCTCTTCCCTGGCGCGTCGACGCGACCCTACGGCGGCTACTACGACGAGATCGCGGACCACCTCGAGCGCGCCCTCGTCGGCGGCACCGCGTCGTGGGCCGAGGCCGTCGAGCGGGTCACCATCGACCGCGGCGAGATGACGGTCTTCGTCCGGCGCCAGCACCTGGTCGTCGTCGCCCGGACGCTGCGTGACGACCCGAGCCTCCGCTTCGAGATCTGCACCGGCGTCTCCGGCGTCCACTACGTCGCCGAGACCGGTCGCGAGCTGCACGCCGTCTACCACTTCCTCTCGATCACCCATGGCAGCCGCCGGGTCCGCGTCGAGGTCACCTGCCCCGACAGCGACCCGCACATCCCGTCCATCGTCGCGGTCTACCCCGCGACCGACTGGCACGAGCGGGAGACGTGGGACATGTTCGGGATCCAGTTCGACGGGCACCCGGCCCTGACCCGGATCCTCATGCCCGACGACTGGCCGGGCCACCCACAACGCAAGGACTACCCGCTCGGCGGCATCCCCGTCGAGTACAAGGGCGCCACCATCGCACCGCCGGACCAGCGGAGGGCGTACACCTGATGACCACGCAGCGCACGCAGTCGGATCCCTACGCCACCTCGGGCGCGGACGAGGCCTACGCCGAGGGCGCTCCCGTCTTCAACGCCGCGGGCGGCGACTGGGACGACCTCGTCGACGAGGCGACCTCGCTCAACGAGGAACGCATCGTCGTCAACATGGGACCGCAGCACCCGTCGACCCACGGAGTGCTCCGGCTGATCCTCGAGCTCGACGGCGAGACGGTGACCGAGACCCGGGCGGGCATCGGCTACCTCCACACGGGCATCGAGAAGAACATGGAGTTCCGCACCTGGACCCAGGGCGTGACCTTCTGCACCCGGATGGACTACCTCACCCCGATGCTCCAGGAGACGGTGTTCTGCCTCGCTGTGGAGAAGCTCCTCGGTGTCACGGACCAGATCCCCGAGCGCGCCACCATCGTCCGGGTGCTCATGATGGAGCTGACCCGGATCAGCTCCCACCTGGTCGCCCTGGCCACGGGCGGGCTGGAGATGGGCGCGACGACCGTGATGACGGTCGGCTTCCGCGAGCGCGAGCGGATCCTCTCGATCATCGAGATGATCACCGGCCTGCGGATGAACAACGCTTACATCCGCCCCGGCGGGGTCGCTCAGGACCTTCCGCGCGGTGTCTTCGACAAGATCCGCGAGACGATGCCGATGCTGCGTCGGGGTCTGCGCGAGCTCGAGATGCTGCTCAACGAGAACCCGATCGTCAAGGGCCGCACCGTGGACGTCGGCTACCTCGACCTCACCGGCTGCATCGCGCTCGGGGTCACCGGTCCGATCCTGCGGGCCGCCGGTCTGCCGCACGACCTGCGCAAGTCCGAGCCCTACTGCGGCTATGAGGGCTACGACTTCGAGGTCCCGACCCGGGACACCTGCGACGCCTACGGCCGGCTGCGGGTGCGCATCGACGAGATGTACCAGTCGCTGCGGATCATCGAGCAGGCCTGCGAGAAGCTCCAGCTGGTGGACGGCCCGGTGATGGTCGAGGACCGGAAGATCGCCTGGCCGGCGCAGCTGGCCATCGGCGGCGACGGGATGGGCAACAGCCTCGACCACATCCGCGAGATCATGGGGGAGTCGATGGAGGCCCTGATCCACCACTTCAAGCTCGTCACGGAGGGCTTCCGGGTCCCGCCGGGCCAGGCGTACGTCGCGGTGGAGAGCGCCAAGGGTGAGCTCGGCTGCCACGCGGTGTCCGACGGCGGGACGCGCCCCTACCGCGCGCACTTCAGGGACCCGTCCTTCAACAACCTGCAGGCCGTGGCAGCGATGTGCGAGGGCGGCCAGATCGCCGACGTCATCGTCGCGGTGGCCTCGATCGACCCGGTCATGGGAGGTGTCGACCGCTGATGTCCGGTCACCCCCCGTCAGGTCACCTCAGGGTCGACCCCCGCAGCAGGGCCCCCTACCCCGCCGACGTCCTCGCGAGGCTGCGCAAGGACGCCGCGCTGATCATCGCGCGCTATCCCCAGCAGCGCTCGGCGCTCCTTCCGCTGCTGCACCTCGTCCAGAGCGTCGACGGCTACGTCGCGGGGCGAGGCATCGCCCTGTGCGCCGAGCTGCTCGATCTCGAGCTGGCCGAGGTCAGCGGGGTGGCGACGTTCTACACCCAGTACAAGCGTCATCCCAACGGTGAGTTCACCGTCGGGGTCTGCACCAACACGCTCTGCGCGATCATGGGCGGCGACCAGATCTGGGAGGCCGTCAGCGACCACCTCGGCGTCGGCCACGACGAGACCACGCCCGACGGCAAGGTCACCCTCGAGCGCATCGAGTGCAACGCCGCCTGTGACTATGCGCCGGTCGTCATGGCGAACTGGGAGTTCTTCGACAACCAGACCATCGACTCGACCAGGGAGCTCGTCGACGACCTGCGTGCCGGGCGCCGGGTGCGGCCCACCCGTGGTGCCGACAGCGTCGCGACGTTCAAGCAGGTCTCCCGCGTCCTGGCCGGGTTTCCCGACGGCCGCGCCGATGAGGGCGTGGGAGCCGGCGGTCCGTCCGTCGTGGGCCTGCAGGTCGCCGCCGAGCGTGGCTGGACCGCTGCGGCCAACGACGACGGGAAGCAGGAGGTCACGGACGGGCAGGCTCCGGACGCCAGCGCGGCCGGAGAGGCCACCTCCGGCCTGGCGGCCGGGCTACACAGCTCGACGGACACCCCGGCCAACGAGCCCGGCGAGCTGCCCGGGGACGAGAGCACGAAGGGTGACACCGCGTGACGACCCAGCTGACACCGATCCTCACGAGGTTCTGGGACCATCCCCGGTCGTGGACCCTGGAGACCTACGAGGACAACGAGGGCTACCAGGGCCTGAAGAAGGCGATCGGCATGAAGCCGGAGGACCTCGTCGCCCTGACCAAGGACTCCGGCCTGCGCGGCCGCGGCGGAGCAGGGTTCCCCACCGGCCTGAAGTGGGGGTTCCTTCCGCCGCCGGACGGCGGCCCGCGCTACCTCGTCGTCAACGCCGACGAGTCGGAGCCCGGCACCTGCAAGGACGTCCCGCTGATGATGGCGGCGCCGCACTTCCTCATCGAGGGGGTCGCGATCACGTCCTTCGCCATCGGCTGCCACCACGCTTTCATCTACGTCCGCGGTGAGATCGTGCACGTCTACCGCCGGGTGCTGCGCGCGGTGGAGGAGGCGTATGCCGCGGGCCACCTCGGCCGGAACATCCACGGGTCCGGTTTCGACCTCGAGGTCACCGTCCACGCCGGCGCGGGCGCCTACATCTGTGGTGAGGAGACCGCGCTGCTGGACTCCCTCGAGGGCCGCCGCGGGCAGCCGCGCCTGAAGCCGCCGTTCCCCGCGGTCGCCGGACTCTACGCCCGCCCGACCGTGGTGAACAACGTCGAGAGCATCGCGTCGATCCCCCCGTTGCTGCTGCACGGACCCGAGTGGTTCAAGGCGATGGGCACCGAGAAGTCCTCCGGCTTCGGCATCTTCAGCCTCTCCGGCCACGTCACGCGCCCGGGCCAGTACGAGGCACCGCTGGGGATCACCCTGCGCGAGCTGCTCGACCTGGCCGGCGGGATGCGTGGTGATAGGAAGCTCAAGTTCTGGACACCCGGGGGCTCCTCGACGCCGCTCTTCACCGACGAGCACCTCGACGTCCCCCTCGACTTCGAGTCGGTCGGCGCTGCGGGCTCGATGCTCGGCACGCGGGCGCTCCAGATCTTCGACGAGAGCACCTGCGTCGTGCGGGCGGTCTCGCGGTGGACCGACTTCTACGCGCACGAGTCCTGCGGCAAGTGCACACCGTGCCGCGAGGGCACCTACTGGATGAAGGAGATCTACACCCGGCTCGAGGAGGGCCACGGGACCGAGGACGAGCTGGACAAGCTGCTCGACATCTGTGACAACATTCTCGGGCGGTCGTTCTGCGCGCTCGGGGACGGCGCCACCTCACCGGTGACGAGCAGCATCCAGTACTTCCGCGACGAGTACATCGCCCACCTTGCCCAGGGCCAGTGCCCCTTCGACCGGGACGCGTCGTCGCTCTTCGCGAAGGAGGAGGTGACGGCATGACGACATCGCCAACGACGACCACACCTTCGACCACCACAGGTCCGAGCGCCGGCGGCAACGCGGTCAGCAGCGGCGGCAACGCCAAGCCGCCAGCCGGTCCGGACGCCGTCAACCTCACCATCGACGGCGTTGCTGTGTCGGTCCCCAAGGGCACCCTCGTCATCCGCGCGGCGGAGCGGATCGGGGTCCAGATCCCGCGGTTCTGCGACCACCCGCTGCTCGAGCCGGTCGGCGCCTGCCGGCAGTGCCTCGTCGACATCGCCACACCCGGGCCGGACGGCTCGCTCCGGGCGATGCCGAAGCCGCAGGCCTCGTGCACGATCACCGTGTCGGAGGGCATGCAGGTCAAGAGCCAGAACACGTCGCCGGTCGCCGACAAGGCCCAGCACGGGCAGATGGAGTTCCTGCTCATCAACCACCCGCTCGACTGCCCGGTCTGCGACAAGGGTGGGGAGTGCCCGCTGCAGAACCAGGCGATGAGCAACGGCCGGGCCACGTCCCGCTTCGACGACGTCAAGCGCACCTACCCCAAGCCGATCAACATCTCCAGCCAGGTGCTGCTCGACCGCGAGCGGTGCATTCTCTGTGCGCGCTGCACCCGCTTCTCCGACCAGATCGCCGGGGACCCGTTCATCGCGCTCGTCGAGCGCGGGGCTCTCCAGCAGGTCGGCATCTACCAGGAGAAGCCGTTCGAGTCCTACTTCTCCGGCAACACGGTCCAGATCTGCCCGGTCGGCGCCCTCACCGGCGCGGCCTACCGCTTCCGCTCACGCCCCTTCGACCTCTTGTCGACACCCAGCATCTGCGAGCACTGCGCGTCGGGCTGCTCGATCCGCACCGACCACCGCCGCGGCGTCGTGCTGCGTCGGATGGCCAGGAACGACCCGGCGGTCAACGAGGAGTGGAACTGCGACAAGGGCCGGTGGGCCTTCCAGTCACCGACCCTTCCCGACCGGCTCACCGTGCCCCTCGTCCGCGACGAGGACGGCGGGCTGCGGGCAGCCGGGTGGCCCGAGGCGCTCGAGCGGGCGGCAGCCGGCCTGCGCCGGGCACGGAGCGCGGGAGTACTCGTCGGGGGCCGGGTGTCCGCCGAGGACGCCTACGCCTACGGCAAGCTCGCCCGGATCGCTTTGAACAGCAATGACATCGACTTCCGTTGGCGCCCGCACTCGGCCGAGGAGACCGCCTTTCTCGCGGCGCACGTCGTCGGCCGGGGCCCCGAGGGCGGCGCGGTCAGCTACACCGACCTCGAGAACGCCAAGGCGGTGCTCCTCGTCGGCTTCGAGCCCGAGGACGAGTCGCCGATCGTCTTCCTGCGGCTGCGCAAGGCGGTCCGCCGGAACAGGACCGCCGTGTATGCCGTGGCCCCCTTTTCGTCGCGAGGGCTCGACAAGCTGTCGGGCACGCTCGTGCCGGCGGCTCCCGGGACAGAGACGGCCGCGCTGGACGACCTGTCCTCCGGGACCGTGGGGAAGGCCCTGCTCGGCGTCCTCGACGAGGGTGGGGTGATCTTCCTCGGCGAGCGCCTCGCGACCGTACCGGGCGCCCTGGACGCTGCGGCCGGACTGGCCGAGAGGACCGGTGCCCGCCTCGCCTGGGTCCCGCGTCGCGCAGGGGAGCGGGGCGCGCTGGAGACCGGTGCGATCGGTGCCCTCCTGCCCGGCGGCCGTCCGGCATCCAGCGTCGAGGCGCGCACCCGGGTGGCCGAGGTCTGGGACGTCGTCGGGCTGCCCGACACGCCGGGCCGCGACACCTCGGGGATCCTCGACGCCGCGTGCTCGGGCGAGATCGACGCCCTCGTCGTCGGCGGCATCGACCCGGCCGACCTCAGCCACCCGGGTGTCGAGGAGGCCCTGGCCAAGACCTTCGTCGTCTCCCTCGAGGTCCGGGAGTCGGCGGTGACGGCGGTGGCCGACGTCGTGCTGCCGGTCGCGCCCCACGCGGAGAAGTCAGGCTCGTTCGTCAACTGGGAGGGGCGGATCCGCCCCTTCGAGGAGGCGCTCGAGACCAACGCGATGAGTGACCACCGCGTCCTCGACATGCTTGCGGACGAGCTCGGTGCCTTCCTCGAGACGCGCACCCACGAGCAGATCCACGCCCAGCTCGAGCAGCTCGGACCGTGGCAGGGTGCGCGCGGCCTGGCCGGCACGACCACGGCGTCCACCACGACCAAGGCACCGGTCCCGGCGAGGACGGACGAGCGGGGCGCCTTCGTCCTGTCCACCTGGCACTCGCTGCTCGACCTCGGCCGGCTCCAGGACGGCGAGCCGTTCCTGGCCGGCACCGCCCCGCGCCCGGTGCTCAGGGTCAACGCTGCCGGCGCCCTCCGGATCGGCGCCGAGCACGGCGAGCTCGTGACCGTGAGCACCGCTCGCGGCTCGGTGACGGTGCCGCTCGCGGTGACCGACGACATGGTCGACGGCGTCGTCTGGCTCCCGACCAACTCGGCCGGGTGTGCGGTCCGGGTCACCCTCGGGGTCGAAGCCGGCGCGAGGGTCGACGTGACCACGGAAGGTGCCCGCTGATGTCTGCGACCCTCATGACGACCCTGCCGGGCGGCGTCGCCAGCCGGCTGCACGGCATACTGCTCAGCGCTCCGGCCGGCGCCACCCCGCTGGTCGACAACCCGAAGGCCGACTTCTCCGACACGCCCTGGTGGCTCTCGCTCATCAAGGCCCTGATCATCTTCGTCTACCTGCTGGTAAGCACGCTGCTCGTCATCTGGTTCGAGCGGCGGGTCATCGGCCGGATGCAGCAGCGCCCCGGCCCCAACCGCACCGGCCCGTTCGGCCTGCTCCAGACCCTCGCCGACGGCATGAAGTCGATGCTCAAGGAGGACGTCACACCGGCGGCCGCCGACAAGTTCCTCTTCACCCTCGCGCCGCTCATCGCCGCGACGATGGCCTTCGTCTCGTTCGCGATCATCCCGATGGGCAACACCGCCTCGATGTTCGGCCACCTGACGCCGCTCCAGCTGACCGACCTGCCCGTCGCCGTCCTCCTCGTCCTCGCGGTCGCGTCGGTCGGGGTCTACGGGATCATCCTCGCCGGCTGGTCGTCCGGCTCGACCTACCCGCTGCTCGGTGCGTTGCGCTCGACCGCGCAGGTCATCTCCTACGAGATCGCCATGGGCCTGTCGCTCGTCGCGATCTTCATCTACAGCGGCTCGATGTCGACGTCGCAGATCGTGTCGGGGCAGTCGAGCCTCTGGTACATGATCCCGGCGTTCTTCTCCTTCGCCGTCTACATCGTGACGATGGTCGGTGAGACCAACCGCCTCCCCTTCGACCTCGCCGAGGGTGAGGGCGAGCTCACCGGTGGCTTCCACACCGAGTACGGCTCGATGCGCTTCGCGATGTTCTACCTCGGCGAGTACGTCAACATGTTCACCGTCTCCGCGCTCGCGACGACGATGTTTCTCGGCGGCTGGCAGGCCCCTCCCGGCATTGCCGCGATCAACGACGGCATGTTCAACCACGCGTGGTGGGGCGTGCTCTGGTTCACCACCAAGCTCTGGATGTTCATGTTCTTCTTCGTGTGGCTGCGGGGTTCGCTGCCACGCGTGCGCTACGACCAGTTCATGCGCTTCGGCTGGAAGTTCCTCATCCCCGTCACCCTGCTCTGGGTGGTTGCCGTGGCCTTCATCCGTGGCTCGCAGAACGGCTGGTTCGGGGACTCCGTCGTGACCCTCGTCGGACGACAGATCCCGACGGCCACCCTCGTCGCCGTCAGCGTCATCGCCGTTGCGGCACTGGCCGGTTCGTGGATCTGGGACAACAAGCGCGCCGACGCGGAGGAGGCGGCTGCTGCCGCGCGGGTGCCCAGCGCTGTCGACCCGTTCGCGGGTGGCTACCCCGTGCCGCCGCTGCCCGGCCAGACGCTGAAGGAGCCGAGCCGGGTGCCTGTCGGGTCGGGGGCGCCCGTCCGGGGCCGGACGAGCGACACGGGCGCGGCACCGGAGTCGACCACCGTCCTCGACGGCGCCACCTCGAAGGAGGATGGACGTGGCTGACCGGCCAGGGACGGACCCGACCGCCGCCGACTCCGCTGCCGGTGGCGACGTGCCCACCCCCCGGCGGGTTCCGCCGCGTGGTGACGTCAAGCGGGCCGGTGACCGGGCGGACCGGGGCAACAAGCAGGTCGACAAGCGGGCTGACACACGGGATGAGGGCACCAAGCCCGGTGGACTGGGCGAGCTCTTCGCCCCCGTCGCCGGGTTCGGCGTCACCTTCGCGACGATGTTCCGCAAGGTCGCGACGCAGGAGTACCCGGAGGAGAAGCGACCCACCGAGGCGCGCTACCACGGGCGCCACCAGCTCAACCGTCACCCCGACGGTCTCGAGAAGTGCATCGGCTGCGAGCTGTGCGCTTGGGCCTGCCCCGCGGACGCCATCCTCGTCGAGGGCGCTTCCAACGACGACAGCGAGGGCGGGACGGGTCGGTACTCGCCCGGCGAGCGGTTCGGCCGGGTCTACCAGATCAACTACCTGCGCTGCATCTTCTGCGGGCTCTGCATCGAGGCCTGCCCGACCCGGGCGCTGACGATGACGAACGAGTACGAGATGGCCGACAACAACCGCGCCGACCTCATCTTCACCAAGGACCAGCTCCTCGCCCCCGTCCAGGAAGGCATGCTCACCGCGCCGCACCCCATGGTGACGGGTATGGAGGAGGGCGACTACTACCGCGGCAAGGTCGCCCGGGCGACGCCCGAGCAGCAAACCTGGGTCGACGCCCACGCCACGGACGACGGCGCGGACCGCACCGACGCCGCCACCGGCACGCAGGAGGCGCCCCGATGACCTCGACCGGTGAGGCCGTGATCTTCTGGATCCTCGCGCCGCTCATGGTGCTGGCCGCCCTCGGCCTGCTCTTCGCCCGCAAGGCGGTCCACGCCGCGCTCTGCACCGCCTTCGTCATGGTCAACCTGGGCGTCCTCTACATCGTGCAGAACGCCGAGTTCCTCGGCATCGTGCAGGTCTTCGTCTACACCGGCGCCGTGATGATGCTCTTCCTGTTCGTCCTCATGCTCGTGGGCGTGGACTCCTCGGACTCGCTCGTCGAGACGATCAAGGGCCAGAAGGTCGCCGCCCTCGTGCTCTGCCTAGGGCTGGCCGGCGTGATGTTCCTCGCCCTCGGCTCGCTGACCCTGCCGGCGCCCGTGGGCGTCACCAAGGTCAACGACGAGACGGGCAACATCACCGGCGTCGCCAACCTCGTCTTCGGCAAGTACGTCTGGGCCTTCGAGATCACCTCCGCGCTGCTCATCACGGCGGCCATCGGCGCAATGGTGCTGACCCACCGCGAGCGGATCGGCGAGAAGCTCTCCCAGCGCGGCTGGTCCGAGCGGCGGGTCCGGGACAACACCTTCGTGGCCGGACTGCCCGCACCCGGTGTCTACGCACGGCACAACGGCGTCGACACCCCGGCTCTGCTGCCCGACGGCACGCCGAGCGACCTCTCGGTGTCGCGGGTGCTCGTCTCACGGGACCAGGTCACCGCGCCCGGGCAGTACCGGGGCGTCGAGCAGGCGATGGAGAGCGACATCGAGAAGGGTTCGTCGCGATGAGCCTGAGCCACTACCTCTTCCTGTCGACGGCGTTGTTCTCCATCGGCACCGCCGCGGTCCTGTTGCGGCGCAACGCGATCATCGTCTTCATGGGAGTCGAGCTGATGCTCAACGCGACCAACCTCGCCTTCGTCACCTTCGCCCGGATCCGGGGCAGCCTCGACGGACAGGTGATCGCCCTGTTCGTCATGGTGGTCGCCGCAGCCGAGGTCGTCGTGGGACTGGCGATCATCATGGCGATCTTCCGTGCCCGCCGCTCGGCCTCGGTCGACGATGCCAACCTGCTGAAGCTTTAGGGAGCGACAGGCGTGCAAACACTCTCCGACGTGCTCGGCTCGTATGCCGGGCCGGTCGTCCTCGCGAGCGAACGCTCAGCTGCGCCCGCGCAGGCGACGGGCGTCACGGCATACGCGTGGCTCCTCGTCGCCCTGCCGCTGGCCGGCGCCGCGATCCTGCTCGTCGGCGGACGGCGCACCGACCGGTTCGGTCCGGTGCTGGCGACCCTGCTCTCGTGGGGCTCGTTCGTCGTCGGCCTCGTCGTGATCCTCGCCATGATCGGTCGTGGTGACGCGGAGCGGGCCCAGCAGCTGCATCTCTTCTCCTGGCTGCCCGCGGGCCAGTTCAGCCTCGACGCGGGTCTGCTCCTCGACCCGCTGTCGCTGGCCTTCGTCATGCTCATCACCTTCGTCGGGTCGCTGATCCACGTCTACTCGCTCGGCTACATGGAGCACGACCCTGACAAGCGGCGGTTCTTCGCCTACCTCAACCTCTTCGTCGCCTCGATGCTGCTGCTGGTGCTCGCCGACTCCTACCTGCTGCTCTACGTCGGCTGGGAGGGGGTCGGGCTCGCCTCGTGGCTGCTCATCGGCTTCTGGAACCACAACCCGGCCTACGCCACCGCGGCCAACAAGGCGTTCGTGGTCAACCGAATCGGTGACCTCGGCCTCTCCGTGGCGATCATGATCATGTTCTTCCAGTTCGGGAAGGTGGACTTCGCCTCGGTCAACGCCGGTGTCGCACAAGCGAACGAGGGCGCCCTGACGGCCATGGGGCTCTTCCTCCTCCTCGGCGCCTGCGGCAAGTCGGCCCAGTTCCCGCTGCAGAGCTGGCTCGGCGACGCGATGGCCGGCCCGACACCCGTGTCCGCGCTCATCCACGCGGCGACGATGGTCACCGCCGGTGTCTATCTCGTCGTCCGCAGCCACGCTATCTTCGAGGGGGCGCCCAACGCGCAGCTCGCCGTCGTGATCGTCGGCGCGGTCACCCTGCTCTTCGGTGCAGTGGTCGGCTGCGCCAAGGACGACATGAAGAAGGCGCTCGCGGCGTCGACGATGAGCCAGATCGGCTACATGATGCTCGCCGCCGGGCTCGGGCCGGTGGGTTACGTCTTCGCCATCTTCCACCTGCTGACGCACGGCTTCTTCAAGGCCGGGATGTTCCTCGGCGCGGGGTCGGTGATGCACGGGATGAACGACCAGGTGGACATGCGCCGGTTCGGCGGTCTGTCCACGGTCATGAAGGTCACCTGGGTGACGTTCGGCCTCGGCTGGCTCGCGATCCTCGGCGTGCCACCGTTCTCGGGGTTCTGGAGCAAGGACAAGATCATCGAGGCGGCGTTCATCGGCGAGGGCTGGCGTCCCTGGGTCTTCGGCATGGCCGCCCTCGTCGGAGCCGGCATCACGGCGTTCTACATGTCCCGCCTGTTCCTCCTGACCTTCCACGGCAAGAAGCGGTGGACCGACGACGTGCACCCGCACGAGTCGTCGCTGACGATGACCGTCCCCATGATGGTGCTCGCCGTCGGGTCCGCGGTCCTCGGCATCGTCCTGGGCTTCGGCAAGACGAGCCTGCTCCAGGGCTGGCTGGGCCCGGTCTTCGGTGCCCGCGAGGGCGTCGAGTCCGAGCCGGTCCTCCCCGCGAACGTGCTGATGGTCCTCACCCTGCTGCTGGTCATCGCGGGGGCCGGGCTCGCGTGGGTGTTCTACGTGCGTGATGCGGTGCCGGTGGTGGCCCCGCGAGGCAACCTGGCCGTCCGGGCCGCCCGCAACGACCTCTTCCAGGACGAGGTCAACGAAGGCGTGCTCATGCGCCCGGGTGCGCAGCTGACCCGCTCACTGGTCTTCGCCGACAGCCGTGGGGTCGACGGCGCCGCGTCAGGGCTCGCTGCCCTCATCGGCAGTGCGTCCTCTCGGCTTCGCAAAGTGCAGAACGGTTTTGCCCGGTCGTATGCCCTGACCATGCTCGCCGGTGTCGTCGTGCTCCTTGGAGCCTTGTGGGTGATGCAGGGATGAACCAGCTTCCCTGGCTGACGATCACCGGCCTCGTCCCCCTCGTCGGCGCCGTCGCCATCTGGCTCCTGCCGGTGCGGCTCGCCGACCGGGCAAAGCACGTCGCTGTTGGCTTCTCCGTCGTGACCCTGCTGTTCTCCATCGCGGCAGCGCTGCAGTTCAGGACGGGCTCGACCCAGCAGTTCCAGCTCGTCGAGCAGCACCAGTGGATCCCGCAGTTCGGGGTCAGCTATGCGCTCGGTGTGGACGGGATCGCCCTGACGCTGATCGTCATGTCGACGATCCTCACGCCGATCTGCCTCCTCGCGGCCTGGCGCGACCTGCCCGGCGAGGAGGGGACGCCGCGCGAGAAGAGCTACTTCGCCCTCATGCTCGTCCTCGAGACGTTCATGGTGGGGGTCTTCGCCGCGACCGACGTGTTCCTCTTCTACGTCTTCTTCGAGGCCATGCTCATCCCGGTCTACTTCCTCATCGGCCAGTACGGTGGCTCGCGCCGCCAGTCCGCCTCGATGAAGTTCCTCCTGTTCTCGCTGCTCGGTGGTCTCGTCATGCTCGCCGCCGTCATCGGTCTCTACGTGCAGGGTCCCGGCGGCGCGGACGGCTTCCTCATCTCCAAGGTCACCGGTCTGCAGCTGGACGCGACGACCGGGCGGCTGCTGTTCCTCGGCTTCTTCTTCGCCTTCGCCATCAAGGCGCCCATGTTTCCCTTCCACACCTGGCTCCCCGATGCCGCGGCCGAGGCCAGGCCGGCAACGGCAACCCTCCTCGTCGGTGTGCTCGACAAGGTCGGCACCTACGGCATGATCCGTTTCTGCCTCCAGCTGTTCCCGGAGGCGAGCAGGTGGGCGACGCCCGTGGTGATCACCCTGGCCGTCGTCTCGGTGCTCTACGGCGCCGTGCTCGCCATCGGGCAGAAGGACCTCATGCGGCTGATTGCCTACACCTCGATCAGCCACTTCGGCTTCATCGTCGTCGCGATCTTCGCGATGACGACGACCGGCGGCGCCGGAGCGACCCTCTACATGGTCAACCACGGGTTCACGACGGCCGCGCTGTTCCTCTTCGCCGGGATGCTCATCAGCCGGCGCGGGAGCAGCCGGATCGCCGACTTCGGCGGCTGGCAGCGGCTCACGCCGCTCCTCGCGGGCGCCTTTCTCATCGCCGGGCTCTCCGGCCTCGGGCTGCCGGGTCTCGGTGCGTTCAACGCCGAGTTCCTCACGCTCGTGGGCACGTTCCAGCGTTACCAGGTCGCGGCCGTGCTCGCGACCACCGGGATCATCCTCGCCTCGCTCTACATCCTGCTGACCTACAAGCGGATGATGACCGGTCCGGCGCCGCAGAGCGCACTGCTCACCCATGACCTCGGCACGAGGGAGAAGTGGGTCGTGGCGCCCCTTCTTGTCCTGTTCCTCGTGCTCGGCTTCTATCCCAAGCCGGTCCTCGACCTGATCAACCCGGCCGTCAGGACGACGCTGACCTATGTCGGGGTCCACGACCCCGCTCCGGTCGTGCCCGTCGCCGACGTCCGAGGAGGCACCAAGTGATGGCCACCCTGCCGGTGGAGTTCACGCCGGCCAGCCTGGACT
>JAABUR0100001673.1_pt1 | contig 38362 bp, 39 predicted proteins | sample 5560091 | NCBI WGS metagenome assembly JAABUR01 (sample SAMN10711879, study PRJNA513375) | rock metagenome | isolation source: Antarctica rocks | place: Antarctica: Victoria Land, University Valley sud | reverse complement strand
CGTAGGCCGCGAGGAAGGGCGCCGTACTGGGCCCGCCCATGACGGGCTGTGCGGGGCCTGCCCGCAGACGTGCGTGGCTGGTGCAGATCGCGCCGGGCAGGGTGTCGTCGCCGAGCAGGTCCGGTGCGACCTGCAGTGCGGCGGCGCCGGCGCCGTCGCAGGCCGCCAGCCGGGTCAGCCAGGCGCTCACGTCGGCCGCTGCGGTCCGGTCGGAGATCAGGTCGGGGATCGCCCTGACCGGCTCCGGGTCGACCCGCCAGGCGCTGCCGGCGGCAACCGCCCGATAGACCTCGACCGCGTGTGCCGGCACAAACCCGACGAAGGGGTTGAGGACGGGGGTGCGGCGTACGTCGACCGAGACCTCCGTGCCTCCCGCAGCCGGCTTAGCGCCGGTGATGAGGAACGTGCCCGGCGCGGGCAGATCCGGCAGAGCCTCCAGCCAGGTCGCCTCGGTCGGGTAGCTGCGCCTCGAGGTGGAGGTGAGCAGGGCGTAGGAGGTCCGGGCATCCTGGTCGCTGCGAGCGCGTAGGTAGGTGGCTACGGCCGCGGCCGCGGTGCGGTCTGCGCCGGCCGGCAGCCTCAAGGTCGCGGGCACCGAGGGCGGTGCATCCGACGCGGTGCCGGGCAGGGTGAGGGACTGGACCGAGGCCGGCCGCCGCCCCACGTCTGCCGCGTCCGAGCGCCACGGATGGACGGCGACGACCGCGATGCCGGCGAGGAGCACGACCGCGAGCAGCACGAGAATCGGCGCTCGCCCTAGCCCAGCGAAACGTCGTCCGTCCGACATCGGCCTCCCCCGTCGTCTTCTTGCTGGTCCATTCGGCTGGCCGGCCTGGGCGGATTGGCGGAAAGCCCAAGCTCACCCGCTGTCGCCGCTGGTTGGCGGGCTGTAAACCTGCCGACCCGCCCCGCAGGACAGACCCGACGCCTACGCTGGCTGGGACAGGGGAGGTGCGCCAATTACCGCCGCCAGCCCGGACGAGGAGGATGCCGCCGTACCGGCAGCAGACGCGGTGGTGCTGCCGGAGCCGATCCGGCTCCGAGTCGTGGCGCTGGCGGCGGACCGGCTCGGTGCGCTGCCGCCCGACGAGGTGCCATCGGCGTTACGGGCGCATGCGCGCTTCACTCCAGGCCGTCGAGCCAGGCTCGCCGCCGGCCCGATCGCCGCCGCGCTCGAGTCCGGCCCGGCATTCCGCGACCGCGTCGCGGCCGGCGTACGGGAGCTCATGCCCGAGCTGGCCGTGGCGGTGGACGGGGGCAGCGTTCCGCCGGCGGCGGCTCCTGAAGACGTCGGTGCACTCGCCTACCTGTTGCGCCCGTCGGGCTGGCAGCTCGTGGTCGAGGAGGCGGCCCGCGCCCTGTCCACCGCGGCGGCAACCGCCGCCGCTGCCGGTGGCGCCGCCACGGTGGCCCGGCTGCAGGAGCAGCTGACCGCGGTGCGACGCGCCGGCCGAGCCGAGGCCGAACGGCTGCGTACCGAGCTGGCCGTCGCCCGTGCGGAGGGCGACGAGCTGCGACGCCGGCTGCGAGACGGGGCCGAGCGCGTACGCCGGGCCGAGCGCGCGGTGGCCGCGGAACGGGACGCCGCGGCGGCGCAACGGAAAGGAGCCACTACCGCCGGCGCCGCGGTCGAGGCGGAGACTCGCAGGCTGCGAGCGCGGTTGGCCGACGCGGAGGCGGCGCTCGAGGCCGCGCGCCGATCGTCACGCGAGGGACGAAGCGCCGACGAGGTGCGGCTGCGGCTGCTGTTGGACACCGTCGTCGATGCGGCCAGCGGGCTGCGACGAGAGCTGGCGCTACCCGCCGTCACCGTGCGCCCGGCCGACCTGGTCGCCGGGGATGGGCTGCTCTCGGGCGGTGCGAGGGGGACCGAGCCGGCGCGTGGGCTGGCGGCTGACGACCCGTTGCGGCTGGACTCACTGTTGGCGATTCCGCATACCCACCTGCTCGTGGACGGCTACAACGTCACCAAGCTCGGTTACGGCGGGCTGCCGCTTGAGACGCAGCGGGGCAGGCTGGTTCGCGGCCTGGCGGCCCTGGCGGCGCAGACGGGGGTGGAGCTGACCTGCGTGTTCGACGGGGCCGAGCGGCCGACCCAGCTTGCCGTACCGGTGCCGCGCAACATCCGGGTGCTGTTCAGCGCGGCCGCCGAGACCGCCGACGAGCTGATCGCTCGGCTGGTCCGTGCCGAGCCGGCCGGCCGGCCGCTGGTGGTCGTGTCGAGCGACCGCGAGGTCGCTGACGGCGTACGAGAGGCGGGTGCGCGGGCCGTGCCCTCCGCCGCCCTGCTGCGGCGGCTCGATCGCGGCTGACCGGCACCGGAGGCCCCGCAAGACTGTCGGCGGCCGCTCCTAGCCTCCCAGTGGTCGGCACCGTGCCGGCGGCGCGACCTGGCCGGAGGATGACGTGCTCATCGACTGCGACCACTGCGTGGTGCGCGGGCTTGCCTGTGGCGACTGCGTGGTGACGGTCCTGCTCGGCTCCGTGCCGACCGGGGTGGAGATAGACGACGAGGAGAGAGCGGCGTTGGCGGCTCTCGCGGAAGGCGGCCTGATCCCGCCCCTGCGGCTGGTGGAGCCCGGCGCGGTCGCCGGCTGAGGGCGCGGGACGCCGGCGCCGCGAGCGGCCTCCCGACCAGCTGCCCTCCCGGTCGTCCACACCCCGGTTTGCCCTGGGCCTTACTGGATCAATAGGGTGCGCCCTGGCCGCGCCACTCGGCAGTCACCGCGGGGTGACGGTGGTCGGCCACCGCCGAGTCCGGAGCGACGCCGTGGGCGCGCCCGGAGCCGGGGACCCAAGGTTCCCTGGGGTGAATCGGCGCCCACGGGCGCCGTAGGGCGATCTTCCCGCCCGAACCCGTCAGCTGACCTGGTAGGCGGTTCGAGGAAGAAGGAGTGCCGCCTTCGTGGCGACCGCCCCGTTCCGACATGTCCTGGTCCGCGCTCTGGTTGTCGGCACCGCCGCGCTGGTAGGTGCGGGCGCCTTGCCGGCGGTTACCAGCTCGGCCGACCCCCGGCCCCCCCTGGCCGCGGTTGGCAACTCTATCGCCGCGCTGCGGCTGCAGGCCGACGCGGCCGTGGAGGACTACGACGCCGCGGTGGTGGCGCTGCAGGCCGCCCGCCGCACGAGCACGCTGGCGGCCGAGCTGGTGGCCCGTGCGCGCGCCCGCACCGAGGCGAGCCGGGCGCGGATGGCCTCCTTTGCCGCGGCGGCCTACCGCAGCGGGGGAACCGACCGGTTCGCCAGCCTGATCCTCACCAGCGACCCGGCCACCTTTCTGGACCGGGCCGGAGCTCTCGACCGGATCGCCCGCAACCAGGCCGACGTGGTGCGCGACTTCCAGGCCGCCGCCCGGTCGCTGGCCGACGCGGAGGCCGCGTCGCTGGCAGACCTGTCCGAGCAGCAGGCGCTCGAGCGACGGTTGGCTGCGCGCCGCGACGCCATCGAGCGGTCCCTGAAGGCGGAGCAGGAGCTGCTGGCGCGGCTGCAGCCCGCGGAGCGCCAGCGGTTGCAGGCGGCGGAGCAGGCGGCGGACCGCGCGGCGAGCGCTTCCACCCCCGGCGAGTCGGCGGCGGGCCGTGGGCGTGGTGGCATCGCCGTCCGCTTCGTCTTCGCCCAGCTCGGCAAGCCCTATCACTGGGGCTCGTCGGGCCCCGGCTCCTACGACTGCTCCGGCCTGACGATGGCGGCCTGGGCGGCGGCCGGCGTACACCTGCCGCACTCCTCCGGTGCCCAGTTCGTCTCGGGCACGCGCGTGTCGCAGTCCTCGCTGACGCCGGGGGACCTGGTCTTCTACGGCCGGCCCATCCACCACGTCGGTATCTACGTGGGTGGTGGCCGGATGATCTCCTCGCCGCACACGGGGACGGTCGTGAAGGTCCAGAACGCGTTCCGCTCCGATTTCGTCGGCGCGGTCCGTCCCTGACCCGCACCGGTGAGCTACCGGCACGCCCCAGGTTGTGGCCGCCGGCCTCCACCGCCAGACTTCCGCGCAACGGTCCCCGTCCGGCGAGCTCGAGGAGATGCCCGTGGCCGAACTGCACTTTGTCGGCAGCACCGACGACGGGCGCCACCTGCTGCTCGCCACGACGCCGGGGGGCTCCGGCCAGTTCCGGTTGGCCGTCGACGAGCGGCTGACCGGGGCCCTGCGGGCGCGTCCCCGCCCGGCCGAACCCGTGATCGGTCTGTCGCCGCGACAGATCCAGGCTGAGCTGCGGGCCGGTGCCAGCCTGGAGGATGTGGCGACACGGGCCGGCGTACCGGCGCACCGCCTGGACCCGTACGCGGCGCCGGTCCTCTCCGAGCTGGCTCGGGTTCTCGAGGACGCGCTGGGGTCGCGGATGAGCCGTCCGCAGCACGGGCCGTCCTTGCTGCCGCTGGGCCGCGCCGTCCGGGCCCGGTTGGGCAGAGGTGAGGGCGTACCCGAGCCACGCTGGTCGGCTCGGCGCCACCACGATGCGAGCTGGGTGGTGGAGCTGCGGTACGCCGGTGCTGCCGACGCAGCCGGGGAGCAGGTTGCCCGCTGGCGCTGGGACCGCGCAGCCCACTCACTGGCACCTCTGGATGCCGCCGCGGCCGAGCTGGGTCACGTGGCGCGTCCGCCCGAGCAGCACCCGGCGCCGGTCGCGGCCGAGCAGCAGGGGACACCGGTTGTCCCCGCCGGGCAGCAGGCGGCGCCCGGTGCGGTCGAGCCGACGCCGGCCCCGCGGGTGGATGAGGCCAATGTCGAGACGCCGCAGCCGCCGGACGACGTGGACCGTCGCACCGCGGAAGCACCGCGTCCCTCGCGCAGCGCCCGGTCGGGGCGCCGGCCGGCGGTGCCCGCCTGGGCCGACGTGCTGATGGGCGTGTCCGCCGCCGGTCCCGATGCCACCCCGGTACGGCCTGCGGACGCCGAAGCCGCCGGTTAGCGCGGGTCCGGGCACCGACCGGTGCTCGGCTCCTCCGTAGACTTCCCCGGTGGGGTTCCCCCGCCGGCCGGGGTCGGCACCGATCGCGCTCGCCGGCGCGCTCGCCGCAGCTCTCGCCGCCGGGCTGGTGGCCCTGCTCCTGGTGGCGCCCCCTGGCGGCCACTCGGCCGGCGGCCGGGGCGCGAGCGGCGAAGCGGCACCGGCGGGGCGGGCACTCGCCAGCCAGGCTCCGGAGAGTCCGGCTGCGGCCGAGGTCGGCCGGCTGCTGCAACGGCGAGCGGTGGCGCTGCTCGGCCGGGACCGGCTTGGGTTCCTGACCACGGTCGACCCCGGGTCGCCGGTGTTCCGCCGATCCCAGGCGGCTCTCTTCGACGCTCTTGCCGCGGTGCCCCTCCGCACCTGGAGCTACCAGCTCGACCCGTACGGGCAGCGGACGGTTCCGGCGAGCCGGCGAGCCCGGTACGCCGCACCGACGTACCTGCCCTCGGTCGTCCGGCTCAGCTACGCGCTGGCGGGCTTCGACGCCGTCCCGACGGTGCTGCCGATGTACCTGACCTTCGTACGACGTCCGGCGGGCTGGCTGCTGGCGTCGGACAGCGACCTGGACGCTACCGGCGTACGAACCGTCCGCGAGCTCTGGGACTTCGGCCCGGTGGCGGTGGCGACCGGCCGGCGGAGCCTGGTCCTGGGTCATCCCCACGCTCGGAAGGCCCTGACTGCGCTGGCGCTCGAGACGGATCGGGCCGTTCCCGCCGTCACCGCCGTGTGGGGTGCCGGCTGGGCGCAGCGGGTCGTGCTGCTGGTGCCCGCCAGCTCGACCGAGCTGTCCCGGCTGCTGAACGGCGCTCGCGACGTCTCGGGTCTCGCCGCCGTGGCGACCGCGTGGACAACCGGGACCTCCGCTCCGCTGGGCCAGCGGGTGCTCGTCAACCCGCCCAACTTCGAGCGGCTCGGCCGGCTCGGCCGGCGGGTGGTGCTCACCCATGAGATAGCGCACCTGGCGGCTCGCGGCGCGACCGGTGCGGCGACCCCCACCTGGCTGGTGGAGGGCTTCGCCGACTACGTCGCCTACCGGGCGGCCGCCGTCCCGGTGGGCGACGCGGCGCGTGAGCTCGCCGCCGACGTGCGAGCGGGCCGCATTCCGCCCGGGCTACCCGCCGCGACCCGGTTCGGAGGGGTCACCGGCCGGGTCGCCCAGGCCTACGAGGAGGCCTGGCTGGCCTGCCGGATGATCGCCGAGTCGGGGGGACCGGCGGCCGTCGTGCGCTTCTACCGGGCTACCGGCGGCCGCGGCGACCCGGCTACCGTGCTCGCCGGCGCCTTCCGGGACGTCCTCGGTACGACGGAGGCCGCCTTCACGGCCCGGTGGCGCGGCTACCTGGGTGCGCAGCTGTCGTGACCGTACCGGCACGGCTGCCGGCGCTGGTGGCGCTGCTCGTCCTCGGCCTGGCGCTGGGGGCCACCCTCGCGTTGACGACGCCGTGGTCACCGCTGCCCTCCGGCCCGCAGCCCGGGGCGGCGGTCGACCTCCACCGCGACTTCACCACGGCCGAGCTGGCCCGCGAGAACGCGTTCCATCGGGCCGTGCGCCCGCCGGCGTACGCGGCCGTGCTGGTGGGGCTGGCGGCCGGCGCCCTGCTGGCGCTCACCGCAGCCGGAGCCCGGCTGGTCGAGCTGGTGTCGCGGCCTGCGGGGGGCGGGTGGGCGGTGGGAGCGGCCCTCGGCGGGCTCGCCGTCACCGTTCTCGTGCGGCTGGCCACGCTGCCACTGGACGCGAGGACCGAGGCGGTGCTGCGCCGCTACGGCCTGTCGACCCAGGACTGGGGGAGCTGGCTCCTCGACCAGCTCAAGGGCCTGGCGCTGACCGGGGTGGTGGTGGTCGGCGGGCTGCTCACGTTCTTCGCGCTGGCGCGGGCGTTTCCGCAGCGCTGGTGGCTGCCGGTCGGGGTGGCCGCCGCGGCCCTGACGGTGGCGATCTCCTTCGGCTACCCGCTGCTGGTGGAGCCGGTCTTCAACAAGTTCACGGCGCTGCCGGCGGGACCGCTGCGCACCTCACTGCTGCAGCTCGCCGCCACGGACCACGTGCGGGTGGACCGGGTGCTGGTGGCCGATGCGTCGAGGCGTACGACGGCCCTGAACGCCTACGTGTCCGGCTTCGGCTCCACCAAGCGCATCGTCCTCTACGACACGCTGCTGTCCTCGGCTTCTCCGGCCGAGGTGCGGCTGGTCGTTGCCCATGAGCTCGGCCATGCCAAGCGGTCGGACGTGCTGCACGGCACCCTGGAGGGCGCGCTGGGCGCGGCGGCGGCCGCGGTGCTGCTGTTCGTGGTCCTGGCCTGGACACCGCTGCTGCGCGGCGCCGGGGCCACCTCGGTGGGGGATCCGCGGTCGCTGGCCCTCGTGCTGTTCCTGCTGACGCTCTTCGGCACGCTGGCCGGACCCGTGCAGACCCTGGTCAGCCGCCGGATCGAGGCTCGCGCCGACGTCCATGCGCTCGACCTCACCCGCGACCCCGCCACCTTCGTCGTCTCGGAGCGCCGGCTGTCCCTGCGCAACCTCTCCGACCTCGACCCCAACCCGCTGGTCTACGGGCTGTTCGCCACCCATCCGACCGGGCCGGAGCGGATCGCGCTGGCCCGCACCTGGGCCCGGCGCCACGGCGTACCGGTGCCGCCGGCCCAGGTCGGCGGCTAGGGTGCGCACGCTGGTCGTCACCAACGACTTCCCGCCACGCGCCGGCGGCATCCAGACCTTCGTCGCCTCGCTCGCCGTCCGGCTGCCGCCCGCGGAGGTGGTCGTCTACGCGCCCGCCTGGCCGGGGGCGCCGGCGTACGACGCGGCCCTGGAGTTCCCGGTGGTCCGGCATCCCGGCTCGCTGATGTTGCCGGTGCCCTCCGTGCTGCGCCGGGCTCGCGAGATCGCGCGGGCCGAGGGGTGCTCGGCCGTCTGGTTCGGTGCCGCGGCGCCGCTGGGGCTGCTGGCCGACGGGCTGCGGCGCTCCGGCGTACGACGCTTCGTCGCCTCGACCCACGGCCACGAGGTGGGCTGGGCCCAGGTACCAGGCGGCCGGGCCGCACTGCGCCGGATCGGCCAGGACGTGGACGTGGTCACCTATCTCGGCGACTACACCCGCAGCCGGCTCGGCCCCGCGCTCGGGCCGGACGCCTCGCTGGCCCGGCTGCCCTCGGGGGTCGACACCGACTTCTTCCGGTCGGGCGCCGGCGGAGAGGGTGTACGCCGGGCGTACCGGCTGGTGGACCGACCGGTGGTCGTCTGTGTCTCCCGCCTGGTCCCGCGCAAGGGGCAGGACACGCTTGTCCGCGCGCTGCCTGGAATTCGGCGACGGGTGCCCGGCGCCGCGCTGCTGCTGGTCGGGAGTGGTCCGGACTCGCAGCGGCTGCGCCGACTGGCCGCCGCCACCGGAGTCGCGGACGCCGTGCGCTTCACCGGTCCGGTGCCCTGGGAGGCGCTGCCGGCGCACTACGCGGCGGGGGACGTCTTCGCGATGCCGTGCCGCACCCGGCGGGCCGGGATGGATGTCGAGGGTCTCGGCATCGTCTACCTCGAGGCCTCGGCGGCCGGGCTGCCCGTCGTCGCCGGGCGGTCCGGTGGGGCACCGGACGCCGTACTCGAGGGGGAGACCGGTCACGTCGTCGACGGTCGGGCGCCAGGGGAGGTGACCGATCGAGTTGCCGAGCTGCTCGCGGACCCGACGAAGAGCGCAGCCATGGGGGAGCGGGGCCGGGCCTGGGTCGAGCGGTCGTGGCGCTGGGACGTCCTCGCTGCCCGGCTGCGCGGGCTGCTCGCCGGCACCGAAGATGAGGCGGTCAGCCCTCCGCAGTCCGCGGACCGGGGTTGATGAGCAGGCCGAGCCGCATCGCCGCCATCAGCGCCTGCGCCCGGTTGCCGGCGCCGAGCTTGTCGTAGAGCTTGGAGATGTGGGTCTTGGTGGTCGACTCGCTGATGAACAGCCGCCGGGCGATCGCGGCGACCGGCAACCCGTCGGCGAGCAGTGCGAGCACCTCCCGCTCCCGCGGGCTCAGCTGCGGGCCCGAGGGGTGCAGCCGGCGCCGCATGGCGCCGGCGAGCTCGGCCGCGGCAAACGCCGTGGGGGAGGTGGCGGCGTGCCGAGCCGCACTCAGGACGTCAGCGGCGGTCGCGTCCTTGACGACGAAGGCCGAGGCGCCGGCCTCGAGCGCCGCGAACAGCTCGTCGTCGCCGGCGTTCATGGTGAGGATCACGATTCCGAGCTGTGGCTGCCGCTGCCGCAGCACCCGGGCCGCGTCGATGCCGCTGCCGTCGGGGAGGGAGACGTCGAGAATGACGATGTCGGGCCGCAGCACCGCCACCGAGGCCAGTGCCTGCCGAACGGTGCCCGCCTCCCCGACCACCTCGAAGCCGGGATCCTGTTCGAACGCGCGGCGCAGCCCCTGGCGGATGAGGTCATGGTCATCCACCACCAGGACCGTGGTTGCCATAGGGCTCCTGTCGCGGTGCCGGGGGCTCCGGCGCCGGCCGACGTGATCGGTGCGGTGCGTGTCGGCGGCGACGGGCCCGGCGAGGGGCGTGCCGGTATCTGCCTCGACACGACCATGGGCAGCCTTGAGGCGGTGCCTCGCCGGCGTCGTCACGGCAGGGGGAGCTCAGGAGTCGTAGAGCGCGTCGATGTCGGCGGCGTACTGCTTGGCGATGACGCCCCGGCGGATGCCGAGCTTGGGCGTCAGCTCACCACCGGCCTCGGTGAAGTCGGCGCCCAGGATTCGGAACCGCTTGATCGTCTCGGCGCGGGACATGCCGGCGTTGGCGGCGTCGAGAGCCCCCGCCAGCTCTGCCCGGAGGTCAGGGTCCTCCTGCAGGTCGGCCGGCCCCGCGTGGGCGGGCTTGCCGTGGCCGGCCTTCCATGCCGAGAACGCCTCGGGGTCAAGGGTGAGCAGGGCGCCGACGTACGGGCGGGCATCTCCGACGACCATGGCGGAGCTCACCAGGGGGTGGGCCCGCAGCCGGTCCTCGAGGGCCGCCGGGGCCACGTTCTTGCCTCCGGCGGTGACGAGGATCTCCTTCTTGCGGCCGGTGATGGTGAGGAAGCCGTCGTCGTCGAGGTCGCCCAGGTCGCCCGTGAGCAACCAGCCGTCGGCGCCGACGATCTCCGCGGTGGCCGCGGGGTCGCCCCAGTAGCCCCGGAAGACGTGTGGCCCGCGCACGAGCACCTCGCCGTCGTCGGCGATGCGTACGGCGGTGCCGGGCATCGGCGGGCCGACGGAGCCGATCCGGCCCGCCGTCGGCGTGTTCAGGGTGGCGCCGGCCGAGGTCTCGGTCAGCCCGTAGCCCTCCAGCACGGTGACGCCGGCGCCTCGGAAGAAGTGGCCGAGCCGGGGCCCAAGGGCAGCCCCGCCGGAGACCGCGTAGCGGACCTCGCCGCCCAGGGCAGCGCCGAGCCGGCCGTAGACCAGCCGGCGGAACAGCGCATGTTGCCCGCGTACCGCGGCGCCCGGGCCGCCGCGGTCGCGTGCCTCGCTATGGGCGATGGCGACGGCGGCGGCGCGTTCGAAGATCCGCCGCTTGACGCCGCCCTCCGCCCTGGCCCGGTCCTGCGCGGCCGCGTAGATCTTCTCGAACACCCGCGGCACCGCAAGCAGGAAGGTCGGCCGGAAGCTCTCGAGGTCGCCGCTGAGGTTGCGGATGTCCGGGCTGTGGCCCAGGCGCGCCCGGGTGATCACGCAGGCGACCTGGACGACGCGGGCGAAGACATGGGACAGCGGCAGGAACAGCAGCGTCGAGCTGGTCGATGTGAAGACCTCGGCGAGTCCGGCCGTCGCCGACGTGGCGTCGAAGAGCAGGTTGTGGTGGGTCAGCTCGCAGCCCTTGGGGCGCCCGGTCGTACCGGAGGTGTAGATGATCGTGGCCGTGCTGTCGCCGCACAGGTCGCCCCGGCGCCGGTCCACCTCGGCCGTGCCCGCTCTCTCACCGGCTGCGGCCAGCTGGTCGAGGTCGCCGGCGTCAATGGTCCAGATCTGGGTGAGCGCCGGCAGGTCGGGGCGCAGCCCCTCGACGGTGGCACGGTTCTCCGGGGTGTCGGTGATCACGGCGACGGCGCCGGAGTCGCGAAGGATGTGGGCCACCTGCTCCGGGGAGGACGTCACATAGACCGGTACGCCGACCGCCCCGGCCGACCAAAGCGCGTAGTCACAGAGGGCCCACTCGTAACGGTTCAGGCACAGCAGGCCGACGCGGTCGCCCGCGACGATGCCGGCCGCCGCCAGGCCGGCGGCCAGCCCGGTCATCTCCGCGGCGAAGGCTCTGGCGCTGACCGGCTCCCAGCGGTCGCCGACCTTGCGTCCGAAGCAGACGTGGTCCGGCGTCGTCTCGGCGTTGAAGTGCACCGCGTCGAGCAGGGTGGCCGTGGGTGGCAGGTCGAACGTCGCCGCAACGGCGTACTCGCGCACCCGAGCTCCGAATCGTCGCCAGCAGTTGAGCGACAGTAGCGTGCGCCTGCCGTTACAGTCCGCCGTCCCGCCGGCCGACTGTGCAGTGTGCCGGCGAGCCACTGCCCAGCCTGCCGCGCCGCCGTACCGGTTGGTGCGCCGTGGTGCGGCCTGTGCTACGCCGACCTGCGCGCGGTGCCGGCCGAGTCGATGCTCGGGCCGCCCGGGCCGAGCGGTCCAGGGCCGCAGAGCCGTGGGGACGGGTGGCCTTGCAGCGGGTGCGGCGCCAGCGTGGCGCTGGACCTCCCCCGCTGCCCGGGTTGCGGCACCGGCTTTCTGGCCGAGCTGGCGGACCCGAGCACGACCGGGGTCGGCGTGCTCGACCGGTTGGCGCGGCTGGCGACCGGCAACCGGCTGGCGGCGCTCGGGATCGGACTCGCCGGCTGCGGGCTGTTCCTGCTGCTGTGGGTCGTGCTGGGCCTGCTGACCTGAGGGGTGGGACGACGGGCGGTAGCCTGCGCCCGACTTCAGTGCGAAGGGGCCGGCATGGCGCAGACCGCGACCGCGAGCATCCGCATCGAGGCCGGTCGCGCCGATGTGATGGCGGTGATCGCGGACTTCGCGGCGTACCCGGACTGGGCCGGCTACATCCGCCGGGCCGAGGTGCTCGAGACGGGTCCCGACGGGCGGCCCAAGCGGGTCGCCTTCTCCCTCGACGCCGGAGTGATCTCCGACGACTACGTCCTGGACTACCAGTGGTACGACGACGAGCGGGTCACCTGGCAGCTGGTCGAGGGCCGGATGCTGAAGTCTCAGGACGGCAGCTACGCGCTCACCGAGAGCGGATCGGGAACCGATGTCGGATACGAGCTGGCGGTGGAGCTGCACCTCCCGATTCTCGGGATGTTCCAGCGCAAGGCGGAGAAGGTGATCATGGACACCGCGCTGAAAGAGCTCAAGCGACGGGTGGAGTCCCCGGCCTCCCGTTCCGCCACCTAGGCACCGGGCTAGTGACGCTCGCTATCGGTGTGGACGTCGGCGGCACCAAGGTGGCTGCGGGGGTCGTGGACCCCGCCGGGCAGGTCCTGGCCGACCTCCAGCACCCCACTCCCAGCACCAGCCCTGCCGAGACGGCCGAGGTGATCGGCGCGCTGGTAGCCACGCTGCGCCGGTCCTACGACGTCCGCGCGGTCGGCATCGGCGCGGCGGGCTTCGTCGACGAGTTTCGCTCGGTGGTCCGCTTCGCGCCCAACCTGGCCTGGCGCGAGGAACCGCTGCGCGCCGAGGTCGGCGACCTGGTCGGCCTGCCCGTCGTGGTGGAGAACGACGCGAACGCGATGGTGTGGGCGGAGGCCCGTTTCGGGGCCGGCCGGGGGGAGGACCACCTGGTCGGGGTCACCGTGGGCACCGGGATCGGCGGCGGCATGGTGCTGTGCGGTGAGCTCTACCGGGGCCGGTACGGGATCGGCGCCGAGTTCGGTCACGTCCGCGTCGTCCCCGACGGGCTGCGCTGTGGTTGCGGCAACCTCGGCTGTTGGGAGCAGTACGCCAGCGGCCGGGCGCTCGTTCGCGAGGCCCAGGAGCTCGCCACCGCCGCACCCGTGATGGCGGCCCGGCTGCTCGAGCTGGGCGGAGGCGAGGTCGACGGCATCACCGGCCCCGCGGTCACCGCGGCCGCGCTGGAGGGTGACGCCGCCGCGATCGAGTGCTTCACGACGGTGGGGCGATGGCTGGGGCAGGGTCTCGCCGACCTGGCCGCGGTCCTCGACCCCGGCGTCTTCGTCGTCGGTGGCGGCGTGTCCGCGGCCGGTGACCTGCTGCTTGGGCCGGCACGGACGGCGTACGCCGCCGCGCTGACCGGTCGGGGACACCGGCCCGCGGCAGGCATCCGGCGGGCGGAGCTGGGCCCGCGGGCCGGCCTGGTGGGAGCCGCCGACCTGGCCCGCCGCTCGAGCTGACGCCGCGAGGCTCTCAGCGCCACCCCCCGTGGGATGATCTCGGAGCATCGGTCCCACGATGCGGAGCGGCGGAGGTGGCGGAAGGTGCGCGTCGTGGCGGCTCTCGGCGGCAACGCGATCAGCCCCGCCAAGGGCACCGGCTCGGTCGGTGAGATGCGGACGGAGCTTGCGGCCACCAGCCGGCTGCTGGCCGACCTGGTGGAGCGGGGGGTCGAGCTGGTCCTGACCCATGGCAACGGGCCGCAGGTGGGGCGGATCCTGCTTCAGCAGGAGGCCGCCGCCCCGGCCGTGCCGCCGATGCCCATGGATGTCTGCGGGGCGCAGAGCCAGGGCCAGATCGGCTACCTGCTCGCGCAGGCACTCGACTCCGAGCTGCGCCGGCGCGGGATCGACACCCGGGCGCTGTGCCTGGTCACCCAGGTCGTGGTCGACGGTCGCGACCCGGCGTTCCGGCGGCCGACGAAGCCGGTCGGCCCGAGCTACGACGAGGTCGACGCGCACCGCATCGCCACCGAGACCGGCTACGTCTTCCAACAGGTGGGGGGCGCCAAGTGGCGTCGGGTGGTCGCCTCGCCGTTACCGGTGCGCTTCGTCGAGGAGCAGCCGCTGCTCCAGGTCATCGAGGCCGGTCACGTGGTGGTGGCGGCGGGCGGCGGCGGCGTACCGGTCGTGGCGGACGGCTCGGAGCTGCGCGGTGTCGAGGCCGTCGTCGACAAGGACCGGACCGCCGCCCGGCTGGCCACCCTGGTGCACGCGGACCTGCTGCTCATCCTCACCGAGGTCGACCGGGTGCAGACGGGGTTCGGTACGCCGGCCGCCCGGTCCATCGACCGGCTCGGGACCGATGCGGCCCGGGCGCTGCTCGCCACCGGGGAGTTCCCGGAGGGCTCGATGGGTCCCAAGGTGGCTGCCTGCTGCGACTTCGTCGAGGCGGGCGGCAAGCGGGCGGTGATCGCGGCGCTGGGGTCGGTGGCCGATGCGGTCTTCGGCGAGGCGGGCACTGCCTTCGTCGCGCCGTGACCGCCGGCGAGGAGCTGCGGGTCCTCAGCTACAACGTCCGCTCTCTGCGCGACGACCGGCGGGCCGTAGCCCGGGTGATCGCGGCCTGTACGCCGCACGTGGTGTGCGTGCAGGAGGCGCCGCGGTTTCTCTTCGGCCGGCGTCGCTGTCGGGAGCTGGCACGGGCCAGCGGGCTGGCCGTCGTCACCGGTGGCCGGGCGGCGGGGGCCATGCTGGTGCTGGCCGGGCCCGACCTGCCGGTCGTGGCGACGCGCGACGTACTGCTGACCAAGGTGCGAGGGCTCCATCAGCGTGGCCTCGCGGTCGCGGTGGTCGAGGCGCTCGGTGGCCGGGTCACCGTCGCCAGCATGCACCTGGACCTGGACGCGGGGGAGCGTCGCCGGCACGCCGAGGAGGTGCTGGGGCAGCTGGCCGGATTCCCGGATCCGCTGGTGCTCGCCGGCGACGTGAACGAGACCCCGGGCTCGCCGGCCTGGATGACGCTGGCGGGCCGGCTGCAGGACGCGTACGCCGTCGCGCCGACCGGACCGGGGGAGACGATCTCGGCCGCGCGCCCGAACCGGCGGATCGACGCGGTCTTCGTCGATCACCGCCTGCGCGTCATCTCGTGCGGCGTACCCGACCTGCCGGAGCTGGCCCGGGCCAGCGACCACCGCCCGGTGCTGGCGGTGGTGTCGGCAGCACCTTGACGGCGCCCCTGACCCCTTACGGGAGGGAGATCTCGGCGACGGCGGGGATCGTGAGCTGCGCAACCACCGGCTGGCCAGCGCGAACGTCACGGACACGATCACGCAGATGGCGCTTGCGGTGGCTCAGTCGCCGGTGCGCATGCACCTTCCAGTAGCGAGCGACCGCGGTCGGTGCCGGCGGGCCCGTCCTGAGGTCGGGCGGATAGCCGTACGCCGCCAGCCGGTCGCCTGCCACGTGCTCGACCAAGGCCAGCTCGGAGGGCTCCAGCCCGCTGCGCCAGGTGCCGATCCTGCTGGCGTCGACCTCCTGGTGCGTGACGAGATGCCACCGCTTCCGCTCGGGCACGAGATCCGGTGCCGCCCGCGCCGGATAGAGCATCGCGTCGTCGTAGTCCTCGCCGAGGAAGGCGCACAGCCGCCGTAGCTCGGACTCCGGCCCGGTCACCAGGCGCTCGTAGGTGAGCTCGTGCCAGGTGTCAGTGGGCAGCCGTCGAGCAGCCTGCCGCCCGTAGTCGAGCGCTTCGGTCCAGGTGGCGATCGCCGCAGCGACGTCCTGCTTCCACCACGGCATCCGCTTCAAGGAGGCCACGCAGTCGCGACCGTCGCGGACGATGTGCACGAACTGCGCCCGGGGGAACAGCCGCCGCAGCGCGCTAACGTCCTGGTAGTAGGCCGGCCGCTTGTCTCCCCACCGTGGCTTGCCGAAGCGGTCGGCGAAGGCCCGGAGGACGATCGCGAGAGCCGAGCCCAGCGTCGGCGGTCCGTTGGTGATCTCCACCAGCACTCGCTCGCGGTCGAGTCCGAGATCGCCGAACTTGCTCTGTGGCCGGTCCACGATGGAACGGGCGAGCGCGGCCCGGTTGTGCGGGTGGCGCAGGTCCCCGAAGTCGAGCCGCCGCCGGTACGTCTCGAGCAGGAACCGGCTCTCGGGTGGGAGCGCGATGCGCGGATGTGAGTGCAGCATCAACTGGAGCAGCGTTGTCCCCGACCGCGGGCAACCGAGCAGGAAGATCGGCCGGTCGCTCGCTCCTCGGACGGCTGGGTCGGGCCGCGGGGGAGCGCGGGTGAGCAGCTCCGCCACGTCGCTGCGCTTCATCGCCTACCTCCGGTGGGACTGACGCGGCCACGAACAGTCTGGTAGTCCGCGAGGCGGAACTGCGGCAACCCGCCGGGAGTGTCGAGGAGTCAGCGGGATCCTCGGTAAGTGCGACGACCGTCCGGTGCGTTGTACCGGTGTGAGCGCAGATCGCGAGCAGTTCACCGCCTTCTACTCTGCCGAGCGGGCTCGGTGCCTGCACGCCGTCTACGCCGTGGTCGGTGACCGATACCTGGCCGAAGAGCTGACCGCGGAGGCCTTTGCCCGCGCGTGGTCGCGGTGGCCGGCGGTACGCCGTCATGCGCAGCCTCGCGCGTGGGTCATCCGCAGCGCCCTGAACCTGAACGTCTCCTGGTGGCGGAGCCGGCGTCGCGACGTGCCGCTGGAAGGCCAGGAGCCGCAACCCGCCCTGCCGGCCGAGCCGGACCGGCCCGAGATCGTCGCCCTGCTGCGGGCGCTGCCGGAGCGGCAGCGGCAGGTCTTCGCCCTGCGGGTGTTCCTCGACCTCGACACCTCGACGACGGCCGACACCCTCGGGATCGCCGCCGGCACCGTCACCGCCCACCTGCACCGGGCCACCACCACCTTGCGCACCCAGCTCAGCCACATCTTGGAGACGGAGACCAACGCATGAACGATCTCGACCTCGCCGAGCGTGCCCGCGCCGATCTGGCGGGGATAGAGCTGCGCGTTCCCACGGAGCAGGTGCTTCGCCGCGGGACGCAGCTGCGCCGGGTCCGAAGGATGCCGCTGGCTGGCGCGGTGGCGATCGCTGCAGCGGGCGGCCTGACGCTGTGGTCCGCCGGCCCCGGCACCGCCCCCGCGTACGCCGGTTACACCAGCTCGCCTCAGAGCACCGACCCCGCAACCGCGGGCCGGATCGTCAGCGACTGCCGGAGCCAGGTGGGCTCGCTGCCGCTGCGGCTGCTGGACCGCCGCGGTTCCTTCTCCCTGGCCGTGTTCACCGACGGTGTGGTCGCCGCCACCTGCGAGCGGTACGCCGGCAGGGAGCAGACGTGGCGCGAGGGCGGAGGTGCCGGTCCCGGTCCGGTCGAGCACCGGCGGGAGGTCTCGGTCCGGCGCCCACTCGTGGTCGAGGGAGGCGGCCAGCTCTTCAACGCTCACCACAACGCCGGCCAGGAGACGGGCAGCCTGTGGGGCTGGTGTGACCCCCGGGTCACCGCGGTGCAGGTCCACATCGGCGGATCAGTGGTCGCGGCCGCCCTGCTCGACGGCACCTGGTCCGCCTGGTGGCCGCACGACGGCGACCCGGCGGGCGCCACCGTCGTCGCCCTTGACCGGGAGGGCAATGAGCTGGCCCGAGTACGCCCCTTCAGCTAGGCAGGGCCCAGCGGGGCTACGCCAGCACCCCGCTGTACGACGGCACCAGCTCACGGGCCAGCTGCTCGAGGAACAGGCCGATGTCGGTGACGATCCCGATCGCCTGGGCGCTGCCGCGGTCGGCCAGCTTGGTCACCGTCGCCGGGTTGATGTCCACCGACACCAGGGGGACGGAGGCAGGCAGGATGTTGCCGGTAGCGATCGAGTGCAGCATGGTGGCCACCATGATCGCGAAGCCGACCCCGGGCAGCTGAGCCCGCATCGCCCGCTGCCCCTCGATGACGTCGGTGTAGACGTCGGGCAGCGGGCCGTCGTCGCGCACGGAGCCGACCAGCACGAACGGCTTGCCGGCCTGCACGACGGCGTGCATGACGCCGCTGGTGAGCACGCCCTGCTCCACCGCGGCGGCGATCGAACCGGCCCGGCGGATGGTGTTGATCGCGCGGATGTGGTGCTCGTGCCCGTGCTCCACGCCTCGGCCCTGGGACAGGTCCACGCCGAGGGACGTGCCGAACAGCGCGGCCTCGATGTCGTGCGTGGCCAGGGCGTTGCCGGCGAAGAGCACGTCGACGTACCCCCCCTCGACCAGCGCCACCATCGCCGCCGACGCGCCCGTGTGCACCACGGCGGGGCCCGCGACCCACAGGATCCGGCCGCTCTCGGCCTTCACCTCCTTCATCCGTACGGCGATCTGATGCACCAGCAACGCCTGTGGTTTCTCACTGGACACCGAGGAGTTCATGAACCGGAAGGCCGCCTCCGAGCCGGCCTTGTGCTCGACCAACGGCATTACCACCTTGATGCCGCTGGCGCCGCAGACGATCGAGTCGCCGGCGCTCACGTCGCTGACCGGGACCGTGCGTACCCGGCCGCCCTCCACCAGCAGGCCACAGTCCATCTCGGGATGCTCGACCGGCACCCACTGCCCGCCGAGCCGAACGACCGTCTCGAGGTTGGTGGTGGAGTAGAAGTCGTCGGGGAAGACGCCGTCGCGCTCGGCCGCTCGGGTGACGGCCTGACCAGGGTCGACCTGGTTGACGCCGTGGATCTGGACCCGCATCAAGATCCGCTGCAGGGCCTCGTCGGTGTCGGCGCCGACCGTGAGCCTGGCGTGTGACTCGTCATCGTGGGTCCGACCGAGCGAGATGGACTCCACCGTGTAGTCGCCGCCGTAGTCCAGGACGTCGTCCAGGACACGGGCCAGCACGCCCGAGTCCATGAGATGTCCGGAGATCTCGACGCTCTCGGTGACCTGCACGCTGGCTCTTCCATCCCTTCGGTGGCATCCCGGCGCGGCACTCGAGGTGGCGACTCAGACGACCGCGCCGTCGTCCGGACCGGAGTCCGTCGGTGGAGCATCCCTCATCCGGCTAACCAGGGTCGCGAAGCCGCCGAGCACGGCGAGCACTGCGAGCAGCGCGAGGCCCGGTCCGACCGGTTCGGTGAAGATCGCTGGCAGGATCAGCACGGCTAGCCCGCCGATCACCGCTAAGGCGGCCCAACGGGTCACCGGGTGCGGCCTCGGCACCGGCGGCGGCACCGGTGGCACGTAGTGCTCGTCCTCGGCGGGGTCGGCCGCCTCAGCCGGCTCGCGGGACCGGTCGGCCGGGCCGACCGGGCGAACCAGGCGGCCGGCGACCGGTCCTTCGCTCGGAAGTTCCTCGGCCGCCGGCCAGCTCGGCGTACCGGTCGGCGCCGCCGAGAAGGTCGCGACGATGGCTCGCCACGACTCGTCCTCGTCTCCGGGAGCGGGCTCTGCGGCCGGGGGGTCGGACAGGTGGGCCAGCACCGCCTCCGCCCGCGGGCGCGCCGCCGAGTCCACCCAGACGCGGTCGGCCGGCCGGTCGGGCAGGGAGACCTCCAGATAGCCGCCGGTGGTCCCCGAGGACGGCGTGACGTAGGCCGCGACACCGGCCGCTCCCAGCGCCTGCAGGACGGCGTCGGCGAGGCGGGGATCAAGCTCAGCGAGGGGAACGTACGCCGCGGCAGCGAGCCCGTTGCCGCGCCGGCCGGACCTGCGCCCGGCGTCGGCATCCTCGGCCCGGCTCATGGTGCCGTCGCGAGGTGCTCGTCCCACGGGCGCAGGCGACGCGGCGTACCGGTGAGGCCGTGGCACATCAGCGCTCCGACCGGTCCACCGTCGAAGCGGGAGGCTTCGGCTCCGGCTGGTCCTGACACGGCTGCTCCGATGGGATCTCAAGCGGCTCGCAGGCTGCGGAGGATGCGGCCGCGTGCCGCATCTTCCCACGCTCCCCGCCCAGCAGCCCGGCGTCCGGGTGACAGACTTCTCTCCCACGGATGCGGCGCGTCGTCGCGGGCATGGCCCGACGCACGACCGCGTCCACATCGTCGGTCGTCGAGCGGTGGGAGGCCCGATGGGCTACTGGATGCTCAAGGCGGTCCTGACGCCGATCTTGCGGCTGCTGTTCCGGCCGTGGATCGCCGGCCTCGAGAACGTCCCGCCGACCGGCGGCGTCATCCTGGCCAGCAACCATCTCTCCTTCTCCGACTCGATCTTTCTGCCGCTGCTCGTGCCGCGGCGGGTCACCTTCCTGGCGAAGTCGGACTACTTCACCGGTCGTGGACCCAAGGGTCGGCTCAAGAACCTGTTCTTTCGCAGCGTCGGCCAGGTACCGCTCGACCGGTCCGGCGGCAAGGCCAGCGAGGCGGCGCTGCGGACCGCGCTGAAGATCCTGCGCAACGGCCGGCTGCTGGGCCTGTATCCGGAGGGCACCCGTTCGCCGGACGGCCGGCTCTACCGCGGCAAGACCGGGGTGGCGCGGATGGCGCTGGCCGCTGGGGTACCGGTGATCCCGGTCGCCATGATCGACACGCACAAGATGCAGCCGCCCGGCAAGTTGATGCCGAAGGTCATGCGGATCGGCGTGCTGATCGGCGAGCCTCTCGACTTCTCCCGTTACGCCGGCATGGAGAGCGACTGGGTCGTGCTGCGGTCGATGACCGACGAGATCATGTACGCGATCATGCTGTTGTCCGGCCAGGAGTACGTCGACCGCTACGCAGCCACGGCGAAGGCGGAGCTCGCGGCCCAGCGCAAGGGTGCGCCAGCCTCGGCAGCGGAGCAGGACGATCCGAGCGACTCCCGGCTCGGCACCGGTCGGGTCAGCTGATCCAGCCGCGCGACCGGCGTACGGCTCCCGCCGACGCGCGTACGCCGAGTTCGTCGAACAAGCGCCAGCCAGCTCGTCGAGGCCGGACCACACCCGGGTCGCCAGGCGTCGATGGCCAGGATGGTCAGGTAAGGCACGGCCGGTCAGGACACGCGCACCGGGCTCGCTCGGACACGGAGACGCGGCTCGCCTCTGGACGGGGTGCGGCCAGCCGCCGCGGCATGAGGTCGAGGCGGCGGCCAGCGGTCACAAAGCGGCGCCGGGGGGCCGCACCGGCCCCGGCGCACCCTCGCTCGCCTGCAGCCGCAGCACGTCGAGCACCACCGGGTCGATCACCGGAGCCTCCGGGATGCGCTCCTCCAGGTTCTCCACCCCCGCCCAGTCCCACAGGGCGGCCCGGACGGCGCCCGCGTCGTCGCCGGCCGGCGGGTGGCCCACCTGGACCAGCAGCCCGTTCACCTCGTCGAGCAGCTTGCCCTCGAGCGGGCGCAGCGCGTCCGGGTCCGGCCGGCCGAAGAAAAGGTCGTGCAAACCGAGCAGCCGGAGCAGCTCCGGCACCGGGCTGGGGGAGTCGTCTACACGAAGGTCGGCATAGACGTCGCTGCCGCCGCCGTACCCGCCGCCAGGCTGGACGACGTAGAGAGCCGCCGACTGCCGGCCACGCCGGTCCCCGCCGGCCTCGTCTCCCGCGGTCAGCGCGGCAAGAAGCCGGCGGCCGAGCGGCGCCGACGGGTCGCCGACCAGCCAGGCCCGCTCCATCGCCGTCACGACCTCGGGACCGGTCAGGATGTTGCCCTGGATGGCGTAGTCGGGGCCCGTGCACCCGCCGGCCCAGGGGTTGCACTGCTCCCCGGTGAAGCTCGCGCTGCGCCCCCCGGAGTCCACCACTCCGGCTTGGCGCTGCTCGCGGAGGGCGTCGGCCGCGGTCAGCGCCGCCAGGGTGTCGGGCGCGCTGTGGCCCTCGCGCAGCATGGCCAGGCCCTCCGGGCGGTAGGCGAGGTTGGCGTAGGACTGGGTGGCGATCGCGCCGGCTCCGGCCTCGGCCGCGGGTACGGCGGCACCGACGGCAAGGAACTTCGACGCCACCGCCACGCCGAGGGAGGAACCGTCGGCGCTGCGGCCCACGATCGAGAAGGTCATGGCGCGGAACATAGTCCCGGCGCACTATGAGCGTCGTGAGCGAGGTCATCTCCGGCGGTCCGCCTGACCACCCCGGAGCTAATCCGTCCCCGCGGCTCGTGGTCGGCGCGCTCGCTCTCGCCGTCCTGGTGACCGGCGGGACGTGGATGGCGCTGCAGCAGGATCGGACCGCGCCGGTTCACCGCGGCACGCCGGGGAGTACGGCGGCGCCCCCCTCTCCGCTGCTGGAGGTGCCGGCCAGGCCGTTGCGGCCCACGCTGACCGGCGTCAGCGCGGGGGGGCCGAGCGGCCTGCGGCTGCTCGCCGGCGGCGGCGCGCTCACTGTGGTCGACGCCGAGAGCGGCGCCCGGTCTCCGGTCAAGGGCGTTCCGCTGCCGCCCGGCCGAGCGTTCACGCAGCTGCTGCCGATTGCCGGCGGCACTGTCGTGGTGGTAGGGGACGACCAGTCCGGCGGGGAGATCGGCCCTGGCTGGGTCTACCTTCTCCGTCCTGGGCGAGCGCCCGTTGAGCTGGTACGGGCCGACGAGGTGTTCCTCGGCGCGCGACCTGGGCGGCTCTGGGGCTTCGTCTATCCGCGCCAGCCGGGCGCCAAGGCGACGCTCGTCGAGGTCACGACCGGTGGCCGGCTGCTGTCCAGGCGACCGGTGCCGCAGAGTTGGCAGCCGCTGGCGGACACCGGCAGCGGTCTCCTCGTCGCGGCGTACCGCGAGGAGGGCCCCGGGGAGCTGACCCTCGTCGACCCGATGTCGCTGCGCGTGCTCCGCTCGCTCGCACAGGTGACCTACGTGGCCGCGGCGACGCCGCGAATGGCCGCCTGGGTGATCTGCGGCGGCGCGACGTGCGACCTCGTCGTGGGCCACCTGCGCGCCGGGCCGCGGCGTACGTTCCGGCTGGACGCCAACGACGGAATCGGCAGGGCAGTGTTCAGCCCGGACGAGCGCCGGCTGGCGATCGCTCATTTCGGGCTGCATGGTGGAGAGCGGCCCGGCACCCCCGGGTTCGTCGAGCTCCTCGACCTCGAGACGGGGCAGCACACCCGGGTGCCGGGCGTCGGCACGCCCGAGAAGCAGGCGGCCGACCTGAGCTGGTCGCCGGACGGCCGCTGGCTCGCGATCGGCGTCCGGTGGCCGGAGGACGGATACCAGCGGCTCGGGGTGTGGCCCGTGTCCGGCGGACCCGTTGTGGCGCTACCCGGCAGCCTTCCCGGTGGCAACGTGTCCGCGCTGCTTGCCGTCACTTCCACCGGAGCCGCGGCCTAAGGTCTGCGCCATGCGCATCGGGGTCCTCACCGGCGGCGGCGACTGTCCTGGGCTGAACGCGGTGATTCGCGCCGTCGTCCGCAAGGGGGTGACCCGGTACGGCCACGACCTCGTGGGCTTCCGCGACGGCTGGCGGGGGCCGCTCGAGGGCGACACGGTTCGCCTCGACGTCCACGCCGTACGCGGCATCCTGCCCCGAGGCGGCACGATTCTCGGCTCGTCGCGCACGAACCCTTACCAGGTCGAGGGCGGCGTCGACCGGATCGTGGCCAACCTCGAGGCCAACGGCGTCGATGCGCTGATCGCCATCGGCGGCGAGGACACCCTCGGGGTGGCGACCAGGCTGGGCGAGGCCGGGGTCCACGTGGTCGGCGTACCGAAGACGATCGACAACGACCTGGGCGCCACCGACTACACGTTCGGCTTCGACACCGCGGTCAACATCGCGATGGAGGCGATCGACCGGCTGCACACCACCGCGGAGAGCCACCACAGGGTGCTCATCGTCGAGGTGATGGGACGCCACGCCGGCTGGATCGCCCTGCACAGCGGCCTGGCCGGGGGCGCCAACGTGATCCTGATCCCGGAGCGGCCGTTCGACATCGACGAGGTGTGCCGCTACGTCGTCCGCCGGTTCGAGAGCCACTACGCGCCGATCATCGTCGCGGCGGAGGGCGCCACCCCGCGTGCGGGAACGATGGCCACCCGCGACGGCGAGCTCGACGCCTTCGGCCACGTCCGGCTGGCGGGGATCGGTGCGCTGCTCGAGCGCGAGATCGCCGACCGCACCGGCAAGGAGGCCCGCGCCACCGTGCTGGGGCATATCCAGCGCGGGGGTACGCCGACCGCCTTCGACCGGGTGCTGGCCACCAGGTTCGGCCTGCACGCCATCGACGCGGTCCACGAGCAGCGGTGGGGGACCATGACCGCGCTACACGGGACAGCAATCGAGCTCGTGCCGCTCGCCGATGCCACCCGCGAGCTGAAGGTCGTGCCCGAGGCGATGTATGCCGAGGCCGAGGTGTTCTTCGGCTGAGGCCTGACTCCAACGACGGAAGGACGCCGGTGCCAGCGCTGGTCGACCTGCGCAGCGACACGCTCACCTCCCCGACGCGCGGCATGCGACACGCGATGGCCGCGGCCGAGGTGGGCGACGACGTCTACGGCGAGGACCCGACGGTCAACGCGCTGGAGGACGAGGTCGCCGCACGCTTCGGCAAGCCCGCGGCGCTGTTCGTGCCGACCGGCACCATGGGCAACCAGCTCTGCCTTCGGCTCGTCGTACCACCGGCCGACGAGCTGCTGTGCGACGCCGACGCGCACATCGTCACCTACGAAGGCGGCGGCGCCGCCCAGCACGGCGGCATCCAGACCCGCACCATCGTGGCTGCGCGGGGCCTGCTGGAGCCGGCCGTGCTGGCCGAGCAGATCCGGGCCGAGGGCTTCGGCACCGTGCCGACCCGGGCGGTCGCCGTCGAGCAGACCCACAACCGCGGCGGCGGCGCGGTCTACCCGCTGTCGACCCTGCGCGCCCTGCGAGAGATCACCGCCGGAGCCGGCGTCGCCCTGCACTGCGACGGAGCCCGCATCTGGAACGCCTCGATCGCTACGGGCGTGGCTCTCTCGGCGTACGCCGAGTGCTTCGACACGTTGTCGGTCTGCCTGTCCAAGGGCCTGGGGGCACCGGTCGGGTCACTGGTGGTCGGCTCGCAGGAGCACATCGCGACGGCCCGGGTACTCCGCCGCCGGCTCGGCGGAGGCATGCGCCAGGCCGGCGTGCTGGCGGCGGCCGGGCGCTATGCGCTCGAGCACCACGTCGAGCGGCTGGCCGATGACCACGCTCGGGGGAGACGGCTGGCGGAGCGGATCGCCGAGGCGGCGCCGAGCGTCGTGGATCCGGCGCTGGTGGAGACCAACATCGTGCCGCTGGACCTCGGCAAGGCGCGGTACGACGGTCCGACGCTGGCCGCCCTCGCCAAGGCCGACGGCGTACTGCTGTCCGTCGTCGGGCCGCGACGCGCGCGGCTCGTCACCTATCTGGGCGTGGACGATGCGGCGGTCGACCGGGCCGCCGAGGTGGTGGCGCGAGCGTTGGGCGCAGACGCTGTGGCGACCTAGCGGAAGTGTTACATGTACCTACCCTCCGGTCCGGGTCCCGTCGGTTCCGCGTCGGACATCACTGGTCGGGTAGCAGATCGCGAGTCAGGTCCGACCTAGGCAGGAGTGAAGCCAGTGACATCCCCCGATCAAGTGACCGGTATGGCGCGCGAGGAGACCTCCGCGGTCGCGGGCACCGCGGCGGAGGAGACCAAGGCGGTGGCCGGCACCGTAAAGGACCAGGCCGGTGCGGTCGCCTCGACCACCGCCCAGGCCGCCGGTGAGGTGAAGGACACGGCCAAAGAGCAGGCCGGTGTCGTGGCCGACGAGACCAAGCAGCAGGTGGGCAATGTCGTCAACGAGCTGCGCGGACAGGTGTCTGCGCAGTCCGAGGTCCAGACCCGACGGGCGGTGGGCGGCCTGCGCAGCATCGCCGACCAGGTCCGCGACCTGGCCGAGGGCAAGTCGCCGCAGTCGGGTCAGGTAGCGGACTTCCTGCGCCAGGTAGCCGACAGGGTGCAGCGGGTCGCCGGGCAGGTCGAGTCGCAGGGTCCTGCGGGACTGCTCGAGCAGGCCCGCGACTTCGCCCGCCGCCGGCCGGGTGGGTTCCTGGCCAGTGCGGCTCTCGCCGGTGCTGCCGCCGGGCGGATGGTGAAGGGTGCCTCGGCCGGCGGGTCCAGCGACTCGCCGTCGACGTACCGCCCGGAGACGATGAGCCCGACGGGTACCGACACCACCACGACCACCCCGTCCTACGACTACGGCACCGGTGCTGGTACGCCGCTCCAGGCGGACCCAAGCGACTCGTTCTACGTCCAGCCCACGGGCGACGCGCTCCCTTACTCCGCCGAGTACGGCGACCCCAACCCGACGGCCGTCGACTACGAGACCGACCCCGCCTACCGGTCCGGTTCCGCGGGCTCGGACGCAGGGAGGATCTGAGTGTCGGAGCGCATCGACGGTTACGCGAGCCCCTCGGAGGGCTTCTCCACCGAGCCCGACCATGCCTCGGCCAGCGTTGGCGAGCTCATCGGTGAGGCGGCGTCCGACCTCTCCAGGCTCATGCGGCTCGAGCTCGAGCTCGCCAAGGCTGAGGTCAAGGAGGAGGTCAAGAAGGCCGGCAAGGGCGCCGGCCTGCTCGGCGCCGCCGGCCTGGCCGGTTACTTCGTGCTGCTCTTCCTGTCCCTCACCCTGATGTTCGCCCTGGACAGCTTCATGCCGATCGGCTGGGCCGCGTTGATCGTGGCCGTCCTGTGGGCGATCGTCGGGGCGATCGCGTTCAGCCGGGGCCGCGCCCAGATGAAGACGGTCTCGCCAAGGCCGGAGCAGACCATCGAGACCCTCAAGGAGGACGCGCAGTGGGCAAAGCACCCGACGAGATAAGGGCCGAGATCGAGCAGACCCGCGCCGAGCTGACAACGGACGTGGACATGCTGGCCGAGAAGGTCAGTCCCGCCCGAGTGGTCGAGCGTCGGGTCGACGCCACCAAGCAGGCGGTCACCGACCTCAAGGAGAAGGTCATGGGTAAGGCGTCCGACGTCACCTCGTCAGCCAGCGACAAGACCTCCGGGCTGACCGGCGGCGTGAGCTCCGCTGCCTCTTCGGCCGGCCAGACGGTCTCCTCGGCGCCGCAGCAGGTGAAGCAGAAGGCTCAGGGCAACCCGATGGCGGCCGGTCTGGTGGCCTTCGGCATGGGCTGGCTGGCCTCGTCGCTGTTCCCGGCGACGCAGGCCGAGCAGCAGATGGCGGAGACGCTCAAGGAGAAGGCCAAGCCGCTGGCCGAGCCGGTCAAGAGCGAGCTGTCCTCGGTCGCCGCCGAGATGAAGGACAACCTGGCGCAGCCGGTGCAGGAAGCGGTCAGCTCGGTGAAGGAGACCGCGACCGACGCCGCCAGCTCGGTCAAGGACACCGCGACCCTGTCGGCGATGGACGTCAAGGACCACGCCCAGGAGGCGGCGGGCACGGTGCAGGATCACGCGACCGACTCCGCCGCCACCGTCAAGGGACAGGCGAGCTCATCGGCTGCCACGGTCAAGGACGCTGGCTCGAGCCCCTCACCGGGCAGCAGCGGCGGTTCGACCTCGAGCTACCCGTTGTACGACGACGACCCCCTCGGTGCCGGAACGACCGGGGCCGGTCAGGACGAGACGTTCACGGTGCCGCCGTCGCCGTACGGCCAGGGCAACGAGAGCGACCGCCCAGGCGGTGGGACGACGTACTGACCTGAGGCGTCTGCCGAAGGGCCGCTCCCGGCAAGGGGCGGCCCTTCGGCCTTGCCGGGGTCTCACCGGTCGCGTAGGGACTTCAGCACGGCGATGTCGCGGGCGTGGTCCGCCGCCTTACCGGGCGTCTCCACGATCACCGGTACGTCCCGGGTCGCCGGATGGCGGAAGAGCTCGGCGAACGGGTCGACGCCGATCCGGCCCGCCCCGATCGAGGCATGCCGGTCGCGGCCGGAGCCGACCGGGTCCTTGGAGTCGTTCGCGTGCACCAGCCGGAGCCGGCCGCGGCCGACCGCCTTAACCAGGGCACTCAGCGTCGCCCTGACCCCGCCGGGCGCTGCCAGGTCGTGCCCGGCGGCGAACGCGTGGCAGGTGTCCAGGCAGACCCCGAGCCGGGGGTGGTGGTCGAGCGCGGCGAAGTAGGAGGCCAGCTCGTCAACGGTGCCCGCGAGGGGCTGGCCACCGCCGGCCATCGGCTCCACCAGGAGCATGGGGTCCTCCGGCGTCAGCGCGTCGAGCAGGGGCAGCAGGGACTCCCGTAGCAGCCGCAGCGCGGGCTCGCGTCCGCCGGACACCGCCGAGCCTGCGTGCACGACCACCCCGAGTGCGCCCAGTCGAGCGCCGCGGGCCACCGCGGCTCTTACCGACTGCACGGATCGACGGCGGGTCGCCTCGGTGGGGGAGGCGAAGTTCACCAGGTACGGCGCATGCACGAAGACCCGGATCCGCGCCTGGGCACACGCGGTGCGGAACGCTTCGTCCCGGGCCGGATCTCCCGTCGCAGGGGCCCACGCCCTCGGGTTGGAGACGAAGAGCTGAACGGCCTCGGCGCCCACCTCCCGGGCGTAGCCGAGCCCACCCGCCGATCCAGGCGCAAGCAGACCGGCTCCGACGAAGACGTGGCCCCCGACCGGGGAGGGCTTACGGGGTGGCACCTGCTGGACGCTAGAAGACGGAGAGCGTGACCGTGGTGCCGTGTGCCGCCATGCCGTCTCCGGTTGGCGACTGGGCCAGCACCCGGCCGGGCCCGAAGGGCACCGAGATGACCTTGACGCGGAACCCGGCCGCGAGCAGGGTGGCCCGCGCCCTTCCGACCGGCAGGTCCACGACCGCCGGCACCCGGAACAGCTCCGGTCCCTTGGAGACCTGCAGGGTCACCGTGGTGCCCGGTGCCGCCGCACGCCGGTCCGCGGCGATGACCGAGTCTTTGGGGACCGTGTCGCTGTAGGCGTCGGTGGTGGTGACCCGCAAGCCGGCGGCGCGCAGGAGCGCGGTGGCGGTCGGGACGTCCTTGCCGGTGACCGGCGGCACCGCGACCGGCTTGGGCCCGCGGCTCACGACGAGCGTCACGGCGCTGCCCGGCCGAAGCCGTGCTCCCGGCCCCGGCGTGGTGCGGGTCACCCTGCCGGCCGCCACCGCGGAGTACTCGGCGGGTCCGGACACCGCCCGCAGCCGCCGTGCCTCCAGAGCAGCGGTGGCGGTAGGGACGTCCATGCCGGCCAGCTGCGGTACGGCGTAGAGCTCCGCTCCCTTGGACAGCGCCACCATCACGCGCCGGCCGCGGACCAGGCGTCGGCCGGCGTCGGGGGACTCCTCCGCCACCATGCCGGCGGGAATCGTCTGGCTGAACACCTCCGGCGTGAACTGCACCTTGAGGCCGGCCGAGTGCAGCTTGGCGACGGCGGCGGCGCGGTCGAGCCTGAGCAGCGGCGGCACCGAGGTGTAGCGGCCGGCCCCGAACCACCAACCGGCCCCCGCGGCGCCCAGCACGAGCAACGCGACGAGTGCCGCGACCAGCCTGCCGCCACGCCGCCGTCGCGGGGCGGAGACGGCAACTGAGCCCGCCGAGCGTTCCTCGACGCGTTCGACACGTGGCACCACCACGGTGTCGCGCAGATCCCCTCCGCCGCTCCCGGCCGGCCCGGGTCGGGTGCGCAGCAGCTCGGCCCGGAAGGCGCGGGCGGTGGGGAACCGGGCGGCCGGGTCCCGCCGGGTCGCCTGCCGCACCAGCGCGTCCAGCGCCGGCGGCACCGACCGAATCACCGCCGAAGGCGGCGCGATGTCCTCGTGCACGTGCCGATAGGCGACCGCCAGGGCGGTCTCCCCGACGTGGGGCGGGGTGCCGGTCAGTAGCTCGTAGAGGAGGATGCCGGCGGCGTAGACGTCGCTGCGGGCGTCGGAGCTGCCGCGCTCGACCTGCTCGGGGGCTAGGTAGCCGACGGTGCCCATGAGCAGTCCGGTGGTCGCGGTGAGGTTGGCGGCCTCGACCGCGCGGGCGAGGCCGAAGTCGGCGACCTTCACCCGGCCGTCGGAGGCAAGCAGGACGTTCTCCGGCTTGATGTCGCGGTGCACCAGGCCGGCGGCGTGGGCGGCCTCGAGGGCGGCCAGCACGGGCTCCAGGACATCGAGTGCCTGCGTGGGGGAGAGCCGGCCGCGCTCGTGCAGGAGGTCGCGCAGCGTGCGCCCGGCGACGTATTCCATCACGAGGAACACCGAGCCGGCGTCGGCCCCTTGGTCGTAGACCGGGACGACGTTGGGATGCGAGAGCCGCGCGGCCGCCTTCGCCTCGCGGATGAAGCGGGCGACGAACGCCTCGTCGTCGGCGAGCGCCGGGTGCATCACCTTGACCGCAACCCGCCGGTCGAGCCGGATGTCGAGCGCGGTGTAGACCGTCGCCATGCCGCCCCGCGCCAGCCGGGCCTGGACGCGGTACCTGCCGTCCAGCAGCGCACCCACGAGCGGATCCGTCAGGGTGTCCACGATCGCCGATCCTAAGGTTGCCCGAAGCCAGTCAGCGGTTGGCGCCGCCGTACGGCCACCGCCCGCTCACCGGCCGGCGGCGAAGGAGGCGCGCAGCCGCAGCACGCTGGCGACATAGGCCTTGGTGTCGGCGTACATGCCACGGGATCGGACCGAACCCAGCCCCTGGTAGTAGCCGGCGACCGCCTGGTCGACCGGCGCGGCGTTCAGGAGCTGGTCGAGCAGGGCCACCCCGGCGGTCACGTTGTCCCGGGCGTCGAAGAGGTCGAGGCGGCGGTGTACGACGTAGTCCGAGATGTAACGGCCGGTCGAGGGCAGGACCTGCATGGCGCCGATCGCGTCGGCCGGGGACACCACGCCCTGCTGGAAGCCCGACTCCTGGTAGCCCACGGCCAGGGCGAGGTTCACGTCGACGCCGTACCGCCTGGCGGTGGCGACGACCAGCGCCCGCACGGTGGCCTTCGAGGGGACGGCCCGGCGTGCCAGGACCGCCCGGTCGCGGGCGGCCGCGGCGGTGACCGCCGGCGGGTAGCTGCGCTGCACCGGCGCTGCGGGCGTCACCTTGGGCTTCGGAACGGGCACGAGGACGACCAGCCGCTGGTCGATGAGCACCAGCCGGGACGACCGCAGGGAGTTGCGCTGCGCGATCCAGGTCGGGCTGTTGTGGTACCGGCGCGCGATCCCGATCAACGTGTCGCCCGGGCGTACGACGTAGGTCGCCTCTCGCATCGCCGGTCCCGGCGGGGGAGGTGGAACGGGCACCCGCAGCATCTTGCCGGCGTAGATGATGTTTCCGTTTCCGGGGAGCTTGTTGAGCGCGACGAGCTGCGCGACGGTGGTGTGGTAGCGCCGGGCGATCTCGGTCACCGTGTCGCCGCGGTTGATGCGGATCGTCGTCCATCCCGGCGCGCCGGCACTGATGACGGCACCCAGCAGCAGCGGCACGCCGGTTCGGCGCAGCAGGCTGCGGGTCGGGGGGAGCGGACGCATGAGAGTCCTAGGGGGTCGCCGCCCGGACGGGAGAGCCAGGCGCGGAGGCGCTGCGGCGTATGCCGCCCGGGCAGACTAGGCGCGGTGTGACTGCTGTGACAAGTGATGCCGATGTGACGACTGCGCGCGAACCTCGCCGCAGCGCGCCGTCAGGAGGCGATCCGGACCTCGACATGCTCGCTGAGCACCCGGGTGTGGAAGACCGGCTGCGGCGCGGTGGCCGGCCCGTGCACGACCGTCCCGTCGGTCAGCCGGAAAGTGCTGCCGTGCCAGGGACATACCACGCAAGGTCCGTCCTCCTGAACGAGCTGGCCCTCCGACAGGGGTCCGGACAGGTGGCTGCACTGTTCGGCGAGAGCGTGCACCTGCCCTCCCCGGCGGAGCAGCAGCACCGGGACGGTGCCCACATCACGTCGGATCAGCTCGCCGTCCGGCAGCTCGTCCAGCCGACCGACGTCGGTCCAGTCGGTCGGCGCCACGTCCGGCAGCTGGGCGTTGTGGTTGGCGCCCGCCGCCCGCCGGTAGGACAGGTGACCGCCGATCACGCCGCCGACCGTCGCGCTGGTCAGGCCGGCGAGGGCCAGCATCTTGCCGCGGGCTCGCCGACCGCGCAGGCGCGCCCATAGGGAGGCGCCGTAGAGCCCCACGGCGGTCAGGTTGGCCGTGGCGTGCACCAGTCCGGTCCGGGCCTCGGCGGGGTTGAGCGCCGACCAGTCGGTATAACCAGCGGCGGCAGCCGGTACGGCGCTCGCCATACCGGTGCCGATGAGCAGCGGAACGGTGGCACCGGTCCTGGGCACGAAGTCGAGGATCGCCGCCGACGACCAGGCCCCGATTGGTATCTGCACGAGGACGGGATGCAGCGGATGGCCGAGCCACACTCCGTGCAGCAGGTCGCGAACGTCCTGGGTCGCGGTGATCTGCTGCACCAGCCGACGCATCCGGGCGGCGAGCGGGTCCAGGCCTGAGAGCTGCTCCAGGCGGTCAAGAGAGTCGAAGGGCTGCATGATCGGGCCTCTCGGGGGGCGGTGCCGGACGCGACGGCGGCCAGCGTAGCGGCGTCGGCTCGTCAGTCGAGGTCGGCCAGCCCCTCCATCGGTGACGAGGCCTGCGCGTGGCGGCGGCGGGGGATCCGACCGGCGCGACGGGCCAGCCGGCCCGCCTCGACGCCGTGTGCCATGGCCGCCGCCATCCGAGCCGGCGACTCCGCCCGGGTGACCGCCGAGGCGAGCAGTACGGCGTCGCAGCCGAGCTCCATCGCGAGCGCGGCGTCGGAGGCGGTGCCGACGCCGGCGTCGAGGATCACCGGCACCGAGGCCGCCGCGACGATGAGGGAGAGGTTGTGCGGGTTGCGGATGCCCAGCCCGCTGCCGATGGGCGAGCCCAGCGGCATCACCGCGGCACAGCCCAGCGACTCCAGCCGGCGGGCGAGCACCGGGTCGTCGTTGGTGTAGGGCAGCACGGTGAACCCGTCGTCCACCAGCTTCTCGGCGGCCGCCAGCAGCTCGACCGCGTCCGGAAGCAGGGTGCGGTCATCCGCGATGACCTCCAGCTTGACCCAGTCCGTCTGCAGCGCCTCGCGGGCCAGCTGGGCGGTGAGGACGGCGTCCCGCGCGGTGAAGCAGCCGGCGGTGTTGGGCAGCACCCGGATGCCGAGCCGGGCGAGGACGTCGAGCACCGAGCCGCGGCCGGTGGGGTCCACCCGCCGCATCGCCACCGTGGCCAGCTCGGTGCCGGACGCCACCAGCGCGGCCTCCATCGCATCGAGGCTCGGCGCCCCGCCGGTGCCCATCAGCAGTCGGGAGTGCAGCGTCGTACCGCCGATGACCAGCGGGTCGTCCATGTCAGCCTCCGGGTACGGCGGTGAGGACCTCGACCGCGTCGCCGTCGGCCAGCTGCCGGGCCGGCCAGTCGCTGCGCGGAACCACCTCGCCGTTGACGGCGACCGCCGTACCGGTGGCTCCCGCACCGAGCGAGACGATCACCGCGCCCACCGCGGTGCCAGCTGCCAGCGTTCGGACCTCGCCGTTGAGCGTGATCGTCACGACGTCACCGCCGGCGCGAAGCGCTGCGGCGAGAACGGCGCAGTGAGCTCCGGGGCCTCGCCGGTACTCAGCAGCCTGGCCACGGCGTCAGCGGTGACCGGGGTGAGCAGTACGCCGTTGCGGTAGTGGCCGGTCGCCAGCACCAGCCCATCGAGGTTCGTGCGGCCGATCAGCGGGGCGTTGTCCGGCGAGCCTGGTCGCAGCCCGGCGTGGCACTCGACCAGCTCGAGCTCTGCGAGAGCCGGAACGATCGCGCCGGCGTTGCGCAGCAGCTCGTACACGGCGCCGGCCCGCACCGTCGTGTCGAAGCCCTGCTCCTCCACCGTGCCGCCGACCACCACCTCGCCATCGGCTCGCGGTACGACGTAGACGAACGTGCCGGCGACGACTCCGCGCACGATCCGGTGCAGGAACGGTGCGCCGTCCGGTGTCCGCAGCCGCAGGATCTGGCCCTTGACCGGTCGCACCGGCGGGACGACCGCGGCGGGAAGCCCGCCGAGCCGGCCGGACCAGCAGCCGGCCGCCAGCACCACCGTGTCGGCTGCGAGGAGCTCGCCGTCGGCCAGCCGTACGCCGGTCGCGCGGCCGGCCTCGACGACGAGCTCGGTGGCAGCGCAGCGGCGTAGCGTCACGCCAGCGCGCTCCGCGGCGACCAGCAGCGCCGCGCAGAGGCGACGGTTGTCCACCTGGTGGTCCCCCGCCACCAGCAGCCCAGCCCGCACGCCGGGCGCCAACAGGGGCTCCTCGGCCCGGGTCTCCCGGCTGCCGAGCAGCTGGGCAGTCAGGCCCAGCCGACCCAGGAAGTCATGGTGAGCGGCCAGCACGGCGCGGTCGCCGCTGTCGAACGCCACCGCCAAGGTGCCGGTGCTGCGGTAACCGACGTCGTGACCCGACGCCGACTCCACCTCCTCGACGAAGGAGGGGTAGCGGCGACCGGCCGCGAGGTTGAGCGCGAGCAGCCGTTCCTCGCCGTAGTGCGCTTCGGTGGCCGGGGCCAGCATGCCGGCCGCGGCGTACGACGAACCGTTGCAGGGAGCGGGGTCCGCGACCGTGACGGACAGGCCGGCGGCCGCCACCCGCCAGCCGATGGACAGCCCGATCAGGCCACCGCCGACGACAACGACGTCGCTGCTCACCGGCGTACGCCTCCTCCCGCCGCGCCCGGGAACGGAGCCAGCCGTGGACGTCTCCCTGCGCCGGCATTATCCGGATCAGGTTCGACGGTCGGGGGCTGGCAGCCCGCCCTCTCAGCCTGGTCCGCACCAGGCTCCCGCGCGAGGTTCCAGCCTACGCCGCGCTCACCCGTCCGGTTGCCGGCCGGTGATGCCGAGCAGCCGGTCCTGCAGGGGAGCGTCCTCCGGCACGTCGACCCGAGCCGCGAAGACGCCGATCGCGCGCCACTCCTCGGCGTGTGGGCTGATCTCCTCCCACAAGCCCTGCACCAGGTCGTCCGGGAGCCTCGTGTCGGCACCGATCACCTTGGCGATGTCGTGTGCGCGCACGCCACGGAACCCGTTGATCTGCCAGAGGTACTCGCGAGCGGGGAAGTTCCCGAAGGAGCAGTGAACGGTCCGCTCGGGGTCCTCCAGTGCTCGAGCGGCTGCGCAGGCCTTCTCGACGATCGCCGTGAAGCTGGCCTTCGGGTCGGCACCGAGCAGGTCGCCGTCGAACTTGGCGTTGCCGGCGTCCGCCATGGTCTTTCCGGCCAGCATGTCGGGCACCCACGCATCGTCGTAGGCGTGGTAGTTGATGATCTCGCGCAGCTTCACCGGGGCGTCGTCGCGCCGCTGGAAGTCGGCCGGCATCGACATGTCCCACTGGTCGTCGCGGATCTGGCCGACCACCCGGTTGAGCGCCTGGTCGGCAAGCACGAAGACGTCTTGCTCGCGCATCTCACCCCTCCTTAGCGATCCAGTAGTGACTCACCGGCACACCGCCATGCCGACGTGGCCGGTGATGCGGAAGGCACCGTCCCGGAATACGGCCTGGGCCGTCAACCCCTCCGTAGCCAGTAGCACGCTCGTCCACCCCACGTGCCCAGGCAGGTGGGGCTCGACGACGGGCCGCATGCTGTCGATGTAGGCGACCACCGCGCCCACCTCCGGTACGACGATCTCGGTGCGCCACTCAGTGACCTCCACCGAATCGAAGTGGCGCCCCAGGATCGGCGCCATCGCGTCGAGCGAGAAGTCGTGGTGGGGACCGAAGTTCCTAACGGCAGGAGCACCGGCCGCGACGAGGGAGCGCGTGTCCCGGCATGTCGACCGGGCGCCGCAGCCAGCGGTAGATCGACTGCCGCGCAGCCAGCCCGGCGTCGGTGCGGTAGAGGGAGTCGAGCACCACCGGGTCGCTGGCCGTCATGGCGTGGCACCTTACGGTGGAACCGTGACAGGACACCCGTCCGCCGCCGTCGTCGAGGGCGATGGGAGCTATGCGCCGTTCGGGCGTACGACGGCGACGCGGCATCGCGAGCGGGTGCGCTATGACCGGGAGACCGTCCACGCCGTGCTGGACGAGGCGCTGCTGTGCTCGGTCGGCTTCGTCGTCGAGGGAGGCCCCGTCGTGCTGCCGATGCTGCAGGCGCGGGTGGGGGAGACGCTCTACCTGCACGGGTCGACCGGCAGCTGGATGCGCGGAGCGGCGGCGGATGGCACCGAGGTGTGCGTGACGGTCACGGTCGTCGACGGGCTGGTCCTGGCCCGGTCGGCGTTCCACCACTCGATCAACTACCGCTCGGTGGTGCTGTTCGGCCCGGTGCGCGAGGTCTCCGAAGCGCAGGAGAAGGCAGCGGCCCTGACCGCCGTCGTAGAGCACGCTCTGCGGGGCCGCAGCGAGGAGGTGCGCGGCCCCAACCCGCGGGAGCTGGCCGCGACCAGCGTGCTGGCGGTCGAGCTCGCGGAGGTCTCGGCCAAGGTCCGGACCGGTCCGCCGGTCGACGACGAGGAGGACCTGTCGGCACCGACCTGGGCCGGCGTGCTGCCCGTGGTGACCGGCTACGGCGTACCGGTGCCCGCTCCCGAGCTGCCGGCCGGTGCGGCCCTGCCCGACAGCCTCACCGGTCTGCACCAGAGCTAGCGACCGCATGGCTCCACCCCCCGAGCGCGTCGTCGTGGTGGGCGGCGGGCTGGCCGGGTGCGGCGTACCACCGGCACCGCTGGTAGACGATCGTTCGTGGAGCCCGTCGATGCTCCCAGCAACGGGCAGACTGAGCCGGTGCTCCTGACCCTGTCCACCACCATGCCAGACGCGACCGACCTGGGGTTCCTGCTGCACAAGCACCCCGACAAGGCGCAGTCGTTCGATGTTGCGGTCGGCACGGCGCATGTGCTGTGGCCGGAGGCGACTGCCGACCGGAGCACAGTCGCGCTGCTGCTCGAGGTCGACCCGATCGCGTTGGTACGCGGGAAGAGCAGCCGTGGCGCGGATGGCTTCTCGCTGTCGCAGTACGTCAACGACAGGCCGTACGCCGCCTCGTCGATGATGTCGGTGGCGCTGGGCAAGGTCTTCCGCACCGCCATGACCGGCCGCTGCGATGCTCGGCCTGACCTGGCCGGCCGACCGGTTCCGCTGGAGGTGCACGTCCCCGCCTTGCCTAGTCGGGGCGGGGCGGGGCTGGTCGAGCGTCTGTTCGCCCCGCTCGGTTGGTCGGTGACAACGACGCCGATCGCCCTGGACCCGCAGATGAGCACATGGGGCGACTCTCCCTATGTGGACCTCCACCTGTCCGGGACGCTGCCGGTCGCGGACGCGCTCACGCAGCTGTACGTCCTCTTGCCGGTTCTGGACGACAGCAAGCACTACTGGGTGAGCACCGACGAGGTCGACAAGCTGATGCGGTCGGGCGGCAGCTGGCTGGGCGGGCACCCCGAGCGGGACCTGATCACCCGCCGCTACCTGCGGCATCACCGGACCCTCGTGCAGAGCGCGGTCAGCCGGCTGGCAGAGGTCGACGACAGAGAGCCTGAGACTTTCGACAACGCCATTCCTGAGGAGCCTGAGGAGCGCCCGACACCCCTTGCTCAGCTGCGCAGGGCAGCGGTCGTCGCTGCCCTGCGTTCGGAAGGCGCCTCGAGCGTGGTCGATCTGGGGTGCGGAGAGGGAGGGCTACTGCGTGAGCTCCTCCCTGACCCGACCTTCAGACGGGTGCTCGGGGCGGACGTGTCCCACCGAGCGCTGGAGCTCGCCGCCCGGCGTCTCCACCTTGACCGGATGCCGGACATCCAGCGAGCCCGCCTCGAGCTGATCCAGTCCTCGGTGACCTATCGGGACGAGCGTCTCGCCGGCCACGACGCCGTCGTGCTCATGGAAGTCATCGAGCACGTGGATGTGACGCGCCTGCCAGCACTCGAGCGCACCGTCTTTGCCCACGCCCGGCCCACCTCGGTGCTGGTTACCACTCCTAACGCCGAGCACAACGTCCGCTACGAGCTCCTTCCGGCTGGGACGATGCGACACCGCGACCACCGGTTCGAGTGGACCCGACAGCAGTTCCGGGCTTGGGCCGAGGCGACCGCGGCGGCCCACGGCTACGTCGTGCGGTACCTGCCCGTCGGCGAGGACGACCCTGAGGTCGGGCCGCCGACGCAGATGGCCGTCTTCCGGAGAGCAGTGTGACCGAGCTCGCCATCCCGGAGCTGTCCCTGGTCTGCCTCGTCGGCGCGAGCGGCTCGGGCAAGTCGACGTTCGCTCGGCAGCACTTCGGGCCCTTCGAGGTGCTGTCCAGCGACTTCTGCCGTGGCCTGGTCGCCGACGACGAGAACGACCAGGGCGCCAGTGCCGCTGCCTTCGACGTCCTGCACTACATCGCCGGCAAGCGGCTCGACGCCGGGCGCCTCACCGTCGTCGACGCGACGAACGTCCAGCCGGAGTCCCGGCGGCAGCTCGTCGCCCTCGCCCGCGATCACGACGTGCTGCCGGTCGCGGTCGTGCTCGACCTGCCCGAGCGGGTCTGCCTGGACCGCAACGCCGCCCGGCCAGACCGGGCCTTCGGCGACGGCGTCGTACGCCGCCAGTGCGACCAGCTGCGCCGCTCGCTCAGGCACCTCGGCAAGGATGGCTTCCGCAAGGTCCACGTCCTGCGCACCGAGGGCGACGTCGCGGCCGCCGTCGTCGTCCGCGAGAAGCTCCTCAACGACTACCGGGACCAGCACGGCCCCTTCGACGTCGTCGGCGACGTCCACGGGTGCCGGGGCGAGCTCGAGTCCCTGCTGACCGAGCTCGGCTACACGTTGACCCGAGACGAGCTCGGCCGCCCTGTTGACGCGGTCCCGCCCGGCGACCGC
>JAABUR0100001669.1_pt1 | contig 38454 bp, 40 predicted proteins | sample 5560091 | NCBI WGS metagenome assembly JAABUR01 (sample SAMN10711879, study PRJNA513375) | rock metagenome | isolation source: Antarctica rocks | place: Antarctica: Victoria Land, University Valley sud | reverse complement strand
GTGGTGGCCATCGGTTCCTCCTGATAGTGGGGTTGTTTGATGAGCTTGTTTCACTATCGTGGTGGAGGCGGTGGCCCATTCTCTCATGCGGCCACTCCACTTTTACAGAGCTTACCGGACACTACTTCGAAGTGCCTGAGGGGTTCGACGTTCATTGGCTCGGCAACGCGGCGGATCACTATCTTCAGTGGGTTCATCTGCCCGTCGACGACTTACTGGCATGGGGCGAGAAACTGAAACGCAAAAAGACCCGCAGCCCTTTCCGGTCCCACACTCCTATCACCGAGGACCACAGCTACGAAAACGTTTTTCGGGCGCTGGGCTTCGAGCTGGACGCGCTCGAAGCGTACGGCATTCTGGTGGATGAGTTAGAGGACGGCTTCCTGGTTACCTACCAATTCCTCAACCCGCATGAAAGCTACATGTTGCGCAAGCACATGGTGATACTTCGACGTGATGAGATGTTCCAGGTGCTGAGTGCCGCGGATGCGCGACGTCAGTCGCACAAGCACTCACTACGAGAGCTGCTGGCCGGATAACTATCCTTTACATACCATCTGCTTCCGCCCTCCATGCCGCCACGGCATTCGAGGGCGGAAATTCTGTGGTTGGTTGAGGAAAAGTAGAGATACCAGGGCTCAGGCGCCGACCGACGATTCGCGGTAGGTCAGTTCGAGGTCATCCTCTTCCACTGGCTCATGCGCTAGAGGGATGCGCGACTCAGACAGCGGGTGCCCTTCCTCGTCGTGCGTGGCGGCGACCGCGAAGTGACTGACGAAGTCGGCAAGCTTGTTTGCATCAAACTCCGGCCGGTAGCCCAGGGCGGCCAGGCTCTCTGAAGGGAAAGCGACGCCGGCGCGGACACATGCTAACCCGGCGTCAAGCTCTACCGACCCAGCCCTGATCACTTCTCGACTGACACCATCTTCATCTACCATTATCCGAGTCTATCTCTTCAGCTTATGGAAAGGCTAGAAATGAAACGAGTACGACTGATTGGTACCATGCTCTGGGCGTGCGCGCTGGCGTTCGGTAGTGTGGCTGAACCTCTGCGCGGTGCACGCGCCTCGATTGCCGCAGACTCCCGATCGTTGGCGGCGTCCAGCGGCGTGGCCGCGGATCTACAATTGGGGACAGCCTCCGGACTGGACACCGTATCATTCGCGACCAACACTATCGGATGCGCGGGTGGTCACGGCCTTATTCTCTGTACCGGGAATGGAGGGAAGAGGTGGCGCGCCACCTGGACCGCTCCCGGGCTGGTGAGCCAACTACAATTCTCCGATGCTCAACATGTTTGGGCCCTTCGCAGCGATCGCCTCCTGAACAGCAACGACGGCGGCATGCACTGGCAGCGGTCGCAGGACACCGTTCGGTTGTCATCGATCGATTTCCCCTCCGCACAGGTCGGTTGGGGAGTGACCACCAAAGGACGGCTCGTGACAACAACCGATGCTGGGGACAGCTTTACGGCGGAACACACGCCGTTCACAGTGAGAGCCGTATCCTTCCTCGATAGTCTTCACGGCTGGGCCTACGGTACCAACGGGCACATCGCGTCTACCGACGATGCCGGCCGCACCTGGCACACCCAAGGGGCTATTCGGGTGGGTGCCTCGTGGGCCCTTGGCGACGCACAGCTCACCTTCGTGACCGCGACGCGCGGATGGTTGCTGCTCGCACTCGGACAGGGATGCATGTCGAAGATGCCGTATCGCCTCTACTACACTGCCGACGGCGGTGTCCATTGGCACGTGCGCCTCCAAGGCCCTGGTGGCTGTGCAGGCACTCGCTATCTACCCGGGACGCCCGCGGTGTCGGGCTATCCTGGGAACCTCTCCGCCTTTCCCTCCGGTCGCGCCTTCTTTTCGGTCGTGGCGCCTGCGCAGCCAATGCTGTACGTCGTATCCACGCACGATGCAGGTCACCACTGGACTCAGGGAGCGCCGACCGGTCAAAAGGTACTCGGGGTGACGCTGGCGATGGCCTTCGTGTCTCCCACCGAGGGCTGGTTGGTCACGGGGGGCGAAGCCGGACGATCGATGGGGCGCATCATCCATACCACCGACGGCGGACGTACCTGGCGAACGCAAGTGCTGATTCATTGAGCGTTCACTCGATTGACCGACTCCCTGTCCCCGCCTCACATCTTGCGCCACAGGATGAGGCCGGATGGAGCGGTGGGGAGAGGGTTGCCCTGACGCCACCGGCCCTGGGACAGAGCGGTTTTTGGCCCATCGTTCGGGCTGAGTTGGTAGAAGGGCCGGTCTTCTACGAAGCCGAGCGTGAGGGCGGTGCGAATGGACGGCTCGTTGGTCTGGTCAGTGTCCCAGGTTGGGCGGATTCCCTGGGCCAGGCAGTGATGAATATAGGCCGAACTGGTCAGCGTGGAGAAGCCGCGGCGGCGGTGTGACGGCAAGGTGTTGACCGCGATATTGGCACTGTGCGAACTTACCGAGATGGCGTAGGCAACGCTGGCCATGGCGCCATGGATCATGGCGCAGAAACCGAAGCCCCCCGCGATGAAGCGCGCATAGCTGCCCCAGAACATGCCGATTCCGGCGTGAAGCTCGCCGTCGGCGCGCTCCGCCAGCACGCGGTCCAGCCGCCGTATCTCAGCACCGGCCGCTGGTACCACCGCTGGGGCAGGCGTGCCGGGCGGGAGGATGAACGCCTTGCGATCGATGGTTCGCCAGCGGTCCGGCTGCTCGGCCAGCAAGGCGTCGCGCCATGCATCGTCCACCATGTAGCCATAGAGCGCGTGGAAGACACCGACTTCAGCCGGCGCATCACTCAGAAAGGCGCGCAGCGTGGCCGTGGTCGGAGAACCGGCCAGGTAATGCCCATAGGTTCGGCAGAGGAGCGCAGCGGTGGGTCTGTCGGGATCGTCGACAAAGACTCTCCCCGCCTGCTTGCCTTCAAACACCGAGTGGATCTGGGCTTCGTCGAACCAGGCGCCGGCAAAAAGGCTTTCGGCTCGGTCGATCATGCAATGGGGTAGCTCGTAGACGGCGGCCGGCGGTTGATAGGCACGGAGCGGATGGTGGCTCGGCATACGGCTCCTCTGTTCCCGTCTTATTGTTGCAGAGGAGCAGGCGTGCGCCTTACGGCGACGATGGGAGTAACTGTCGCATGGCCGCCAGGACCATTGGCCACGCTCCTGATCGTGGGTCGATTGGCTCGAAGTGCCCCATTCCGGGGAGGGGAATGAGTGTGGCATGGTCCCCCGCGGCGCCAGCATGTGCCGTGTAGGCCTGGCTCATGCTGAACGGGACATTGCTATCCTCGGTTCCGTGGATCAGCACCTGGGGCACTCCGAGAGGCAACAGCTCGGCCGGCGATGCCGCGGCGTAGCGCGCGGGCAGCGTATCGGGCGTGCCGCCCAGCAACTCACCAACCGCTCCGTTCCCCAAGCGTAGCAGCCAGGCGGAGATCAGGTCGCTGACTCCCGCCAGGGAGATGACACCCCGCAGGGGCAAGGGATGGTCCAGATACAGTTCGTTATCCGCGGCCAGGCGATGGCGAGCGGCGAGCCACAGCGCCAGGTGTCCGCCCGCGGAGTGCCCGACGGCGAGCAGGCGAGTGAGATCGAGCGGGTAGTGGGCGGATACGTCGCGGAGGTAATCGGCGCCGCGCCCGACATCCAGCAGCGTATGGGGCCAGCCGCCGCCGGGATCACCCAGCCGGCGATATTCCAGGTTCCAGGTGGCGAAGCCGGCGGTAGTGAGGGCAGCGCAGAGGTGCCCGGTGTGCGCCAACGAGTATCGCGCCCGCCAGAAGCCTCCGTGGATCACCATAACCACCGGGTGCGGCCCAACGCCCATGGGAAGTCGTACATCGCCAAAGTGCGATGGATCGGGTCCGTAGGGCAGGCGAGCGTCCGCCCAGGGCGGAGCCAGGTCGAGGATGCTACGGTTTGGCATCAGTGTAGTCCTTCGCTGTCACAAAGTGGGCCGGCCATGCGTTGTACAGGTCGGTTCCGGGTTGCATAGTGGAGGCGGTATACTCGGTATACTCTGTGTATTTTGGCCTGGGCTTACGACCGGTGAATTGCCGTAGTCGAGGCCTTCCGGTGTCCCAGCGACCTGATAGGGAAAGAAGAGGTGTAGCGATGTGGAACAGGATTGCCGCTCTGCTCATTATCACGACGGTCCTGACTGTCAGCGGTCAGCGGGTGAGTTGGGCCGCCGGGACCCAGCGGGCGCTGAGCGGTAGTACTGCCCCGGCCGGATTTAAAGTGTTCATTTCGCGCAGCGAACGCTACCAGATCGCCTACCCCAACACCTGGTTCTTGCGCACGGCAGCCCGCACGCAATACTTCTTTGGCGAGGTGGACCAGAAGCTGGCGACGAACGTCAATGTCAACACGGTTGGCGCCAGGGGCGTTTCGCTGCAGCAGACCACGAACCAACTCAAGAGCGGATTGGTGAGAGCAGGCGCTCGCATCGACCGGATTGAGTCCACCCGGATCGATGGGGTGGAGGCCCGCACCGTCCTGGCCCACCTGCTGAAGCGTAAGGGGACGGTGCGCGATCGGTTCGAGACCGCGGTCTTCATCGCGCGCGGCAAAGTCTGGCAGATCACCCTCTCCTCGGCGCCGGTGGTCATGGGGTTGAATCTGACGGTGTTTGAAAAGATGCTGTCGTCGTTCAGGTTCAGGTAAGCAACAGCTGCCGCGCAACGCGGTGGGGCTAGCGGACCAGGCCGAAGTGGGCGATGGAGCGTCGGCTGGCCTTCCCGCGCCAGAGGCGAAAGGTAATCACAACCTGGGTGCCGGGATGTTGGTGGCCTGAGCCAGCGCGCCGGGCACGGAGGCGGGGGCCAACGGCGCGGGAGTTGGCCTCGGGCGAATCTGGAGCCCGGTGCTGGTGTGGCCCGTGTTGGACCTGGCCTGAATGGTTACCGTGCCGATCGTGGCAGTACCCGGTACGGTAAGTTGCGCGCTATAGGCGCCGCTGCGCGCTGTCACCACGCCGGTAGCAACGGCGCGCACACCTCCCGGCACCCGAAAGGCGCCGCTCACGATGACGTGTACGCCGGCTCCGAAGTTTTCCCCGGAGACCGCGATTGCCTCCCCCGGAAACACCGCGGCGGGCTGTACCACGATCGAGGGACCAGTGGAGATGGTGAGGGGCGCGTAGGCCTTGAAGCCGCCGGTATCGTTGATCGCGGCCACCGAGTACCTGCCCGGTCGCGCATTGGTCGGTAGATCCAGTGAGGTGGTGAAGGCGCCGTAGACGTCGGTCAGCACGGTGGGGGAGAGGGTTATGTTGCTCGTGCCACTGCGGGCGATGGTGAGCGAGACGCTGACGTTGCTCTCCGGCACGAACTCTCGTCCCTTGAGGACGACGCGGGCGCCGGGGCGGACGGTCTGTGCCGCCGGCGTGATAGAGGGACGGTACACGACTATCAGGTGTGCCTGGGCCTTTTTGCCCGTCGGGCTGGTGGCGGCGAGGGTGACTGTTCCCGCCAGGGCGTCGCGCGGGATGCGGATGGCCAATTCATAGACCTTGCCGCTCGTATCGGTGACAGGGTTTCGCGTTATGGCGTGGGTGTCGAGGTTGTACAACGAGAATCGCATCGAGAGGTGAATCGATTCGCCCGGCCCAAACCCCGCGGCGCTGATATACAGCGAGTGCATGGCAATGACATACGCGGTGGATGGAGCAGACCCCGCCTGAAGATAGACCACGGGCAGCACAGTGAGCGGTTGGGCGGCCTGGTGGCCGTGAAAGTCGCGTAGATCGGCGGTGTAGATACCCTGCGTGGCGGTGGTGGGCAGGGTGATGGTGGCGGAGAGGCTGCCTGAGGGGCCCGCGCGCGATATGGTCTCCAGACTTTTGGGGCGGCCGCTCAGCAGCAGGTCGAGGCCCACCACGACGTCGTCGCCCGGGTAGAAGCCATAGCCATACACTGTCACGCGATCACCTGGAGCAGCGTAGGCGCGCGACAGCCTGGCACTGGCCGCAGCCGATGCCGGGGCGGCCGCGGCCAGTAAGCCGGCAAGAGCAACACACACCAGCAACGGCGCCCGCAGGAACCGCCGAGAGAACCGTGAGTTCATTGTGCTTCCACCAGGCTATAGGTCACGATGCAACAGAACCTGTGCGTCGAGCGGCGGAGGATGAGGCCGCCTCATGCTGTGTCGCTATCGCCACCGGCCGGCCGTTAGTGAGGATCACGCGCAGTGTGAACGGTCCGCGCTTCAGTCCCCGAATGCGGTAGTGATACTCTTTCCGGCTGGTGGCTCGGATCAGGTGAGGATTGAGCTGGTGCTGACCGGCGTAGAGATCGAAACCAAGGATGCCGCTGGTTCTGGTCAGCCGCCAGCTAAAGTTCACGGTGGCGCCATGCCGGATCGCGCTGAAGCGAGCGACGCGCGCCAGGGTGGGCGATGCCGGCACGGTGTATTCATTGAGGCGATTATTGCCGAAGTCGGCAACGTAGCCATTGCCGGCCAGGTCGAAGGTGATATCGCTGGGGTTGGCCAGCGAGCCGGCGCTGGGCCCTTGGTTGTTGTAGCCATTCTCCGTAAAGTTGGCCGTGCCGGGCTGACCCAGTTCGCTGGTCGCGGTGTCGGAGGCGACAGTGCTGGGGAATTGGAGCACGCGGTTATTGCCGAAGTCGGCGATCCAGACCTGCCCATTGGGGCTCAGGGCCACCCCCTCCGGATTGTTCAGGTTCGCAGCGCTGGGCGAGCCGGCGGCGCCCGAGCCGTTGTCGTTCGGGGTAGGGCTGGAGAAACTGCCCGCGTGGCCATAGACCAGGGTGGCGGTCCCGCTGCCGGCGGGGAAGCCGAGAACCCGGTTGTTCGCGGTGTCGGCGACGAACACATTGCCGGGCCTATCGGCTGCGATGCTGGTGGGCAGGTTGCAGGAGGACGCGGAAGGTGGCTCCGGCGCCGAGGTCGAGTTGAAGTCGGGCTGGCACCAGACCTGGCTGGCCGGCAGGGTGCAATTGCTGGTACACGACGTCGCCAGCATGGCCGTCGAATACTTCAGCGCACGGTTATTAAAGGTATCGGCCAGGTAGAGAGTAGTGCCGGCGGGGTCGAATCGGATCTGGGCCGGAGAGTAGAGACCACAGGCCGTGGGCGCGGCGATCGAGGCGCCGGCGGTGCAGTTCGGTACGGTGCTGGCGCCGGTCGAGTCGTCGGGCGCGACGGAGACCATGTTTGGCTGGCCGAGTACCGACGAGGCCCGCTGGTCGTTGGTCGCCACCGGGAAGGTGTATTTGAGCACACGGTTGTTGCCGGTGTCGGAGACCCAGACATTTCCGGCGCCGTCGACGGCCACGCCGCGCGGGTTGCACAGTGTGGCGGCGGAAGGAGCGCCGCCCTGGTTGCACAGGTAGGAGGTGAAAGTCGGCTGCCCGAGCACCACCGTGGCGATCGGCGAGATAGCGCCACCGATGGTGGGGAACATGAGTACTCGATTGTCGGCGTGGTCGGCCACCCACAGATTGCCGGTCTTGGGGGCGATAGCGCTTTGTTCCGGGTGGCAGAGGGACTGACTGCTGGGCGGCAGGGTACAGGAGGTACTGGTGGCGGAGGTCTGACCCACCTGGCCGGTGCTCGCCTGCGCCTGGGGGCCAGGAGACAGGGCGGTTTGAGATGAAGGCGCGGAGGGATCGACGATATGGCCGACCGTGGTAGACCAGTTGGTGTCTGCCACGCGTGGCCCACCGGCGATCATTTCCGTGGCGAACCAGATCGAGCCATCGGTGGCGGCGTTCGCCGCCGAATAGTCGCCCCAGCGTTCCGGCGGACCCTGGTTGGCCGCCAGCCCCGTGAAGCCGTCGGCGGGCTGGGCGCCGGTGTTGACGATGTGGATGGTGCTGGAGGCGCCGTTGGTGGCGTCGAGATGGACGTAGCCGGCGCTGGGGTATGGGGCATACCTGTTCGAGCCGTCCGGCCCCACGATGCTGACCACCATCTCAGCCTGGCCGGCGTCGTTCACGCCCACGGCAGGATACGAAAGGTTTTCTCCGGCGAGCGACACCGTTCCCTGCTTGACCACCGATGGGTTGAAGCTGCCGGGAGCGCTTCCGGGCGACACGACATAGTAATTCGCGGCAACCAGCTGAGCCGTGCCGCTGGTGGCGCCGGTGGCATTGGACGACCAGAGCTTCCCGGCGGCATATGTCACCTGGAGCAGCCGCGGATCGCCACCGTCCGTGGTTGCTGGGCTTTGCGTCTGCTGGTACGGGCCGGCGCCGGTTCGCTGCTGCATGGCCTGCTGCGGGGTGAATGCCAGGCCGGCTATGTCCTTTCTGGTGAGTGAAGGAGCGGAGGGGGTTCCCGCGCTCAGTCTGTCGGTCTGGGTGGCTGCGAATACTCGTAGGGTGCCGCTGGCATACGCCTCCATCAGGTATTCGGTTCCGCCGTTGGTAGTGTCGTATGTGGTACCCGGTACCATGGCCGGCTGGACCGAGTCGTCGTTGTCGGCGCCCCCTGAGCTGGTGCTATACGGAAAGACCACGATCGCTCCCTGCTTAGTGGCCAGGAGTTGTCCCTTGGGGATGGCGTACAGTTCGGCGCCGTATGACGTGCCGAAGGAGCCCAACGGACCGTATTCGTTGACGGTGATCCACACACTGTTGGCGTCGGCGCCCAGGTACGGCTGGTCTCCCAGACACGGGCATTGCGGCTTGTCAGCGTGGCCGGCATCCGAAATGTCCAGCTTAAATATGTTGTACGCGCCGCGCGGGTCGGAGGTCTGGCTGACGGCAATATAGACGAATGACTTGCAGCCAACGCTCGATGGTGTGCAATCCGGGGCGACGCCGTTGGCATAGACCAGCAGGGTAACGATCCATTTGCCCGAAGGGACGTCGTAGAGACAGCGCGGATCGGTGAGACTCAAGCCATTGGTGTTGGCCGGACCGTAGAATGCCGCCAGGCTGGTTGGGCCGCCCAACAGATCGTGACTGGACGTAGCGCTGTAGATGGCCAGGACGACGTTGCTGGCCTCCATCACATATCCGTTGCCGGTGCAGAGGCCCTGATCCGGCGGTTCGCCGCTGGCCCCGTAGCCGGCAAGGGCTGGAAGCGATTCAGCATCATCGCGCGCGGTCAGGCCGGTGAAGCCATCGTAGCCCGGGTTGCTGACGGTGGCTGTCTGCATCGTTCCGCTGGGTACCACCGGACCGCTTGAGCTAACCCTGGGCGGAATACGCAGGCGTGGTGGCGGGGGGCGGAAGGAGGCGGTCGTTCTCCCCGCCGGCGCCAGGCGATCCTGGGGGGTGACGGTTCCCAGGGGAAGTAACTGCTGTGGCGCGGAGGGGAGTATAGTGGACTCCTGCCCGACCTGGTAGGACGACGCGGCCAGCGCGTGAGGTGGGATTAGCACGCCCACGACGCCGGCTACGATGGCAATGGTCAGAACGACGCGGAGTCGAAGCCGCGTGGGATGATGGCTCGTAAGCATGCTCTCTCCTTGCTGCGTAGGCTCATCAGGCAGCGTGCAGGTGACGTGCTTGAGATACTCACGTATTCTAATCTGTCAGGCGACAAAGGTGGCGCGGGGAGGTCCGTATATCGACAATGGACCAGGAGGACTACATCGTGCACAGTGCCGAATCGAGGGAATTTACTATCGGGGCCGAGGTCATGGCGAGTGATGGCGAACCGCTAGGCTCGGTGGCGTATGTGGTGGTGCAGCCCCCACGGCTGCACGTGACCAATCTGGTGGTCAGCACCGGTTCGCTGCTGGGAAGGGACATCGTGGTCTCGGTGGATGCCGTGGAACAGGCTGGTGAGCAACGCGTACATCTCTCTCTGACCAAGGAACAGTTCGCGGCCCAGCCGGACTACGTGGATGTGGAGTACCAGCGGTCCACTCAGGACTGGCAGATGAGCGGGCTGGGATATCCTGGCTCGGCCGTGTTGTGGCCCACGGGAACGTACTTCCCGCAACCGGAGTCGGTGACGGTGAATGCGCCTGCCGGGACGGTAGGACTGCACGAGGGCATGGACGTGCAGAGTGGCGACGGGCACCGAGTGGGCTCGATCGACGGCCTGGAGACCGATCCTTCAACCGGCAACATCAGCGCGATTGTGGTGAAGCACGGCTTTCTCTTCACGCACGATACCCGGATTCCAATGGAAGAGATTCAAGGGGTGGAAAACGATATCGTGACCCTGCGGACCAGCCACGACGAGCTACAGAAACGCTTTCAGCACGAATCGGAGGGTGGGCAGGGGTAGCTGCTGGGATACGGGAGCGCCCCCTCTCCCCCGTCCCCTTCCCCTCCAGGGGGGAGGGGCGATACCTTGCCTGCGACGCGAACACCCACGACTCTGGCCGCACCGCTACAACTCCTGCTAACGAGCCACGGTGGATTAATAGGTGTTCCCCCTCCCCCCCGCGAGGGGGCTGGGGGGCCGTTAGGGGGAGGGGGGCCGCTAGGCGCCGGCGGCGACCAGGACTAGATCGGTGCCGTAGGCGATGGTAAATCCGACCACCAGACCAGCCATGACCAGTTGCTGCATCTGCGCCCGGCGCACCAGCGGCAGGAGCTGGCTCAACACGTAGATGATCGAGCCGGCGGCCAGGGCCAGGAAGAGAATGAAGATTACCTGGGAATGGACGGAAATGCCCAGAATCGTTCCCAGGAAGGTGGGCCCTCCACCGATCAGTCCCGCCAGGCCAATGAAGCGCCAGGAGGCGTTGCCGGCCATCGGCGCGGAGATCCCGAAGCCCTCCGTCATATTGTGCAGCCCGAAGCCGATGATCAGGATCACAGCGAGCTGAACCGCCCCGTTCGCGACCGACTGGCCGATGGCCAGCCCCTCCGAAAAGTTGTGCATGCCGATGCCGGAGGCGATCATGTAGCCGAGCGACTGACCACTGGGCGCGGCGCCCGGCTCGCGCCGCAAAAAGCGCTGCTCGAACACGACCAGGGCCAGGAGACCAACCGCCAGGCCGCCAATGAGAGCCAGGAGATCGACGGCAAAACTGCCGCGATGGCCGCGGGTAAGTGCCGCGTTGACCGGCTGAATCGCCTGCGCGAGCACATCGTATAACAGGAAGAAGAGAATACCGGTGGCGACCGCGTTGAGAAATCCCTGGAGTGTGCGCGGTGGATTCTTGAGCCGGGCAATCGGGAGTCCAAGGAAGATCGTTCCGCCGGCCACGGCGCCCAGGCCAATCATCTGGAGTGTGTTCATGGCGTGTCTCCCGTGTTGCTGGGCCGGCTCGGCGCGACCCAGATTTTTGATGCCAGCTCGAAGGGGATGCGACGAACGTCGCCGTGGGTCTCGAACACCAGGTCTGTCGCGGCATCTACCTGCCGCACCTCGAGCAGAGCCTGAGGGTGGATGCCCTTATCGGAGAGCCGGCGCAGGACCGCCGACTCGTCCTCGACGACCTCAGAGATAAGGACCACCTCAACCGTGCTGCCGGGCGTTGCGGCCGAGAGCCGAAAGGCCTGCCGTTCCCGCAGAAACGTGGTGGCACTGGGCGCATTGCCGGGGATGGGGTTGCCGTGCGGGCAGGTGAGGGGGTGACCAAGCTGCTCCGAGATGCGCTGGGCCAGTTCGTCGCTCATACCGTGCTCCAGGGTGTGCGCCTGTTCGTGTGCCTCGATCCAGTCCAGATGGAGCATGTCGAAGAGCAGCCGTTCGGCCAGGCGATGACGGCGCAAGACCTGCTCGGTCAGGATTCGTCCCTCGACCGTGAGAGCAACACTCTTGTCTTCCTGCTGCACCACGTAGCCGTCGGTCGTCAGGCGCCGAATGGTCTCGGTCACCGTGGGACGCGACACACGAAACTTATCGGCCAGGCGCGCGCCAATAACCGGCTCGCCTTCCATGGTCATGTTGTAGATGGTCTCAAGATACTCTTCGGCAACTGGTGACGCCATCAGTGTTAGGTCCCCCTAACACCATGCTAGCAAACGGTCGGGTGAAGTCCGAGAGAGAGGATCGGAATGGTGCGTACGATCGGTGCGTACGACTGGTGCGTAGGAACGACGTTCACGTCGTCGCGGTGGTGCCGGGACGATACAGTCATGCCCTCGGCACAGTGCCTCCGCGGCAGCATCGGTGGCGGGGAAGGGAGAGCCTCCAGGCGGCGTCACCGTGACGACGTGAACGTCGATACTACGGAATGCCGGCGGCGGCTAGGTATCAAATGGTCCGGCATGGCTAGGTGGCGACGTCGCGTTCCAGGATCTGTTCCAGGGCGGTCGCCGGGTTGTGACACAGCCCGGAGTGGACGGGAGAGGGTTGGATGACGGTGCTGCGCGGCGTCACCAGCCAGTGGAAGCGCCCAGCCTGGGGCAGGCGGGCAATATCACCCATGGCTGGGTCTCCCATGCACACCCAGGGAATGAGGGCGAGGCGGCGAGCTACCTCGTCCGCCTCCAGATCGGGCGCGAGGGCCGTCAGCCGGGAGAACGGGAGGTGCAGGCGCGCCTGCAGGAAACGCCGTTCTGGGCAGAACAGGACCAATCCGACGTTGAAAAACTCTTCGCGCTCGACCCGTGGCACGACCCGAATGATGGCGTAATCAAAAGAGACGCGAGCGCACATTGACGGCCTCCTCCACAAAGGCCCGCGGCGCTTCCAGGCGGTCGAGCAGGTAGCGCAGATACGCCTGGCGGTGCTCCTCCGGTCCGCTAAAGTTGGGGTCCTCCAGCCAGGTGTCGGGCGTCAGGCGCACGATGGTATCGATGACTTCGTGGGGCAAGCGCGCGCTGAGGACAGCATCCGCCTCGCTCAGCTTGCTGGCTCGCTCCAGCAGCACATGGTCGCGAATGAGGGGGAACGGGTTCCTGCTCTGCGCCGCGAAGTTGGGCCCGGCATACTGGGCGTAGAGAGCGGCGCCATTGTCGATCAACCACAGGGAACGATGCCAGATCAGGAGGTTGGTATTGCGCACGGTGCGATCGACGTTGGTGAGATAGGCATCGAACCACACGATGGCGGAGGCCAGGTCGGCATCCGGTGGCGGCGCCAGCACGGGGTCGAAGGCAAAGGAGCCGGGCAGATAATCCAGGGCCAGGTTCAGACCGGGGCTGGCCTCGAGCAGCGCCTTGATCTCCCAATCCGGCTCGTTGCGCCCCAACGCCGGATCCACCTCGACCAGGACAATCTCGGGCATGGGCAGCCCGATGGCACGGGCGATCTGGCCGGCGAGCAGCTCGGTAATCAGGACCTTGGGGCCCTGTCCGGCGCCGCGAAACTTGAGCACGTAGGTGCCGAGGTCATCCGCTTCGACAATGGCCGGTAGCGAGCCGCCCTCACGCAGTGGCGTGACATAACGGGTAGCGGTGACCGTGCGGACGGTAAGGTCGGGCGTGGTGAATTCGGGAGAGAGGAGGCTGAATGGCTTCACTGCCACCCTAATTCGTTTCCGCTCCGTACTGCCATCTGACGCAGCCCTTTCGGCTCGGCACCTCGATGTGGACCTCCCACGTAGACTCAAAATTGGCAGGCCACGTGTACATCACGCTGTCCGATCGCTGGTAGTCGCGGGCAGTCCGTGAATAGCGGATGGCAGGCTTCGAGAAGTCAGCCACCCAGCTACCTTGACCAATCGGGTTCCACTTGTACGCGTAACCGTACACAGTCACTCGGAACGCACCGCGAGACGTGACAGGGCACCCACTGTAGCGGACATATACCATCCAGGTGTGGCCGCCATCATCGTACGTGTCCAGTTCTTGACTGTGCGTGCCTGCTAACCATGTCTTCCACTGCGGGTCTGGTTTGCTGATGCTGAGGGTTACCAGACCGGGTCGCGGCACGGCCTCTGGATTGTGCCGGATGTAGCCGGCAATCGCGGCGTGCGCGCCCCACAGCGCAAGCAGCAGCAGCAATCCTCCCGTGGACCAGGCGCATCCTACAGCGATGCGATGCAATGACCTGCTCATTCCTCGCTCATCTCGATACTACTCCTGAGTGAACGAACTCTGCACCACGCAGAACTCGTTGCCATCGGGGTCGGCCAGCACCACGAAGTCGGCATCGGGAGGATACTCCCAGGGCACGCGGGTTGCCCCGAGTCCCTCCAGGCGCGTCACCTCAGCTTTCTGGTCGGTCGAATACAGGTCGAGGTGCAGGCGGTTCGTGCCCATCTTCGGCTCCTCAGTCAGCTGGAGCGAGACGTTCGACCACCGGCGGCGCGGATCGGTCAGCACGGCGAAGGTCGCATCCGAGTGGCGTACCACGTATCCCAGCGCGCCAGTCCAGAAGGCGATGCCCTTCTCCACGTCGGTGGTATTGATGACGGTAGAACCAACATACAGTCCCATGTGCGCCTCCAGGTTATCAGTGTGCCAGCGGGTCCTCGGCACAAGTCTACCCGTTCGGGGGCCGCGGCCACAGCCGGAGGGTGGCCCGCTGCAGCGACCCACAGGCGCCCTCGCCGCCCAGGTAGAGGCGCTTCAGGTCGTAGCCGGCGACGTCTTTGATGGCGGAACTGCCGAAGCGGACAGGATGGCCGTCGTTGAGGGTAGCATCCACGCCGAGCAGTGTGTTGCGCAGCGCCAGGCGGTTGGCGCCGAGGGAGATCGCGGCGGTGATGGGCGAGTTCGGGGGCAGGTCGTCGAGGGCTGGGCAGCGGAGGTTGGCGCGCTGGAGGGCGCGGCGTACATCCTGGGGCGTGACGGCAGCGTCCACGGTGACGGAGAGGTTGGCTGTATCGAGGTCTATTCGTCCCTCGCCGGGGGTGATAGCCAGGTCACTGGGTGGCGGCGTACTGGGGCCCCCATGCATGGTGGCCTGGAGGGCAGCGGCCAGGCGCGGCAGGGCGGGTTCGTCCGGCTGAGGATCGGGCAGCAGCACGCCGGGATTGAGCAGGGCATGGGGGTCGAAGGCGGCTTTGACGGCGCGCATGGCGGCGATCTCGGCGGCGCTGAAGCGCTGCCGCATCATGTCGCGTTTCTCGCTTCCCACCCCGTGCTCGCCGGTGAGGGCGCCGCCCAGCTCAAGGGCAGCGCTCACCAGGTCTCGGGCCGCGCCATGCATCGCGGCCACCTGGGCCGGATTGGCTCGATTGTAGGCGATGGTGGGGTGGAGATTGCCGTCGCCGGCGTGGCCCAGGGTGAGAATGTGCAGCTCCCAGCGATTGGCCACGGCCCGGATAGCGCGCAGCATGGCGGGGATCTGGTGGCGAGGCACGGTGGTGTCGCCGATAAAGTAGTCGCAGGCGCTGTCCGCCTTGGCCTGGCCGGCGTGCAGCCGTCCGCGCCAGAGGGCGGCGCGCGCCTCGGGCGTATCGGCCCGGCGCACCTCCCTGGCATGGCGGCGCAGTTCGGCCTCGACCAGCGGCAGCTCGTGCGCCACCTCCTCGGCGGCGCCGTCCATGTCGACCAGAATCAGGGCTTCGGCGTCCGTGGGGTAGCCGGTGGGTGCGTGGGACTCGAACAGGGCCACCGCCGCGCGATCGAAGAACTCCAGAGCGGCGGGAACGACGCCGGCGGCGATGATGGCCGAGACCGCCTGGGCGGCATCCTCGGCGCGATCGAAGGCAGCCAGCAGGGTGCGGATAACCGGCGGCAGTGGACGCAGCGCCAGGCGTGCCTCGGTTACCACCGCCAGCGTTCCCTCGGAGCCAATCAGCACGCCGAGCAGGTCGGGTCCGCCGTCTGCCGCGTTCAACTGCGCCACCCGTCCGCCGGGCAGGACGCATTCGATGCCGGCCACATGGTGGAAGGTGACGCCGTACTTGAGGCAGTGGGGCCCGCCGGCGTTTTCGGCGATATTGCCGCCGATGGAGGAGAGCGGGGCCGAGGCCGGATCGGGTGAATAGCACAGGCCGAGAGGCGCGAGCTGCTCCTGCAGGGCGCCGTTCAGCAGACCGGGCTGGACGGTTGCCAGACGGCGCTGAGGGTCGAGGTGGAGCACGCGATGCATGGCGCGCAGATCGAGCAGCAGGCGATCCGGGGCGGGGAGGAAACCGCCGCCAATGTTGGTGCCGGCGGCGCGTGGGACCACCGGGATGCCGCGCTCCTGGGCGAACCGCAGCGTCGCCACCACGTCCTCGGTGTGGCGGGGGCGGACCACCGCGCCGGGAATGCCGCGCTGTGTCCAGAAGTCTCGACCGTACTCTGGAAGCAGGCGCGGGTCGGTAATCAGCGCGCCGGGAGAGAGCAAGCGGGCCAGATCGCGGACGGGGAAGAGTGCAGATGTCATGGTACTTGGTAGTGGCAGCGGACGCGCCTGGGAATGCAGGGCATGGTAGCGTTGGTCATTGACTTAAACGTAGCAGGCACAGTGACGCAGGGGATAGAGATTGTGGGTCGATTCCCTGAGGCGATCATACGGGAGCGCAAACCGATGAGGGAGGCCGAGTACACCCCATGGCCGAGGGAATAACGCAACCCAGCACCCGGCGTCGTCGACGCGCCACCTGCTAGTGCGCACGGCCTATGTGGTGAGTCTCAAATACTCACCCGTCTTTCTGATGATCTGCCGTGAGCGGGCGCGCGTTATGCAGGCGCGGCTTCCGGTGACCATGCTGCTATCTCGCGGCTATACAGCGTTAGGCGGCGCAGTAGGAGCGACGCACTACCTGAGTACATCGACCAGCGTCGCATCCATGGTGCTCGACACGGCAATTCTGTCTACGGTGAGAGCGCCGGCGCTATTGCGTCTCTTTCGGAAGGATCCCCCAGCGCTGGTTCTGTTCGAGAATCCGCATCCGGCCAATGTCGTGGTTGCCGTGCTGGCCCGGCTGACCTGTCGGGACACACTGCTGGTCCCGGTGCTGCATGAGCCCTACCAGGCGGACAAGGCTGTGTACGGCACGTCGAAGTCGGTGTATATCTTTCTGGTCGAGCAATGTCAGTCCGCGCTTATCAGGCTGGCGGGTGCGGTCGTGGTACCTTCCGGCACGGCCGAACACGTGTTCGCCGGACGGTATCCCGGTTTCAAACGGCCAGTTATTCGCATACCCCTGCCCTTCGAACGCTGCGAAACGGTGGAGGGGGAACGCAGGTATGTGACCTTCCTGGGTCACGCAGTGAAAGTGAAGGGCATCAACCGGTTCTTTCAGCTGGTGGAGCGCGCCGCGGAGTTGAGCCTGCCCTACCAGTTCCAGATTGCCACCAGCAGCAACATCGATGCCTACCTCGCTGCGCTATCGCCGGAGGCGCGGGCGTGCTTACACGTGATCAATGAGACGACGCTGCAGGATGTGGACATGCAGCGCGCCGCCGCGCGCAGTATCTGTGTCCTGGTGTTGTATGAAACGGTCATGCAGAGCGCCGTGGCGCCCGTAGCCTTCATGCACGGTACCCCCGTTGTCGCCACCGACCTGCCGGGTCTGCTCGAGGTTGTGACCGATCGGCAGACCGGAGTGATCGTGGGACGGGATGCGTCCGTGAGCGATATTTTCGCGGCCATTGATTGCATTCGGGACAACCTTGCCCACATGGAGGTGCGATGCCGGGAGGCCTTCGAGCGCCACTACGGCGAGGAGGTCATCAGGCAAGCAACGAGAACGTTGCTTGATCTGGTCCATTCCTGACTATGAGTTGCCATTCGTACTCGGGGATGGGGCCGTGTTTACCACAAGCAGACGATAGCGCGTGGCGACATCGTTCCGGGTGACAGAACGCTGGGCATGAGCGGCAGTAGACTAGGACGCAACCCGACACACGGAACGGAGAAAGTCGTATGGCCGAGGCAGTAGGTCCCGGCGCCGGTGTGGGACGGCTTGCCAGACGGCGGCGCGCAAAAACCGTATCCCCCAGGCTCCTGGCCGGTGTCGCTTTACCGGCAGCCGGGTTAATCATAACGCTTCTCGCGCTGTACAATCCCTCTCTGGAAGAGGGTATCTTCATTGGCCTGTCACTTCTTCTGGTTGCCGTCCTGATCGCCGGCGTCTGGATCGACACTCGGCTTCGTGGCAGCTTCGATCCGTTTTCCCCGGCCGCGGTTCTCACCTTCGCGTCCCTGATCTCGTTCAGCGTTCCAGGTCTGGGATTGTACTCCGATCCGCACGGTATAGTGCCCAGATTGGGTAGCTACTACTGGCTCAACGTTTCCATGGCCGTGGCCGTCACTGGCATTGTGTGCCTGTGGCTCGGCTATCTGTTTTCAAGCTGGTTTCACGCCTCGCTTCGAGGCCGAGCCGTGGCGGCCGTCCAGCAACATCCTGCACACTTCCGTCTACGGGTGGCAGCCCTACTGCTCGTGGTCTCCATCGTGGCTCAGCTGTACAGTCTTTCCAGCGGTCAGTTTGCCTATCTCAAGACCAATCGCCTACAGGCCGATCTCTCGGGCTTTGGCCAGTTGACCAGCTATGCCATCTGGTCGGTGTACTACGTGATACTGGTGACCGGCTGGTTCGTGTTTTCCGGCAAAGCACACAACCTCACTCGATATGTATTCGGGCTGGCATGCATGGTCGGCCTCGGCAGCGCCCTCCTGTCCGGCATGAAATCCGGGGTCGTCGAGTTACTTGTCGCCGTGACTCTGCCATACTTTTATGCCAAACGACGCTTTCCCACTCGTCTCTTTGTCGCTGGGTTCGCCCTCTTTGTGTTTTTCTATCCAGTGAATCTCGCGTACCGAGGCATTGTTAACGGCGGACATCTGGACAGTACGTCTCTTACCGATGTGGCGGGCGCCATGGGTACTGCTGTCGTGGACGCCTGGGGCAACAAATCGGTGACTGACACTCTCAGTTTCACTGGACAGCAAGCGACACGTCGACAGGCCGAGGTGCTGCAGGATATCGGCTTGATTGTTCGATATACCCCGAACCCCTTTCCCTATCGGATGGGCGCCGCCTACCTGCGGCTGCCCGCCACGGTCTTCATTCCCAGGATCGTGTGGCCAGAGAAGCCCGTCGACGACATCGGGTACATCATGAGCCGCGACTACGTCGGATCCAGTGCGTATGCGGCGCAATTTACCTCGTCGGCTCCTACCATCTTCGGGGACCTCTATATGAATTTCGGCATAGCCGGAGTCGTGGTCGGGATGGCACTATTGGGGCTCCTGGCTGGTCTCCTCTTCTCCGCAATTTCGCCCAATCTGTCTCCGGGTAGACTTCTCTACTACTATGTCGTGTTTCTGATCCTCACCAATCTAGAGGGGGATCTCAATGGAACGATACAAACAATCGGCGAGGCGTTGTTCGTTATCTGGATACTGAACTGGCTCCTCGGGCTGAACCACGGCGGCATGGTGCCTCAGCGTCTAAGACCGTCGCGATTCGACACAAACCGCTCGTAAGCTCAACTGACACGTTACGACTCCACCTTGGCCCGATCCCGAAACCTCGGCTTCTTGGTGACCGGCACGGCTCGGGCCGGCGGGGTCGCCACGTTCGCTTTGGCCTCTTCCCCGGGAGGACGAATCCCGGCCATGCCGATCAGGGCGGCGACCGCAGGCAAAAAGGCCATCGAATAGGTCGCCGCGTTCAAGGGCGTGAGGTCGGTGGGGTTGAAGCTCACCCAGACCCAGATGTAGCCGAAGACCACGGCCGATAGCTCGGTGCCATAGCTGAGCAGGACGCCCGCGGCACGCTCCTGGAGATACGGCACGGTGGCCGCCACGACGGCCGGCCACAGGAGGTACCAGCCCTCGACGTTGGCGGCGGCCAGGGCCAGGAAACCGAACAGCGCCAGGAAGCAGCCCTGGAGGAGATGGGGGAGATCGCTGGAGTTCGACCAGAGCAGGTAGCCGTAAAGGGCCAGGAACAGCACCCACCCGACGAGTGCCGCCTGGTCCACGGAGAAGGCGCCGGGGAGCACGCCGGAGAGCACGGAGCTGAAGGAGTTGGCGTGGCGCTGGCTCTGGGTCAGCAGGTTGGAGAGCGTCGCCGGCCCTTGCCAGAACGGGAAGTACAGCACGACGATGACCGCGAACGACCAGGCGACGGCCGAGGCGGCGTAGATCAGCCGATCGTCCAGCGAGCGCTGGCGCCTCAGCCCGTAGAGCAGTACCAGGGGCCAGAGCAAGGCCGACGCGTACTTGATCATCGCGGCCAGCGCCAGCAGCACCGGGGCCAGCAGCAGCCGGTCGCGAGTCACGGCCAGCAGGGCCACCAGCGTCAGCAGGAGCATCGCGATGTCGTTGTGCCCGTTGGCGCTCACCTCCAGCAGTACCAACGGGTTCCACGCGATCAGCAGCGCCGCGCCCATCGCCAGGCTCGGCCGGACTGCTCGCATTACAAGGTAGGCCACATAGGCTGAGCCAAGCGCCATCGCCGAGAACATCAGCTTCAGTGCCAGCAGATCGGCCAGCAGGCGGTTTCCGAACAGCACCGACGGAATCGCGTCCACCACCAGTCCCAGGGGGCCGTACGGCGAGCCGTATCGCTGGTAGCCGTCGGACAGCGCCATCAGTGGGTCGCGAGGGAATTGCGCGGGCGGAGTGAACATCGGGTTGTGGTGGTAGTGGACCCATACCTGACTCTGTGCAATGTACGAATAGAGGTCCGTCGCCGTGATGGGGTACACGAAGGTCAGGGTGAGCGCGAAGAGCGCGCCAAACCCGAGAACCAGGCGCAGCGCATGCTCGTCGGGCGTTCGCCCTCCCTCTCTCCAGGCCAGGGCGAAGGCGACAAAGAGGATGGTGAGAGGGGCAACGAACAGCACGAATCCGGCGTGTGAATGCCCGGTAATAATGCCCATGTCGGTGTCGTGGTGGTAGTACGCCAGCAGAGAGAACTGCCCCACGAAGTAGCCGAGGTAGACCAGCTCGCAACAGAGTCCCAGGATAACCAGGGAGCGGTATCGGGAGATCGCGGTCCGCACCCCCGAGACCCAGGGATCGCTCATTGCCTCCTCCTTATCCGCGGCGCGTTCTGGGGGACGTCACATGCTCGCCGTCTCCGCAACGTGGATATTTAAGCCTACGGGAATCAGATACACTAACACATACCGCCGGAAAGGAGTCTGTCATGGCCAGAACACCGCATACCGATACCGACGACCCCTTTCAACCCGCCCGAGCCCACCAGTAAGCGCCGGCGAGGCTATCCCTCCGAGACGCACGTAAAACGCGGGCGGCGAATCGTCCATGGCGACAAAGAGCTGACCGAGAAGCTGGGACGCAACGACCCATGGCCGTGCGGATCTGGACACCGCTTTCAAACGGTGCTGCATGAATCGCGGACGGTACGACGGCGCGCTGCGCGACGACTACTTTTAGGGACTAAGGGCCACCTTTTCCGCCAGCTCCCTCCGTGTCCGAGACAGGCCATGCCCCAGTCGCGAGGAGTTGTCGGGTAGTCGGGCCACCCTGATCGCGCAGAACTGGGAGCCGAGAGGCGAGCAGCCCATCGTGAATGCGCTGGACCTGTTTCGGGCTCGTATTCGGAGGCAAGGCCGGTACCGGAAAGAATCGATGCTCATCCGCCTCGGGAGACGAGGCCATCTCTCCTCCTACCACCCGGCACACGAACGAAAAGACTATCTCGGATTGCTCGCGCTTTGAGTAGACCCCTGCCAGTCGCTCGATCTCGACTACCAGGCCAACCTCTTCGCGCGTCTCGCGAACCGCTGCCTCCCACGGAGACTCGCCGTGCTCGACCCCTCCGCCGGGGAGGTTCCAGACATCCATATCACGCCGATGGGAGAGGAGAACAGCGCCCTGCTCGTTGAAGATCAGGGCAAAGGCGCCAAGTCGAAACATGCCCGATGGTACCATTGTGTCTTCAGTGTCTGTCGAGTTCAGTCCCCCTCTTTGACCTCGCTTGCTGCTGCCGGCACCAGCAGCACGGGAACTGTGCCTCCCCGCATAACCCGGTCTGCGACCGTGCCGAGCGCCCAGCGGGTGAGACCGGAGCCGCCGTGGGAGGTCATCACGACCGTGTCGATGGCGGCGTCGCGGACATAGTCGAGGAGGACCGTCGCGGCGTCGCCGTCGAGGCGTTGGACGGTGACTGTCCTGCCCGCGGTCTGCTCACGCGCCTGCGCCTGGTCCAGGTAGGCGTTTGCCTCCTCGCGCTGCGCCGCGATCACTTCCGCATAGACGTTCACCGGCGCGCCCAGTCTATGCGTCTTCACGGCGGGCGGGAGATCGACCACGCGCACCAGGTGGAGCGTCGCGTTGGTTGCGGCGGCAAGCTCGCGGGCATAGGGAAGGGCGCGCTCGGCCAGTTCCGATCCGTCCAGAGGAACCATGATGCGGTCGAACATGAGGTCGCGCTCCTTTCCGCAGTCGTACGGAGCCAGTCGGTCTGAACCCTGTCAGCCTGGTGCGCCAACATCGACAGGGGCGATCGATTGGGCGCAAGAACCGGACCAGCCCGGTCATAGAGCCGGCTTCAATACCGGCATAATTCTTGCAACTGCTCCTTCTGCCCTCCCAGAATCACGAGGCTGGGCCGGACCCGAGTGGAGCGTCACATAGGACAGGGGACGGTATGCAGATAGCGGCAGTTGCGCTACGGCTGAACCTCAATCTTCTCGACTACGGCATCCTGGTCGTATATTTCGCCCTGGTGATCGTCATCGGTGTCCTGGCGCGGCGGGCAATTGCTACCAGCGAGGACTTTCTGCTGGCCGGGCGTTCGCTGCCGGCATGGGTCACGGGCCTGGCGTTTATCTCCGCCAACCTGGGCGCCATCGAAATCCTGGGGATGGCGGCCAACGGGGCGCAGTACGGGTGGTCGACGGTGCACTTCTACTGGATCGGCGCCGTCCCGGCGATGGTCTTTCTCGGGGTGGTCATGATGCCGTTTTACTATGGGTCACGGGTGCGGAGCGTCCCGGAATATCTGCTCCGCCGCTTCAATGCTCCCACGCATCTGTTCAATGCGCTCACCTTCGCCACCTCCAGCGTGCTGATTGCCGGGGTGAATCTCTATGCGCTGGGGATCATTCTGCAGTCGTTGCTCGGGTGGCCGCTGTGGGCCGCGATCGTTATCTCGGCAGTGTTCGTGCTGGGCTACATCACCCTGGGTGGTCTGTCGGGCGCGATCTACAACGAAGTGCTGCAGTTCTTCGTGATCCTCGCCGGCCTGATCCCGATTGTGGTCATTGGACTGGTGCGCGTCGGTGGATGGAGTGGGTTCAAGTCCGCCGTCACCCATACGCCGCTGGGCGCCGGCGCCTTCCACACCTGGAAGGGCACGGGCATCCCCTGGTCGAATCCGCTGGGTGATTGGATCGGCATCGTCTTCGGGCTCGGCTTCGTGCTCTCGTTTGGCTACTGGACCACGAATTTCGCGGAAGTGCAGCGGGCCCTTTCCGCCAAAGACCTCTCGGCCGGGCAGCGGACGCCGCTGATCGGGGCCTTCCCCAAGATCTTCATTCCCTTCCTGACCATCATTCCCGGCCTGATCGCCCTGATTCTGGTACCCAACCTCGGTAAGTCCTCGGGCCTCCCCTATAACGACGCGATCCCGCTGCTCATGAACAAGTTCCTGCCCAACGGGGTGCTGGGGGTGGCCATGGCGGGACTCCTGGCCGCGTTCATGGCGGGCATGGCGGCGAACGTCTCTTCCTTTAATACGGTCTTCACCTACGATATCTGGCAGGACTACATCCGCAAGGATCGTCCCGATATCTACTACCTGCGGGTTGGCCGGGTGGTCACGGTTCTCGGCGTGCTGATCGGCATCGGCACGGCGTTCATCGCGTCCGGCTACTCCAACATCATGAATTACATTCAGTTGCTGTTCTCGTTCTTCAATGCCCCGCTGTTCGCGACGTTTATCATCGCCATGTTCTGGCGGCGTGTCTCCCCCATGTCGGGGATTATTGGGCTGGCGTCGGGTACCGCGGCCGCCGCGCTCGTCCACTACTTCGGTGTGTATGTGCCCTACTTCTATCCTGGCGGCCACATCGATCCCGCGCACGCCATGATCAACGCCCAGATGCAGAACTTCTATGGCGCTATCGCCGCCTTCGTGGTCGACGCGATCGTCACGGTTATCGTCAGCTTGCTGGGCCGGCCCAAACCGCTCTCGGCGCTTGGTGGCCTGGTGTGGGGTGTACCGAATCCAAACGCACCGGACCCGTCCACGGTACCCGTGTTGCCCTGGTACGAGAGGCCGTGGGTGATCGGCCTCGCTATCCTGGCCATCACGGTCGTACTCTCCGTGATCTTCCTGTAAGTGTACAAGGGAGGAGGAACGAGTCATGAGTCAACGTCCGACCGACCCGGAGGGGACAGCGGAACCGAAATCGGCGGCTGCCAAACTCTTCGATCTGCGCGTGCTGATCGGCGCGCTATTTACCTTCTATGGCCTGGTGCTGATTGTTGCCGGGGTGCTCGCCACCTCGGCGGAACTGCATAAGGCCTCTGAGGTCAATATCAACCTCTGGATGGGGTTCGGCATGCTGGTGGTGGGGCTGGTGTTCCTGGGGTGGTGGCGCCTGAAACCATTGCGCCCGCCCGCGTAGTCTGGAGCGTCACATCCGTGCGGGAGGCCGGCGTGATCGGCAAGCGAGCGATAAAGCGTCTTGCGGGGTGGCCGCTTACTCGGCCGGCGACCTTTCGTCGTGCCCGGCATCTGGGCCGCTGGGTGTGCGCCACCGCGGGAGGCGACGGCATCAGCAGCGATCCAGCCGTAAATGGCGAGGGGTATGTTTTGGAACAGGTGGCGCGCGCATCGGGCGCCGCGCCGGCGGTGATCGTGGAGGTGGGCGCGAGCCGTGGCGACTACGTGCTGCTGCTGCACGCGCTGACTGTTGACGGCGTCGCGCCGTCCTTGCGCTATCATGGCTTCGAGCCCGGCTCCGAGGCGTTCGATGTGCTGGAACGGCGGCTCGCCGACCCTGAGCTGGCCCGCTGGACCACCGTTAACCGGCTGGCCGTTGGGGCCAAGAGCGGTACTGTGACCTTTAACCGCGTGGCAGGGGAAGGGAGCGAGCTCAGCTCCATCCATCGGCAGCGAGTGGTCGGAGCGATTCCGTTCGAGGTCGTGCCGGAAACGGCGCCGATGACTACGATCGACGCCTATGTGTCCCAGGCCCAGATAGCGCACGTGCGGTTCCTGAAGATCGACGCGGAGGGAAACGACCGGGATGTGATTGCGGGGGCGCAGGGCCTGCTGGAGCGGCAAGCCATCGATTTCATTCAGTTCGAGTACAACGCCTCGTGGATTGATGCCCGCTCATACCTGCGCGATGTGTTCGATCTGCTGATTCCGGCCGGCTATGCGATCGGGAAGATCCGACCCGACTTCGTGGAATGCTTCCCGTGCTGGGACTACCGGCTGGAGTGGTACGAGCAGTCCAACTATGTCGCCTGGCGGCGTTCGGCCGAGCCGCCGTTTCGGGTGGTAACCACCGGACGCTATCTCACCACCGGTCGGTAGCGCTAGGACCACCCGATCCACGCGACCGGAAGCTCCTGTGCGCGTTTGGGGCTTCTGCCTCAGTTGGGGTAGAAAGGGGGGAAGCGTACTCTTCGCACTATCACGATTAGATGAAAGGGGTCCTCATGGCAACCACAGAACCATCCGTCAATGATCTGAGCCCAATGCTCAAGCCGGGCGTGGAAAAGGAGCCGATGCTGCTGCTCGATACCACCGGCAGCATGAGCTACCCGGTGTCCGAGGGGAGCAAGATCGAGCGCCGGCAGCTCATCGGCGAGGCCATCGGCCGGATCGTCGAGGTCCTGGGCGCCCAAGACTCGCAAGCGGTAAGAGAACAGGCTGGGGGCGAGGACGCCGGTGGCCTGATGACCGTGACCTTCGCCGGTGGCGCGGCGACCTGCATCGAGGATCTCTCCACGGATAACTGGCGGCAGAAGTGGTCGGCGATCCGCTGGGGCGGCGGCACCGTGATCATGCCCGGCTGGGAGACGCTGGTCGAGCAATACATGGAGGAGTTTGGCGACGTTCCCAAGCAAGACCGGCCGCACCTCCTAGCGCTGGTCATCACCGACGGCGAGGCTGATGATACCGACCAGTTCGCCCAGACGCTGGCCCAAGCGAAGGGCGGGGTCTACGTCTGTATCGCCATCCTCGGCTATGGCCAGGAGCACGATCGCGCGTTGCAGGTCTACAAGCAGATCGAGGCGCAGAACAACCACGTCCGCGTGGTGTCCTTTGGCAGTGAGACCAATCCGGACACGGTGGCCGACGGCCTGCTCTCGATGATCTCCTAAGAATCGCCATGCGCTGGTTGGGAGGGAAGGAGGAACGGCCCGGCTGGGTGAAGGCGCCGTCCGGGGTCGAGCTTGAGATCCGCACCGTCTGGCAGGAGGACGAGATGCCGGAGGAGATCAGGGCCGATCCCGGCTACCAGCCCTTTACCCTCGGCTCGGACGCCCAGGCCTGGGTGGACTCGATGATCGAGATCGCCGACGGCGGGAGCGCGGTGTACGGCCGCCCCAAGTCGGTGGCGACGCCGGCTCGGCGTCAGCTCAGCACGCTTCCTCCCTCCCTTCCGCCCGCGACTCGTCCGCACCTGCCCGCCCCGACTGTCCCTCCGCCAGTGCCTGGCTCGTGCATCCGCGCACCGCGGCTTCTCATGCCCGAGATCGATGAGGCGCCGCGCCCGTCCCCGGTGCGAACCCTGCCCCGGCGAGTGCTGATACCCGACATCGGCGAGGAAGAGCACCACCCGGCGAAGCCTCCCTTGATGCCGGATATCGCCGAGGAAGAGCCCGCCCAGCCGAAGCCTCCCTTGATGCCCGACATCGGCTGAGGTGAGTGAGGGTGGTCATCTCCGGAGCGACACGACCTGGCCGTTGTTCCGGGAGGAGTAGCTGTAGGTCACAACGCGTGTTTCCGAGGCGATGTGTCGGCTCCATCCTCGTCAGCCCTGATCGCTTCGCCACCTGATGCACCGACATCCGGCCGGTGCTGATAGCGTGGGTGAACGAACCGCGTGGCGCAGCGTGATACTTCACTTACCCCCGATTATGGGGGTAAGTGAAGTGTAGAAGCACTATCCCAGCCCCGGCGAACGACAACCGTGAGGATATTCTGTCCCGTTCGTTCGGCTGCGCCTCTGTGCAGCCAACGCCTGCTGATAGGCCGCGACGGCGTGGTTCCCATACGCAGCCCAGCCGCCCATCGCTCGCACCCGGGCCAGGGCGTTCTGGCCCATGGCAGTGCGCAGCTCTGGCTGCTCATAGAGCTGCAGGATGGCCTCCCTCAGGGCCGTCACATCGCGGATCGGAACGATCAGACCCTCAACTCCGGGCGTGAAGAGATCGTGCGCGCCGGTCGCGGTAGTCGCAATAACGCGCAGGCCACAGGCCATGGCCTGCGCCTGAACCAACCCGAATCCGTCTTCCACCGAGGGCAGAACCAGGACCGACCCCTGACTATAGACATCGGCCAGCTCGAGCCGAGGGACAACGCCCAGGAGCCGGACCCTGCCCGCGTGGCGCTCCACGATGGCGCGTGCATCGTCCGCGATCCCGCCGACCAGCACCACTTCGAAATCGGGAAGCCGCAGGCCGGCGGTGGCCTCCAACAAGTACTGGATACCCTTGCGTAGGCTGGCGCTGCCCACGAACAGCACCCGGAAGATAGTGTCGCGCTTGGCCAGCGGTCGGTAGTCCGATAGATCAACGCCGTAGGGGATGCGGATCAGCTTGTGGGCCGGAATCCCCTGCGCTACGAAGCTGCTCAGGGCGAACGTGGATGGCACGGTGATGTAATCGGCTTCCTCGTATGCTTCCAGTTCGTTCTCGATGATTCGCCCATCCATGGGGTTGCCCTTGAAGCCGAAAGGGACGCCAAAACGCCCGTACTCTTCAGCCATAATGTCGCGTTGGGTGATGATATGGGTCGAGCCACGATCGCAGATGGCCAGAGAGCCCTGCCGGCGAGCGGCTCGCAACACGTCCGGCGCCCAACTGGAGCCGGCAACCACCACGTCGGACGGTTCCAGGTGACGGGCTACCCAGCGGCCATAGCCGTCCATTGCGGGCGCATTGAGACGTCGGGACAGGGCATGGAGGCCGCGCCGTTCGAGGAGCAGATAGGCGGTAGTGGGTCAGTTTGAATCTTAACTATCGGGTTCGGCGTCGAAGTCGTAGGGTTCTGACTCTTCGGCGACGAGACTGAGCGGCGCTTGTCCGGCGTCGCTGCTGGTGGAACCCTTGGGCGCTTTTTTGAGGAGACTGTATCCGTGTCGTCGCCTAGGCATGTCGATGGTTGCACCCTGCAAAAGTTGTTCAGTCGTTATGAGTTGCAATCGCGGATGCCTGGTCCCATCGTCCGGCGAATTGTAAAAGCCGGTAGTTGCCGCCTCGGTTCGCATCTTCTGCGTTGGCTCATCTAGCGACAACAGCACGCCGATCTGCGCATTTTCGCGATCAATAACGCCACGCAAATCGCGAACATCCGTCGCCTTCAGTTGTCCGCCTTTGACAGAGATGATGACCTTCTTTGTGACCGCGCCATACTCATCATGGAAACTGATTGTCCCGTCTATGCCCTTGTCTGCGCCCTTCTTGCGGTCCTCCAGCATTGGCGCTGCTTGGACCATATCTAACGCCCACCACTGAAACTGGTACTTGTCTTGACCCGCAAGGGCCTGCGTATCCGGAAGGGATTCTGGCTTGCCTATCATTCGATACGACTTGTCCATGTCCTCGCCGTAGGTATCGCGCAATCGCCCCTTAATCGCATTGATCGCGAGGTAGGTAATGTCAATGCCAATCCAATTTCGCTTGAGGTGATGCGCGGCAGAGATAGTTGTACCACAGCCGCAAAACGGATCGAGGACGACTCCATCCTTTTGGCTGCTCGCCGTGATGATTCTCTCAAGCAAGGCAAGAGGTTTTTGCGTCGGATACCCTAAGCGCTCAGCCGCTCCGGACTGAATTGAATTGATTCCCGTCCACCAATCCTCCGGTATCTTGGGATCGTCAATGTAGTAGCGGTAATACTTACCTGTTGCCCTTACCAGTTTGTCTTGATAGCGACGACCGTCTTCGTCCGTCCCCATCTTGCCGCCGAAACTCTTTGTCCCTGTATCGCGCTGAACTCCTACGGAAAGACCATCAAAGAACCAGTCATTTGACTTCGAGTAGAACAGGATAATGTCATGCTTTCGCGCCCAGTGGCGCTTGCCCTTGCCGCCGACGTTGTAGCACCACGCAATCTCATTGAGGAAGCGTTCCGGCTTAAATACCGCGTCCATGAGAATCTTGAGATAGTGGCTGGCAGTCGGATCGCAATGGAGATAAATGGTACCCGACTTCTTTAGCACTCGACGAAGTTCCACAAGGCGCGGAGCCATCATCGTCAAATAGGCAAGCATATCGCTTGGGCCTAAGAAGGTCCGGAATGCCTGCAAGACCTGCGAAACATCGCCACTACGTTCCACGACTTCGTAATAGGTTTCTTCGGCCCCCTGGTCCCATCGCCATGTATCCCCGAATGCCTTGATCTGTGAGGCAGCGCGTGATCCATCTTGCTCAGCAAAGAGAATGTTGTAATCCCTGTTGCTGTTGAATGGAGGATCGAGATAAATCAGATCCACTGATTCGGAAGCAATGTACTCCCGCAACACCTTGAGGTTATCCCCGTAGTAAAGGGTGTTCTCCATCCCTGCCTCCACGCATGCCGTATACTCGTAGTATGCCAGACCGCTCAAGCAAGAAACAGCCGCGCGACATCAACCAGTTGGCCGCTGCTATCGTTGGCATGGCGACGAGCGAAAAGCCGGAAGTTGTAGACGCGCCTGCGCCTGAACAGCCGGAGAAGAACGCGGCTGCCGTGGCACTGGGCCGACTGGGCGGGTTAAAAGGCGGCCAGGCCAGGGCAGCGAAGCTATCGGCGGAAGAGCGTAGCGAGATCGCGAAGAGAGCCGCTGCGAAGCGGTGGGGGAAAGACGAGCGCTAGCGTTCACCAACCTCTGCAGAGTCCCAACTATCTTCATCGGGCGCGATGAGACCGCTCTTAAACACACTGAGGACTGCCTCCAATTGCTTCCATTTAGCTTCAGTGAGAGGGAATGCTGCCTGAAGCGTGGCATACTCTCCAGGCGCTAGCGGGATTTGAAGCGCGCTGAGTCCTGGTGGCGGAGTATTAGATCCGCCCGTGTGCTGGGGCGACATGGTAGCCGAGTTCACATTAGCCTCACCTTCGCGGTGCAGTTTATCTGCGCCGCTATCTAATGTTCCGTCAGCGTCTATGAGTTTTGCAAATGTCAGCGTACCTCGGAACTGCGGAATGAATTCTCGAATAGCCCGGTCTGTGAAGTTGCGCTGAAAACGCAATTTGTGTGCCAGATTTGCATCTGAAGGTACTGACCCCTCGCGCTGGAATTCCTCCCACAGTTCCCGGTGGATTGCCGGCTTGAGCGCAGCTTCTCGAACAAATCCACCGCGCTCCGAGGAGTCCTCTCGCTCGTCAAGGATGATTCTCTGGGTAAGTTCGGAGACACGGGCCCGTCTTGCCTCACCTATCCCTTCATCCTCAATCAGCCCAAACTTCTTGAGTGCTGCAATGATGATTGCACCCTGACCGCTCTTTGAGGCATACCCCCAATGGCCCTGGATAGTGTCGATCGAAGCAGCGTGCTTTCTCTCGGTGTTCCAGATCAACCGCACCCGGCCCAGGGCATCCTCCAGGCCAATGCCGGGGTAGCTGGGGCTTCGTCCGCGTTTCCGCTTGTTGGTGCTGGCATTGTCTGTGACCATCATCATCTCCTACTGAGATAAACGATATCACAACTCACGAGATAGCGCAAGTTCTTATCCCACTTTTTATCTTGACCAGTGGAGATAAAATCTCTATAATGCGAGTAAGTCACGGACCGGAGGTGTCGACGCGAAATAGAACGAGGCGGAAGCGTAGAGGCCACAAGCACTGCTTGTGGCCTCTAGTTTGCGGAGGGTGAACTTGCGTGGAGCAAGCTACCACTGTCAATGGCTAGGAGCGGTGGTTCTATCACCGTTTAGGGTTCGATTCCCTCGCCCTCCGCCAATACCCTTGCACGACGCGTTGCCACGCCTATGTTCAAGTATACAAGGATTTTGGTCCCTCTGGAAAAAGTGCGTGGTCCAGAATGTATCAATACCTCTCAAACTGACCCAAATACTTGCTTATGCTTGAGTGGTCATGTATAATAGGGGTATGAACAAGCTCACCACAGCCAAGCGCATCCAAGTCGTTTCCTGCCTGGTTGAGGGCAACTCTATCCGCGCCACGGTTCGCATGACCGGCGTTGCCAAGAACACGGTAAGCAAGTTGCTTGTCGATCTTGGTCACGCCTGCGAAGCGCACCAGAACTCGGCGCTCCACAATCTGCCTTGCAAGCGCCTTCAGGTGGATGAGATTTGGTCCTTCTGCCACAACAAGGAAAAGAACACCGCGCCAGAACATGAAGGCATCTTGGGGTACGGCGACATGTGGACCTTCACCGCTATCGACGCGGATACCAAACTTGTTCCGTCGTGGCTGGTCGGAGAGCGCAACGCCTGGTGGGCTACCGCATTCATGCGCGACTTGGCCGGTTGCCTTGCTAATCCCGTGCAATTAACCACGGACGGACACAAGATGTATCTGACTGCCGTCTGGGACGCATTCGGTATCGACATCGACTACGCCATGCTCATCAAGCATTACGGCGAAGACGTACAGACCGAGAAGCGATACAGCCCCGCAATCTGCACCGGCACTGATACCCGGAGCGTTATTGGGAAGCCGGATGCCGCACACGTGTCCACGAGCTACGTTGAGCGACAGAACCTTACCATGCGCATGAGTATGCGGCGGTTCACTCGTCTGACCAACGGGTTCTCAAAGAAGTTAGAGAATCTGGAGTGTGCGGTCGCGTTGCACTTCATGCACTACAACTTTGCACGCAAGCATCAGACTCTCAAGGGCAAGACACCAGCGATGGCAGCGGGTGTAGCCGATCATGTCTGGACCATCGAAGAAATTGTCGGACTCATAGGGTAAAAAGATGAGTCTATTATCTCAAGGTCGGACACACGGTATGTCTTGGATCCCACCATAGGGCAATGAAGGTGTTACGGTCGCGTATGCCCCACACACGTACTGCCCCGCCTAGGCGCAATTCGCACAAAGTGTCAAGATCATCCTGTCCTATTTGCTGTAAGCGTTTTTGGGCGTCACTACAGAGATGAGTCTTAGAAAACTCTTTTGCTTTTGGCTTGCTCCTAGCATGCAGGTCGTCCCACGTCATTGACTCAAAGTCATGTAGCAGATGGCAAAGACTCTCCCACTCGCCAGCCTTGCACTTCGACCAACTCCAAGGGCCGTCCCAATCCATGCGTCCCGTGCGCCACGCCGGGTTATCGCGCTCGTGATTGGCAGGAGCGACAATATGCGTCCGCTTGGATGGGTGCGGTTCGTGCGCCTTTGCCGTCTGCTTTATACGCCCTTTACCCACAATACCTAATCAGCGCTAGCGAGCGTACCGTAATACTCTGCCATCGCATTGTGAGTAATCTCGCGGTTCCCCCTCTCACTATTTGCCAGTCCGACTCGGGCCTCTTGCCACGGTGGTTCTGCATGAGTTAGATCACTGAGCCACTGCGCCGACTTGTCGCCGTAGGACTGCAAGATAACGTCTATGGACTCGCGTTCGTCATCAGCCACATCCACCGAGTTCCCATCGCGCCAAGGCGGGGAAACCTCGAACTTGCCTCTGTGATGCGCGTAGAGAGCAGGACAGACCGGTCCGTTTGCCCACGCTAGAATAGGCTCCCGGAACAAGGGCGTGTCCTCCCATACGAGATTCCACGCCTGAGCGTAGTACACGAGTTTTTGTAGCTTCCAGGCCGTCATGGGACCGTGCTGTTCTAAGATGTAGGCCGCAACATCATCGACGTTAGCCATATGTCATCTCCTCCGACGAGTCCAGTATACATTAGAACATGCGTTATAATAAGCCCTTCTTTGGATAATCCCTTAACTCAAACTGACCCACTACCAGATAGGCGGTAGTCGGCAGCCAATGAGAACGAACCAGCGAGGATTCCACCTCATACACCCGTGATGCAGGGTAGCCGGTGTACAGGCGCTGCAGATGGCCTTGCCGGGCCAGTTGCCCCGCCAGTTCAAAGTAGTGGAAGCGTTGCTGGGCGCTGACAATAACCTTCATGACGCCGGGTGTGGAGCTTGGCATAGGATGGGCGTCCATGGAAGGCTCTGCACGCGAGAGATCATACGACTAGTATGAGTAGGCTACCTCATATCCGCTCCCCAGGACGAAAAGGTTAGAACTGGAACAACCATTTGTGGACGAGTGTGAGTGAGCAGGCGAACGACGGGGAGATCGAGCGCCCGACCCGAGTGAGCAGCGGCGTGCGAATCGCGGTGTCAGCTCTGCTCCACACGGTATGGCGGGGGCAGGTGGGTTTTACCATGGGATTGAACCTTCTGCTCATGGGGACGAGTCTACTGTCCGGTAGCCTGGCGGCCCACCTGCTTGGTCCTACCGGACGCGGACAGCTGGCTGCCATTCAACTCTGGCCCCTGGCGATCATGACCATTGGAAGTGGGGGAATCGTGGAGGCCGTGAGCTACTATTCCGGCCGCTTCCGCGAACAGAGCGGCGTATTCGGGATCACGGCAACGGTCATGCTGGCGGTCCTGGCCATACCGCTGGTGCTGATCGGTATCGTGGCGATGCCGCACCTGCTGGCCGCCGAACCCAGGCGTATTGTCACCGAGGCACAGCTCTACATGTGTATCGTGCCGGTCCTCTTCTTTATCAATACTCCGCTGGCAGTGCTGCGCGGACGCGGCGACCTGCGCCTGTGGAATGTGTTGCGTCTTACTCAACCAATCGGATACGTTGTTATCCTCCTGCTGGCGGCCTTCTTACCCATCGATCGCGTCACCTTTGTCGCCTTCGCCATGTTCGGCTGGATCGCGGCCCACATGGTGCTGTCGTTGGCGCTTTTGCGCTGGTATCTGCCCGGTCCCCATCGCTTCCAGGGTGAGCAGGTTGGTCCGATGTTGCGCTACAGTGCGCTGTCGATCAGCGCGACCACGCCCTCCTGGCTCAATGGACGCATGGATCAACTGGTGATGGGAGCGTTTCTCTCTCCCCATTTACTGGGTCTGTACGCCGTTGCCGTGGCATGGAGCCTGGCGGTGACCACGGTTTCCAACGCCTTCGGCCAGGTTATTCTGCCCCGTCTGGCCGGCGCACACGGCAGTGAGGATGCGGCGGAGCGGTTGTGCGCCACCAGCCGCATCGCTTCGGGAATGAACGCGTTGATGGGCTTGGGGTTCCTGCTCATCAGCCCGCCGGCCGTGTACGTCGTGTTTGAGCCGTCATTTGCGCCGGCCATCCCAGCCACTATGGTGCTGGTGGTGGCGGCGGTCTGTCTGGGCATGAACCAGTTTCTCGAGGAAGCGGTCCGGGGCCTGGGACGGCCTGGGTTGGCTACCGTGGCAGAGCTCGGTGGTTTCGTGGTGACTGTTTTCGGGCTCGCTGTACTGCTCCCTCGATTCGGCATTCTCGGCGCTGCTCTGGCCTCGTTGGTGTCCTATGCGACGGTGTTGATCATGCTGGTACTGATTTTGCACCGCCGCCTTGGGCTGCAACCCAGGGACCTGTTGCTGCCTCGCCCCGCCGATCTGCGCTCCCTGCTGAGCCGATTTCGTTCGGCGCGAACCGAATCGGTCCGTGGCTAAGGTTCATGGGTGGTCAGGACGTCCAGGAAGGTTCACGCTGCAAACGTAGACGCCGCGAACAGACCGGCTAGCATGAAAGTACCATGGTCATGCCGAGTACTCGTGATATTCCACTCCGTGTGCTCTCGTCACTAGTGGCGGGAGTATGCTGCACCGGGGCGCTTGTCGCGCTGGTCGCCATCGGAGTTGAGGCAGCGCAGCAGAGCACACTGCGACATGGCCTCTATGTAGGCGGCGTTACTGGGCTGCTCATCGTCCTGTTCGGTGTGGTGGGAGGCTGGTTGGTGGCGACGGCATATTGGAGCCGGCTGTTCGCCCATCTGGCGGATGCCGCGGACCTGGCAGGTCATGGGTCTGGAGGGCGTGGTTGGACGCTTGCTTCGGCCGCTGCACTTGGTTTGGGCATTGTGGCACTCACCGCGGTAGTCGCTCACCTGGTGTTTTACGACCGAGTTACACCCTCGGCGTGGCTGCGCATAACAGCGATTGCTCTGGTACTGCTTGGTGCGGGGTTGCTGGAAATCACCCGGCGCATGCGGCACGTAGAACGGCAGGTGCAGGTGGCGTATTACTGGCTTGGCGTACGCCGTGCCGGATTCCGGTCCACGCGGCTGGCCCCTGAGGGGCAGGCACGCTAAACCAGCAATACCACCTTGCCCGTCGTGCGGCTAATGCTGGTGGTGATCGGCCGCCGCCAGCTGACCCGTGCGCTGGTGCAGCTCGGCCGCCGAGACCAATCCCTGGTCTTCCAGTGTTCTCTCTAGCAGGTCGAGCCATCGCTCGAAGTCTGCCGGATCGTCAGCAGAACCGAGTAGTGGCTCCAACCGGGGCCAATCGCAGATGCCGGCGCCGGTCAGAGCGCCGGCCATCGCGAACACCCGAGCTTGCCACGGTTCGGCGAAGGCCGGCTCACCGTTGCTGCGTGGCAGGGCGGTCTGAGACAGGAGCCGCTGGGCCATATCAGTATGCTCGCTTTGGGTCACGGGCACTTCCCTAGCCGGCTTGAACCGGCTCGGCCAGCCGAGCCACGCCGACCATCGCATCGCGGCTTACCAACTGCGCCAGCTCTTCCTCCGACCGGCCGTCCGTCCGCGCTGGTCGCTCCGGCAGCACCATATAGCGGCACTCCGAGCTGCTATCCCAGACGCGAATCTCAACCTCGTCGGCCACCTTCAGGCCAAATTCGGCTAGAACCCGGCGCGGTTCTATCACGATTCGCGAGCGGTAGGCGGTGCTTTTGTACCAGGTGGGTGGCAGGCCCAGCAGCTTCCAGGGATAACAGGAGCACAGGGTGCAGCAGACCACATTGTGCGTGTGGGGCGTGTTCTCAACCACCACCATACGGACGCTATTATCGAGCCCCAACTCCGCCATGGCCGAGCGGCCATCCGCGAGCAAGCGCTGTTTGAAGGCCGGATCGACCCAGGCCCGCGCCACGACTCGGGCACCGTGCATGGGGCCGATATCCTCCTCAAGATAGCGCAGGTAGCGGTCGATCTCCGTGGAACTCACGATGCCTTTTTCCGTCAGCAGCGCCTCCAGAGCACGCGTACGCTGCTCAATCTCCTCGGTATGGTGGTCGTGATGGTGGTGGTGTTCACTCACAGCGTTGCTTCCCCTCTGGCCGGCGGCTCCGGCTCAATATAGCTTTCCCATAGATCGACGCAGACGCTGTCCCGCTCCGACGCGTCATCGCCCCAGAGTTTGCGAGCGGAAAAGCGCACGGCGTAGACTGGTTGAAAGACCCCTCCGAGACCCAACGCATTGGCGTCCGGCAGGGCGAAAACGCCGAGAACGCGCTCGATGATGCCTCGCTTGCCACGTACATAGCGCGGCAAGCGTGTATGGCCGGGTGGATGAATGTTCCGTGCTCGTACGCCGTCGCCGGGGCCAAAACGCGGCTCTGCGCTTTCCCGCGGCATCACATCGGGAGCCGAGTGCCGGGGAAGCGGCTGTGTTCCGGGTTGGGGAGCGGCCCCGTCGGTTCGGGCGCGGAGTTCCGTTTCGGCGATCACGCCCTTCTCGATCGCATACCGTTCCAGGGCGGTAAGCCAACGTTCGTAGTACGAGGACGAGAGATAGACGACCGGATCGACCCGCTCAATGGCATAGCGGAACTCATCCCAGTTGTACCGCGCGTCGACCACCGCGTACACCAAGCCCCGAACTCGGGCTTCCCACGCGGCATGGAAGAGCGGCTCGTGCTGCTCGATCTCTATTGGCCCGAAGCCCGCCATCCCGCCCATGTCGTGCACGCCGTTCACGACTGCCTCTCGGTCAGCCGGTCTAGCTGCTCCTGTTTCTCCTGGAGTTGCCGATAGAGCGACATGATCCGTTCGCCAACGATCAATCGAACCAGCAACTCCATACGGTCGAGCGGCTTGGTCAGATAATCGTCGGCGCCTTCGCCCATGCCGGCCAAAAAGTGCTCGCGTTCACCAAGCGCAGTGGCCATTATAAAGTAGGTGTACGAGCCTTGCTCCTGACCATAGTCGCGGATACGCCGGCACAACTCCATGCCGTCGATGCCTGGCATCATCCAGTCGCTGATCACGACATCAAAGACCTCTTCCTGAAAGCAGGCCCAGGCTTCCAGACCGTCCGCGGTAGGCACCACCTCGTGATGAGCCTTCTCGATGGCGCGTTGCAAGATGAGGCGCGATACCGCGTCGTCCTCGGCGATCAAAATCTTGATGATTCGCCTCTCATCAGGTCAGCCGACTTCGATGGGTGATTGCTCGCTAGACGTGACAGGCGGCCATACCGCGCTTCGCCAGATACTGCTGGTGGTAATCCTCGGCCGGGTAGAAGGTGGGAGCCGCGGTGATTTCAGTCACGATCGGCTTGCGGAAGGCGTCCGTTCGCTCCAACTCGTCCTTCGATGCCCTGGCCGCGGCCTCCTGCTCGGGCGTGTGAAAAAACACGGCAGAGCGGTACTGCGAGCCCACATCGGGTCCCTGCCGATTACGAGTGGTGGGGTTGTGATTGGTCCAGAAAACCCTCAGCAGGTCTTCGTAGGAGACCTGTGACGGATCGTAGGTAACCTGGACCACCTCGGCATGGCCGGTGCGATCGGTGCAGACCTCGCGATAGGTGGGGTCTGCTTTGGCGCCGCCCATGTATCCCACGGCGGTGTCGATAACACCAGGGATGTTTCGGTAGGTCTCTTCGATTCCCCAGAAGCATCCCGCGCCGAATGTTGCAATCTGTGTGGTGCTGGTTGTTGTTTCATTCATACGCGATTGTACCACTACGTCAACGGTGGGGGGCTGGAGTAGTGGTTCAGAGAGTGAGAGAGGGGCCGGTCAGCACGGGGCGAAAGAGAAGGGCCGGCAGGACCCATGCACTGTTGAGCGCAGGCAACACTAGAAGCAATCTAGACAGTGAGATCTAACGCTTGCCGTATCCCGCGTTCTACTGCCCGTAAATCAGATGCGCTGACGCGGCCTCTGACCGCACGAATGATGGACGATTCGATTGTCGCGAACTTCGCCTGTACCTTGGACGGTCTGGCCAACCCAGCCGCCTGCCAGTCAGCCAGAACGTGATCGCCCGGATGAGCAAGGCCCGTAAGCCTACCGGTGATCGAGAGTATCAGTAAGTCTGGCGTCTGCTGGTTGTACTGATCACTCGAAATGACGAGAGCCGGGCGGATTTTGCTTCCGGATTGCTCAGTAAATGCAATCGGGACTTCAACAACGTCACCTCTGCTGTACGGCATCGTAGATTGAATCTTCCTCCGAATCCCAGTCTCGACCGAACGTGGCGACCGACAGGTGCGACCAAGCCTTTGTCTCTTCACGCCCTTCGGCTGAGACAGGTTGCCCTAGAAACTGTCTGAAAAGGGTCATGAGCGAGCCAGACGACGGAGCATGATCCGCGACATGGTGATGTAAATGAGTGCCTCGCCCGTTGCCGGGAGCCGTTCGTAGTCCTTACTGAGGCGCCGGCT